>Ga0255058_10001952_pt1 | contig 11504 bp, 11 predicted proteins | sample Cases_109_9_MG_FD_188637 | JGI IMG/M metagenome (GOLD analysis project Ga0255058, IMG submission 188637) | Seawater microbial communities from Amundsen Gulf, Northwest Territories, Canada - Cases_109_9 | ecosystem: Environmental > Aquatic > Marine > Gulf | place: Canada: Northwest Territories... | reverse complement strand
TCGGCCCGCACCCTTACCCAATGATCGTGCGCGACTTCCAGTCTGTCATCGGCGAGGAGTCCCGCGCGCAGATACTCGAGGCCGAAGGGCGCCTTCCGGACTACGCGGTCGCCTGCGTCGGCGGCGGTTCGAACGCGATCGGGCTCTTCCACCCGTTCTTCGCGGACGAAGAGGTGCGCTTCGTTGGCGTCGAGGCAGCGGGCGAGGGCGTCAACAGCGGCCACCACGCGGCGACGCTCGCCGGCGGCCGCCCCGGCGTCCTTCACGGCGCGATGTCGTACCTCCTCCAGGACGACGACGGCCAGGTCATGGAAGCGCACTCGATCTCGGCCGGCCTCGATTATCCCGGCGTTGGCCCGGAGCACTCCTTCTACAAGGACACAGGCCGCGCAGAGTACGTCTCGGTGACCGATCGCGAAGCCCTGGAAGGCTTCACGCTCCTCTGCGAGACGGAAGGCATCATCCCGGCGCTGGAGTCCGCGCACGCCGTCTTCCACGCCGCAAACCTGGCGAAGACGCTGGACGCGGATAAGATCGTCCTCATCAACCTCTCGGGCCGCGGCGACAAGGACATGGACGTGGTACGCGAGGCGCTGGGCAACGGAACAGCGTAACGGAACGCGCAGAGGGAGCTGGCTAGAAGCCGGTGCGGCTTGCGCCGCCCGACCCACCGCCACCCCGCAGCCGCGGGTCGCTGATGTCGCGGAAAGAGTCGCCCAGCAGGTTGAAGCCTAGGACGACGAGGCTCAGCGCGAGGCCCGGGAAGAAGACTACCCACCAGATCCCGCGGCCGATCGCGTCGTCGCGATTGGATAGGTTGCCCATGTCAGAGCCCCACGACGGCGTCCCAGCGGGCACGCCAACCCCCAGGAAGCTGATCGCCGCCTCGGCCAGGATCGCGATCGGCAGGAAGATCGTCCCCAGCACCACGATCAGCGCTGCCACGTTCGGCAGGACGTGCCGCGCCATGATCCGCAGGTCGCTCGCGCCCATCGCCCGCGCGGCCTCGATGTACACGTTCTCCTTGAGTGACAGTACGGCGCCACGGACCACGCGCGCCGCACCGACCGCGATCGCGATGCCGATAGCCATCGAGATGACGATGATGTCGAGGAAGTTGGGTATCCCCCACCACTTCCCTTCCGGTATTGGCGTGTTGTCGTTCAGGAACACACGGACGGAGGAGTCATCATTGCCGATGACGGCGATGATCGCCAGGAGCATGACGATCGCCGGGAAAGCGAGCAACGCGTCGACGAGCCGCTGAAGCACCGAGTCGACGAAGCCGCCGAAGTAGCCGGAGGCGATCCCGACCGCGCTCCCCAACACCATACCCAGCGAGACCGACACAAGCCCGATCAGCATCGCGATGCGGGCACCGAAGATGGTGCGGCTGAAGACGTCTGAGCCCAGCCGGTCGGTGCCGAACGGGTGCGACAGCGACGGCCCTTCCTTCACCGGGCCGGTCAGGAGAGCCTCCGGGTCATACGGCACGATGACGTCGGCGAAGAGAGCGCAGAACATGACCAGCAGAATGCACAAGAGTCCGAAGACACCTAGAGGATGCGCGCGCGCCAGCCGCAGCATCTTAAGCCAGCGCGGGGCGGCGCTAGGCGGCGTCAGCGGCGCGTCGAGTTCGAGAGCTGCTTCCTTCGCCATCGCCTAACCGTACCTGATCCTGGGGTCGAGCCATGCGTAGCTGATGTCCACGATCAGATTGATCAACACGAATACCAGGGCGAAGATCAGCACGAGACTCTGCACGACGAGGAGATCGCGTCCAATTACGGATGCCAGCAAGTACTTACCCATGCCGTTGAGTGCGAACACGGACTCGATGAGCACCGAGCCGCCAATCAGCGCGCCCACCTGCAGGCCGATGATCGTGAGGACGGGGATCATCGCGTTCTTGAGCGCGTGCCGCCAGACAACGGTCCGCTCCTTCAGGCCTTTTGACCACGCCGTGCGCACGTAGTCGTTTCGCATCACCTCGAGCATCGATGAGCGCGTCAAACGCATGATCACAGCGGCGATGCCTAACGAGAGGACGAGAGACGGGAAGAAGAACGTCTCCAGGTTCTGCAGCGGGTCCTCCCATATCTTGACCGCGTTGCCAGTGCCGAAGTTGGGTGGTAACCAACCAAACCAGTTCGACCCAAACGCGATTACAAGGATCGCCAGGTAGAAGTTGGGAACGGATAACCACGCGACGCTCGTCATCCGCACGACCAGGTCAGCCAGCGTGCCGGGCCTGATCGCAGATAAGACGCCCGGTGGTATGCCGAGGACCACCGCAAATATGAGAGACAGGATCATCAGCTCGGCCGTCACGGGCAGAGTCCGGACGAGTCTGTCCGTCACGCTCTCTCCGCGATTTAGAAACGACTCCCCGAAGTCACCCTGAAGGACGCCGGAGAACTTGTTTCCTTCGTCGTCGTCCGGCCAGACCCCAAGCCACTCGCCGTACTGCTGGAAGAAGTTCTCGTCCAGTCCGAACTCTGCTTCGAGATCGTCCACCACTTCATCGGTGCACCCAATGCCGCAGATCAGGTGCGCGGCGCTCCCCGGGATGATCCGGAAGGTGGCGTGAGTCATGAAACTCACGAGGAGCATGATCGGGATCAGCAGCAGCAGCCGCCGGATGATGTAGTCGCGCATGGCCTTTGTGGGCACCGCCGGTCTAGGTCAGCTCCGTCCAGACATCGACGCCGGCCGGGTTGGCGTCCAGGGGTGTGTCCTCGTCGATCCCGAACGGGAGGTGCACATACGCCTGGCGCGCGGAGTATTGGTAGCCGCCGGTCGTCGTCAGCTGCGGTCCGTGCTCCTCCAGGATCAGCTCCTGCGCCTCCGTGATGATCGCCTGGCGCGCTTCGACGTCGAACTCCGCCGACTGAGCGTCGATCAACTTGTCGAGGTCGGGGTTGGAGTATCCCGTCCAGTTACCGGTACCCGTCACGCCCAGCGAGTGGTAGAAGGACAGCGGGCGGTCCGGCTCGTCGTAGGGGAGGTTAGGGAAGAACGTCATGTCGAAGTTGCCGGGCAGCAGGACCGATGAGATGTACGCGCCCAGCTCGACCTCGTCGATCTGGATGTCAACGTTGATATCCTTCCAGCTGTCCACGATGATCCTCGCGATGTCGTTGATAAAGTTGACGCCCGGCAGCCGCGGCGTCTTGAGCATCGCCGAGAAGCCGTCGGCGCGGCCAGCCGCTTCCATCAACTGCTTGGCCTTCGCCACGTCCCGCTTATAGAACGACTCCAGGCGCTCCCTGGGAAGCGCCCACTTCTTCTGGGGCCACTGGATCGGGCCGCCGAATTGACCCTCTCCCGACTGCGCCAGCTCGATGATCAGGTCACGGTCGATTGAGATGTTGAGCGCCTCGCGGACGCGGATGTCGTCGAACGGGTCCCGTCGCAAATTCAGGTGGACGACCGGGTAGAAGAGGCTGGGCGCGCTTGCGACGGAGATCGACGGATCGGCATCGAACTCGTCGAAGTCCTCCTTGACCAGTATCGCGCCACTGACGTCGTGCTGACCGTTCTTGAACGCCGCCAGCAGCGACGAGTTGTCTGTGATGATCACCCACGTGATCCCGTCGAGGAACGGGCGATTCGGGATCCAGAAGTCCGGGTTACGCTTGAGCACGACGCGCTCGTTCCCGAGGAACTCCTCCAGCATGAAGGGCCCGCTGCCGAAGGCGTTCCGGCTCAGCTGCAGACGGGGCGCGGCCTCGGCCACGCCCGGTGACATCATTGCCCACGTGGCGTTCGCCATCTCGCGCACGGCCGGGACGAACGGCTCCGCCATGTTGAAGCTGAACGTGTACTTGTCCGGCGTCTGCAATGCGGGGCGCAGCATCGCCGGGTCGACGCTGCCGGCGATCTTTTGCGGGAAACGCTTGTCCACCGCCGTCAGCGACGTGCCCCGGCGGACGAAGCTCTCCTTGACGGCCTCAGAGTCTATGTCTTCGCCGTCGAACTCGCCTCCTACCGGGGCATTCCTCACGCCCTCCCGCAGCGTGAAGATGAAGTCGGTCACCTCCGGCATCTCCAGGTCCGTCGCCAGGTTGTTGAAGATCACCACTTCGGCTCCCGGCGCCCAGTCGTAGAGGTAGCTGTAAAGCAGCACGTCGATGCCGAGTCCGGTGAGGTCCAGGTGCGGGTCGATACCGCCGATTGTGACCGGAAAGCCCCAGGTGACGCTGCCGCCGGGGCCGGGTGTGCGGTTCGGGTCAGGCGTGATGTTTGGTCCGCCGCCGGTACCCCCGCTGCAGCCGACCACGAGCGCCGCCGCCCCGCCCAGCGCCGTCGTGGCGCCAGCGCCGAGAAGTGCCCGCCGGCTCATTCGCTTGCGCGACAACCTCTGCCAGTAGTTAAGTTCTGCCATTCGATCCGCTCCCTCCCAAGGGGCATCCCCGCGCGTGCAAGGACGACCGTCTTCTGACTAGCGGTACGTAATTTATACGCAGTGGCGATGTACTTTGTCAACGAGCATTCTAGCAACCACTTAGTCACCAGGCTAGAGCGCCAATCCGGCGGCAACTGCGTAAGCTGGAAAGCGTTTATCCTATTTGAAGGACAGGACGCAAGGGAAGGCATCAGGACTCGTATGGAAGCACTCAAGATCGGCCGCATCTTCGGCATCGACATCCGGATCCACTGGAGCTGGCTCGCCATCTTCGTTCTTCTGTTGTGGTGGCTCGCCGAGGGCTTCTACGACGACGTCAACGCCTATTCCCACTGGTCGGCGGCCGAGCGCTGGCTCGCTTCCGGGATCACAACAACCCTCTTCTTCGTCTCGATCCTGCTGCACGAGCTGTCGCACTCGCTCGTGGCCCGGCGGCTCGGCCTGCCGGTGCACAGCATCACGCTATTCATCTTCGGCGGTGTCTCGTCGCTGACACAGGAGCCAGACAGCCCGGGCCAAGAGTTCAAGATGGCGATCGTCGGCCCGCTCACGAGCTTCGCGCTGGGCATCATCGCCGCGGGCATCGCCGCTGGGCTTTGGGCCAACGGCTTGGACGACACAGTACCGGGTGCGGTCGCCGCCTATCTTGCGTTCATCAACATCGCCGTTGGCATCTTCAACATGCTGCCGGGATACCCTCTGGACGGCGGCCGCGTGCTGCGCGCCAGCCTCTGGGCACGCACGGGCAGCATGCTGCGCGCGACGCGATGGGCCTCCCGCGTGGGGACGATCATCGCCTTCGGCCTGATGGCGCTGGGCGCCGTCTCGGCGCTGGCCGGTAACTGGCTCGGCGGTGTCTGGTTCATTGTCATCGGCTGGTTCCTGCGCAACACCTCGGAGCAGGCCTACCAACAGCTGCTCTACCGCAACACGCTGGAGGGCACAAAGGTCGGCGACATCATCGACAGGAGCTTCGAGGGCGCGCCGCCGGACATCCCGTTGAGCGAACTCGTCAACGAGTACATCCTGGGACGCGGCCAGCGCTGCGTGCCGGTCGTAGTCGAGAGCAACCTCCTGGGCCTGGTCACGATGGGCGACCTGCGCCGCTTTCCCCCTGACGAATGGGCGACGACCAGCGCCTTTCGCGTGATGACCCCGCGGGAGCAGCTGCACACCGTCGCCTCCGACGACGAGCTGGTGAGCGCCCTGGAACTCATGGCCGCGAACGACGTCCACCAGCTGCCAGTGATCGACGGCTTCGACTTCAGCGGGTTCGTCACGCGCGCCGACGTTATCCGCCGCATTCAGGTGAAGGCGGAACTGGCCGGGCTGCGGGAATAGCTACGCGCCCGCCCGGCTGTGGTCGGACAAGAGGGCGCGCAGCTCATCGACGAGCCTCCCGAATCCGATGTCCTTCAGCAGGCACGCCGTAGCGCCGGCCTGCTCGTACCGCGACCGCGTCTCCGCGTCGGCGAACGAGGTCAACACCACGATGAGGGAGCGCGGACTCGCCTGGCGAATACGGGCGCAGAGTTCCGCGGCGTAGGGCGCCGTCGTCGCAAAGTCGACGAGGATCAGCTCGGGGATCAGCCGCGCCGCCAGGTCCAGCGCCTTCGTAGGACTGCTCGTGTCGGCCACGACGTCGAAGTCGCCCAGGCCCCGCAGCCTCCCGCCCAGCGCCTGACGCACGTCATCACGCCCCTCGATTAAGAGGACCTTTGCCTTTCGTCCGGTCACCTTGCCACCGCGCAAATCTCGCACTTTGATACCGGAACGATAGCGGTCATCTGCTCCGCTGTGATTGGGGCAATGCTCACTAACTGGGGGGGCCATCTGGCACAGACCCCTGCTATAATTCGTCCGCCGTGACCAGCACCCAGGACGCACTGGAAGAGCTCCGAGCGTTAACCGAGGCAGGCGTGACTCTGACGTCGGAGCTTGCCCTGGAGACGGTCCTCCAGAAGGTCGTCGACATCGCGCGCAAGCTGGTCGGCGCCCGATACGCCGCGCTCAGCGTCCTCGGGCCCAGCAGCGAGATCACGCGCTTTTTCACCTCGGGCATCTCAGCTGAGGAGCGCGAAGCCATCGGCGAAATACCCTCGGGAAAGGGACTCCTGGGCGTACTCCTACACAAGGGCGACAGCCTCAGGCTGGAGACGATCAGCGGTGATCCCCGCAGCGCAGGCTTCCCGCCTAACCATCCGCAGATGACGTCACTCCTCGGCGTCCCGCTCATCTTCCACGGCCGCATCATCGGCAACCTCTACCTGGCCGACAAGACCAGCGAACGTGGCTTCAGCGACCACGACGAAGAGCTCGTCCGCCTCCTCGGCACCCAGTCCGCCGTCGCCATCCGCAACGCCGAACTCCACGGCAGGGCGGAGAGCGTCGCGCGGCTGGAGGAACGAGAGCGCATCGGAATGGACCTGCACGACGGCGTAATGCAGTCGATCTACGCAGTCGGTCTCACGCTGGAGGACTGCGCCGAGCGCGTCGGCGACCACCCGGACGAGGTGAAAGGATCGCTGGAGGGCGCGATGAATGCCCTCAACGACGTGATCGGCGACATTCGCTCCTACATCTTCGACCTGCGGCCCCGGGTCTCGGTCGTCGCCGACCTGCCGAAGGCGATCAGGCACCTGGTCGACGATCTACGCATCAACACGCTGATCCAGACCAGCCTGGAGATAGACGGAGAGCTGAGCGACGCCATCACGCAGGACCAGGCACTCGCCCTCTTTCACATCACGCAGGAGGCGCTCAACAATATCGCCAAGCATTCTCAGGCCAGGTCCGCCAGCGTGCGCCTCGAAGCCAGCGGTCACCTGGTCTCTGTCGAGGTACACGACGACGGCATCGGCTTCGACACAGAGGGCGAGCAGGCTCACGAACGGCACGGCCTGCGCAACATGAGGGACCGTGCCCGCAGCGTCGGCGCTAGGTTACACTTGATCGGTAAGGCGAATGAAGGCACGACCGTACGCGCCGAACTATCAATAGGGGACTCCGCAGAGGTTCCATGAGCGAACAGATCAAGATCCTCCTCGTCGATGACCACGAGGTAGTCCGCATGGGCCTGCGCACGCTGCTCGAGCGACGGGACAACATCTCCGTCGTGGGCGAGGCCGGTACCGTCGAAGAGGCCATCGCCGCGGCCGAGCGTACGGAGCCCGACGTCATCGTGATGGACATTCGCCTTCCGGACGGCAACGGCGTCGACGCCTGCCGCGAGATCCGGGGCCAGCGTCCGGAGACGAAGGTGATCATGCTCACGTCGTATGCCGACGACGAGGCGATCTACGGATCGATCATCGCCGGCGCTTCCGGTTACCTGCTCAAGCAAACACGGGGCCAGGACCTCGCCTCGGCGATCGAGCGCGTCGCCGCCGGCGAGTCGCTGCTCGACCCCGGAATCACCGAAAAAGTGCTCAAGCGCATGCGTGAACTCGCCCAAGGTGAGTCGGACGAGCTTGCCGCGTTGACGCCGCAGGAGCGCAAGATCATCGGCCTCATCGCCGAGGGCAAGACGAACAAAGAGATCGCTGAAGAGGTGTTCCTCAGCGACAAGACCGTGAAGAACTACGTTTCCAGCATCCTCAGCAAGCTCAACCTCCGTCGCCGCTCAGAGGCCGCCGCATTCATCGCCGAGCGCCGGGCGCGCTCCACCGACACCGACTAGGCACCTACGTAGAGCCCAACTTCATGACGTTCGCCTGACGGCTGGTGTCGCGCGGTCAAACGTCACCATCGATAGGGCCACCCGGCGCGTTGACACGGCCCACCGAATGTGAATCTAATAAGCTGCCCAACAGGCGCCTGTCCGCGCCCCCCCAAAACCGCGGCTGGCCCGCCCCTACAACTGACTGGAGGTTCCTCATGAGCGAAGTACGTTTTGACGACCGGGTTGCGGTCGTAACAGGCGCCGGCGGCGGCCTTGGCCGCGCCCACGCGCTACTCCTGGCTTCCCGCGGCGCCAAGGTCGTCGTCAACGATCTTGGCGGTTCGCGCGAAGGCGCCGGCGCCGGCACGAAGATGGCCGACCAGGTCGTCGAGGAGATCAAGGCGGCCGGCGGCGAGGCCGTCGCCAACTACGACGGCGTGGACACCTACGCCGGCGGCGAGAACATCATCAAGACCGCTGTCGACGCGTTCGGCAAAGTGGACATCGTGATCGCCAACGCCGGCATCCTGCGCGACCGCGCCTTCCACAACCTGGAGGAACAGGACTGGGACAAGATCTTCGCCGTTCACGTCAAGGGTTCGTTCGACGTCATCCAGCCTGCCTTCCGCCTGATGCGCCAGCAGAGCTACGGCCGCATCATCGTCACCACCTCGAACGCTGGCCTTTACGGCAACTTCGGCCAGGCCAACTACTCTTCCGCCAAGACGGCGCTCCTCGGGCTCGCCAGCACGCTGGAGCTGGAGGGCGCCAAGTACAACATCAAAGCCAACGTCATCGCGCCCGTCGCCGCTTCACGGCTGACCGAGGACGTGATGCCGCCGGCCGTGCTCGAGAAGCTCCTGCCGGAGTACGTGTCACCGGTCGTCGCCTACCTGTGCTCGGAAGAGTGCCAGGTGTCGGGCAACATCTTCACCGCCGGTGGTGGCTACGTCGGTCGCGCGGCAATCGTCGAGAGCAAGGGCGCAGTGCTGCCCGACATTTCGATCGAGGCCGTGCGCGACAACATCGACAAGATCAGCGACATGACCGGCTCCGAAGAGTTCACAAACGCCTTCGAAGAGGTCTCGAAGCGCCTCTCGGCAGCCACGGCGGTGAGCTAAGCCATGACCACCGAACGCAAGACCCTTTCTCCGGACGTCGTCGGCCTGGAGCTGCCGGCGTCCACCTTCGACTACGAAGAGCGCGACGTCATGCTCTACGCGCTCGGCATCGGCGCCAAGGAGCTGCCTTTCATCTTCGAGCGCAACCTCAAGGTAATACCGACGTTCGCGGTCATCCCGGCTTTCCCGGCGCTGATGGGCCTGGCCCAGAACGTCGAGATCAACCCCGTGATGCTCCTGCACGGCGAGCAGGGCTTCCGCATCGCCAGAACGATCCCGACGAGCGGCTCGCTGACGACCAGCGGGACCGTGACAGGCGTCTACGACAAGGGCAAGGGCGCGCTCATCACAATCGACTCGGAGACCACGAACGCCTCCGGTGAGACCGTTTTCACGAACACGTCCGGCGTGTTCGTGCGCGGCGCCGGCGGCTTCGGCGGCGACCGCGGGCCGGAGGCCGCCAACAAGGCGCCGGAGCGCGCACCCGACAAGTCGCTGGCCGAGACGACGCTGGACATCCAGGCCGCTATCTACCGCCTTTCCGGCGACCGCAACCCGCTGCACATCGACCCAGACTTCGCGAAGATGGCGGGCTACGACCGGCCGATCCTGCACGGCCTGTGCAGCTTCGGTTACGCCGGCCGCGCCGTCCTCGCCGAGTACTGCGACAACGACCCGGACCGCCTTACCGGCCTCTCCGTCCGCTTCTCCGGCGTCGTCTACCCGGGCGACACGATCACGACCGAGATGTGGGACGAGGGCAACGGCAAGATCATCGTCCAGGCCAAGACGCAGGAAGGCCGCGTCGTCATCAGCAACGCGGCCGCCGAGGTCAAATCCTAGGCGTCCCACGCGAAAGCAACAGTCAAAGGCCCGCGGCTCACGTCGCGGGCCTTTTCCGTGTCGAGCCTCGACATCCACGATGTCTGTGAATACGATGGCATCTAGATTCCGTGTCTGGAGGGTGAAAGCGGATGATCAACCCCCTGCGTGTTCTTGGCTTCGCACTTCTAGGTCTTGGCTTGTCGATCGTCACGGCATGCGGGTCGGATGGCGGGGGTTCCAGTGCGTTCACTTTCTCCGGCGATGGTGACCCGCCACCATTGGAGTTCCAGATGGAGGTGCCCGCTAGCGTCAGAGCCGGCGATACCGCCTCGCTTCTTCTGCGGGTCAGAAATGCATCCGGCGAGCCGCTCAACCTCTTCACTGGCGTACCGCCTCACGAGTTCGAAATACACGATTCATCGGGAGAGCCCGTGTGGAGTTCCCTCCTGGGAGAGTTAATCGATCCGCGCACCGGGGAATCCCGCCTGCTGCCCGGCTTCCGGGTGAGCCTCGGAGGGTTCTTTGACTTCGAGCCACACGAGGAAGTCGTTCTCGATGCAGAGTGGGACACGACGACCATCTCCCAGGAAGCCGCGTCGCCGGGCGTCTATTTCGTGAGCGCGATCATCCCAATTTCGAGGGGTGGTGACGGCAGCTGGGATTCACTTGAGTTGGAGCCAATCATGATTACAGTCACCGGAAGTGGCGGTGACTTCGCTCCAGCAACCGGGGTCAACTAGGGGCGCCGCTCGCTGCGCCCATCGGCGCATGCAAACGCGATCAAAGGCCCGCGACGATCGTCGCGGGCCTTTCGCTACCCACAATTCAGGCCCCGAAGGTAACGGAGCTTACCTTGCGACCCTCCCCACCCGGCGATAGCATGGATCACAGGGTGTCCCCGACTGCTCGGGGCGCGTCCTCCGCCCCGCAGATCGCTGAGAGGAGTGCCATGCGCATCGTCGTCGGAGCCGATCACCGCGGCTTTCAGATGAAGAACGCAATCGCCGGCTTCCTGCGCGCGAACGGCCACGACGTCACCGACGTCGGCACCAACAGCGCCGAGCCCGTCGACTACCCGGACATCGCTGTCGCCCTCGTCGGCGAGATCAGGTCCGGCAACGCCGAGCGGGGCGTCTTCGTCTGCGGCAGCGGCGTCGGCGCGTGCATTGCCGCCAACAAGCTCAGCGGCATCCGCGCCGCAATCACCCACGACACCTACTCCGCGCACCAGGGCGTGGAGCACGACGATATGAACGTCATCTGCCTCGGCTCACACGTCATCGGCATCGACGTCGCACTTGAAGTGACAAAGGCGTTCGTAGGGGCCTGCTTCGACCAGAAAGAGCACCACGCGCTCCGCCTCGACAAGGTGCGCGCCATCGAAGCCGGCAAAAAGCAAGGGATTTCGGGATAGGAGCGACTGGCATGGCGAACCCGCTACTGGAACTGAAGAGCCACCAACAGAGCGTCTGGTACGACAACCTCAACC
>Ga0255058_10001951_pt1 | contig 11505 bp, 9 predicted proteins | sample Cases_109_9_MG_FD_188637 | JGI IMG/M metagenome (GOLD analysis project Ga0255058, IMG submission 188637) | Seawater microbial communities from Amundsen Gulf, Northwest Territories, Canada - Cases_109_9 | ecosystem: Environmental > Aquatic > Marine > Gulf | place: Canada: Northwest Territories... | reverse complement strand
CGCCTCGCGGTGAGTTCCGCCATCCCCCCGTGGCACGCCAAGATGGAGATTTTCTCCCCATGTCGTCTTGTATATCGTGTCTGCGGGTCCATCGTAGAACTCGCGCACCCGGGCCGTGGCCTCGTCCCTTGTCTTCTTGTCCAATTCTCGTCTCCTTGCGGACGCCACCATACCTTCACGCTCGTGGTCGAATGCCTAGCATTGCGAGAAGATCCTCGGCAGTTGGCCTTGCCGAGACGATCTGCTCCTTTTTCTGCTTCGGCAATTTCTTTACACGATGCTCCACCTTGAGGGCAAGGGCGCGACTCCCGATTTTCGCTTGATACGCAAGTTGAAGAGGTCCTTTCGAACGCAAGTACTTCGCGCCACTTCCACCGACCTCTTCGTGCTCGACCAGTCGGCGAGCCACATCCGTAGCGATGCCCGTATACAATGCGCCGTGTCGAGTTCTTATCAAGTAGAGGTGCCAGTCATACACCAGTGCTCACCCACCATTCCTACGGTGAAAAGTAATGTAGGTGGTAGCCATGCCTTTGCAGAACCGAGTGACGCCGTTTGGCGAGATCGTCGCGGTCGCCGTACGCGGCACCATGATGGGCAATCGAGGGATCATCCATGATCCGCGGACTCGAGAGCTGCTGTCGAGACGATGGCAGCACCAGGCCTGGATCTGCTGCGTTCTGGAGTTCAAGGGCTATCAGCACCCGATTATGGGTGAAGGCCACTACACGGAGTTGTTCTTTCTCGACGAAGCAACCGCCTTCGCGGCCGGACACCGCCCGTGCGCTTACTGCCGGCGAGCCGACTTCAACGCGTTCAAGCGCGCCTGGGCCGAGGCGCAGACCCTCTCTCCTGCGGACGTGCGGGCACCGGCGATAGACCGGCGCCTTCATCGCGAGCGCACGACCCGCAAACGAGTGCAGGTTACGTACACCACCGCACTCGACGACCTCCCGGACGGCACCCTGGTGCGACTCGAGGATTACCCTTGGTTGGTGCAGGGCTCGCGCGTGCTGCGCTGGAGCGCGCAGGGCTATGAATTAGCGCGCGAGCGATCGGTGGGGACGACGGTGGAGGTGCTGACCCCCCGCTCGACGGTGGCCGCGTTCGCGCATGGTTACCGGGCACGAGTGCACTCCAGCGCGGCGGCTTGAAAGATCTGAGCGGTGGTTCGCGCCTCACACGGTGATGACGACTTTTCCTCGAGCGTGTTCCTCTTCCAGATAGCGGATGGCCTCAGGGGTCTCGCCTAACTCATACGTTCTGTCGATGACCGGTGTCACCTTCCCGGCTTCAATGAGCTCCTTCAGAACTACGAGGTCATCTTTGTTTACCATCGCCATGAACGGGCGCAGCCTCTGGCGCGCAATCTGACAACGAGCGGTTTCCCACCGCATCGAGAATGAGATCGTAACGCTGCCCACTTCGGGTGAAATCCTCTTGGGTGTAATCGATGACTTGGTCTGCGCCGATCGATCGAACCATGTCCACGTTCCTCGCGCTGCACACGCCGGTCACGTGTACAGGCGGAACGATGCGCCTTGCCGATCGTGTTGCGCGCTCAGTTCAACCCGATGGCGATGGCGATCGCGATGGAGACGGCACCAAGCGCCACCAACACCAAGTACAGCGGCGTGGTGAATTTTATCCAGTCTTCGTAGCGAACCCCAGCTGAGGCGAGCATGGCCATAAGTGCGCCGTTCGTTGGCGTGATGAGGTCGCACAGCCCCGCTCCGGTCTGATACGCGAGCACAGTTACCTGGCGGGAAAGTCCCAACAAGTCCGATAAAGGAACAAGGATTGGCATCGTGAGCACAGCCTGACCGCTGACGCTCGGAACCGGGACGTGAATTACCGCCTGGGCAACGATCATCCCGATGCTGGACGCAAGTAGGGGAAGACCCTCGAGGGGTGAGAACATCCCTTGGACGATTGTGTCGACGATTCGACCGTCTTCCAGGACAACGAAGATCGCGCGGGCGAACCCGATCAGGAGCGCGGCGTAGGCCATGCCGCGGAAGCCCTTCACGTACGCTTCCGCCGTTCCGGTAGCGCCCAAGCCGGCGAGGCCACCGACGATGATTCCCATGATGAAGAAGGCGCCCGACATCTGGTTGAAGTCCCACCCCCATTGAAGGAGCCCGACCACGAGGATGACAAAGGTCGCCCCGACCAAACTGAAGATGAGCCAGTCGCTGCCGTTCACCCCGGCTTCGCCGGAATCGGACACAGCTTCCGGTTCGACCCGGGTGCGATCGGCGTGCCGCATCGTCATGCCGATCCAGAGCGCCAGAGCGATCGTCAGCATTGCGATTCGGAAGAGCGCGCCTGATCCGAGCGGGAGCTCTGCCAGTTTCTGAGCAATCTGCACTTGGAAGGGGTTGATCGGGCTGAACGCAGAGCCGACGAAAGCCGCCCCTGCGCTCATCGCCACCGCGACAAGAGGCGTGAAGCCGACCCGACGCGTGATGATCAGAAGAACCGGAATCAGGGGGATGATCTCCTCTTGCATGTTTTCGACAACACCACCCATCGCGAAGAACAGCGAGATGATCGGTATCACCAAGAGGTCTCGGCCGCCCAAGGCGCGGATCAGCGACGTGACGCCACGCCGGAGGGCTCCGGTCTCGTCAACGACCGTGAACGCGCCGCCGATGAGGAAGACCAGAAAAATGACTTCGGCCGCCTCCGCCATACCCCGAGGCAGCGCGACCATGGCGTCAAACAGGTTTACGGGGGTCCGCTCGACGGAATGATAGGTGTCCGCCACCACGACCGTGCGACCTGTTGCTTCGTCCTCTACCCGATCGAACTGACCGGCGGGCAACACGTAGCTCGCCAGAGCCGCGATCATAACACAGCCCGTGAGCAGAACGATGGGGTGGGGAACGCTGAACCGGCGCTTGGCTTCAGTCATCGCCGAGCTCGTCGAATCCGTCCCCAAGGAGCGCAAGACCGCGCCTCAAGTATTCAGAGCGCTCGCCGATCCCGAGGCGCAGGTAGTGGTCCATTCCGAACACATCGCCCGGCAACACCAGGAGGCTCTTTTCGTTTCGCAGCCGGGTCGCCAACTCGGTGGAGTTGACGTTCGCCGCGTAGCGCAGGAAGCACATACCGCCTGCCTTGGGGGGGACGAAATGGAATTGGTCTGGGCGCTGCCGTGTCCAGTCAACGAGAATTGCCAGATTCTGATTCAGCATCTTTCGGTTGCGCTCGAGAATCTCTCGCCGCCGATCCGCGCGAAGAATCGTGGTGGCAACGAACTCGCTCACGACACTGGTGGTGATCGTGGTGTAGTCGTTGTGATGCCAGGCGGCGTCGATGAAGTCGGTTGGGCCGGCGAGCCAACCGATCCGCAGCCCGGGATGGGCGAGAGCCTTCGAGAGACCGGCGGCGACGATGGCCGAAGAGTCCAGGTCCCTGAAGCTGGGTCCTTCCTGACCATCGAGTTCGACTCCCTTATAGACCTCGTCGGCATAGACAGTCGCGCCCACCGACGAAGCGATCTCGAGGATCCGTTCCATGGCGCCGCGGCTCAGTACGGCGCCGGTCGGGTTGTTGGGATTGCAGACCACGACCAAACGGGTACGCGGAGACACGATCGAGCGGAGCTCGTCGAGATCGGGGGCCCAGTCGAGGTCCTCCCGGAGCCGGAAGCCATGGGCTTCGACGCCCAAGGAACGGGCGATGCCCCAGATCTGCATGTAATTGGGAAGCATGATCGCGATCTCGTCGCCCGGCTCAAGCAGGGTCCACATGGCGAGGAAGTTCGCTTCGGCCGAACCACAGGTCACCAGAATCTCCTCCGGCGTCGTGCTCACGTAGTGCGCGCTGATTGCTTGCCGTAGGCTGGGCTCACCATTGCTCCAGCCGTAGCCGAGCCGCAGATCTAGCACCTGGTCGATCTCCTCCTCATTGAGGAGTTCCCGCAGGGAAAAGGGGTGCAGCCCACTCTCGGTAAGGTTGATGTCGACACGGTTTTCCCAGATCGACTGTAGGCGTTCGAGCTCGAAGGTTTCGATCTTCATCAGCTAGTCCTCTCTTGGCCGAATCTTGACAGAGGAATTTGGAAATCATGGTCAATATGGGTCCCGTCGGAGATCTCGCCCGCATAGCGGAAGCGTCACCGGTCTCGCTGCCATCGGCCATGCCCTAGATTCCTTTCTCGTGGGAGCGAAGGACTCTACGGCGGGAGCGTCAGAGCAATGACGGCACGAGCTATCGAGCTTGCCGACGTCGAGGCGGCGCGACAGCGGATTCGGGGCCTGGCCGTCGTCACGCCAGCCCGTCACTCCATCGGCCTTTCCCGCCTTCTCGGCGCTCGAGTTAGCCTAAAAATGGAGTCGATGCAGCCAACCGGAGCGTTCAAGCTTCGGGGCGCCGCCAACGCGATCCTGAGTTTGTCGGAAGAGGCAAGGCAACGTGGCATCATCGCCCAATCGAGCGGCAATCACGGTCGCGCGGTCGCCTATGTCGCCTCACAGCTGGGGATCCCTGCGGTCATTTGCTTGTCGCGCCGTACTCCGAGCGAGAAGGTCGAGGCGGTCCGAGCGCTCGATGTCGAGGTCGTCGTAGAAGGAGGCGATCAGATGGAGGCAATGGATGTTGCCTTGAGTCTGGCGGAAGAGCGAGGGCTGACTGTGATCCCGCCATTTGACGATCGCCACGTCATCGCTGGTCAAGGCACTATCGGGATCGAACTGCTCGAGCAGTGCCCGGAGCTCGAGACGATCATCGTACCGGTCAGCGGCGGCGGCCTGGCGAGCGGCGTCGCGATGGCGGTGAAGTCATTGCGGCCAGAGCTTCGGGTCGTCGGTGTAAGCCAGGAGAACGGGGCTGCGATGTATGAGAGCCTCAAGGCTGGACGCCTTGTTGAAGTCGAAGAGGAGCCGACCTGGGCCGACGCCTTGGCCGGAGGTCTGCCGTTCGACAATCGCTGGACGATCGACATGTGCGGGCAGTGGCTTGATGAGATTCGCCTGGTCAGTGAGGACGAGATCGCTGCTGCAATGGTGTACGCCTTGCGCCACGAGCACATCGTCCTCGAGGGAGGAGCTGCGGTTGGGCTCGCCTTGTTGCTGACTCATCCGACAGCGGATTGGGGAGGGAATGTGGCGGTGATATGCACTGGAGACAATGTCGGTATCGATCGTCTACTGGACTTGGTGGGAGGAGAGACGGAGAAGGAGACTCCATCATGAGCGCGGTCGTCATCAGTGAGCGGGAGCTGCGGCAGCAAGTCGGATTGGACTCGACAGCGCTGGAAGCCATCGAAGAGGCTTTCTCCTGGGCCTCGACCGGGCGGACGGTGATGCCCCCGATCATGCACATCGACGTGGCCGAAGGGCCGGGAGACGTCGATGTCAAGAGCGCCTACGTCTCTGGGCTCGACAGCTTCGCCGTCAAGATCGCTTCCGGCTTCTTCGACAATGCCGACCTCGGTCTTCCCACCGGCAGTGGCCTGATGGTGGTGCTGAGTGCTCGCACCGGTTTCTGCGAAGCTGTTCTGCTGGACAATGGTTATCTGACCGATGTGCGAACGGCCTTAGCCGGGGCGGTGGCAGCTCGGTACTTGGCGCCCCTCTCGGTTCACACGGTCGGTGTTGTCGGCGCCGGAGTCCAAGCGCGGCTGCAAATCGAAGCGCTGAGATTGGTGCGGGACTTCGATCACATCCTCGTATACGGCCGATCCGCCGAGCGGACTGCGGCCTACTGCGATGAGATGAGCGAACGGCTGGGCGTTGGAGTGGAGGCGACAGCGAGCGTTGAGGAGCTAGTGGGCCAGAGTCAGATCGTGGTCACGACGACACCCTCGCGTGAGCCGCTCGTCGAAGCTGAGTGGCTCCATCCGGGGCTTCACATCACTGCAATGGGCTCCGATCTGCCGGGCAAGCAGGAGCTCGCGGCGGACGTACTGCGCGCAGCCGACCTCTTGGTGTGCGATTCAAAGACTCAAGCGGCTTGTCACGGAGAGCTACAGCATCTGGCGGAGCTGGAGACCCGGCGGGCTTTTGAGCTTGGCGAGATTACGTCTGGTGGACGGCCCGGGCGCACTGACGACAAGGCGATCTCGGTTTGCGATCTCACCGGTATGGGCACTCAGGACACAGCGATTTCACTCTTCGCGTTGAGGCGATTCGCCGACTGATCAGCCTAGAGGCCAGCGCGAGCTTCGCAAGAGTAGTCGAGTTGGATTTGAGGAGGCAAAAAGTGCTCGCGGTTCTTGCGGGGACCGTCAGGCACGGCTAGCATCGGGCGTTTCAGGCCAGATGGCATCGGAAACCAGCTACGCAAAACCAGAAGGAGACCTCTGCATGAAGCACGCTTTCTAGCGCTTCTCGCGCTTCCGATCGCAATTGGGTTGGTCAGTTGCCAACCAGGCCTGGAAAACGGCCCCACGGGCCCGACCGGCGATCAGTCTTTCAAGCCCCCTCTCGGGATCGACATCACCGCCTTGCGGCTCGCCGATGACGACTCCGATGACGACTCCGACGATGACTCCGGCGAATCGTCCGAAGTAGAAGTTGAGGGAGAAGGGGTAACGCTGACGACGATACCCTTCGGCTCCTTTACGATGGAGGTCCAAGATTTTTCCGTGGAATCCGAGGACGGAGAGGTCGAAGGTACCTGGCGGTTCCTTGACACCGGACCCGGCGGCATCTTCTACGACGCCCGCGGCATCATTACGTGCGTGACGGTCGAGGGCGACGGCGTCACCGCCCGGCTCGGGGGCGTGGTCACGGCCACCTCCAACAACGCGGGGTTTCCAGACTTCATCGGGACGGACGTGGTGGCCATCGTCGTTGCGGGTGAGGACGGCTCAGCCCAGGCCACGGACTTCCGCATCGGCCTCCCCACAGGCTTCGCTGATTTCAACTGCGATGTTGGCGTTGGTACAGGGTTCTTCGGCACGTTTCAAAGCGTCGGGGGCGAAATCGAAGTCGAGGTCGACTAGCACCTGAATTGACTTCCGTTAACACATGGCCTCCGTCGTTTCGTGGCGGAGGCCATGCTGTTGGTTGGGCCCCGGGATTCGAACCTGGACTCTCGGCTCCAAAGGACTCGCCCGAGCGCTGGTCAGCGCTGATACGCGCTGATTGTCAGCGAAGTGAGTAGGTCGATCTTTGGTTGGCGCCGGCCTGCGCCGGTGGGTTTTGTCACCACCGTTGGCACCGCAAAAGGACCGACCTTAGTCCCGCCGCATCTAAACCGTTGTGATTACTCGGACTCGAGATCTTTAACGCCCGAAGAGAGCACCGTGCACGACGGCCCCGCCGGTCTCCCCGTGCGGCCAAGTCGTCCGATTGAAGTCTACGCCAGGACGCCCAACACTATCGTCCCCGAAGGTATTGTCGATTGTCAACGCTCCCGTGTTCGGATCCAGATCGACGATCAATACCCACGAGGCCGCGTCCTGGGTGACCACGAGCCGGTTGGCGGCGCGGTCCACCGCCAGCCAGTGTGGCTGGGAGTACGCTTCGTCCAAGACCAGCCGGGAGACCTCCACCGGCCTCACCGGGTCGCTCACGTCCAGCGCGATCAGGCCGGGCAGCGCAGGCACGGTCTGGATCCAATAGTCGTGATGGACAACCGGGACACCGCACGCCGTTTCATCCGATAGACTGCCCGGAAATGCGTAGACAAACGCGGCCGTCGGACGATCGCTTGCAAGACCGTCCACTCGGTAGAGGCCGCAACTGAATGTGTTCACGTATACGGTGCCGTCGGCAAGGGCGCGTGGCTCGGCGGGGGCGATGTGGTAGGGGCCTTGCTCCGTCTCGGGTAAGGCAACCGTGGCCAGCAGGCGCAGGTCGCTCAGCGACCAGATCTGCACGTGGTACGTGTCGTGGTATTCCCACACGTCAAAGGGGGGGAGCCCCATGTCGGAACTCGTCGTTACGACCCGGTCAATCTCGGGGAGCACGACCAGGCTGTAGGGCCAAGTCAGGGTGCTGTCGATCTCCGCGGTCGCCGCGGAAGCCGCCCGAATCCCTCGCCCACGCGTATCCAACTCCACCAAACCTCCGGGGGGAGCGTAACGATCTCCTCGCGCTTGGAAGACGGCGAGCACGTGGCCGTTGGGAAGACGGGCGAAGCTGTGAGGGAAACTGTAGCCTTCCACGCCATCGAACTGCCCTGCCAATCGCGGATTTAGTGGATCTCCCAGATCGAGCAAAAACGTTCGCCCAGCCGCCCACCCGTTGGCGAACAGGGTGTCGCCGGATGGGAACTCATACTCGGTGTGATGCGGCATCGTGGCGCGCATTCCAACCGGGAGCGTCGCCACAACCTGTCCATACGTAGGCTCAGACTGGCGCGCGTCGATAACGGCGAGAAAATCGCTGTCTTGCTGGTCGGCATCCCCGGCCCAGACGAAGAGATACGACGCCTCTTTCGTGGACGCGTGGGTGCGATCGGACCGCGCGCAACCAGCGAGGTTTCCGATCGCCGAGAATCCGATAGCCACGAGGACGGTGACAACGAGCTTGGGATTTCGCATACTGTCGATTCTAATCGCCTCTCCCCGATCTCACCAAACTCCTTGTGAGCGGGATCGGGACAGGCCGACGCACGACCACCATCTGCCTCCCCCGTGTTAAGGCCCAGGATTCGATCGCCATCCGCGACCGCGTCGAGCAGCACCACTAGATTTCCTCGCCGTGATCTCCATTGCCAATCTCGAGAAGTCATTCGGCCGCCGAACCCTCTTCGCCGACGTATCGCTTCAACTCAATCCGGGCGATCGGTACGGCCTCGTCGGCGCCAACGGGTCCGGCAAGACGACTCTGCTCAGGATCATGAGCGGCGACCTAGCACCTAGCGACGGTACGGTTTCGATCCCCAAGCGGCTTCAACTGGGCGTTCTTCAGCAGGATCAGTTCGTGTACGACGATCAGGAGATCCTCGGCGTCGCTTTGCAGGGCCGCCCCGAGCTGTGGAACGCCATGGTGGAAAAGGAGGAGCTGCTCGCCAAGGCGGAACACGATTTCGATGCCCACCGATTCTCCGAACTCGAGGAAATCGTGCAACATCACGACGGGTATACCGCCGAAGCGCGCGCCGCCACCATCCTCGAGGGTCTGGGAATACCCACCGAGGTACATCGCGATCCGATTTCGACGTTGTCGGGCGGATTTCGGCTTCGGGTCCTTCTCGCACAGGCCCTGGCGAGCAATCCCGACGTGGTTCTACTCGATGAGCCGACCAATCATCTCGACATCCTCTCTATCCGATGGCTCGAGAAGTTCCTGCGGGAGTTCGTCGGAATCGTGGTCGTGATTTCCCACGACCATCGCTTCCTCGACAACGTGGTCACGACGATTCTGGATGTCGATTACGAGACCGTGCTCTCGTACCCCGGTGACTACAGCGACTTTCTCCAAGCCAAGGCCGCCGAGCGAGAGCGCCGTACCAAGGAGATCGCGACACGCCAGAGTGAGATCGCGCACCATCAGAAGTTCGTGGACCGGTTCCGAGCCAAGGCGAGTAAGGCGCGCCAGGCGCAGAGCAGAGTTCGCATGATCGAGAAGAAGGCGGAATCGTTGGAGGAGCTGCCACAGACTTCACGACGCTACCCCAGGTTTCGCTTCGAGCAACGGCGCAACAGCGGGCGGGACGTATTGGCAATCAAGGGAGTCAAGAAAGCGTTCGGCGACAACGAGGTGCTCCACGGTGTCGATCTCACAATCGCCCGTGGCGATCGGCTCGCCATCATGGGGCCAAACGGGATCGGGAAATCGACGCTTCTCAAGATCGTGATGGGACAACTCGCGGCCGATGCCGGGAGTGTCGAGTGGGGCTACGAAACACATCCCGGGTACTTTGCCCAGGATCACCAGGAAGAGTTCGAAACACGAACCGGAACAGCGGAAGAGTGGGTCTGGGGCTTCTGCCCGGACCGCGATTTCGGCTACGTGCGCGGTGCCATGGGTCTCATGCTCTTCTCCGGCGACGACGGCAACAAGCCATTGCGGGCGCTCTCCGGTGGCGAGGCCACTCGGCTCGTTTTCACACGTCTGAGCATCGAACAACCCAACGTGCTCGTGCTCGACGAACCGACCAACCACCTCGACCTGGAATCGATCGAAGCGTTGGTCGAAGGATTGAGAGCGCACCCCGGCACGCTGATTCTGGTCTCACACGACCGCTGGTTCGTGAGTCAACTGGCCACACGCGTCCTCGAGATCCGAGCGGACGGCGTCACCGATTACCCCGGTCCGTACGACGAATACGTCCACGCCTGCGGGGACGATCATCTCGATATCGACCATGTCGTTCTCAAGGCGCGAAGGGAAAAACGGCAGAGGAAGGCGTCACCAACCCCGAATTCCACCGAACGACCGGCGAAACGGAAGAACCCCAAGCGTGACCTGCAGAAACGCCGCCAGCGACTCGAGGCGATTGTGCAACGCATAGAGGCCGCCGAGACACGGGTTCAGGAAATCGACGACTTGTTCTGTGAACCCGACTACTTTGTGCGAACGCCCGCCGACGAGGCCCGTGACCGCGAAGAGGAGCGCAACCGTCTTCAGCTCGAGCTGCGAGATCTGATCAGTGAGTGGGAGAGGATCGAAAGCGAAATCAACGCGTTGGAAGCGCAACTCGAAATTCGCTGAGACGCGCTGTCGACTTCGGTTGCCTCGACACGGACGGCCCACAATCTTAGCTAGGCGACCGGCCGGTACTCGGTGACCTGACGAAAGGGAGAGCGCATGCGGACGGACCCGCTCGAAGACAGCGCCCCGCGGACGACCCACGGATGGCAGTTCCTCGTCAGCATCGCGGCCGTGATCGTCATCGTCTACGGGATCCAGGCCTCTCAGCAGGTCCTCGTTCCCTTCCTCCTCTCTGTTTTCCTGGCGGTGATCGGAGCCCGGCCGGTGGCGTGGATGGATCGGCGCGGCCTGCCCCACACCTTATCCGTCGCGGTGTTCGTGGCCGGAGTGATGAGCGCGCTGATTGTCGTCTCGGCCATCGTCGGAACGTCGCTTACCGAGTTTTCGAACCGCATCCCCATCTACCAGGAGAGCTTGTCCGAAGCGCTGACCGACGTCGCCGAGCGAATCGTGGGTCGAAGGACTCCGCTCTCCGTCGAAGAGCTGCTCGCCAATGTCGAGCCGGCGTCCGCTATGCGGCTGACGGCCACCGTCTTGACCGCCCTCCGCGGCGTCTTCGCCAACACCTTCGTGATCCTCTTCACGGTCGTGTTCATACTGCTTGAGATCTCGAGCTTCCCTCTCAAGCTCAACGCCATCCAGCCGCGATCGCGGGCCACGATCCAGGAGTTCGCCGCCTTCGCCGACAGCCTGCAGCACTACCTGAACCTCAAGACGCTTGTTTCCTTGCTGACTGGGCTCACCGTCGGCCTGTGGGTGGCCGTGCTGGGGATCGACTTCCCCGTCCTCTGGGGCCTGCTCGCGTTTCTCTTGAACTACGTGCCGACGATCGGGTCGTTCATCGCCGCGATTCCCGCCGTACTGCTCGGATTCATCCAGTTCGGCCTCG
>Ga0255058_10001950_pt1 | contig 11512 bp, 9 predicted proteins | sample Cases_109_9_MG_FD_188637 | JGI IMG/M metagenome (GOLD analysis project Ga0255058, IMG submission 188637) | Seawater microbial communities from Amundsen Gulf, Northwest Territories, Canada - Cases_109_9 | ecosystem: Environmental > Aquatic > Marine > Gulf | place: Canada: Northwest Territories... | reverse complement strand
AAGGCTGCGCTGCGAGATCTCACCGAGCCCGGGATGCCATACCCAGAGCCTGACGTGGCCATCAGAGCCGGTCCTGCCGTTCCAACGGAGCACATACCAGCGGTCGTCCCATGTGAGCGGGGCAATGTTGCTGCCGCCCTGTGCTTGATAATCGCCAGGCGCTTTCACGTTCCACGCACCGCCCGTCGTGCCGATCTTCGCCTGCCAACGCCCGCTTGTGTGGTTGCCGCCGGGAAACATGAACTTCCAATCGGGCTGCCCGCTGCACGGCAAGGACATCTGTGAGGGCGTTTGACCCGTTTGCGGGTGGTTGGAACCACCCCAGGATTCCACGTAGCCACCAAAATCCTTGTACTCGGTGTGCCACCCCCAGTTGTGCTTCATCACGATCTCGATCCAGATCTCCGATCCCTCCGGTATCGGCCCCAACTTACCCTTCGGGCTCGCGCCCGAGCACTGGTCGTAGTTGTCCTCCACCGCGCCCTTGTTCGGCACCCAGTGGTTCTGGTCGTGGTCGGGCTGCAGGTAGCGCATCACCTTCGAGACCCCGATCTCCGGCGGCAGGCCGTTATCGGGCTGGAAGGAGAGCTGGAACGTGCCCGCCGCCAGGTGCGGCCCGTAGTATCCGCCCATCTCTTCCGTGAACCCCGGTCCCACGATGTCCACCAACCGCGGGTGGAACTCCCCGTGGTTGTCGAACGTCCACAAACCGTTCGTGCCTTCCGCGTCCAGCGTCCCGCCCATGCGGCCGCCCAGCGGGTACTTGTCGAAGGCTTCCTCGAACTCGGGCGCCACTGACGGGCTCAGCACGCTCGCCGGGAAATAGGAACCCGACGGCGGTGGCGGTGGGTCGCTCGGCGGCGGCGGTGCCGGCTCCTCGACGTTCACCACCTGCTCCGCCGTGGCCGTCTCGCCTCCGTCGTCGGTCACCGTGAGCGTGACCGTGTACGCTCCGCCCGACGAGTAGCCGTGGCTCAACGACACGCCGCTGCCCGTACCACCGTCCCCAAACTCCCAGGCGTAGCTCTCGATCGTACCGTCCGGGTCACTCGATCCCGAGGCGTCGTACTCACAGCTCAGCTCACTGCACGCCGCCGAAAACACCGCCTCGGGCGGAGCGTTCGCGCCACCGCTCCCACCATCACCGCCCACCGTTCCCGGTACGGAGAACTTCTCGCAAACCTCCTTTTCGTTCTTGCCCGCACGACCTACATAGGTGCGAACGCAGAAGAATCCGTCGTGCGCTGCCGACTGCTTGGGAACATGCAACCCCACAGGCGGCCCTTCGACCTCCCCCACCTTCGGTCCCCACTCTCCGTTGGCTCCGCCGGCGCGGTAGAGGTAGACGGGACTGTCGCCGTCCCAAGTCGCTTCGACAACCGCCTCGGAGCCATCTTCGCTTACAAGCTTGACGTTGAGGCCGCGAATCGGCTTGCCCAGCTCGCGATCGTTCATGGTGCCCTTGGACGCTGCGCTCGCCCCGACCACATCTTCCTCGAAGTCCGGTCCGACCGGTCCGACATCCTCACAAGCGATGAAGGCGCTACCAAGGCTCACAAGGAGAAGCCTGAGAGCAGCAGGATTGCGCGATCTCCGGTGGAAGCCATGCGGCAGTAGAGAGACATCGGAAGGCATAAATCTCGCTCCTCGGAACCTGCGATTGTCCTATCAATCACCCTTAACGGCGGTGCCGAAAGTCCGGCTCTGAGCAGGGCGCCGACGCAGGTAGCCGAGGCCGCGATTTGATGGGCGTGAACCGCAGCGTCTGGCTCCGCTGGCGACCCGACCGGCGTGGCAAACGCAGTGGTTTGCGGTAGCCTCGTGGCTTTGCGTGCCCGGCTTTCGCGCGGGGTTGCCCTGAGCAGCGGACGTTGTTGTGGGTAAAGGCGATAGCGAGTTTCGTGCCGCAGATTAACGGATTGTAATCAAAGGGGTTACGGTCGGATGGGGTACCAGATCAGCCGAAATTGTCAGACCTTATTTTCCGAGGCGCGTCTCTTTTTGCAGACGCCTCATGCGGCGAGCCACGCTTCCAACCTCAAGAGATCACCCGAGCTCAGTCGATCATGCGTCGGAAGCGTTATGAGCCGCCGAGCCAGCGTCTCCGCACCGGGCCAACCTCCACCTCGGCCGACGACGAGAGCCGTGAGCGCCGGCAGCGCGTCGAGGGGTGTCGGGTAGCCAGGCTCGATGCCCAGTCGTCGCGCCCGCGTGCTGACGTTCGAACGCTCGGCCGTGGCCAGCACAGGTAGCCGCAGCCATCCCGGTCGCGAGCCCGACGGCGGATCGACCGGCCGGAAGCGGGTGCTTCGGTGCGAAGACGCGAGAAGCCGAGCCGCATGACGACGGCGTACCTCCGCTGCGCCGTCGATACCGTGCATCATCCGGGAAACGATGCCGGCGCTCGCGGGCGCAATCGGGCCCGGAGGATGCGGTGAGCGATAGACCGTCTCTCCCAAGCGGAGGAAGGGCACGGAAGCGGGAAGTCCATACAGGCTGGGGCGAGCCAGCAGCCACTGGCCGCAGGCCTGCGCCAGGGCGGCTCCGCCTCGGCAGCCCCGTCCCAATCGATCGAGGACACCCGTTAGCGCGCGCTCGCCATCGACATCGTTGGCTACCAGTGCCCCACCACCGCTGCCGCCGAGCCCCTTTCCTCTGCCGAAGCTCAGCACCGCCAGCGATCCTGCGCTACCCGCTCTCCGCTCTTCGATCCACGCGCCGACGGCCTGGGCGGCATCCTCCACGACCGACGCTCCACCTTCCCGCGCCACCTCCCGAACCGCGTCAAGGTCGACCGGAATACCATACAGGTGCGCGACAACGACGACCTCGGCGCCCGCGCGTATCGCGCCGCGAAGCGAATCGACATCCGGCGACAGCGACCAGGGATCGACGTCGTAGAAACGGACCGGCATCGACGCGCCGACGGCCGCAGTCGCCAGGTCGTAGCATCCGTAGGCCGGCAGGGCCACCGTGGCCCCCGGCCGCTTGTGGCGCAGTCCCTCGAGTGCCAGGCGAAGGGCCGTCGTCCCGCTGTCGGTGAGCAGGATATCGCGAGCGCCCAGGTGCCGGATGAGATCGCTCCGCAGGCGATTCGCGGCGGACGGAGCGGCGCCGACCATCGCCGCCGCACCAACCAGAAGGGCAGGAACGTCTATTGGCGTGTGTGCCGGGGGAAGACGGCGGAAGGTGGGGGCAGCCAACGCTGATCGAACCGTCAGGAGCTTACGGTATGTACCGGACGATTCCGGGCCCCAACGCGTTTGCGACACGCAGGGGGAGACGTCGCCAGAGCCTGGTGCCGAGAGCGAAGGCTCCCTGATCCGGCGACGGAGTCGCTGCCTTCTTCTTCCATGCCCTCTGATACCACCAGAGCATTTCGTCCCGGGATCCCCATTGCCCTTTGAACCGATGGGTCCCGCTTCCGGGGCTGCAGCGGCCGAAGTTGAAGAGGGAGAGACCGCTCTCGATTGCCCTCTCCATGAAGCTCCAGTAAAGGAGCATGTTGGGTGCTAAGCTGTTGTGCTCCCGAAGCGCCGCGGCCCAGGTCATCTCGAACTCGCCGTTCCAGCGTAGCCCGCAGCCGGCAGCAATGGGGCGCTCCCGCAGATAGGCGCAGCCGAAGAGTACCTCCTCCGGAAAGGTCTCGGCGACCGCCTCGAACCAACCCCGGGGGAGGGTCGGAGTGCCGAGGTCTCGCATGTGACGGCTGAAGACCTGGTGGAAAGGCTCCACCTCGTCGAGCCCGAACCGCACGGTCACGCCCTCCTTTCGGGGACGCCGCACCTGACTCCGGACCTTGGCCCTCAACCCGCTCCACAGGGGTGCCGGGTCGTCAGGCAGGTCGAGTACCACCGTAATCTTACGGTGCGACACCCGAAGTGTCAGAGGGAGCTCGTGTCGGCTGCGGAGCTCCAGGAGCTCCGCGCCTGCTCGGGCCGCCAGCCCATCGGCACGTTCCACCAGTGCCTGGACCGCATGGCGAAAACCCAACGGTCCGCCGTAGTTCAAGAAGGGCATCGATGCCAGGTAGTGTCCGAAAATCCAACTCTTCACCTGAACGAGGGGGAGGACGCCACACAGGCGACCAGTGTCGTCGTACGCCGCAAGGTAGGGACATTCATGACCGAACACCCGTTCGATCACTCGCCGCCACCCGAAAAGGTGGAAGTGGGTCCAGCCCGGCTGCCCTCGTACGAACTCGTCCCACTCAGACGGGATACCGGAGAACCACGCGACGGAAAGCGGCATCGATCCGGCTAGTGTCGGATTCCTCTCGGCCCCTTCATTGACCAACCGAGTGGTGCGAATCGACCGGACGACAAACACGTAGATTGTGGGCCCGCTCCACGGAGGTGAACGCGAACTCGGCCAGGAGGCGCCGGATCCGAGGGAGCATCTTGTCGAGGCCCCTGTAGTGGCGAAGCCGCGACAGAGGCGACACCCGCAGCCGCGGCTGGCGCGGATCCAGCTCCCACGGATGGACATAGATGACTGCGGGCTCACTCCTCTCCTGATGTTCGCGCAAGGCCTTGGCGACGAGGCCGTACGGGAGCTGGCGAAGATAAGCGCCCCCTCCGGCGGGCAGCCGCAACCCGGCGAAGTTGGTCGTGGCCGGCGGAAGCTCCAGAAGGTTGCCCGTCTCGCGTCGGAGCGTGTGTGCTCCGGTCGGAGCACCGCGGTTTCCGTAGCCGAAGCCGCTCACGGGGAAGACGCTGGAGTCGTACAGATATCCCTCTTCGATGAGCACATCGAACGCCCACTCCGTCCCGCGCACGATCGAGAAGCGTGGGGCGCGGTAGCCGTACACCGGCCTGCCCGTGAGATCCTCCAAGAGCGCCTTCGACCGGCGCACGTCGTCGCGAAAATCATGGACTTTCACGCGGGACACGCGGCGGTGCCACCAACCGTGCGAGGCGACCTCGTGTCCGATCTCGGCGATGCGCCGAACGAGATCTGGGTGCCGGTCGGCGATCCAGCCGAGCACGAAGAAGGTCGCCTTGGTTTCGCGCTCAGCGAGCAGATCGAGCAGGCAGTCCATGCTGTCGGCCAATCGGCTCGGCAACCGATCCCACTCGACTCGGCGCACCTTGGTTTCGAAAGCGGTTACCTGAAAATACTCCTCCACGTCGACCGTGAAGAGGTGGCGGACCCCTCCAGCTCCGGGATCCGTCACGAACCTTCCTCCGAAAGCTCGCCCTCGACGCGGTAGGTGGACCGCCTCGGGACGTTGAAGTGCACGATGATCTCACCCACCAACCCCAGGGCCACCGACTGCACCCCGAGCGTGACCAAAAGCGCTCCCAGCAGAAGTAGCGGCCGATCGGCGATTCCCTGCCCCCCCAGCCTCTGCGCCAAGAGGACGCCCAGGATCGCCAAGCCCGCCAACGCGAACGCGCTCCCGATCAGGCCGAAGAACCGCAGCGGTTTGTAGGTGAACCGGAGAAGAAAGAAGAGTCCCAGCAGGTCGATCAGCCGTCGCAGGTACACACCCGGCGAGTACACGCGCTTCGTCTGGTCCCTTCGGTGCTGCGGGGCGTCAACCTGTCTGACGGCAAATCCTTCGTGAATCGCGAGCAGCGGCAGGAAACGGAGGAGATCCCCGTAGAGCGGGATCGTCTCGAGGACCTCTCTCCGCATGGCACGTACGCCGGATGCCACGTCGTCGAGGCCCCCGCCTGCGAGCCTCCCGAGGAGACGGTGGAACACGCGCGACTGCATCTGGTTGAGCCATGGATCCATACGTGGCCATCTGCGCGCCGTGGCCACGTCGGCGCCTTGCTCCACCCGCTGGACGAGCTTCGGAAGAGCGCTCGCATCAACCCTATAATAGGCGGGCAGCGTGATGACGGGGTCTCCGTTCGCCGACGCGAGTGCGAGCTTCAGAAGTGTAGCTTCGCCGCGAGCGCCGGCGGCCTCGACAACTCGAATGGGATGACCCGAAGCGATCAAGCCGGTGAGAGGCTCTGCAAGCGAACGATGCCAGGGCGCCACTGCAAACACGAACTCCGCATCGTACCCCGCCGACCGCAGAGGCGCCGAATACTCCCGATAGATATCGTCGAGCGCTTCCGGCCGCTCGAGGACCGAAACTAGCACTGACACCAGGCGCCGAGCCGTGGGCTCGGAGGTGCCCTTAGCATCACCTTGAGCCACGCCTGGCGATCCCTCTGTGGGAGGCCGGGCTCGAGAGCTCACCGATTCTGCCACGGCCCTATGGCTCGCCACGCGGCACCGCGTGGGAACGCCCGTACAGCGCGACCTCGCTGATGAAGCCGAGCATGAAAAGGTAGAAAGCCAACCCGAAGCAGAGTACCGCAACGCCGGGGAAGACCATCGCATCGGCCTTCGTCGGACGGAACGCCACCACTGAGATGACCGACGCGGTCGTCCAGAACAGTCCGAAGATCGTCGCACCTGCGGCTCCCCAGCCAAACATCAGAAGAGGCCGCTCACGGAACCAACGGATCATCGTAAGGGTGAGGAGGTCCACCAGCACCTTCCAGGTTCGAGAGAGCCCGTACTTGCTCTCACCATACAGCCGATGGTGGTGTCGGACCGGAATCTCCGCGACCCGCACGCCTGCCGTGGTCACGGCGATTCCGGGGATGAAGCGATGCATGTCAGAATAAAGATGCAGATTCTGCACCACCTCTCGTCGGTATGCCTTGAGGGAGCAGCCGTTGTCCCGGATCGGCACTCCGGTGACCGCACGAATGATCCTGTTCGCGATCCAGGACGGAATCCTACGGGAGATGAGCCGGTCCTTTCGTCTCACGCGAAATCCGACGACGAGATCGTAACCCTCGTCCAGCTTGGCGATCAATCGACGGATATCCGCCGGATCGTTCTGAAGATCGCCGTCCATGCTCACCACCACGCTGCCCCGGGCGTTGTCGAATCCGGCCTGCATGGCCGTGGTTTGCCCGTAGTTGCGGGCGAGGAGGATGGGTCGGACGCGCTGGTCCTCTGCCGCCAGTCGCCGGAGAACCCGCCGCGTGCCGTCGGTGCTCCCGTCGTCGACCAACAAGAGTTCCCAGTCGCGGCGGTTCGCCTGAGCCTGCCGGACGGCGTCAACCAGCGGCGCGACGTTCCGCTCCTCGTTGAAGAGAGGAACTACGATGGACAGCCGGGGCGGATCAGCCATCGTCGAGTGAGATCGAGCGAGGTTCACGAATCGCCGACCCTGACGCCGCCTCCGGCGCGCCTCGCCTCAGCAAGAGCTTCACGGGCCGCCGCGAACGGCTCCAATTTCACCGCACGCCCCGATGCGACGCTCGGCCGCGACACCTGGACAATACCGGCACTCATCGTCGAACGAGCTGCTGAACCCAGCTCGACAGACGCCAATTGGGCCAGTCGATTGACAAGAGTAGTGGCGCCGGTCGTATTCGTGTCGTATGCCAGGATCGCGACATCGGTGTCTCCAAACCATCCCGACGGATCGCAAGCGCGAGTATTGTTCAGTACGATTTGCCCGGTTACCTCGCGTTCGCGGACGCTCTCTTCTCCCCGGCTCGGCACGGTCGGCCCGATCAACACACAACTCAGCAGTCGCTGATCTCGGACGGCGAGCGCTTCGAAAAGAGCGAACACCAGCCTCAGACTGTCCGCATCGAGCAGGCTCGTCTCAGGGGAGGGATGCAGCTTGGTCATCCCGATGAGCTTGGAGATCGAAAGCGCACGCCTAAGCCTGGCAATCAGAAGCGCCGACCGCACGGGCTCGCGTATCACGTCCCATGCGCCGGCGTTCCAAGCAGCGACTTGTTCCGACTCCTGCCAAAGATCGGGCGAATAGACGATGACGGGGGTGCTTTCCGCGAGAGGCCCTGCGAGCAGCTCGCGGCATAGAGAAGGAGCGTCGCCGTCGGGCAATCCCTGATCGAGAATCAAGATGTCGGGGTCGCTCTCACCGAGTGCGACGAGCGCGGCAGCCCTAGTGTGGGCCTGAAGCAGCGAAAATCCCTCGGGCTCCAGGACTGCGCGAAGGGCAGCGCCGAACCACTCACGAGCGCTGATAAGAAGGACGAGAACCTCTGGCGTCTCAGCGTTCTGCGCTCGGGACTTGACCATCTCCTCAACTCCTTTGCTCCGGATGAAGATGAGGCGCCGATGGACTGCCGGGCGCACGGTACCGTACTACGCGAACCCTCCTACTGTCGAGCCCTCAACCGACTTCGCTCGACCATTACGGGCAGGGTTCTCCACATGATGATCAAATCGAACCAGACGGACCTTCGCCGGACGTACTCCAGGTCATAACGGAGCTTGCCTCTCACGTCGTCGATGGATTGATCCGCTTCACGGCTTACCTGAGCCCAGCCCGTGATCCCTGGTGGGACACGCTGGCGGAGCATGTAGTCGTCAACTCTCTCGCGAAGTTGCTCTACGAACGTCGGCCTTTCGGGCCTAGGACCGACGACGGACATCTCCCCCCGAAGCACATTCCAGAACTGGGGAAACTCATCCAGACGATAGCGTCGCAAGCAACGTCCAACCGACGTAATCCGATGGTCCGATTCGGCAGCCCACACGGGGCCGGTTTCGGACTCGGCGTCCACACGCATAGTCCGGAATTTGTACATGGAGAACGGTCGACCACCGACGTCTACCAGGCGCCGGCCAGCATGCTGCGATCCAACCCATCTACGCTCCGGTCCAGGGCACGGCTCCACGGTCCCGATCTCGTGCCTCCTGCGTCTACAGGAATCGGTGCCACTGCGGCGGTCCAGGCCAACCCTCAGTTGGCGATACAGAATGGGACCGGGACTATCCAGGCGGATGGCGACCGCGATCAGAACGGATACCGGCAGGAACGCTATGATGGCTACGACGGATACAGCTACGTGCAAGACTTGGAGCGCCACGCAGTGGAACGGATCTATCCCTCCAGACTCTCTCGCGCTTCCGCCTCGGGCCTCACCGTCAGCCGCCGCCGCCGGCAGTCTCGAAGCAGCTCCTTCGCAGACTTCCGCCGGGGTGAGCGGTATCCAAGGGCGGCGACCCTGCTCGGAAGCGAGCGTCGACCCCTCCTGGTCCCGTAACGCGTCCGATAATCCGCGATCGATCGATCGCGGGCTCCTGAAAGGTGGACTCAAGGATCGGCCGTCCGCTGCAAAGGCTGAGTGACAAGTGACAGCCGCTTAGAAGCATCTGACGTGCCACACCTTGTGTTTCTGTATCATGTGCCAACATATGGTTTTACAGGGTCAGGTGATGCCTCGGAGATTATGGCGTCGTGCCAGTGCAACAGTTCGGGCGCCGCGGCGCATCAGCGCTGAGCAGGATTTCGTTCGTTTGTAGGAAGGGCGCAACATCAACGAGTCGAGCCGCGGCCGATGTGTACTTTTCGCAGTCTGCTAAAAGATCAGCACGACGAAAGCTACGCCGGCCCCCACCAGACCCAGAAACAGGCCGATGGTTCGAAGAACGAGGTTCAAGTTTCCGACCGAGGGAACGCGCAGCTCATCTCCCGACTGCACTCCCAGTTCGTCCAAAGTGAGGGTCTGAGCCGCATCCGGCGGAACCGTGGCCAGCGCCACTCCCCCCCGCCTCCACTCCACCTTGCGCATCTGTGCGCTTCCGCTCACCCCTCCCGCGATCATGATCGCCTCGGATACCAGCGTCTCCCCCGGGATATCATAAAAACCCGCCTGACCCACGGCGCCGAGGATCGCGATCCGCTTGGTGGTCACCATCTGCACTTCCGGCTGCCGCAGATACCTCGAAAGCTGCTTCCTCACAACCTCTGCCCCTTCCGAGTACAGCGCTCCGGCCAGGGAAACGGGCGGCACGTCCGGCAGGTCCAAGGTGCGGTCGACGCGTACGGTGAACTCGCCCGTCCACCGTTGCTCACCGGCAACTGTGAGGTTCACCAGGTCACCGACATCAAAATCTCCTTCGCGCAAGCGTCGCTCGACGAGTTCCAGCCGCTCCGCAGCGGCCGTGTCTCTCTTGCCGGCTCCCAAGCCGCCGATCACGAGCAGCAGCGAGTCGCGCGTCGCTTCGAGCTCCACTCGCGGGACCTCGTGCGAACCGATCATTCGGGGCTGCATCGGCTGCGCAGGGGGAGCCGTAGAGCAACCGCTGAGGCTGGCGGTGCACACGGCAGCCGCTCCGATAAGCAGTACGACACCTCGCACGTTCAACACCACTCCCAATGAATCGAGTCCGGTCAGGGTTCTTTGCGCAACGGCGGCGCAAAAACCACACCGCTTCGTTTCATGACCACGATCCGTGACAGCCCTGCTCTTCCGCTGCTGCCGCAGCGGTCACTCCAGCCCGTAGTCCCGAATCTTGTACAGCAGCGCCCGGTAGCTGAGCTCGAGGTGCTCGGAGGCGCGGGTGCGGTTCCCGCCGGTGAGCTCCAGCGCCCGCTTGATCAGCCGCTTCTCCTGCTGGGCCGCGTGCTTTTTGATGGAAAGCTCGTCGGCCGGAAGGCTCTCGATCGCGAACATCGCCTCCCGCTGCGGGTCGCGAACGTTCGGTGGGAGCTGCTCGAGCTCGATCTCGGACCCCTCGGCCAGCACCATCGCCCGCTCGACCACGTTCTGGAGCTCGCGCACGTTCCCGGGCCACGGATAGGCCAGCATCGCCTTCATGGCCTTCGCTCCGAAGCCGGTGATCTGCAATCCAAGCCGGTCGTTGTAGCTCGAGACGAAGTGGCGAACGAGGGCCGGGACATCCTCCGACCGGTGGCGCAGCGGCGGCAGGTGGATGTTGAGGACGTTGATCCGGTAGAAGAGGTCCGAGCGAAACGCACCCTCCTTGACCTCGCTCTCCAGATCGCGCGCCGTCGCGGCGACCACGCGCACGTCCACGTCGCGCGAGGTCGATTCGCCCACGCGCCGGATCTCTCCCTCCTGAAGCGCGCGCAGCAGCTTTACCTGAAGCTGCTGGGGGAGCTCCCCGATCTCGTCGAGGAAGAGGGTGCCGCCGTGGGCTTCCTCAAAGAGACCCACTCGATCGGAATCCGCACCGGTGAACGAGCCCTTCTTGTGGCCGAAGAGCTCCGACTCCAGCAGGTTCTCCGGGATCGCTCCGCAGTTGACCGGGACGAACGGCGCACGGCTGCGAGGGGAGGACGTGTGGATGAGCCGTGCGATGAGCTCCTTCCCGGTGCCGCTCTCGCCCGTGACCAGCACCGTGGAGGGGTGCGGCGCGACCTTGTCCGCGAGCTCGATCGCCGCGAGCATCGCCGGGCTGTCCCCCACGATGTCCGGGTGCCGCTTCTCCGCGGCGACCTGGTGCCGGAGCCGCGCCACCTCGCGCCACAGCTTCTCACGCTCCTCCGCCTTCTTGATCGTGAGCACCACCTGCTCGGCTTCGAACGGCTTGGGCAGATAATCGTACGCGCCGCGCTTCATCGCGTCGATCGCTACCTCCATGCTTCCGTACGCGGTCATCATGATGACCAGCCCTCGGCCCCCATCCTCCCGGTAGCGCTCGAGGAACTCGAGACCATCGACGTGAGGCATACGCACGTCGCAAAGGATGAGGTCAGCCCGGTCAT
>Ga0255058_10001949_pt1 | contig 11512 bp, 8 predicted proteins | sample Cases_109_9_MG_FD_188637 | JGI IMG/M metagenome (GOLD analysis project Ga0255058, IMG submission 188637) | Seawater microbial communities from Amundsen Gulf, Northwest Territories, Canada - Cases_109_9 | ecosystem: Environmental > Aquatic > Marine > Gulf | place: Canada: Northwest Territories... | reverse complement strand
AAGCGCTTCGTCGACGCCTTGCCCGAAGGGTGCCCCACGCGGATCACCGACACCCGCAAGACCACCCCCGGCCTCCGCGCGTTCGAGCGCTACGCCGTGCGCTGTGGAGGCGGCCACAACCACCGCGAAGACCTCGGCACAGCAGTGCTCATCAAGGACAACCACATCGCTGCGGCCGGCGGTTGCACACAGGCGATCGAAAGAGCGCGCGCCCATGCGCCACACACGTGCCGCATTGAATGCGAGGTCGACTCACCGGCGGAGCTCGAAGAAGCCATCGCCGCCCACGCCGATGTCATCATGTTGGACAACTTCGATGACCATCAGGTTCGTGACGCTCTCACACTCATCGCGGGTCGGGCGATGGTCGAAGTGTCCGGCGGTATCACGCTAGACCGCGTCACCGCGCTCGGCACTCTAGGCGTCGACGTGATCAGCGTCGGGGCACTGACGCATTCTTCTCCGTCCAGCGATATCGGCCTCGACTGGGGCTAGCGAGGGACCCGCATGCCTCACGACTTCGACGCGGACCGACTGAGGCAGCTCGTATCGGGCCGGCGCTGGGGGCAGTCGCTCGATGTCCGCGCAACGACCCCCTCCACAATGGACGACGCCGCCAAAGCCGCGGCCGCGGGAGCGCCGGACGGTCACGTGGTGCTCGCCGACCACCAAACGCGCGGAAGAGGGGCGCACGGACGGCAGTGGGTCTCGCCGTCAGGTGCCGACATCTATTTCTCGGTGGTCACCCGCCCCGCCGTTGAGCCCGCGTCGACCGCGATGGTGACTCTGGCCGTGGGGCTCGCCGTACGCGAAGCGGTGGCGGGGTGGGTGCCTGGGCGGTCCGCCCTCGTAAAGTGGCCCAACGACGTTTGGATCGAACGCCGAAAGTGCGCAGGGATCCTGGTCGAAAGCAGAACGATAGGCACTTCGATTGATTCGGTGATCATCGGCGTCGGCGTGAACGTCAACCGGCTGGAGTGGCCGGTGGAACTGGCCGGCACCGCAACATCGCTTCGCGCAGAACGGGCCGAGGGCGATGCGCTCGACCGCGAACAGGTATTCGCCGACGTGCTCTCCCACATGGAGAAGTGGGTCGAGCGCTTCGTGAAGGACGGCGCGCAGGCGATCGTCCAGGCGCTCGAACCCCAGCTCGCCTTGATCGGGGAGCTGGTGACATGGGAAGACGGCTTCGGCGTATTCGAAGGGATCGACCACGATGGAGCCGCGCGGGTCAGGACCGATGGCGGAGTCTCGTCGCTCCACGCCGCTCGGCTGGAGCCCGTCGACGCCGACCCCGGGGCGCTTGCCTGAAGCGGGCCGGCGCACCAGAACGCTGGCATGAGCATCGAACAGGAAATGGAGTGGCTCGAGCACAGCGTGGGGGTGTGCACACTCGGTGACCGAGCGATCATCGCGGTCAGCGGCGACGACGCCCGCAACTGGCTCCAAGGACAGATCACGAACCAACTCGAGGGCGCGGAACCGGGCAACTCCGTCTACGGTTTCGTGCTGACCCTCAAGGGGAGAGTTCTGGCAGATGCATGGGTGCTCGTTCGCGAAAACGACGTGTGGTTGGACGTCCCGAAAGCCCAAGTCGACGCCCTGCTCGAGCGACTCGATCGTTACATCATCATGGAGGACGTCGATCTCGAACACCGGGACGACCTGCGCATCATCACGGCGCAAGGGCCGAGAGCCCATGAGATCGATGGCAACGCTTGGCCGTCGGATCGACTCGGCGTCGGAGGTCGACAATGGGTGGTCGCCAAGAGCGATCTGTCCGCGGAGCTCGGCCGAATCGTGTCGGAGGCCAACGCGCTCGGAGGCGGTGGGGTGAGCGACGAAGCGTGGGTCCATGTGCACGTCGTACGGGGACGCCCTCGCTTCGGCATAGACTTCGGGGAGCAGACCTATCCTCAGGAAAGCGGGCTCACGCCGATTGCGGTTTCCTTCGTGAAGGGTTGCTACATCGGGCAGGAAACCGTGGTCATGCTGCAGAATAGGGGAAAGGCTCCCAAAGTGCTTTGGCGGTGGAAGGTAGACGGACCGGAGTCCCCGGCGCCGCAGAGTGTGATCATGTCGGGCGAGACCAAGGCCGGCGAGGTCACATCGGCGGTCCGGGATGGGACCGGCAGCGTGGCACTCGGATTCCTGAAGCGCGGCCATGAGACCGATGACTCAGCCCTCTGGACCGTCGGTGGGCAGAGCGCCGAACCTGCCGGGCCCGTCGAGGAAGGCCCTGGGGTGGGGAAGGTCAAACCTGACGTAGCGGAACCCGACTACTAGCAAGATCGGTAGCGCGACCCTATAGTTAGATGCTAAAGGAGCATCATGCTGAATCTGACCCCCAAAGCTGCCGAAAAGGTCCAAGAAATCCGAACCGCCGAGGGGCTCGAAGAGCAGGGCCTTCGGGTGCGGGTGATTGGAGGCGGCTGCGCTGGGTTCTCATATGACCTGTTTTTTGAGGACGAAACGACCGATCTGGACCAAACGTTCGTCTCTCACGGCATCCCGATTTACATCGATATGATGAGCGCCCAATACATCGAGGGCACCGAAATCGACTACGTCGAGGGCCTCCAGGGTGCAGGGTTCAAGTTCGTGAACCCTAAGGCGAAGCAAACCTGCGGTTGCGGCTCGAGCTTCGCGACCTAAATCCCTAATCATTTTAGTATTATATGGTTTTTCGGCCCGTGGTGCTCGAGCGTCTGAGACCCTCTTTTACCAATTGTGGGTCAGAATGCCCCCACGAGGGCTAAATAACCTCTTCTGGACCGGATCTCGTGGTAACGTTACGTCACCTTAGACGTATAGGTCAGAACCATGCAGTCGTCCGCCTCCCTCGATCGATACATCCAACAGGTTCGGGCCATCCCCAAGCTGTCCCGGGAAGACGAACACGTGCTTGCACTTCGAGTGCAGGACGGCGACCAAGAGGCTGCCGACAAGCTCGTCGAGGCGAACCTGCGCTACGTGATCGCCATAGCGCTCCAGTACCGCCGGTACGGCGTGAGGCTCGGTGACTTGATCGCCGAAGGAAGCGTCGGCCTGGTCACGGCGGTACGCAAGTTCGACCCGCACCGAGGCACCCGCTTCGTCACGTACGCCGGCTACTGGATTCGTGCCTTCGTTCTCGAAGCCGTTGTCCGCTCGAGCACTATGATCGGCGCCGGCTCGGGTCCGTTTCGCTCAAAGCTCTTTTTCCGGCTCCGCCGCGAAAGGGCCCGCCTCTCGAACCTGATCGCTGATCCGGAAGAGTTGATCGAGAAACTCGCGTCCGAATTCGAAACGACGCCGCAGAAGATGACCGAGCTGCTTCGGAGACTCGACCAGCGCGAGATCTCGCTCGACGCTCCCGCCTATCACGACTCCGAAGCGACCCTCGTCGAGATGCTGCCTGGCGCAGAGGAGCGGCAGGATGTCGTCCTCGAAAGACAACGGCGCCAGAGCGGGATTCGCACCCGCCTCGAAGGTGCCCTCGCAGTGCTCGACGAGCGGGAGCGCTTGATCGTGGAAAAGCGCATTTTGAGTGACGACTCGGCTTCGTTGGCGTCACTTGGCCGCGAGCTCGGGGTGAGCCGGGAGCGCGCTCGACAGCTGGAGGCGCGCGCCAAGAAGAAGCTTCGCGACGAGCTCCAGGACCTAGCGCCCGCTGCCTGAGCCCCAAAAAGCCATCGTGTAGGACAATAACCTACCTCCCGGTGGGCGATGCGCTCCCGGGAGAGGCGGAGTAGCATGTAAGCCACGATGGGTCTGGAGGACGGAGACATCACGGCTCTGCGTAAGGAATTGACGCAAGAGCTCGGGCAAGACGATCTTGTCGAGGAGCCGGACGATGCGAGGCCACCAACCCCTCCCCCGTCTCTAGTCGAGGACGCCGGGTCAAAGCCACCGCCGCGGACCGCCGCGGATCGCATGCGACGCGCGCGGGAGTGGGTCGAGGAGTGCGAGCGGGAGCTCCGGGGCAAACCCGACGTTCGACGCGCAGCGCGGCTCTACTTCGAAATGGCGCGAACGTGCGAGAGTCCTCTCAAGGACGCGCGACGGGCACTTCAGTACTATCAGGCTGCGCTCGAGGGGGCGCCCGACTATGTCCCAGCGATTCGCGCCACCCGCCGACTCCTGCTCGGTGCGAGGATGTTCCCGGACGCGCTTGCCTTGTTCGACGCCGAGGCGCGGGTCACGCGGCAACCCCGCGACAAAGCGACCCTTTACTTGCTGAAGGGGCGCCTGCTCGAAGACGTCCTTGGCAACCGCGAGGGGGCCGAGGAAGCCTATCACACCGCGCGTGCGCTCGACCGTACACACGCCGCCATCTTGCATGCTACCGAGCAGCGAGCGTTCGCGAAGCAAACTTGGAAAGACGTCGATCGGAATCTTGCGGAGCTCGCGAACGCGGCTGCCTCAGACGACAACCATCGCGCAGCCCTGATCATTCGTCGCGCCCAGCTCCTCGAGAGTCGACAGCAACGGCCCCAACAGGCTGCGGAGCTTTATGAAACCGCGCTTCAGCTCGATCCGAACGCAACCATCGCGGTTCAGGCGCTCAAACGCCTCTACTACAGCCAACGACGGTGGCGCGATCTGATCCGCACCCTCGAGTCGGAGGCGAAACTGGCAGTCGACCCTGCGAATCAGGCTTCTTCCTTGTACCGCGCGGCGCGGGTTCATGCCGAGCACCTTGGCAACCGCGACGAAGCGATTCGCGTGTTGGAGCAGGCGCGTAGGTTACAGCCGGACGACCCGCTCATTCTCGGCGAGCTGGCGCGCCACTATGAAGCCGGCCAGCAACTTCAAGCGCTCGTGGAGACGCTCGAAGCACTCACCGAGGCTACGGATGACGAGGCGGCGCGACTGACCTTCACGCAACGTATCGCCCGTCTCTACGAGGAGGAGCTCCGCGACGTCGACCAAGCGATCGCGTGGCACGAGCGAGCCGTGGAGCTCAACGCGACATCTCTTTCGAGTCTCCAAGCATTGAGCTTGCTGTACCGAATCCGAGGGGCGTGGCCGAAGCTCATCGAAATGTGCCTTCGCGAAGCGCGGTACACCAGGGATCCGCAACGCAGGGCCGATGCGCACGCGCGCGCCGCCGAGATCTTCGAGACCAAGCTGAATGGCATCGATGAGGCGGTCGAGCATTATCACCGCGCCCTGAACGCGTTGCCCGACCACTCGACTGCGTTCAAGGCGCTCGCGCGGCTACTCTCGGACATAGATCGACCGAAGGAATTGGTTCAGATGTATGAGAACGCGCTAGACCGCGCGACGGGTACACGCGCGGTGTCGTACCTCCTGAAAATCGCTCAGATCTACGAGGACGTTCTCGCGGAGCACGCCCTCGCAGCCCAAACCTACAAGCGAGTGTTGCAACAGGACTCGAGCCACCTCACGGCCGTCCATGCGTGGCAACGCTCGGCCGCAAGAGCGCAGCGCCCCCGTGAGCTCCTCGAGGCCCTCGACTACGAAATCAATCTTACGGTGGAACGCGACCAACTGGTCGGCCTCTTGCACCGCGCCGGCGAAGTGCTGGATGAGCAGCTCGACGACCGCGACGAGGCAATCGTTCGATATCGACGGGCCCTCGAGAAGGATCCAAGGCACATCCCGACACTGTCGAGCCTCGGTCGCCTCTATTATGCGGCCGGACGTTGGAACGACCTGCTCGACGTGTACGGGCAGGAGCTACGGCTGACTTCGGCCAAGAACCGAAGGGTCGCCCTGCTCGAAAAGATGGCCGAGATTTCGCGGGACCGACTCGGAAGCGACGAAGACGCACTGCGATATCACCGAGAGGCAATCAAGGTAGATCCAGGGCACGCCCCTTCCCTGCAGGAGCTTGCCCGCCAACTGCGGGAGCGAGGCGCGTGGGAGGAGCTGGTCGACGTGTTGGAGCTTCAGCTCCGCAACTCGAGCGCATCGCGGGTCCGTGCGCGCGCAGCCTTCCTTCTTGGGCAGACCTACGAAGAGCATCTCGATGATCGCGCCAAGGCACTGACCTCCTACGAGGCCGCCGTATCGGCGGACTCCGGTTATCGGCCTGCCGTGGACGCGTTGGCTCGCGTTCGGGCCGAGGAACACGACTGGACGCATCTCCTTTCGGACCTCGAGCGTGAGCTCAAGCTGACCGAAGACCCAGGTCAACGCATCGCGTTGCAGGCTCGCAAAGCACAGGTGCTCGAACGCCAAGACAAGCATCGGCAGGCAATTCAGGCATGGGAAAACGTCCTCGCCATCGACGATCGGCATCTCGGCGCGCTGCTCGCGCTCGAACAGCTCTATCGGCAAGTTGGCGCGTGGGAGTCGCTCAGCGGGGTATATTCCACGCAAGCCGAGGTTCTTCAGGAGCCGTCAGCCCGGGTGGCCGCGCTGTACGAGCTCGCAAGGCTACTCGACCATCAAGGGCTCGGTGAGCATGGCGACATCGTCCACGCCTACCGCCGGATCCTCGACGCTGCGCCGTCCGACTTGGGCGCTCTTCTCGAGCTCGAGAGGCTCGCGTCGGAAAGCCAAGACGCGGAGCTGCTCGCCGAGGTCGATTCCTCGTTTGCCAAGTCGGCACAAGACCCGGCCGTCGTGGCGGCCCATCGCGCGCGCCTCGCCGAGGTTGCGGAAGGTTCGGCGTTGACCGAGGCGATCGAACAATTCCGCGCCGCGACGACGGCGGACCCCCACCACATCGGCGCCGCCCGCGGGCTGACTCGTGTGGCTCAGGAGACCGACGATCCCAATGCGCTCGTCGATGCACTTCGACGCGAGGCTGCGTCCGAGCGTGACGCCAAGGCAGCTTCCGACCTGTACGTGCAAAGTGCGTTCGTTCGCCTCGAACGAACCGGGGACCACGATGGCGCGCGCGATGATTTCGAGCGTGCGCTCGAGCTCTGGCCCGACTCGGAGCGGGCAGCCGAGGGTTTGATCGATGTTCTCACCGTCGACAGGAACTGGTCGGCATTGGTCGACCGGTTGTCGCAGGCCGCCTCAGGTGCCGGGTCGGTCGATCGCGCGAGCGCGCTCTGGCTCGAGGTCTCGCGGATCCAAAGCAGAGACCTCGGAGAGGTCGCGAGCGCGATCCGGACGCTCCAGCGGGTACTGAAAGTCGAGCCTCGCCACCTGGATGCGCTCGAACGGTTGTCTCTTCTCTTCCAGTCGAGCGAGTCGTGGCACGAGGCCACCGCTACGATGGAACAGCTCCTCGCGGCGGCTCCAGAAAGCGGTCAGCTCCAGCGGGTTCAACTCGAGCTCGCTCGACTCTACCGTGAGCGCCTCGAGATGCCCGAAAAGGCCTTCCGGCACGTAGAGTCGGTGCTGGCTTCCCATCCGTCTCACGGGCTTGCCCTGCAAGAGCTTTCGCTGGTGCACGAACAACTCGGCCAGATCCCCGAGGCGCTGCAGGTCGCGCGCCACTTGCTCGAAGTCAACGAAGGCCAGGCCGGCCAGGCGGAGGCGTTGGTGCGCCTAGGCCAACTGGAGAACGCCACGGGCAACGCCAGCGAGGCGCGCGAGGCCCTTCAACGTGCGATTGTGCTGGATGGTCCACGCAGCCAAGCCGCGCTTCAGCTCGAGCAGCTTTGCACCACGACCGACGATTGGAGAAGTTACGCGGATGCGCTTCGACGCTACAGTGCGAACGACGAGCCTAGCCGGGTGACAACCGTACTCGAGATTGCGCGCGTCCTATCGGACCATTGCGGTGACGAGGCGGCCGCAATCGAGGCCCTATCTTCGGCACTCGAGGATGGCGTGTCGAGCACCGACCTCCGACGAGAGCTTGCGGTCAGGCTTCGAAAACGTGGGGACAGCGTCGGGGCTGTAGGGCATCTGCAAGAGGTGTTGGCGGTAGATCCCCTCCGCGAAGACATCTGGCGGGAGCTGGCGCTCACTTATGAGTCGAAAGATCGCGTGCAAGAAGCTCGCATTGCCTCCTTGCCTCTGGTCGTGCTCGGCGTCGACGATGAAGAGGATAGACGTCGAATCGCGGCTGCGTCGGCAACTCCGGCTCGGGCACGTCCGAAGTCGCTTCGAGGGCAAGTCTTGGATCAACTGGACACGCCACGGACTGAAGACGAGGCGGCGGGGGCCCTGCTGGCGGCGCTGAGCCCGGCCCTCGCCAAACTCTACCCTCCCGAGCTCGAAAGCTACGGGCTCGCCACTCGGGATCGCCTTGCCACCGAGGCCAATCATCCGCTGCGCGAAATCGCCAACCGGATCGCAGCCACGCTGGACATCCGGGGTTTCGATCTCTTTCTTCACCGGGTTAGCAATCGCGGCATCACGGTCGAGTTCGGTGCACAGCCGGCCCTTCTGGTGCCCGCGGCCATCATGGAGAAGAGCCTGAGTACGCAGGCATTCCTATTGGCGCAACCGCTCACGCAAATTGCACGTGGGTATCACGCGATCGAGAAGCTCACCCCGCGAGAGCTGGACGTTCTTCTTGCTTCGGCAGCGCGCATCGTGAAACCGGATTTCGGGGCTGGATTGACGAGCGAGGAGTTTCTCGACGAGCAAACGCGGCGTCTGCAGCGGGCGATTCCCAGGCGCGATCGCAGACACGTACGCGAAGCGGCGCTCGCATACGCGGGAGCGCAGCGCGTCAAGTTCGAGCGCTGGGTCAGCGCGGCAGAGCGGACGGCAACGAGAGTGGCGCTATTGCTTTGCGACGAGCTCGACCCTCTCGTGAACGACATTCGGAGCCGAATTGCACCCGAACGGGAGGCCGAAGGCGCGACCTTCGACACGCACCCCGCCTATCGAGAGGCGTTGAGCTTCTGGGCGTCACCCGCCGCGATGCACTTGCGGGAGCACATGGGGTTAATCACCCGACCATAGCGGGCGCCGGTCACATCCCGTCGTGCGTGTGAGCATCGATGCGGTAGACAACCCAGACGAACGAGGCGCCCAGCAGGATCAACATGACGAGGCCCGCATAGAACGCCGCGCTCGAGAAATACCCGGTGAGCCCATAGTCTCGGGTGAACTGTCGGTACGAACCGACGAGGGACAGGCGCCCCCACGCCAACGGCCAAACGCCGAGCGCGAAAACGAGAGCCCCACCCGCAATACGGCGAACGGCGACCTCACGATCGACACGACACAAAGCGGCGCTCAGGCTGAACCCGAGCGCCGCTGCTCCGGCGACCGCAGCCAGCACGAGGATGCCCCATACCCATGGGGCGCGACCGGTATCGACCCCGTAGAAGAGAAACCAATCGCCGTGAAATACGTAGAAGTACAGAGCCGTTGGGGCTAGAAGCAATCCGACGAAAAGCGCGTACGCCAGGAAGGCCTCCATCCGCCACATGGGGTCGGCGCTATGACGGACTTCCTCTCGGCCGGCATGGGCGGCGAGGGCCCCGGTAGCGAAAGCGATGAACAGCAAAAAAAGTAGCGGCAAAGTGCTTCCCAGCGAGAGGCTACGTCCCCTGTTCGTGGACGGTCAACCAAACGAGCACCATATTGGGGTTATGCACAGGACGGCTTGGGCGAAGCCCCGTGGGTGGCGCGGAGCGTCGCCTTTACGGGGGGTTGGCATTGCGGCGTTTGTCGCAGCTTTGATGCCCGGACTGCGAGCGTCCGCCGATACGCTCTCGCAGCTGACGGCGCCATTCGCCGATGCCCTTCAAGGTGGGAGCTACGCGGGGGCCTTGGGACTGATCTTCGTAGCAGGGCTTGCGACATCGCTGACTCCGTGCGTGTATCCGATGATCGCGATCACGGTCAGCGTCTTCGGAGCACGGCAAGCGGAGAGCCGTGCAAAGGCTGCGGTGCTGTCCACGTCCTTCGTGCTTGGGATCGCGGCACTGTTTACGCCCCTCGGCGTCATCTCGGCGCTCACGGGAAGCGCGTTCGGGAGCGCGCTCGCAAGTCCCTGGGTGCTAGGAACGCTCGCCGCGCTCTTCGCACTGATGGCTTTCAGCATGTTTGGTCTCTTCGATGTCGCACTCCCTTCGGGGATGCAGAACCGTCTCGCGCAAGTGGGTGGCTTCGGGGTCCGGGGAGCCTTCGTGCTGGGTCTCGTCAACGGGTTGATCGCGGCGCCCTGCACGGGGCCCGTGCTCGCGGTTCTCCTGACGTGGGTCGCCACGACCGGCCACGTCGGGTTCGGCGCCGCCGCGCTGTTCATCTATGCGATCGGTATCGGCGTGCTCTTCTGGTTCGTTGGAACGTTCGCGATCACCCTCCCAAAGTCGGGCCGCTGGGTGGAGTGGACCAAGAGCTTCTTCGGGATCGCGATGCTGGCGCTCGCGCTCTACTACTTGCGCGGTATTCTCCCATACCCGCGACCTGCGGTGCGCGACGGCACGTGGCTCGCGATCGCGCTCGGCCTAGTCGTCGGGGGCGTCGCTGGGGGAGCCATTCACCTGTCGTTCAAGGGCGGCGCCTGGGGCGCCCGAATACGCAAGGGGCTCGGTGTCGCTGCGTGTGTCGCCGGTTTGCTGGGGATTGTCGGATGGGCTGAAGCCCTACCCGCGGGTAGTCACATCGCTTGGGTCGAGGACTACGGAAGCGGTAAGGAAACCGCGCTCACCGAGCAACGCCCGATGCTGGTCGATTTCGGCGCTGATTGGTGCGGCGCGTGCCAGGAGATCGAGCGAGATGTGCTGAGCGATCCACGGGTCGTCGCGGAGGCGCAGAGATTCGTGACGGTGCGGGTCGACCTCAGCGCCGATGAAGCGACCGACGCGAAATGGGCGTTGCTCAAGTCGTACCAGCAACCCGGGCTCCCGTTCGTGGTGCTGCACAACAGCGACGGCTCCGAGGCTTCGCGAATCACCGGCCTGGTGGAAAGCGAAGAGTTCCTCGAAATGATGCACGCGGTTCGCTGACCGCTTTACGGGGCCCAGCCCAGTGGCGACGAAGTCGCTTTACGGGGTTCCGTGGAGTTCCGGGCGCCCTGTAGTATAAGGGCGACTGAAGTCCCCGCACTGGAGTGATCATGAAGAAGACGATGACGCTGTCGAGACGCGAGTTGCTTCAAGTCCTTCAAGGAGGGGCACACCTCGTGATGATCGCCTCTGCGCCGGCCCTACTCTCGAGCTGCTCGAAAGAAGAGCTCGACTGCAAAGACACCGACGGCCTCAACACGGCGGCGAAGCAACTGCGTACGGCCCTCGAGTATCAAGATCGCTCACCGCTCGGCGAGGCCAAAAACTGTGTGAACTGTCAGTTCTACAGGCCCGTCCCCAAGAACGAGTGCGGAGCCTGTACTTTGGTCCAAGGTCCGATCAACCCGGCCGGGTACTGCAACTCCTGGGCACCGAAAGAAAGCTGAGCCGCTGGAGTCATGGCACTGTTCGAAGTACGCGGCGTACGGAAAGCCTTCGGTCGCCATGTCGTGCTGGACGGACTGGACCTCGACATCTTCGAAGGAGAGGTTGTCACCATCATCGGCGAATCCGGGTCTGGCAAGAGCATTTTGTTGAAGGCCTTGATGGGGCTCATCGAGATCGACGCGGGCACGATTCGGGTCGACGACGAGGTGGTGTCCGGCGCATCGGAAAAAGAATGGATGCGG
>Ga0255058_10001948_pt1 | contig 11512 bp, 11 predicted proteins | sample Cases_109_9_MG_FD_188637 | JGI IMG/M metagenome (GOLD analysis project Ga0255058, IMG submission 188637) | Seawater microbial communities from Amundsen Gulf, Northwest Territories, Canada - Cases_109_9 | ecosystem: Environmental > Aquatic > Marine > Gulf | place: Canada: Northwest Territories... | reverse complement strand
CGAGCTCTCCATGCGCGCCACCGAGGCCTTCGAGGCGGCCCGCGAGAAGGTGCGGGCCTTCGTGAATGCTCCGGAAGCCCGCGAGGTGGTCTTCGTACGCGGCACCACCGAGGCGATCAATCTGGTGGCCGCGAGCTTCGGCAGGAGCCGCGTGGGCGCGGGTGACGAAGTGCTGATCACGCACCTGGAGCACCACTCGAACATCGTGCCCTGGCAGCTGCTCTGCGAGGAGAAGGGCGCCCTGCTGCGCGTGGCCCCCATCGACGATGACGGAGCACTCTGCCTCGACGAGTTCGAGAAGCTGCTCACCCCGCGCACGAAGCTGGCGGCCGTGGCCCACGTCTCGAACGCGCTCGGCAGCGTACTCCCCGTGCGCGAGCTGGCGGAGCTCTGCCACGAGCGCGGCGTCCCGCTACTGGTGGACGGCGCCCAGGCGGCACCGCACCAGCAGATCGACGTGCAGCAGCTGGGCTGCGATTTCTATGCCTTCTCCAGCCACAAGGTCTTCGGGCCCACGGGCGTCGGCGCTCTGTGGGGTCGTGCCGAGCACCTGGAAGCCATGCCTCCCTACCAGGGCGGCGGCGAGATGATCCTGAGCGTGAGCTTCGAGAAGTCCACCTGGGCGCCGATCCCCCACAAGTTCGAGGCCGGCACCCCGGACATCGGCGGTGTCGTAGGCTTCGGCGCCGCCCTCGACTACGTGACGGAGCTGGGCCTCGACGCCATCGGCAGCCACGAGCGCGAGCTGCTGGCCTACGCCAGCGAGCGCCTGCAGGAGGTGCCCGGGCTGCGCCTGATCGGCACGGCGCCCCACAAGGCCTCGGTGATCTCCTTCGTGCTGGGCGACGTGCACCCCCACGACATCGGCACGGTCCTGGACCAGGAAGGCGTCTGTGTGCGCACAGGGCACCACTGCGCCCAGCCCGTGATGGAGCGCTTCGGCGTGCCCGCCACGGTGCGCGCCTCCATGGCGCTGTACAACGACCGCACCGACATCGACCGTTTGGTGGAGGCGCTGGGCGTGGTGCGCGAGGTCTTCGCCTGATGTCGGAGCTGCGAGAGCTCTACCAGTCGGTGATTCTCGACCACAACAAGAAGCCCCGGAATTTCGGGGTGGTCGACGGCGCCAACCGCAGTGCGGACGGCCACAACCCGCTCTGCGGCGACGTGATCCACGTGACGGCCCTGGTAGACGACGCGGGCAAGATCGAAGACCTCGGCTTCGAGGGCCAGGGTTGCGCCATCTCCACGGCCTCGGCCTCGCTGATGACCCAGGCCGTGAAAGGACGCAGCATCGACGAAGCGCTCGAGCTCTTCGCCGGCTTCCGCGGCCTGGTCACCTCGGACCCGACGCTGGAGCCGGATACCACCCAGCTGGGCAAGCTCGCCGTCTTCTCCGGCGTGCGCCAATTCCCCATGCGCGTCAAGTGCGCGACGCTGGCGTGGCATACGCTGGCAAACGCCCTCGACGGAAGCGGCGAGACCGCCGTGACGGAGTAGAAGATGGACGACTCCACTGCCGCGACCACGACTGCCGCACCCCAGAGCGGAGCCGCCACGCCCGCGGAGATCCGTGAGAAGATCATCGCGGAGCTCCACACGGTGTACGACCCGGAGATCCCCATCGACATCTACGAGCTGGGTCTGATCTACGACGTCGCGGTTGCAGAGGACGGTGCGACCGCGATTCGCATGACCCTCACCTCGCCCATGTGCCCGGCGGCCGAGATGCTGCCGCCGGAAGTCGAGACCAAGGCGCGCGGCGTCGAGGGCGTTTCCTCGGTGACACTCGACCTGGTGTGGGATCCGCCCTGGAGCCCCGAGCGCATGTCCGAGGCGGCGAGGCTCGAACTGGGGATGGTGTAGCGCGCGCAGCGTGATCCCCTTCAGCTGCGCGGGATTCTTCGTCTTCGGCGTGGTGCTGGTGCTGGTGGGCGCGAACCAGGCGGACCTGGCGCGCACGCTCGAGCTGGACCTGGCGAAGTCGGGCCTGCTGGGAGCGACGCTGGCGCTCGGGATCGGTATCGGCGTGGCGGGATCCGGACCGCTGGTGGACCGGCTGCGGCGGCGCAGGCTCTTCGTGGGGGCGGCTCTGCTGGCGGCGGCGGCGCTGCTGCTGGTCGACGCCTCGATGAGCTACGAGCGGGCGCTGCTGCAGATGGTGCTGCTGGGAATCGGCATTGGCTGCCACGAGACGCTGATCAACGCCTCGGTGAGCGAGCTCTACGGAGCAGACGCCGCACGGCCGCTGCTGTTGGTGCACGCCGCTGTCACCGTCGGTGCGGTGCTCGCCCCATTGGGTATGGGCTGGCTCGCGGAGAGCTCTGCGGCGGGAGATTCGAGCTGGATCCTGAGCTTTCGGGCCACGGGCCTGGCAGAGCTGGCGCTGGCGGGCTGGGCTCTTCGCGTGGACTTCCCAGCGCCGCCCGCAGCCGGCGCCGCGGCACACGCACCGCTGCGGGCGGTGATGTCTCCGGCTCTGCTCCCCTTCCTGGTGGTCGGTTTCGCCTACGTGGGCGTCGAGACCGTGCTGACTCTCTTTGCGCTGCCCTACGCGGAGGGCGCACTGTCGCTCTCGGCAGAGAGCGGACGCCTCGCCATCAGCGCCCTCTGGCTCGGCCTGCTGGCCGGGCGCCTGACACTGCTGGGGCTCCCGGTACGCCTCGACGCGCGGCTGCTGGTTGCTGCCGGACTCGCGGGGGGGGTGGTGCTGGCCGGCGGAATCGGGCTCAGAATCCAGGAGCTGGCACTCGTCTACGCCGGCACGGGCTTCAGCATGGGCTTCGTCTTTCCACTGATGATCGCGCTCGCGGCCGAGCGCTTCCCCGAGGCACGCGGCACCGCCACCGGCCTGGTGGCCGGCGCCGCAGCCATGGGCGGATTCGCCGTTCCCTGGCTCCACGGCGCCCTGGGTGACAGCCGGGGCATCGCGATCGCGCTGCTGGCTCTGGTTCCCTGGTGCTTCGCCGTGGCCGTCGCCGCATTCGTCGCGTGGCGGAGCACACCGCAGTGAGCTGGCTGCTGGCGCTGGGCACGGCCGCGGCCATCCTCACCGGAGGCTTCGTCATGATGGACCGTCTGGTTGGCAGCATGCTCTACCACCCGACGCCGGGGGTCGACATCGATCCCCGGCGGGCGCCGGTACCGGTGGAGGAAGTCTTCCTCGACACCGAGGACGGCGTGCGCATCCACGCCTTCTACCTGCCGCACCCGCAGGCGAGCCGCGCCATCCTCTTCCTGCACGGCAACGCGGGCAACGCCTCACACCGCATCCCCAACGCCGTGCTGCTCCAGCAGCTCGGCGCCCACGTGCTGTTGCTCGACTACCGCGGCTACGGCCGCAGCCAGGGCTCGCCCAGCGAGAAGGGCTTGCTAGCCGACGCACGAGCCGGCCTGGCCCACCTGGAAGAGCAGCGCGGCATTCCGGCCCGGCAGGTCGTCCTCTTCGGACGCTCCCTGGGTGGCGCCGTCGCCGTGCAGCTCGCCCGCGACCGCGAGCTCGCCGGTGTCATCCTCGAGAGCACCTTCAGCTCGCTCTCGGATACCGCGGCCGCCCACATGGGCCGGCCCATCGGCTACCTGGTGCGCGGCCGCTACGACTCGCGGGCCGCCATCGAGAGCGTGCGCGCCCCGCTTCTCTTCTTCCACGGCGACCGCGACACCATCGTTCCCTACGAGCTGGGCCAACGCCTCTTCGAAGCGGCACCCGAGCCCAAGCGCTTCGAGACCCTGCCGGGCGCGGGCCACAACGACACCGTCGAGGTGGGCGGCCGGCCCTACCTGGCGCGCATCGGGGCGTTTCTCGACGAGGTGGCCCGCGAGCCCGCGGCTACTTCCAGCCGATGACTTCGTAGCCCTGCTTTCTCAGGCACACCGCAACGAAGCGGACCTGGATCGGGTCCGGGTCGCGCCAGCGGAAGAGGCCGCGCATCAGGCCACCGGTGGCGCCCGCCGCGGCCCCGGCGGCGGCGCGGTTGCCCGCGTTGACGCCGCGCACCGCGCCCCAGGTCGCACCCGTGGCACCGCCCACTGCAGCACCGCCGGCGCTGGACTGAGCCGCCCGTGCGGCGCGGTTGGGATCGAGGCCGTAGGCCTCGGCGAACTTCAGACACTCGTCGATGTCGCGCTGGGCGGCGTCCCAGCCCACGTTGTTGACGGTCTCGTTCGGGTAGAGAACGGGCCGCTTGGGGGCACAGGCCAACGCCAGCGCAGCCAGCAGCAGCAGGGACAGGAGGCGGGGGGACCGCGCACTCATGGCTCCTCCAGCATACCACCCACCCCTGGCGCGCCGTCTGGCGCCCGGGCCATCAGCCAGTGGGTCGCGGTTTCTCCCACCAACTCGAACCCTTTACGTGCGTAGAAGTTCCGCGCGGGGTTCGAGCGCAATACCTGGAGCCGCACCGGCAGGCCCTGCGCGTTGCCGCGCCCCAGCACGTGGCGCAGTACCGCCGCCCCCACTCCCCTGCGCTGGAACTCGGGCAGCAGCGCCAGGTTGCCCAGGTAGAGGTGGTCCCCGCGCCTCTCGTAGAAGAGGTAGCCAGCGTCCTCACCCGCCACCTGGATTATCTCGTGGGCGGCCACGCGGAAGTACTGATCGAAGAAGCGCCGCTGCTGGGCCGCGTCGGTCCCGTAGACAGCAGTCACGTAACTCCCGAGCGCTCGCCGCTGGATGCGCCAAAGCAGCTCGGTGTCAGCGGCGTTGGCCGGCCGCAGCTCGAACACCGCTCCAGGGTAGCCAGCACCCATGGCCCCGCGGCGCGCCCTCTGGCCTACAATGCCGGCCCACTCAGGAGGTGCCATGAAGTCCGCCCCCTCGCGCAGCATTCTCGCAGCCCTGGCCCTCGGCCTGCTCGTGCCCCCCGGCACGGCGTCGGCCTACCCGCTGGACGGCTACGAGTACACCGGCCTCTTCCGCGTCGAGGCCCAGCGCCTGGTGCAGACGGGCAAGGCCAAGGGCAAGAAGCGCCCGCCGGGTGAGCTGCTGCCCCTGGATGCGGTGCAGCTGCGCCTGACCAAGTACCCGGACTTCCAGCTGCCGCAGCCGGATCCGGCCATGACGGCGCGGCTCAAAAAGCTCGTGGGCGCGCACGTCTCGGCCTACGGCATCGCGCTGCTCGACCTCACGGACATGAAGAACGTCCGCTACGGCGAGTTCAACGGCGGCAAGCACCAGAATCCGGGCAGCGTGGGCAAGATCCTGGTGGCGCTCGGCCTCTTCCAGGCCCTGGCGGATATCTACCCCGACGACATCGCCGCGCGCGAGAAGATCCTGCGCGAAACCATCGTCACCGCGGACATCTTCAGCGTCAAAGATCACCACACGGTGCCCAAGTACAACGCGGCCACGGGCGCATTGTCCCGCGCTCCGATCCACGAAGGGGACCAGGCCACGCTCTGGACCTACGTGGACTGGATGATGTCCCCCAGCTCGAACTCCGCCGCCGGGATGATCCAGAAGCAGCTCATCCTGCTGAAGCACTACGGCAAGGCCTATCCGCCCTCGGAGGAGGAGCAGAAGCGCTTCTTCAAGGAGACGCCGAAGACCGAGCTCGGCAAGATCTTCGAGGAGGCCATGAACGGCCCGGTCACGCGCAACGGACTCGACATCAACAACATCCGCCAGGGGAGCTTCTTCACGCGCCAGGGCAAGCACCGCGTGCCCGGTGCCACGAGCTATGCCACGCCGCGTTCGCTGATGAACTTCCTGTTGAAGATGGAGCAGGGCAAGCTGGTGGACGAGTGGTCGAGCCGCGAGATCAAGCGGCTCATGTACATCACCGAACGGCGCATCCGCTACGCGTCGTCCTGGACGCTCAAGCAGTCAGCCGTCTACTTCAAGTCGGGCTCGCTCTACAGCTGCCAGGAAGAGGCGGGCTTCACCTGCAAGAAGTACCACGGCAACAAGCGCAACTACATGAACTCCATCGCCATCGTCGAGTCGCCGGCCGGTGAGGACAAGCTCTTCTACATGACGACGGTTCTCTCCAACGTGCTGCGCAAGAACTCGGCCCAGGACCACCGCGACCTGGCGCGGGCGATCCAGCAGCGGATGCTGGCGGACCACCCGGGCTCGGCTCCCGACAAGGTCAACTACGGCAAGAACTTCATCGGCTACGCCGAGGAGCGCGCGGGCGTGGAGCTGGCGGCGCAGACCCAGGAGGCCCTGCTGGCCCTGGGCTACGAGATCGGCGACATCGACGGCGTGATCGGTTCGCAGACGCGCGGGGCGATCAAGACCTTCCAGAAGTCCCAGGGCCTGGCCGCCGACGGCAAGCTCTCGAACCCGCTGCTCCAGCGCATGAAGCAGGTGGCGCAGCAGAAGGGCCTGGCGAGGCCGGAGATCAGCGGAGCGAACTGACCCACCGCGCTACGGTGCGGCCTGGCCCGCCATGCTCAGCCACTCGGACGGCTCGACCCTCCCCACGTACTGGGAGAGGCCGGCCACCGGGCCGGGCTTGAAGACGTGGATGATGCCCTCGGGCTGGGTGTCGAGGCCGAAGCTGTAGAGCAGTGTGCCCGTGTGGGTGATCAACACGGTGTTGGTCCCCGGCGCCGCGGGCGGTGTCGCCAGCAGCTTGCGAATCTCCGCACCCCGTTCGTCCTTCTGTAGCGGCGGCAGACGGTCGAAGACCGAGAGCAGCTCCGAGGGCTCGCCCTTGTCGAAGGCGAGCTTGCCGGTCTCGACGCAGCGGCAGTAGGGGCTGGTGAGCACCTGCCCCACCTGGATGCCGAGCTTCCCGAAGGCCTCGCCCATCTGCTGCGCTGCCTGCTTTCCCTGCTCGGAGAGGTTTCGCTGGGTCGTGCAGTCGGTGATGTCGAAGAGCGCCGGGTCGGGCGCTACTGGATCGGTGGCCTGGTGGCGCATCAGGATCACGTAACCGCCCCCGGCCATGGCCCGCACCAGGGCCTCCCCGGAGAGCTTCGGCTTCATGGCCTGGCCTTCCTTGCCCTTCCCGGTGGCATCGAAGGCGAGCAGCGCGAGCACCGCGCTGAGTGCCAAAGCGGCTCGTTGCTTCTTCATCATTCCTCCTGACGGGCGAAGCCGCCTCAGAGCCGCATGATCACGCCGCCGGCGATCGTGAGCAAGACGTTTGCGAAGGCGTAGGTTCCCACGTATCCCAGCATCGGCACACTGCTGCGCGCCTGGGCCGTGATCTGCTTGAGCGCCGGCGTGCTGGTCATCGAGCCGGTGATGGCCCCCAGCAGCAGCGCGCCGTTCATGTGCATCACGAAGTGCCCGAGGGCGAAGCAGAGCAGCGCCGGCAGGATCGTCACGGCCATGCCGGAGAGCGCCAGTGACGGGCCCACCTGCCGCGCCGTCTCCACGATGTCGCGCCCGGCTGCGACCGCAACGCCAGTCATGAAGAGCAGCAGGCCCAGGTCCATCAAGACCGAGCGCGCCGCCACGGGCAACCGGCCGAAGTTCGGACGATAGGAGTGGAGGAGGCCGAAGAGCAGGCCCAGCAGCAGCACGCCGCCCGCCGAGCCCAGCCCGATCACCGCGTTGCCGAGCTTGAAGTTCACCATGCCCACGAAGACGCCGAGCGCGATGCCGAAGGCCAGCGTCACGATGTCGGTCTCGTGGAGCTCCTGCTCCACGTAGCCGAGCTGCTGCGCCAGCGCTTCGATTTTCGAGCGCGGGCCCGAAATCAAGAGCACGTCGCCCATCTGGAGCAGCAGGTCCGGACGCCGCGGCATGGCGATGCCACTGCGGGTGAGGTTGGTGAGCCAGACCTGATGCGCCGAGCCGATTGCGAGCTCACCCAGGGTCTTGCCGGCCATGTCGGGCTTGGTGATCACCACCTGCCGCGACTCCACCGAGCGATCCAGGACATCGGGGTCGAGCACCTCGGGCCCGAAGAGCTCGCGGCAGAGCTCGTGGGCTCGCTGGAGCCCCACAACCGCGATGATGTCGCCGACGCGAATATCCGGCTGCTCGCCCGGATCGAAGACCTCCTCGCCGCGCTTGATCTTCTGGATCTCCCCGGGGATGTGGGTCGCTTCGGGGTCGTAGGCCGGCATTCGGCCCGGATCCTGGTCCACCCGGTAGGCGCGAATGCTCGGCGTCTCCACCGGCCGTTGTAGGGCGTCGGGTGTGGCGTCGACGTCGAGGCCACGCGACTCGCTCAGCGCCTGTGCCTCCGCGGCCACGTCGATGCGGAAGAACCGTGGCAGAAAGCTCACCAGCAGCAGCAGGCCGGCCATCCCGAAGACGTAGGTGATGGCGTAGGCCGAGGCGATGTTGTCGAGCACCGTGCGCGCCGACATCCCGGACGGCAGGTCGATGCCGCTTTGCACGGCGTCCTGGGCGGCCACCAGGGTGGGCGTGCTGGTGAGGGCTCCGGCCAGCATGCCACCCGCGATTCCGAGCTCGAACTCGAAGTAGTCAGCCGCTTGAACCGCGATCAGCCCACCGCTGATCGCGGTCAGCAGGGCCAGCCCGGCGTACTTCGCGCCGTCCTCGCGGAAGGCTCGGATGAACTGGGGGCCCGCCTGCACCCCGATGCAGTAGATGAAGAGCAGGAAGCCGATGTCGTGGGAAGTCTGTGGGATGTCGAGGCCGATGCGCCCTGCGATCAGGCCGATCGCCAGCACGCCCGTCACGGCTCCCAGCTCCATGGGTCCGATGCGAAGCTTCCCGATCAGCAGGCCCAGGCCCAGGATCAGGAACAGCACCAGGACCGGATTCGACTCCAGGACGCCGTAGACGTCGAGCTCCATCGCCCCCCCCATTCGTACCGCCGAGCCCGGAGGCGCGGCAGCGAGCAACAGGTACCAGTAGGTACCAGATCGCCACCCCCGAGCGACCTGGCTGGCCGGCCCATGCTTCCCACTGCACTTGCCCCAGGCCGCCCCCATCGGTTTATGATGGTGGCATGGGGAGCGCCGGAGGCGTCCGGATGGGCGAAGAAATCTCGAGCAAGCTGGGCGACGAGAAACTGAAGCCGGGCGACCAGAGACTCGAGCTGCTGCGCAACACCTCGATCTTCGGGGCCACCACGCCGAAGGCCCTGGAGCTGCTGCTCCAACGAGCGCACACCCGGCTGGTGCCCAAGGGCGACTACTTCTTCCACGAGGGCGAGGAAGGCACCTCGATCTTCGTGCTCGAGCGCGGCCGCGTCTCGATCCTGAAGCGCTGGCAAGACGAGGAGTACATGATCCGCACCCTGGTGGCTGGGGACTTCTTCGGCGAGATCTCGGTGCTGGATCTGCTGCCGCGCAGCGCCTCGGTGGTGGCCGAAGAGGACTGCGAAGCCATCGAGTTCCGGGCGATGGACGTGCTGGCCATCGCCCACCACGACCTCGAGCAGTTCACGATGATCTACATGAACATCGCCCGGGAGCTGGGACGCCGGCTGCGCCAGGGCAACGAATTGCTCTTCGAGAGCAAGATCCGCTACGAGAACATCCCCGAGGGCTTCGCCTACATCATCTGACGCGGACCGCGGCGCTGCATGCGCCGCACCCGCCAGCGCTCGAGCCCGAGCGAGAGCCGGCGCACGGCGCGCTCGAGCCAGGGCATGCGCCGTGTCTCCAACACCAGCCCGTCGCGCAGCCGCGTCACCCTCTCCCCCGCCACGCGCTGCTCCTCCCCGCCCGGCAAGAGCACGCGGTAGGGGCGGTCCGGGTTCATCACGTCGGTCGCACTCGTGATGCGCACGGGCATGTTGGCGCGGTAGCGCTCGGCGATCTCGCGCAGCCGCGGCGAGTGCTCGAACGCGCCAGCTCGAGCCTCGCGAATCGCCAGCAAGGGGCTGCCCCCCTCGGAGGTGACATCGACCACCGCGCCGAGACCGTCCGGGCGGTCCACCTCGTCGAGGCCGCCGCGCAGCCACAGGCAGCGATAGGCGCGGCAGATTGCCGGGCGCGTGGGGTGGATGCTGCAGCCTCCGCCGGGGCGCAGCTTCGGGCAGGGAGTGCCACCAAGCTTGCCCAGCTCATCGACGCGCAGCACCGTGCAGCAAAGGGAACAAGCGCCGCACTCGCGCGCCGCTGAGCCCGCCACCCGCTCAGACCCGCAGCGGCATGATCGAGGCGATTACCAGGGCCAGCCAGGCGGCGTCGAGAATGGCGATGGCCAGCAGGTTGCGCGAGGTTGCGTACAGCGAGCTCGCCAGCACCTCCAGCAGAATCGACAGCACGGCCAGCGCCGGCACCATCGCCATCACCACCCGCGAGAGCACCCCCAGCCGCACGCCAACGATCACCACCAGCAGCACCAGCAGGCGGCCTCCCAGGGCCCCGAGTGTCGCAGCGGGGACGCCGCCGCGACGCAGCAGCGCGCCGCTGGCCAGCGCCAGCGGCAGCAGCGCGAGCGTGGAGAACACGAATACCAGCGCGCGCTCGGGTGTAGCGAGAAGCGCGTGAAGTGATCCCGCGAAGGGCTGCAGCAGCGCCAGGATGGCCAGTAGGCCCACCCCGGCGCCGGCACAGGTCGCCAGCGGAGCGGGAGCGACTCCCACCAGGGCCTCGGGCCAGCGCAGCCGGGTGATCACCAGCAGCGCAACTCCGGCCAGCGCGAAGTGGCCCACCAGTGTCTCGCCCGCCTGGATCGAGAGCGCGCCGAGCGGCGAGCCCCCGGCCAGCAGCGGCAGTGTGGCGAAGAGCGCCGCGGCCAGCAGCGCCAGACCGAAGAGCCGCCCCTCGGCGGGCCGTTCGGGGCCCGGCGGCACCAGCCTCCCGACGACGAGGCCCAGCCCCGGCAGCAGCAGCACGAAGGCGAGCAGCAGCAGCGCCAGCAGCACGGCCCGCGAATCCGCCGGAGCGGAGCGCCCGGCCGGCTCGCCGAAGCTCGCCGCGAGCCAGGCCACGACTTCATCCGCGGTCTGCTGGCTCCACACCACGCTGCCGTGATCGGCGCCTGCGATCTCGACGATGCGCAGGGCGTCGCGCTGCTCGTGACTGCCGTAGGTCTGGCCCAGTGTCGCGACGTCGTCCGGTGCCAGCTGCTGCGCCAGGCCGCGCACACGCGAGCGCGTGCTGTCCTGATCTCTCTCCCCATACAGGAAGAGGGCGTTGGGCGGTCGGTAGGGCCCCGCCAGGCGCCAGCCGCCGGAGATCAGCAGCACGGCGTCGAGGCCCGAGTCGCGCGTGGCGAACTCCAGGCTGGCACCGCCACCCATGGAGTGCCCGCCCACGGCGATGCGCTGCCCGTCGACGAAAGGCCAGGCGCGCAGGAAGTCCACCGCCGCGCGAAGGTCGGCGTCGAATGCGTTGCCCCGGGCGTCGCTGCCCCGGAAGGCGTTGCGGTTCTCGCCGTGGCCCGCGGCGTCGATGGCCAGCACGGCGGTGCCCGAGGCAGCAACGCGCCGCGCCAGCCCGGACATGGCGCGGCGGTCGCCCGAGTAGCCGTGCATCAGCACCAGCGCCGGGGGGCGCTCTTCGGCGGCGGGCGGATTCAGGAAGGCAGCTCGGCCACGCGGCGGGCCGGGCAGATACACCGTGGCGGGAATGCCGCCGTCCAGCACCAGGTCCCGATGATCGGGACCGCCCCGCTCGAGCTGGCCGAGAC
>Ga0255058_10001947_pt1 | contig 11515 bp, 9 predicted proteins | sample Cases_109_9_MG_FD_188637 | JGI IMG/M metagenome (GOLD analysis project Ga0255058, IMG submission 188637) | Seawater microbial communities from Amundsen Gulf, Northwest Territories, Canada - Cases_109_9 | ecosystem: Environmental > Aquatic > Marine > Gulf | place: Canada: Northwest Territories... | reverse complement strand
CCTAACGGTGAGCGGCGTAACCGATCTGGGCTCACCCCCTAACCCGATTGCACCCAACACTACGGCCACATTCGAATATTTCAATTCGATCGCATTCGAGGTCCGTGTTGCAAGCGGGGTCGATGACGTGGAGGAACGCTCGTCCGGTTCGGTCAATGTCGGAAGCAGCGATCTGGAACTGGTAGAAGACGGCGGGAATCCACAGACCGTGGGCATCCGTTTCACCGCTGTCAACGTACCACAGGGTGTGACCGTGGCGAGTGCGTGGATCCAATTCAAGGTGGATGAAGCGACCACGGCCCCCACCGCGCTGTTAGTCGAGGGCGAAGCGGCCGACGACGCCGCGCCGTTCGGCTCCGTTTCCTCGCGCCCGCGGACCTCGTCATCGGTGGGGTGGAATCCACCGCCCTGGACCAACGTCGGCGGGATGGGGCCCGAGCAGCGGACGCCCGATCTCTCTGCCGTCGTCCAGGAAATCGTGACCCGGCCAGGCTGGAGCCCGGGCAACTCAATCGTCATGTTCGTAACCGGTTCTGGGTCGAGAACAGCGGAATCCTATGAGGGAAATCCTGCGGGAGCGCCACTTCTGCACGTGGAGTATTCAGCACCTACATCGCCGCCGGTCCCACCAACCAACGTCCAGGTACAGTAGACCGGTGGCTGTTCGATCCGCCCGCGATATCCGCGACCGTTGATCCAGCGGGTCCAGCAGGGCGTCTCCTAGGTCGATTCGAGGTTGCGGTTCGGGATAGCAGACCGGTATCCGTCACAGATAGCCCATCTCCCGGTAGAACTCGGCGGTGCGCTTGGCTCCCTGCGCGAAGTCGACCTGCGGATCGAAACCGAAGGTCCGCTTGGCTAGCTCGGCGGACAGCGTGAAGCTCTTGCGGAAGAAATCGAGCCGGCGGCGATGCAGCGGTGGCTGGATGCCGAGCGGCCGGAGCGTCGTCTCGAGCACGGTGGCGGCGATCAGGAACGGGAACATCGGGGCACGGAAGCGCGGCTTGCGTGTGCCGAGCTGCTCGGCGATGGTGGCCGCCATCTCGTTGGTCGTCACCGGCTGCTTCCCCGCCAGCAGGAACAGCTTGCCCGCCGCGTTGGGGTGCTGGCAGGCCTGCAGGAACCCGTCCACTAGGTCGTCGATGAAGATCAAATGGTGCACGTTCTCGCCGCGCCCGATGATAAGAAAGGCGTTGCGACTGATCGGTTTGAACAGCTTGACCAGCCGCCGGTCGCCGGGGCCGTAGACCTCGGGGATCCGGATCACAACCACCGACAGCCGGGCGGCGTAGGACAAGGCGACCTGCTCGCCTTCCAGCTTGGTTACGCCGTAGATGTTCTCGGGTCGGGTCGGCGTGTTCTCATCGATGAGGGTAGCCGGCGACCCGTAGACCCCGATCGTGCTTCCGTGCACGACGCAGGAGACGCCGGCCGCGAGGCTGGCCTCCAGGACGTTCTTGGTCCCGGTGACATTGACGTCCCAGAACCTCTGATCGGGGACGTTCATCTCGTGCTGGATCGCTGCCAGATGGAACACGACGTCGATCCCCAGGAACAGACGTGCCAACTCGGGGTTGTCAGCTACCGATCCGAGGACGATCCGTGCTCCCTTGTCCTCGATGAGCTTGCGGTTGGCCGTCTCGGCGGGCGTGTTCTCCTGCCCCAGTACGAGCACACCGTGACCCCGCTCCAGACAGCGCAGCGCCAGCCTCGAGCCGATGAAACCCGTCCCTCCGGTGATCAGCACGTTCATGTCGATGACACTTCAAAACTCCTACTGCAGCCGCGATGGGCGAAGAACGCCCTGGACTGCTCCACCTCGTGCCGGGTTCGCTCCTCGTCCCGGCCCAGCTCGCGGGTCATAGAGCAACCGGCTTTGGGTCCGCCGCGGCAACCGCAATCGTGCGGCGGTAGATTCTCGACCGGTGCTCCTCGTAGCCGTCGAACACCAGCTGGAACTCCTTCTCGATCAACGCTTCCATGCGCTCGCCCACGTGCCGGTAGCGGTAGTGCTTGTAGTCGGTGACGATCCAGATCTCGCCGCCCTCCTCGATCAGCGCTTCGAGCTTTTCCGGGCTGTCGATCAGCGGCTTGCCGTAGTACGGCTCCCGCTCGCTATCGAACTGGGTGTAGGCCGGTGAATCCTGATCGCCCACCCGTCGCTCGCGCAGGTAGTACAGGTCGTGGTCCGCGCCGAAGAAGAACAGGGCGTACTCCACCGTCATCACCACGACCTTGTCGCCGGGTGCAACGTGCGAGGCGAGGTAGGCGTACGGAGCCTCCATGTTGTAGCCGGCCCGTTTGTCGTGGTAGCCGAAGGCGTCGTAGACGTACGCGCCGGCCTCGGCCGGACTGCGGATGCCGTTGGTCGCGGCGAAACCGGCCAGCAGGACCAGGAAGGCAGCGGCGATTGCCGCTAGGGCCAAGGGCCGACTGCGGGCCATCGCCCGAGACCGCTCCAGAAGCGCGACGAGACTGCCCCCGCACCAATCGATCAGGGTCCCCAGCAGCATGCAGCACGAGACGAGGTACAGCGGCAGCCAGGCCAAGATCGTCCGGTGCTGCACAGTGTAGACCGTGTAGACGCCGACCACGACCAGCTGCGGCAGAAGTACCACGATCGGATAGTGCCGGCGGAACTCCCGGCGCCAGATGACGGCTCCGGTCATCAGCAGGAAAAACGGCATCGAGAACGGCAGCGCGCGGTCCAGGCCGCGCCATGGACCGCTGACGTTGGAGATGATCTCGCGGATCGACATGTCGGTGCTGATGAAGAACGTGCGCTGCGCACCGGAATGCGCGGTGAAGGACTCGTACGCTTGGGGCAGGTCCATCACCGCGAGTAGAAAGTAGAGCAACGCCCAGACCCCGAACAGCACGTAGACCATCCGGTCCCGGAGCAGCGAGATCCCGCGATACAGGACCAGCGCGAAGCCGAACACCGGTCCGACGAGCATACCCGCCTCGGAGGAGAGCATCGTCGCCACCATGCAGGCCACCGCCAGCCATTTGCCGGCCGTCTTGCCCTCGACGAACCCCCGGTGGAAGAACAGGAAGCTCAGCGTGCTGAAGGTAGCGTAGGTCATGTACATCCGCCCCGTCATCGCGGATTGGTTGAAGATGCTGGAGAGCGACAGCAGCAGGGCGGCAAGCAGGGCCATGTCGCGTCTGCCGACCCGCGCCCCCAGGACGTAGACTGCGGCGACGGCGATCAGGCTGAACAGGATCGAGTTGATTCGAATCGGCAGATAGTCGAGCCCGAACAACCCGACGGGAATCGCCAGCAGGTAGTGATGGAGGTACGCCCGATTGTAGTAGGTGCCGGGCGGCAGCAGTGGCAGGCCGGTTTCGGAGATCGATTCCGCCACCGTCGCGCTGAGTACCTCGTCGGTGTAGGTCGCGTACTGAGTGGCGAAGTACAGCTTGAGGCCCAGTGTGCCGACAATGATCAGCGCCAGGATCAACGGGGAGTGCCTGGAAATGAACGATCGGTCCATCGATGGCTCCTTCACGGTCTCGCTACTCCGGCGGGTTGCCCGGGGCCAGCAGCTCCTCGTAGAGGCTCGTGGTCTGCTCGACCATCGCGTCGACGCTGAACAGCTGGTTGACGCGGCGCTGCGCGGCCTGGCCCATCGTTCGGCGGAGTTCGTCATCCTGCAGCAGCCGGACAATCGGGCGCGCAAGCTCGGCGGGATCGCCGGGCTGGGACAGATAACCGGTCTCCGCGTCGACCACGCCTTCGCGGTTGCCGCCGACGTCGGTGACCACGCAGGGCCGGCCCACCGCCATCGCTTCGAGAATGCTGATCGGGAAACCCTCACGGTAGGAGGACAACACGAACAGGTCGCTGGTCTCGAGAATCGCCGGTACGTCGCTGCGCAGTCCGGCCAGGATGACCGTGTCCTCCAGGCCCGATTCGCGGATCTGCCGCTCGAGGTCGGCGCGGCACTCGCCGTCGCCGACGATCAGGCCCACTGCGCGCGGACACTCGGCGCGCACCTGCCGCATCGCCTCCACGAAGATCCGATGGCCCTTCTGCGGCACCAGCCGGCCGATCGTGGTCACCACCTGGGCCCCGGGATCGATTCCCAGCTCGGCGCGTAGCGGCCCACCGTCGGCGCCGGTAACCAGGCTCTCGGTGTCGATGCCGTTGTGGATCCGCAGGCCCTTCGGGCTGCCGACCCCGGTCTTGGACAGGTAGAAGTTCTGCACGGTGTCCGAGACGTAGATGACCCGATCGGTCGCCCGCGCCAGCAGCTTGTCGACCGCGAAGTGCCAGCGGCTCTTCCAGACATCGACGTTGTGCTCGGTGGCCACGACAGCCTTGACCCCGGCCAGCCGGGCGGCGATGCGGCCCCAGAAGTTCGAGGTCCACAGGTGGGTGTGAACCAGATCGATCTGCCGCTCCCGCATCACGTCCATCAGCTTAGGTACGATCGCGTGATCCAGACCGGGCTTCTTGCCCAGGCTGATCACCGAGATTCCATCGGACTTGAGCCTCGCCGCGAGCTTGCCCTCCCAGTTGAGGCAGCAGACCGTCGCACGGTACTTGTGGCGCGGCAGGCCCCGGGCGAGCGCGATCACGACCTGCTCGGCGCCCCCGGTCTCCAGGGCCCAGATCACGTAGAGCACGTTCGTCGGCTTCATTCCAGGGCTCCATGGACCTTGAAGTAATCCACGAGCTGGCCGACGTTGCGGTCGACGTCGAACATCCGCTCGATGCGCTCCCTGCCGGCCCTCGCCATCCGTTGGCGCCGGGCGTCGTCGTCCAGCAGCCGGATGATACGTTCGGCCAGCCCGGCCGCGTCCCGCTCCGGGGCCAGCAGCCCGGTCTCTCCGTCCACGACCAGCTCCGGTACGCCGGAGACGGAGGTCGAAATCACCGGCAGCCCCATGGCGATCGATTCCACGATCACGTTCGGGATGCCATCCCGGTCGCCGTTGCGGGCCACGACGCACGGCAGCACGAACAGAGTGGCCCGACGGTACAGCCTCTTGATCTCCTCCTGCGAGCGAGAGCCGACGATCTCGACCCGCGGCTCCAGCTCGAGCTCACGGATCTGACGTTCCAGCGCTTTGCGCTCGGGACCGCTGCCCACGATGACGCAGCGGAAGTCGTAACCCCGGTCGCGCAGCATGGCCAGGGCGGGGATCAGGAAAGCGAACCCCTTCTGCTCGACCATGCGGCCGATCGACAGCAGCAGCGGTGGTACGTCCTGGGGCGAGGTGGTCGGCGTGAACCCATCCAGCTCCACGCCGTGGTAGTTGACCAGAACGCAGCTGTTCCGGCCGTGCGAGCGCAGCAGCCCGTCCAGGTGGCGTTTGTTGAACGCCGTGCAGGTCACGACGAACGTGGCCCCTTCGATCTTCTCCAGCAGCGTCGGATTCTTAAGGTAGATGTCCCAGGCGTGGGCCGTGAAACTGTAGGGCACGCCTGTCAGCCGGGAGATCACCATCGCCACGGTGGTGGGGATCGTGGCCCAGTGGGCGTGCACGTGGGGAATCCCCTCGCGCCGGATCACCTCCGCGTAGCGCGCCGCCATGGGAAAGACCACCAGCGACTTGAGCAGCGACAGCGGATCGCGCCAGTTCTTCAGCAGCAGCGAGACCAGCGCGCCGAAATAGCGGCCTGGGGCGCGAAACAGCCAGCGGAGCTGCGCCGCTAGCAACGGCAGCGATAGCACGAACCGCGAGTAGGTCACCCGGTCCAGCAGCTTTTCCGCCTCCGGGTGCACGATCGGATCCCGGCAGCGCTTGAGCGAGAAGACTCGGAAGTCGATCCCCTGACGGGCGAAGCCTGCGAACTCCCGCAGGATGAACGTCTCGTGCATCTCAGGGAACTGGGAAACGATGAATGCAATCTTGCTCATGCGATCAGGTCGTGGGGCGGATCAGCCGCATTTTGAAGTCGTGAAGGTTGTCCGCCGCAGGAATACGTTTCAGGGTGAACAGATCGTCCCCACGCCGCACCAGACCTTCGTCCACGGAAACGGCGGCGCAGTAAACCTCGCGGGCGAGCTCGACGTCCCGCGGTGACTTCTGACCGTCAGGATAGCAAAAGCTCGTCACCTCCCGCCCGGTCGCGCTCTCGATCGCGCGGCGGCTGTCCTGGATCTCGCGCCGTGCTTCGTGAGCTGCCAGCCGGACCAGGATCGGATGGCTCAGCGTGTGCGACCCGACCTCGATCTCGGGCGGCAGGCCCGACGCCTCCCTCGCGGTCATGATCTCGAACTGCTCGAGCATCCAGGGCTGGTAGCTCGGCTCGGGGAGCGCCGAACGGACCGCGTCGAGCAGTGCCAGCCGCCGTGGGTCGTCCATCGCCTTGACCGTTTCCACGAACGACCGGATCTCGATCCACCGGCGCTCCGGCTCCGCGGAGAAGGGCCCGATGCCCGACGGCAGATCGGAGTCGGCGGCCAGCATCAGGCGGCAGCGCATCTCGTGGTTCCACAACATACGGTTGCCGTCCAGCAGGTCGCCGACCAGATAGAAGGTGGCCTTGATCCCGTGACGGCTGAGCAGCGGCGCGGCGTAGGTCAGATTGTTTTTCAGACCGTCGTCGAAGGTCAGGACGATCGGGGGCTTGCCGCGGCGGGCCGGGCTATCCAGAAGCTCGGGAATCTCGCTGACCCAGTAGCTCTCGAAGCGGTGCTTGAGGAACTCAAGCTGTGCCGAGAACGCCTGCGGCGTCAGCGAGCCCGGCGCGACCCCGTGGTACATGAGGATGCGCAACTTGTTCCTGGAGCCCCGGAGCAGCAGGTCGACCAGCGGAGTACCGGCGATCAGTCTCCTAACCGCCCCGGACAGCAGCCGGCTCATCGGATCTGCCCCGAACTGCCGGCCAGGTGGGTTTCGTAGCCGGCGCGCCCTAGATCCTGCAGCACAGCTAGGGCGGCGTGGGCGTGGGCGTCGAGGATGAGGATCTTCATCGACTCACCGCGCGGCCAGAACCTCGTCGTAGAGCCGCTCGAGCTTGTGCACCATCTTCGCCGTCGTGAACTTCTCCTCGACTCGCCGGCGGCCGGCCGCGCCCATCCGGGCGGCGCGGTCCGGATCTTCCAGAAGCTCGAGCATTCCGGCGGCCAGCGCCCCCGGATCCCGCGGCGGAACGAGCAGGCCGGTGCTTTCGTGTTCGACGATCTCCGGATTCCCGCCGACCCGGGTCGCGACTACCGGCGCCCCCATCGCCATGAACTCCAGCAGAGCGTTGGACATCCCCTCGGTCTCGGAGCACAGAACGCCGACGTCGGTGACGCTCAGCAGCTCCAGCACCTCGGGGCGCGGGCGCCGTCCCGCGAACACCACGTGCCCATCCAGACCCAGCTCGGCGACCCGGGGCTCGAGCCGCGCCCGCAACGGTCCGTCGCCGACCAGCACGAAGCGGGTCTCCGGAGCCGTCCGGCGGACCTCGGCGGCCGCTCGCAAGAACAGGTCGTGGGCCTTGACCGGCGTGAAGTTAGCGACGATGGTGACCACCCGGCCCGCTGCAAGTAGATCGAAGCTCGCCTTCACCGCATGGGCGGGCCGCAGCTCGACCGCGTCGACGTTGGCCAGGTCGATCCCGTTGTGGATCGAGAGCACCTTGTTCCCGTTGAGGAACCAATCGCGCCGCGCCACCCGGCCCACGGCGTCGCAGACGGTCACCACCCGCCGGGCGATCGGATTCACCAGCGATTGTTCCAGCACCGCCATCCGCCAGCTCCGGCTGAACCCCATGTCCCGGCGGGAGGTCACGATGCGAGACACACCGGCCAGGCGAGTGGCCAGCGCCCCGTAAACGTTGGAGCTGGGAAGGTAGGTGTGCACGAGATCCACTTGCTGCTCACGGATCCAGCGGGCCAGCGGACGCAGGGCGGACCGCGCCTTGCGGTCGTAGATCTTCTCCAGGCCCAGCGCCTTGACCGGAACGCCCCGTGCCTGCATCTCGCGGCCGACCGCTCCCGACTCGCCGAGGCAACAGACCTGAGGCCGGAAGCGTGCGGTGTCCAGCGAGCTGACCACGTCCAGCAAGTGGACCTGGGCGCCGCCGACGATCAGCTTGTCGATCACGAACAGGACGTTGGCCGCCACCGTTACCTCACCCGGCCTGCTCGAGAAGCCAGCTTCTGGCAAACCCGATTCCCGCGCGGGTCCTCGGCGCCATCAGCAGGGAGTGTTTCGACGTCCGGATCAGGCTGTTCAGCATCCGCAGCATGTTGCGGGTCCGGTGCAGCTGTAGGGCCGGCGGTGACAGCTCCACGTGTGAGCGGAAACCTTCGAGGTAGGACTCCTGGAGCCGTCGCAGGACCCAGCCGCCCCACTCGGGGAAGACCGCGATCGGATGCACCACGGTGCAGTCCTCGACGTCGCTGAACAGATCGTACAGCGTCTCGTGGGCCCGGCACTCCTCTTCGGCCGAGGGGTACTTCTGAGTGTGCAGAGGCTCCGGGTGACGGTACAGCTTGACGAAGGCCCCCGCCGATTCCCCGTCGCCGAACGTGATGCGCAGGCGGGTCAGCTGCGAGTAGTCCCGCAGGATCGACTTCTCCCAGCTCACGTCTCGTACGTCACGGCCGGGGAAGTACCGCTCGCCACCGTCGCGCAACGCCTCGACGATGGCGGTGAACGCTTCGACGTCGAGCTTCATGACGGCGCCGTCGCCTGATCCTCACCGCCCAGGTTGTCGGAGATCGCGCCGGCCGCCAGCACGATGCCGACCAGGGCCCAGAAGTAGCCCATGATCTCCAGATCCTGGAAGCTGGAAGTGGTCATGTTGGAGCAGGCCAGGGCGATCGTCGCACCGATCAGTCCCCTGGCTACCCAGCGCACAATTGGATCTTTGTGCCCATGGTAGCTCTCCCAGCCGTGCTTCAGCGCGGCGTAGAAGGTCAGCAGCAGGACGATCAGCGCCGGGATGCCCAGCTCCGCCGCTGTCTTGATGTACGCGTTGTGGGCCGCCCGGCCTCGCTCGTAGCCGTAGTGGCCGACCATGTAGGGTGCTACTTCTTTCGTGAACAGGCCGAAGCCAGCTCCGAGAATCGGGTACTGGCGGATGATCTGGAGCCCGCCCTTCCAGATGGCGAACCGGGTGCCGACGCTGGAGTCGGGGTTCTCCTCGGTGAGGACCAGCTCGCCCCCCTGCCGGGTCGAGGTCGGGTTCGGCGCCATCATCGACTGGTAACGCTTGTGGATCTTGTCCGGCATGATCTCGGGGAACATCACCACGACCAGCACGATCGGCACGGCGAGAAAAGCCACCTTGCGGCTGGGTGACACCAGCAGGATCGCCATGCAGGCGATGAACAGGGCCAAGAGGCCCATGCGCGACCCGGTCTCCACCAGGGCGCCGAACACCACGAACAGCGAGCCGACGAGCGCCAGACGCCACATCCAATGGATCCGGCCGAGCGCCAGAGAGAAGATCAGCGCGGCGTGGGTGGCCAGAAAGGCCCCAGTCATGTTGGGCTGATCGAGCAATCCCCTGATCCGTCCCGAGCTGGTTATTCCCTCGACGTAGCCGTGGAACGCCAGCGCCACCGTGCCCAGGATCAGGCTGAGCACCACGGCCTCGAGGTCCTTCTTCTCCTTGATGGCCAGGGCGAAGACGAACATCAGCACCGCGTCGAGGGCGCGCTTGAGATCGGCGACGTTGCCCACAAAGTAACCGGCATCCTCGGTCAGGGCCGCCAGGGTGAACGATACGATGTTCAGGACGACCCAGATGATGAACAGCGCCTTCAGCGGCGTCTGGATCTTCGATCGATCCTGCATGAACCACATCACGGCCAGGACCAGGATGAACAGGTTCGTCAGGTTGATGCCGCCGCCCATCGAGATGATCGGCAGCCGTTTCATGATCGGGATGTAGAGGATGAAGCTGCACAGCACGATCGCGTACTTGCTCACGCCGCGGCGCAACAGGTACCCGTAGAACACGAGCCCGGCGATGAGGGCGAAGATCTTGAAGGTCCACGGACCGAATAGGGAAACGAGCTTGTACATTCCGGGCTAGGCTCTGGCTCTCGGCTCCGTCGCCCGCAGGATCTGCTCGGTGAGGAACTCGATGTACTTCTGGGCCCGACGGAACACCCTCGGGCTCCTGCTGTGCTTCAGACGCCGGTGCGCTCGAAGAACGATCTCGATCAGGTTCAACAGCCGGCTCTCGTCGAATCGGCGCCGCCCGTCCTCGATCTGCAACTCCGCGAGGTAGGCCTCGACGAACCGCCGATTCATACCCTCCAGTTTAGCCCCGGCCCAGGGAAAGCGCCTTCGCAACCCTAGAACGCTGCAGAGGAACAGGTGGGCGTCGTAGAACAGATTATGCTTGCTCAGGTGCGGCCAATCGATGATGGCCACGCCGTCCTCCGAGACCATCACGTTGCGCGGCCCGAATTCGCAGTGAGAGAGGCGCATCGGCAGGCCTGTCAGCGTGGACATCGAGGCCTCGAGCGTCGACGCGATTCGCCGCTGCTCATCCGCCTCGAAGTGCTCCAACACCTCGAGTTGGCCCGCAAGCTCCCGGACCCGGTCCTCGGTGTACCACGGGGTGCCGGGCGCCGCAACGCCGTTGTGAAAGCGCGCCAGCGCCGCGCCCGCCTGTTCAATCGCCTGGTGTAATCGCCGCCGGACGAGCCGACCCGCGAGCGGCGTGCATCCGAGCAGCAGCAGCGGCATCATTGGCCGCCCCGCGACGTGCTCCATGAGCAAGAGCTTCTTCTCGGAGATGTAGGCCAGAGGCTTGGGGATGTGCACGTCGGGCAAACCTCCGAGCAAGCCCCACAACTGCTTCAGGTTGCGGTGCTCGACCTGCGGCGCGCGCTTGGCAAAGATACGGACGCGCCGGCGGCCCCCCAGATCGTCGACGGCCTCCAGAACGCACTGGTACTGCTGGTGGCTGGAGTACGGCAGTAGGGTACGCGGCTTCCGCACCGCGACGGTGACCCGCGCCGCGCCGGATACCAGCTCCCGATGCGTCGCCAGCACGTGATCCCTTACCGTTTCCGTGACGTCTGAGGCGGCCATTGATTCCTTGCCGGGCCAGCCGGCTACCAGAGGCGCTTCCACACGGGCCACTGGGGAAAGAACTTGATGTTCGAGTAGGTGAACACGGCGAACGCGGGGACTAGCAACAGCCGGAGCGCGCTGCTCAGCTCGAACCGCTTGAGGTGGTTCGCGTACTTTGCAGTGTAGACCGAACGGCCCACTTTCCCCACGGGAAAGCGGTAGTGGTCACGCAGCACGTGCAGTTTGTAGCGATCGCCGGAGACGACGAGTTTGTCGCGCACCTCGCCCGGCAACAAACTCTTCCCGGTGTAGCGCGCGCAGATCTCATCGACGAACGCCAGGTAGTAGTGAATCGCACGCTGCAAACCCAGCTCGCGACCGATTTGAAACAGGTGGTCCCAGTCCACACCGCCGTGGAGGACGATCTGCTGCAGGTTGACCAGGTCGCAGATGCGAATGTTGAAGTGTCTGAGGATCCGTTGGAGCACGGCCAGGATGATCCGGTGCTCGGGTCCGGGGACACGGATCGGCT
>Ga0255058_10001945_pt1 | contig 11516 bp, 11 predicted proteins | sample Cases_109_9_MG_FD_188637 | JGI IMG/M metagenome (GOLD analysis project Ga0255058, IMG submission 188637) | Seawater microbial communities from Amundsen Gulf, Northwest Territories, Canada - Cases_109_9 | ecosystem: Environmental > Aquatic > Marine > Gulf | place: Canada: Northwest Territories... | reverse complement strand
ATGTTAGTACCTTCCTTATTTTGATTACTTAAGTAACGTCAGAAAAATTCCTGCGGCAATGACAGTGCCGATAACACCGGCAATATTCGGGCCCATCGCGAACATCAGAAGATGATTTTTCTTGTCAGCCTCGGCCCCCATTCTCTGCACGACGCGTGCCGCCATTGGCACCGCTGATACGCCGGCACCACCGACCAGCGGGTTTATCTTGTTAGACGTAAACAAATTCATAATCTTTGCGAGTATTACGCCGGTCGCTGTTCCTATTATGAAAGCGACCAGGCCGAGGAAGAAAATGAAAATCACTTCCTTACGCAAAAAGTTCTCTGCGTTCATGGTTGCACCGATACTGATGCCCAAAAAAATCGTAACAATATTCATCAATGAATTTTGCGCAACATCCGTCAGGCGCTCGACGACCTTCGATTCACGAAACAGGTTACCCAGCATAAACATTGATATCAGCGGTGCGGATGCGGGTACGAGCAAGATGATGACTATGGTTGCCGCGATCGGAAAATATAGCTTCTCGCGGGCACCGATCTTGCGCCCCTTTTTCATGCGGATCCTGCGTTCGTTTTCCGTTGTCAGCAAACGCATGACCGGTGGCTGAATGACCGGCACCAGCGCCATATAGGAATAAGCGGCAACGGCTACTGCGCCCAGTAATTGCGGTGCAAGCTTGGCCGCAAGAAAAATTGTCGTCGGGCCATCCGCGCCGCCAATAATGCCGATGGTCGCAGCTTCCTCAAGCGTAAAACCGAAGGACGTAGCAGCGAAAAATGTGACGTAGACACCGGCCTGCGCCGCTGCGCCAAGGAAAATCAGGCGGGGCTGTGAGAGCAACGGGCCGAAGTCTGTCAGTGCACCCAGGCCAAGGAAAATCAGTGGCGGGATCACTTCCCACTCTATGCCATAGTGATAAAAGCGCCAGATGAGACCCTCGCCGGGTTCCATAAGGTGTGTCAGCGGCAAATTGGCCATCAATATGCCGAAGCCGATGGGCAGGAGCAGCAAAGGCTCGTACTTCTTGCTGATGGCAAGATAGATCAGAGTCAGACTGATCAGCCACATCACCACTGTGCCGGGGGTGACGCCGAAAATACCCATGTGTTCAACGATGGCCATGCGCGTCCTTGTCTGCGGACTCAGATCGCTCTTTGGCAACGAGTGCGATAATCTTCATGGTCAGGTACAGCACGGCCATGCCGAGGAACACACCACTGATCCCATTGACGAATATGTTTATCCCCGCGTCCAATAGATTTTGCTCCGAATAGTGTTCTTATTCGCCGTCGCCCGGCAAGCAGGCGTATCATCGCGTAATGGGTTGACCTATTCAATCAGTGCCTGGATTTAAGGTCCGGTTCAGTCGGGTATCGTCCGACAACCTGTACCCGGGTAGTGGCATTTACGGATATTCTTACGCCAAACGGAGTGAAAAAATAGTAGCTAGCTTGTGTACAGGCACTCTATACCTATGAACACCGGCCACGAAACTCAGCCAAAAGCAACAGCGGAGCGGATTTTCACAAAGACCAAGCCGCTGCCGCCCCCCGCGGCAACTTACACGATATCGGCGCGCAGCAAATCTTCGGATGCACCAGTCTTTGGCTACCTGAGAACACGGTATGGCAATGTGCCGTTACGCGAAGTTGACAGCCTGTTCGGATTCGTTGAGCGCAGCGAATTGTATGGTGGGCGGGCGTACAGGCGGCGTGAACTGTCTGACAGAGATGTTGAGCAACTCAACAGTGCAGGCATAGGAGTTCGGCTACCGCTATCAAACCACTCTGTCGAACGCGACGAGTATGAGAGAAATCTGCCGCTACTGGAAAAATATCACCGCCCGGGAAATTTTGTCATCGTAACGAACGACGATCTTGCGAGATGGATTCGGCAGGATTTTCCCGGCTATCAAATCGACGCAAGTGTCATCAAGAATATAAAGACTCATCGAAAGATCAATGAGGCCCTGGAATTGTACGATTCGGTTGTACTGCCGATGCGCATCAATGAGGACCTCGATTTTTTGGAAAAGATTGAAGCGAAAGACCGAATCACCCTTTTTGCCAACGCTGGCTGTGCACTGACGTGCCCTTCGAAGCTCTGCTATCCCTCGTTCTCCAGGTTCAATAAAGGCAAAGGTGGTGAAATTCAATGTTCGCAATCGATCAAGGAACGCGACGAGCTGGGCATGGTGGACTTTCCATTGCAACCATTTATCGATCTCGGGTTTCACAGGTTCAAGCTGCTGCGCGCGCGCCCAGACAGCATGACCGGTTATTAGACAAATAAGTCAACATCGGCACCGATCACGCAGGTGTCATGCCTCAAAGGTTGTTCTGCCACCGAGCACGGTTCGCATTATCGGGATGTCGACGATGTTGTCCGGATCCACCTCATGCGGGTCCTTCTCCAACAGGACGAAATCGGCCAGTTTTCCCGCCGTCAGAGAGCCTTTGATGTCTTCTTCAAATGACGCGTATGCGCCGTGCATCGTGCAGATACGCATTGCTTCCGTGACCGAGATGCGCTGGCTCGGTCCCCATACGCGGCCGCGCAAATCCTTGCGAGTCACCATACTCTGGATTGCCATCATCGGTTCGTACGGGCCCGGTGTGTAATCCGAGGCAGGTGCCACGGGGATGTCGGCATCGAGGAAACTGCGATGGGCAAACATCGACTCCATCTTCGCTTCACCGTACTCGACCCATTTGTTGCCGTGATAATGTGCGTAAGTATAGAACGGTGCCGGAATAATTCCGCCAGCCTTTATTCGTGCAAGAATCTCCGTGCTTACGAGTGAACAATGCTCGATGCGGTAGCGTGGGTTCGGTCCTTGCCAGGTCTTTAGCACACGCTCGTAGGCATCCAGCACCATCTCTATGGCGAGGTCGCCATTGGCATGAACGGCTATGCGAAAGTTATGAGCAAAAGCGTCGTCGACAGCCAGATCGATCTCCTCCTGGGTCATGGTCAGAATGCCGAAATCACCCGGCCGGTCCTTGTACGGCGTACTCATGCTCATCGTACGTTCCGAGGCTGAACCGTCCGCCGCATATTTCACGGCGCCGATGCGAATCATGTCATCGCCGAAACCCGATGCCATGCCGGCAGTCTTGAGCCCGGCATAGACCTTGCTTTTGCCACCAGGCATGAAGGAAAGCCGGAACAACAACTCGTCGGCGGCCCGTGCATCCTGATAGGCGACGAAGTTATCGAGATTGCCGTATGCGTCAGTGGTCGAGGTCAGGCCGGCCGACGCCATGCTCTTCGATGAAATCGCCGCTGACTTTTGTCTTGCACCTCGATCCATCAGCGGCCACACTCCCGCTTCGCGAAACCGGTTCATCGCCGCCGGTTCCGCAACTTTGCCGGTAAACTCGCCGTCTTCGCGGTAGAACTTTCCGCCGAATGGGTCCGGTGTGTCTATCGTGACGCCGGCCACCTCGAAAGCTTTCGAATTCACCACGGCGGTGTGGCCACCGCGATGATGCACGAAGACCGGATGCTCGGTGACCGCCTCATCGATGTCGGTTCTTGTCAGCGGCCGTTCATCTTCGAACTTGGTGTCATCGTACATGACCCCTCGGACCCAGTGGCCCGGTGGCGTTTCGGCAGCTTTGTACGCAAGCGCTTCCTTTACTTCAGAAATTCGCCGCAGATTGACGTTGACGCCCAGCGACTCTTCCGCCAACAGAGGGTGGCTGTGGGAATCGATGAAGCCCGGTGTAACCGTCAGGCCACGCGCGTCAATCACTTTGGTATCTGGCCCCGCCAGATCGCGAATATCGTCATTGGAACCGACCGCGAGAAGATGTTCCCCGCGCACCGCCAGCGCCTCGGCAAGCGGAAGCGCCGAATCCATGGTCAGCAGCCGCCCGCCAGTTACGATGAGATCGGCCTTGCCGATTGCGTTGATGGGGTGGGCTGTCGTGGTGCCTGCCGCAAGACCAAAACCGAGCGGCAAGGCTGCAGCGGAACTGCCAAGAAACCGCCTGCGATTGAAATGATTCATTTTGCTTTCCTCGAACCCGCCTCCCGCGTCCTTTCCGGACTGGTGTGACAGTGCTCATGTTGTTACCGGTGGGCTTAAAGTTTGCCTCTTACAATGGCGTTCATATGCTCTACGACGCGCTTCTTGAATTTTGCATTGTCGTGCACGAGTTCCGGCCTGAATGCTGTAACTGCATGCATGCCTTCGAGCGTCGCCATCAAAAACATGGCTCTCTCCCGCAGCACCTCTTCAGATACGCCGAGATTCAACGGCCGCATCCTCGACAGCGATTCTTCGAAAAACATTTCGTATATGGCATCTCGCTGTTTTGCAACAACGTCTTTCACTTCGGCGAAGGCCAGGACCTGCGCAAAGAAAATACGCATCTCGCGGTCCTCGTATTCTTCGAACCAAAACCGGACAAACTCATCGAAGCATCCCTGAGCATCATCCGGATCGGACTCGAAGCCCTGATAATGTTTGTCGTAGTATGCTTTAAGTTCGTATTCGATCACCGCCTGCCACAGCGCCTCACGCGTCGGAAAATAATAACTGACATTGCCGTGGCCGATACCCAGGCGCTTCGCGATCCGGCGTTTCGTAAGCGCGGTGAAACCCTCTTCCAGCAATATCTCGACACCGGCCTCAACGATCTCGGCGATCCGCTGTGCACCCTTCCTCGTGACGCTTAAGTGCGTCATCAGCTTCTCTATCTTTTCGCTCATTGCATCTGTTTGGCTCGGCTCTGACATTCCACTGTGCGGTCCGGCTTAAGGCCCGCACGGAAAAGAATAGCCCTCGCGGGCAATTTACGCCAGTATGTGGCCCCGGCAGAAGCTTTTCTTGAGCGGAAGGTGCCGGTGTTGACTTATTTGACTTATTTGCCTTGTTGCCGGAGCAACAAGGCAAATAAGTCAAATAAGTCAACACCGGCACCTAAATCCGCATCATCGTCCGTAGCAATACGGATTCCAGCCCAAATTTAGCGATGAGACCATCCGGCCATCGTGGGCATATTGACCAGAAGCTACATGCACGCCGGTGGCGCTGATCCGCTGATCGGACGCACAGTCGGCGCGGTGCTGGATGAGGCAGCAAACAGCTGGCCTGATTGCGAAGCGCTGGTAGTGCCGCACCAGGATATACGCTGGAACTGGAGCGAGCTGCAACGTGAAGCAAAGTCTCTGGCAGCGGGTTTGATCGCTCTCGGGATTGAACCGGGCGAACGGATCGGAATGCTTGCGCCGAATCTTGCTGAATGGGTAACGGTCCAGTTTGCAACTGCCTACGCGGGCCTGATCCTCGTCAATATCAACCCGGCGTATCGACTGCCCGAACTCGAATATGCACTCAACAAGTCAGGTTGCTGCGTACTGATCAGTGCGGCTAACTTCAAGTCGAGCGACTATGTCGCAATGCTCCGTGAGCTCGTGCCTGGGTTGAAACCGGCAGCGGCCGGCAAGCTGTCATCGCCGCGCGTCCCTGCGTTGCGCACTTGTATCGTTCTGGGCGACGAAGAAGTAAACGGTTTTCTGAATTATCCGGATATGGCAACACTGGCCGGAGACGCTGACAGACAAAAACTTGTCGAAGTTTCTGCAGGACTGGACTTCGACGATCCCATCAACATTCAATTTACGAGCGGCACGACAGGCACGCCGAAGGCCGCGACGCTGACCCACCATAACATCGTCAACAACGCCCAACTATCAGCGGGCTTGATGCGGATTTCAGAGAAAGACCGGCTGTGCATTCCGGTGCCCATGTATCACTGCTTTGGCATGGTGCTCGGCACGCTGCTTTGCGCGACCCGTGGCGCCGCAATCGTGTTTCCGTCTGCCGGATTCGATGCAGCCGCATTGCTCGATACGCTGGAAGCGGAACGCTGCACGGCTGTGCACGGCGTTCCGACTATGTTCATTGCGGCGTTGGATGAAGAGGATTTCGCCGAGCATGACCTGACTTCCCTTCGTACCGGGATCATGGCCGGTGCCCCGTGTCCGGTCGAACTCATGCATCGCGTCATGCACGATCTGCATCTGACGCAGATCACGATTGGATACGGTATGACCGAGACCGGCCCGCTATCGACGCAGACGTTGCCAGATGAGCCTGTTGAACTGCGCGTCCGGACAGTGGGTAGACCGTTGCCGCATACTGAGATCAAAATTATCGATGAACAGGGGCACGTCGTTTTACCGGGTGTAGCCGGAGAGCTCTGCACCCGCGGTTATTGTGTCATGCGCGGCTATTGGGGCGACCCGTTGCGCACAGCTGAGGATATCGATGCTGCTCACTGGATCAGGACTGGTGATATCGCGACGATGGACGCAGACGGTTACATCCGGATTGTGGGCCGCATCAAGGACATGTTGATTCGAGGCGGCGAAAACATTTACCCGCGGGAAATCGAGGCGTTTTTTTACGGGCATCCGAAAATAGATGAAGTAGAAGTATTCGGCGTGCCGGACAGGAAATTCGGTGAAGAAATTGCTGCGTGGATTCGCTTGCATGAAGGTGAAACGGCAACGGCCGAGGAAATGCAGGATTTCTGCAAGGGCAAGCTGGCCCATTTCAAGATCCCGCGTTATATTAAATTCGTCGATTCGTTTCCATTGACGGTAACAGGCAAGGTTCAAAAATTTGTATTGCGCGAACGCATGACCGAGGAACTCGGTTTGTCGCAGTAGTCTCCGCTGCCAAATCAATACGAGGATAAACATGACCGATACGACCTTTCATTTTTGCGATGATCTGGGACCGAAGGCTATCGTCTACCTGTATGAGCCCAGGGTGAATCTCAAGGCCATACTGGTGGTGGATAACGTTGCTGCAGGTCCGGCAATTGGCGGCGTGCGCATGGCGCCCGATGTGTCGTTAGAGGAATGTTTTCGGCTCGCGCGCGCCATGACATACAAGAATGCGGCGGCCGGGATTCCTCATGGCGGCGGCAAGTCAGTGATATTTGCCGATCCATCCATGGACCCGGCCGCGAAGGAAGAGCTGGTTCGTGCATTTGCCAATGCGATCAGACCGGTCACCGACTATATCGCTGGCCCCGACATGGGTACCAACGAGACGGCGATGGCATGGGTGCTGGACGAGATCGGTCGCTGCGTTGGGCTGCCGAGGGAGCTCGGCGGCATACCGCTGGATGAGATCGGCGCGACCGGATTCGGCGTGGTCGTCTCGGCGTTGGCAGCGAGTGAGCACACGAACAGCAAAATGGATGGGGCCCGTGTTGCAATGCAGGGCTTCGGCTCTGTCGGCAAGCACGCAGCGCGCTTTTTCGCCGAGAAGGGGGCGTTGCTTGTGGCTGCCGCAGACTCCACCGGAACGGTGTACAGGCCCGATGGTTTTGATGTCGCACAGCTGATCACGTTCAAGGAGGGCGGCGGTCATCTGCATGAGTTTTCCGACGGAGACAGGCTCGACCGGGATGCAGTGATCGCCGTCGACTGCGATATCCTGGTGCCGGCCGCAAGACCCGACGTCATTCGCACGAACAACCAGGACCAGGTCAAAGCCACGCTTATCGTGCAGGGTGCGAACATCGGTGTAACAGAGGATGCAGAGCTTCAGTTGCACGAGCGCGGTGTTCTGTGTCTGCCGGATTTCATATCGAATGCGGGCGGAGTCATCTGCGGTTCAATAGAGTATCAGGGTGGTACGGAAACGCAGGCCCTGGACGTGATCGAGGATAAAATACGCAGCAACACGCGGGAGGTGCTCACGCGGGCATCGGCGAATAACGTGACGCCCAGACAAGCCGCCACCGACCTGGCGGAGGAGCGTGTACGTGCCGCGATGCGGTTCAGGCGCTGGAGCTAGGTCGGTGCCGGTGTTGACTTATTTGTCTTATTGCCAGTAGGCCGGTGCCGGTGTTGACTTATTTGCCTTAAGTTAGGTCAGTGCCGGTGGCAATAAGACAAATAAGTCAACACCGGCACCATTTACCAGATCTGATCCAGGGCCCTCAATACATCGCGCCGGCTGATCTGGCCAACGAGTTGCCGATCCTGAACAACGGGATAGCGGTGATAGCGTTTGTCCAGGAAGCGCTTGGCAGCCTCCACGATGCCTTCGTCAGGGCCGATGGTCTCGATCGCCGTGCTCATGAACTCCGATACCTTGCCGCCGTATTCTCCGTAGTAACCGGCATTGAGCGCAATTTTCATGCAGTCCTTTTCCGTCAGCATGCCAATCAGTTCGCCCTGATCGTCCACGACCGGTGCTCCGGCGATGTCGTGCTGCACCAGCTTATGAACCGCGTGCAGAATCTCTGCGTCCGGCTGCAGCGTCACGAGATTCGTCGTCATGAAATCGCGGACCCGTCGGGACTTAAGCATCGTCGCCCCTTTCGCGCTGGCAGTGACAGCGGCCTGACAGTGTCGTGAGCTGTCCGCAACTTTTCCGTGGCGGCGAGCGGTGAAGAAGCACGCCGATGCCCATGGCAAGTGCGCTAACGACGAATACCAGGAATCCGGCAATAAAGTATTCCAACGACAACTCCCCGGGTTACAGCCTGTTATCCGCCAAAATCATCGACCATCACCTGTTCGCTTTCAACGCCCTGGTCATCCAGCATATGCATGACCGCATCGACCATGACCGGAGGTCCACAAATATAGTACTCGCAATCTTCCGGCGCCGGATGATTCCTGAGGTGGTTTTCAAAGACGACCTCATGGATGAATCCCGTGTGTCCAGTCCATGTGCTGTCCGGCAGCGGTTCGGATAACGCCAGGTTCCAGGTAAAGTTGTCGTAGCGAAGCATCAACTCGTCGAACTCTTCCACGTAATACGCTTCGCGCAAATTGCGAGCGCCGTACCAGAAGCTTAAGCGCCGCCGCGTTTTCAGTCGCCCCAGTTGGTCAAGTATATGGGAGCGCATCGGCGCCATACCGGCACCGCCGCCAATGAAAATCATCTCGGCATTCGTGTCCTTGGCCAGGAAGTCCCCGAATGGCCCGACCACACTGACATTATCGCCGGGGCGCAAGCTGAACAGGTACGATGACAACTTTCCCGGCGGTGCGTCCGGCACAGCCGGCGGCGGTGTTGCGATTCTGACATTCAGCCGGATATGGTCATTCTCCTGTGGGCAGTTGGCCAACGAGTACGCCCGGACCAGCGGCTCGGTTACCTCGGACTCGAGCTTGAAGAGACCCAGGCGTTCCCAATCCTGCCGGTACTGCGGCTCGACGTAAATATCGCTGAAGCGAATCCGGTACCGTGGGCACTCAACCTGTATGTAGCTACCGGCCCGAAAATCCATGCATTCGCCTGCCGGCAGATCCAGTACAAGCTCGGTGATAAAAGTGGCGACATTGGCATTCGAGCGCACCGTGCACACCCAGCGCTCTGCGCCGAAGACTGACTCCGGCACGCGGATCGCCAGGTTATCCCGAACGAGCAGCTGGCAGGCAAGGCGTACACCCTGCGCTGCCTCGCGCCGCGTGATGTGCGCTGCTTCGATTGGCAGCAACGGGATGGTGGCGGAGAGAACGTTGACCCTGCATTGCCCACAAGTACCCCGCCCGCCGCAGGCCAAAGGCAGGAACAGATCATTTTCGGCCAGGGCGGACAGCAGCCGGGTCCCCAGCGGCACGACCAGGACCCGCTTATCGTTGACCGTTACCGTGATGTTGCCTGACGGGACTATTCGGCTGCGCATAAACAGGATGACGACGACCAGCACCGTGACGATGCCGGTAAACAGTACGACCCCGGTCAGGATTTCCTGCATTGCGTATCAGGCCCTCCTCGCTTGTCGTCGCCACATCATTGAATCTGAATTCCTGCCAGGCCCATGAACGCCAGCGACATCAGGCCCGCGACGATAAAAGTGACGCCGAGTCCCCGAAGGCCCTCAGGGACGTCGGCATAGCGAAGCTTTTCCTGCAGGGCAGCTAGTGCGACGACAGCCAGCGCCCAACCCGTTCCTACACCAGCCCCGAATACAACGCTTTCTATGAATTCATAGTCACGCTGTACCATGAATAACGACGCGCCGAGAATGGCGCAGTTCACCGTCAGCAGCGGCAAATAAACCCCCAGAGCGAAATACAGTGCCGGGAAATAGCGGTTCAGCGACATTTCGAGAATTTGCACGATAGCGGCGATCACGCCGATGTAACTGATCAGACCGAGGTAGAGCAGGTCGAGATGCCCGAGCCCTGCCCAGTCCAGCGCACCCTCGCGCAAAAGATGGTTGTAAATCAGGTTGTTTGCCGGGACGGTGATAGTCAATACGACGATCATCGCGACGCCAAGACCTATCGCAGTACGTATCTGTTTCGAAACCGCAAGGAATGTACACATACCCAGAAAGAACGCCAGCGCGAGATTTTCGACGAAGATGGAGCGGATGAAGATTGCCAGTAGTTCGTTCACCGGTCCTCCCCGTACACATCGAGCGGAAGGAATTCGGGTTTCTCGATCTGCGTCTTCTTCCGGCTACGAATACTCCAGATGATCAGCGCGATAATAAAAAACGCGCTGGACGGTAACAGCATCAATGCGGCCGGCTGGAACCAGCCGCCGTCCGCCGCGAGCGCCAGGATATTGACACCGAGAATGGATCCCGTGCCGAGCAGCTCCCGGACGATGGAGACAACGATCAGAATGATGCTGTAGCCGAGACCGTTACCGATTGCATCCAGAATGCTCGGTCCGACACGGTTGTTCATTGCAAACGATTCCGCTCTGCCAAGCACAATGCAGTTCGTGATGATAAGTCCGACAAAAACCGTCAGCGTGCGCGAAATGTCAGGAGCATAAGCATGCAGGATCTCGTCGACGACGATTACTGCCGATGCAACGATCGTTACCTGCACGATGAGCCTGACACTCGACGGGAGGTGGTGACGAATCAGGCTAATAGCAGCATTGGAGAATACCAGTACCACGGTCAGCGCCAGACTCATGATCAATGCTGACAGGACCGAGTTCGAAATGGCCAGTGCGGAGCAGATACCCAGTATCTGCAGCGTGATCGGATTCTCATCCAGGATCGGGCGGAACAGAATGTTGCCTGGCCTCACTGGTCCGTCTCCGGCTGGAGATGCGACTCACGGAGATGCAGAAGGTATGGACCGAAGCCGTGGTCGCCCATCCAGTACCTGACGAGATTTGTAATACTGTCCGTCGTCACTGTCGCTCCGGTGATTGCATCGACCTCGTAGCGTTCGCGCAAGGCATCCGGTTTTGCCGCCGCGATGCCAAACCGGACCACCCCGTGGGAGTCATACACAGTCTTGCCGCTCCACTGTGCCTGCCAGGCAGGGTCCAGAAACCGGTCACCGACCCCCGGTGTTTCACCCTGCTCGTAAAACGTCACGGCGGCGATCGTATTCAGGTCGGGCCCAAGCGCGAGATAACCATAGATCATCGACCACATGCCCGTGCCACGTACAGGCAGTACAATGCGATCGGTCCGGCCGTCGCGAGTGAGAAAGTATACTGGCGCAAACCGCGAGCGTCTGCCGAGTCCGGCGATGTCCTTTTCCCTGGG
>Ga0255058_10001944_pt1 | contig 11524 bp, 11 predicted proteins | sample Cases_109_9_MG_FD_188637 | JGI IMG/M metagenome (GOLD analysis project Ga0255058, IMG submission 188637) | Seawater microbial communities from Amundsen Gulf, Northwest Territories, Canada - Cases_109_9 | ecosystem: Environmental > Aquatic > Marine > Gulf | place: Canada: Northwest Territories... | reverse complement strand
CATTGATGCAATCCGGTGTAGACATAATCAGGATGTATCACCCTGAAGCAGTTTCAATTGTAAAAAAACATATAGAAAATCTTACATAGAAGGAGAAGATGATGATAACCTTAGCTGAAAGAATTAATGGAATGTTCCTGGACGTAAAGAAGGCTATTAAAGAAAGAGATCCCTCAGTGATCCATGAACTGGCAAAAAAACAGACTGAAGCAGGCGCTACATATCTGGATATAAATGTTGGTACTGCTGCCGCGGATCAAGAGGATGCAATGAAATGGCTGGTAGAGGCAACGCAGGAAGCGGTAAAAACACCTATTGCAATAGACAGCCAAAAATTGTCTGTTATTAAAGCTGGTCTGGAGGTAGTCAAAAACGATGTTATGATTAATTCTGCTCAAGGTGATCCTGAAGTGCTTGACACATACATGCAGCTTGCAAAACAGCATAATGCTGCTTTGATTTGCCTTACTATGAATAAGGATGGTATACCACAAAACATAGACACTCGTATTGAGATAGCAGCTGAGATTGCCGGAAAAGCGATGGAACATGATGTGGATATGGACAAAATCTTTATTGATCCTATTTTGTTCACGATAACAGTTGACCAGAAACAACCTGCTTATATGCTGGAAGTGTTTAATCAGATAAAACTTATCTCTGATCCCTCTCCACACATAACTGTTGGTTTAAGCAATTTGGCACAGGGAACGAAGGAAAAATCTTTAATAAGCAGAACGTTCTTGACGATGGCCATTGCTGCGGGTATGGACACTGCACTCATGGATGTACTTGATACAGAACTAATGGATGCTGCAATCTGCTCTGAAATGCTTCTTAATAAGCAGATTTACAGTGATTCTTTCATCAAAGCAGCTAAATCATAAACTCAGTATGGTAGACATGGCCCACCAAATACATTCTGCAATTAGAAACTTGCAGAAGATTTTATCCGCTCAGGAGTGCAGGAAACTCAGGAACAAATATACAAAACAAAGCCTTGGATTTTGAGTTCTTCCTGTAATTCCTGATTTCATAAGAGGTAATATTTCATTGAAATGTAATGAAATTAACGTTAGAGTAAGATACCAGGAAACAGACCAGATGGGCATAGTGTATTACTCTAACTACTTTGTTTATTTCGAAATGGGCAGGATAGAATTCCTGCGAAATCACGGAATCTCATACGCAGAGATTGAGAAGGAAAATATTTTCCTGGCAGTAGCTGAAGCTCATTGTAAATACAGAGCGCCGGCAATGTTTGATGATCTCCTTGTCATAAAAACATGTTTATCAAAGATGAAACATGCAAGAATTGAATTTTGTTATGAGATTAGACGTAATAATGAAGAAAAATTGATCGCAGAAGGCTCCACCCTCCTTGCATGTCTGGATATAAACAGAAAACCTATAGTAATACCGGAAAAGGTCAAAAACGCCCTCACGTGATGAGAGACGATAATTCTACTTTTTCCTGTATGTTATGTTTACAGATGAATAACCCTTGCCCTCAAGAAACCTGAGAACCTTCTTATTTGCTTTCTGTGTATTGGAATAGTCTGGCAGCCAGAATTTAGTAGCATCAATACCGCTTACCGTTTTATTATTTGAATTTATGTAAATGGTATTATTAGTATTTGTGTCCTGAAATTTAACCATAGTCATACCATCATTTGGATCAAAATCGATATTAACCCTTAGATTTTCCTCGTCATATAATCTGCCTAAGTTTTTTACTATTTCGATTAATTCATCTAATGTAGCATTTTTTTGCATAGTAATACTTATCCGCCAGTTTCCTACCCTGGCAATAACACGTCAGAAACAACCATGATGTCTGAAATCGAACTAGAACGAGTTGTATCGAATAAATCACTCTATAAGGATTCTCGTATCTTTTTTACTTTCTTTATCAGGGGTAGTAATTTCCTTAACGGCAACATTGTCGCAGAATCCGATAATGCCTTTCCGGGCTTTTCATGTGTTTCAACAAATAACCCATCACAACCTACGGCAACAGCAGCACTTGCTAAAGGCTCAATCATTTCTCTCTGCCCGCCAGAGGACGAACCCTTTCCACCGGGCAACTGAATACTGTGTGTAGCATCAAAAACAACAGGATATCCCATCTCCCTTAAAATAACGATAGAACGCATGTCAGCTACAAGATTGTTATAACCAAACATTGTGCCTCTTTCAGTAAATATTATTTTCTTATTCCCTGTTGAAAGCACCTTTTCTGCTATGTTTTTTACATCCCACGGGGCTAAAAATTGCCCCTTTTTAATGTTTATAGGTCTTCCCGTTTTAGCTGCATGTATAATTAAATCTGTTTGTCTACAAAGAAATGCAGGTATTTGAATCACATCTAAAACATCCTTTACCTCATCAATTTCGCTACGACAATGAACATCTGAAAGGACAGGCACTTCGATTTGTTTCTTAATCTTTGCTAGAATCTTAATACCCTTTTTAACACCCGGACCTCTATAAGACTTTATGGAGGTACGGTTTGCCTTATCATATGAAGCCTTGAAAATGAATGGAATCTCTGCCTTGGCGGCTATATCTTTCAATTTCTCAGCAATGCGACAACAATCCTTTTCCGTTTCAATTACACACGGCCCTGCAATCAAGACTAATGGATGTTTTTCTCCAAAGGCCAGGTTATTTACTTTTACCTCAAACTTGTTTTTCATGCTAAATCAATTAGTTTTAGTAAAGAAAATTGAGGATATCTTAAAAGTTTATCAAGAAAGGCATGATTCTGGAAATATTTCGATTAGTTGAAGGTGTAAAGTTATCTATATCATAGTCATAAGTATTAGTCAAACCTTTAATTTCCGACAAATTTTCATTTGCATTTTGAAATATATTTGATATATATTATTTACATAAAACTAGATGTTTGTCTAAACTTATGACACCTTCCAATTGCCAACATTTGTAATCGGCAATAGCGCAAATCATCTAATTCTGAATTTCTTACTAATAGCATAAATATTTAAATTAAAGGAGCAACGTTAATGGTGAGCAGTGAACTGGATTTCAAAGAGGCTTTTTCTCAAGATGAATTATCTATTGAGAACATAAACACATTAAAAAAACAGATTTACACAACTAAAGAGAATTATGAAATACTAGAAAATAAACTCAAGGCGCTCAGATCTTCTATCAAAAATGCTAACGATGCAGAGGCAAAGGAGAACATATTAATTTTGGGTATATGCCTCTGGATTGCAGGTAAACAGAGGGAAGCCATAGAAGTACTTACCGAACAAAAGTCCCGCAAGATTGCATGTTACTTTCTTGGTAAATGCCATCAGGAACTTAAAGATTATGAAAAAGCAATCGATTACTTCGAACGGTCGAAACGATCAGACACAAAAGAGTTTGAGATACTAATAGACATCGCTGAAACACAGAGAATGTCCGGCGATCTTCAAAGCGCACTAAAATCAATTGAGAAATTATCGAAAGCATATGATGGCAAAGCCAATCTTCACTACCAATGGGCACACTGCCTTGATGATCTTGGCGAAGATGAAGATGCTTTAACACATTATAATCGTGCGCTGGAAATTAACCCCTCCCACCCTGATACCTTATTTCGCCTTGCTTACGATTTCGACCTTAGCGGAGAAGACGAAAAAGCACTCGAATACTATGAAGAATGTATAAAGGAAGTCCCTGTACACACCAATGCAATGATTAACCTGGGACTTATATATGAAGACAACGATGATTATGAAAAAGCTGTTTCCTGCTATGAAGCAGTCTTACAATCATATCCGAATCACGAAACTGCAAAACTTTATCTCAAAGATGCAAAAGCAGGCATAACCATGCTTTACGACGATGATAAGGTAAAGAAGGAAGACATAGAAATCGAAGTCTTAAACATTCCAATTTCAGACTTCGAACTATCTGTTAGAAGTAAAAATTGTCTGGAACGTATGAATATTAAAACTCTTGCAGATTTAACACAAGTAAGCGAGCTTGAATTATTATCATATAAGAATTTTGGTGAAACTTCATTAACAGAGATTACAAATATACTTAACCAGAAAGGTCTGCGTCTTGGGCAGGCCGTAGATGAAATGAAACACAATGACATATTTATTGATGGTGATACCGGTGGAAACACGGATAACCTGTCAGCACCAATTTCAGAAATGGATCTTTCCAAGCACTGTAAAAAGGTCGTAGAAAAGATGGGGATTGAGACAATAGGCGAATTAGTATCTAAAACAGAAACTGAACTCTTGGAACAAAAGGGTTTTAAGCAGGCAGATATTGATGAAATAAAGGACCAGTTTAATAAGCTTGGTTTGGAACTTTGTAGCGGAAACGACAATGGATAAATTTCTGATATAAACTTAAGATCAAACCGCGCATTTAACAAATCTCATGAAACTAATGACGGGCTTCTTTAGTTATCTCACCCACGAATTTTGCTAAAGTACCTAATTAATCCACTATTATAAAGCGTATGGCTGTTTTTGGTTATTTCACAGAAACAGCACAGTTTAAACTCCCTTTATAATATAAAAATACAGTCTCATTTAACATTGATTTAATGTTTGATTATATTCATGGTAAAATAGTACATAAAACACCTACTACTGCCACAATAGAAACCAACGGTATTGGGTACAGGATACACATACCACTATCAACATTTGAGAAGATTTCAAATAAAGAAAGCTCTAAATTATATACAAAGCTCTCAATAAGAGATGATGAATTAAAAATTTACGGGTTTTCTTCACTGGAAGAACGAAACTTGTTTAATTTACTTCTTTCAGTTAATGGTGTAGGCCCAAACATGGCGCTTACAATACTATCAAGCAGTTCTGTAAGCCAATTTGAAAAATATGTTGTTGCGAATGACCCAAAATCTCTACAACATATCAAGGGAATAGGAAAGAAGACTGCTGGAAGAATTATATTAGAATTAAAGGAAACGATAAAAAGTATTTTGCCTGATGCAGTATCTTCGACTGAAACAGCGAAAATGGCAATGGTTTCAGATGCGATAATGGCGATGGTCTCACTCGGCTACACAAAAACTGAAGCAGAAAAGGCCGTAAACTCAGCATCCGAAAATGTTGGTGTCTCAGATGGTGTTGAAGTACTCATCAAAGAAGCTTTAAGCCGCGTATAATTTACTGACAGTTATTTTATATCATGGTACCTTGAAAATGTCTGAAAATAATTTCCTTTCCAGCGATGTTGATCCTGAAGATAAGACTCTTGATATCACACTGCGGCCAAAAAGATTTACTGATTTTATTGGACAGGAGTCTATAAAAGAAAATCTGCATATTTATATTGAAGCCTCGAAAAAAAGAGGTGATGTGCTTGACCATATTTTGTTTTCAGGCTCGCAAGGATTAGGAAAGACAACGCTTTCACAAATCATTGCCAACGAAATCAATGCAGACATCAAAGCTACCTCAGGTCCAGTGCTTGACAAACCAGGCGATTTAGCCGGCATACTGACTAATTTGAAACAGGGAGATATTCTTTTTATAGATGAAATTCACAGATTAAACAAAACTACAGAGGAATATCTCTATTCGGCAATGGAAGACTATTCGATCGATATCTTGATTGACCAGGGGCCGAGTTCCAGATCTGTCAAAATTAATCTCCCGAATTTCACACTTATAGGCTCAACTACACGCGAAGGGCTGCTAACACCATCTTTTCGAGCCAGGTTCGGTGTATTGGAAAGATTGGACTTCTATCCATGGGCGGAATTGAAAGAGATTGCCATTAAATCTGCAAAAATACTGAAAATTGAAATTGATGACAAAAGTGCCGAGATGATTGCGAAAAGCTCCAGGGGCACACCAAGAATTGTAAATAGATTCATTAGAAGAATCAGGGATGTTGCACAGGTAAAGGGCAGTAACAAAATTACAGAGAGTATTACAAAGTTAGGTTTTAATATGTTGGGAGTTGACAATGACGGCTTTGGAAACTTAGACAGAAAAATACTACAGGCGATAATTCAACATGGAGGCGGGCCTATTGGCTTGAAGACAATTGCCGTTTCCGTAAATGAACAGGAAGATACGATAGAAGAAGTTTATGAACCTTACCTGATCCAAAAGGGCTATTTGAGCAAAACACCGAGAGGTAGAGTTGCAACACAACTGGCATATGAATATATGGGTCATAAGACCATAACTGAAAAACAAACGACTTTATTTTGATTAAATGACAAATCTTTTACTACATATTTGTTGTGCAGGCTGTCTTTGTGCACCACTTGAAGAGTTAAGAAGGGAGAATATCCGTGTTCATGGTTATTTTTATAATCCCAATATTCACCCCCTATTAGAATTCAGAAAAAGACTCAAAGCAATGCGCATATTCCAGGAAAGTGATCCGATTAAAATAGATTATTGCGAGGAATATGGATTAAGGGAATACCTGAAGGAAGTTGACTATGAAGGAAATAACAGATGTGAAGATTGTTATAGATTAAGGCTTAGAAATACCGCCAATTATGCAAAAGAAAAAGGGTTCGATGCATTCTGTTCAACGTTACTCTTCAGCAAACAACAAGATCATGAAAAGATCAAAGAGATCGGTGAACAAATATCAGAGCAAGTTGGCATACCTTTCGAATATAAGGACTACAGGCATCTATGTGAGTGCAGCCATAAGATCGCAAAAAAGAAAATGTTATATATGCAATCGTATTGTGGTTGTATTTTCAGTGAATATGAAAGATACAAAGATACAACGCGTAATTTATACGAAGGTTGGAAATTAAAAGAAAATATGACTAATAGTAACTCTCTGAAAGAGGAACCAATAAATTGTTCATAATTACTTCAAAGATTAAATACGTCTTATTTGGCTTGGGTTTTATCTTTTTATTAACTGCAATGCTTGTTTCTTGTCTCAATACCGACACTAACACAGAAACCGTATATAAATACGACAAATACCTTGAAGCCCCGCCAGACATTCGTGTGTTGTTACAAAAAGATATAAAAGAAACAGAAATAGAAATTAGTCACCCATATAGTATTTCAGACCTTGATAGTAACAAAATTCTGGCCAGCAGGACTAATTTACCAAAGTCAGTCATATTCTTAAAATCAGGAGAATTTCGAATAAAGCCCCAGGCCTCTTATTCAACATCTGAGGCCTCTACTACTTTTGTGAAAACAAACAGTAATGTCGGCATTATTTCTGACAAAGGTTTCATCAAAATTGATAAATCAAAGTATCGTGGTAAGCTTATATTAGTACCACAAAATAAGGATAGATTCTCTGTATTGGAAGAAATAGGTATTGAAGAATACTTACCCGGCGTTATAGAGGGAGAGATGCCGACCATGTGGCGGGATGACGCAATACAGGCACAGGTAATTGCAGCACGTACATATGCAATTTATCAAAAAAAGATCAAAAACAATGCCCTATATCATATAAACAAGCTGGACCTTGCATATAATGGTTCGTACAATTACCAACCAAAGACAAAAGAAATTGTAGACAAATCCAGAGGAACTGTAATGGTGTATAATTGGGAACTTTTTCCCGGATATTTTCACAGTACGTGTGGAGGGCACACGGAAGATATCAATATAGTGTTTAATCTCAGGAGTATCCCGCCTTTAAGCGGAGTAGACTGTGGATACTGCAACAAATCCAAATACTATAACTGGAAAACCAATCTTAAAAAGGACGAGATTGAAAGAAAACTCAGCAATGCCAAATTTAAAGTAAAGAAGATAAACAGAATAGTTACTGAAAAGACTGGACCGGGTGGCCATTCCTCTATAGTAAAGATAGAACATTCAGGAGGAACAAAAAGGGTGAACGCAAACGAGTTTCGACTTATAGTAGGCCCAAATAATCTGCGTAGCACAGCTTTTAAGGTTAAGAATAATGGTAGCTCTCTAACCTTTGATGGAAGCGGTTGGGGGCATGGCGTTGGATTGTGCCAGTATGGAACACAAGGCATGGCAAATTCCGGATTTAAATGGTATGATATTTTGAAACACTACTATCCGGAAATAGACTTGGTAAAAATATATTAAAAAAAATATTTCATTGGAGGGACTTTGCATTTCAGGCTTCTGGCCTCAGACAAGAATACTAAAGCAAGATGCGGAGAAGTATCTACGAGTCATGGCTTAATTACTACGCCTGCCTTTATGCCGGTTGGTACACAAGCAACTGTAAAGACCTTGACGCCTTATCAGTTGAAAGAGGCTAATGTACCTGCTTTGCTTTGTAATGCATATCATTTATTTCTCAGGCCAGGAGACAATATTATAAAAAAACTTGGTGGTTTGCATAAGTTTATGCAATGGGACAGACCAATAATTACTGATAGCGGAGGCTACCAGGTATTTTCCCTGGCACGCTTAACTAATGTAACGGATGATGGTGTCGAGTTTCAGTCTCCAATTGATGGTTCACATAAATTCTTAGGCCCTGAGAATGTAATGGAAATACAAAATGCTTTAGGAGCTGATATTATAATGGCTTTTGATGAGTGCCTTCCTTACCCTTGTGAAAATGATAGGGCAAGGCAATCCATGTATAGAACAATAAACTGGGCAGAACGCTGCCAAAAAGCTCATCAAGATGAAAATCAGACTTTATATGCAATAGTACAGGGAAGTGTTTTTAAAGACATTCGTGAAGAATGTGCTGACAGATTGGTAGAAATGGGATTTAATGGATATGCTATAGGTGGCCTGAGTGTTGGCGAAGGAAATATGCTGATGAACGAAGTGCTTGAATATACAGTACCACACTTGCCGGAAGAAAAACCACGTTATCTGATGGGCGTTGGATTCCCTGCAGATATTCTGGATGGAATTGAGCATGGAATCGATTTGTTTGACTGTGTAATACCTACTCGGAACGGCAGAAATGGCTGTGCTTTTACGTCTGAAGGCAAATTAAAGATTAACAATAGCTGTTATAGAGAGGATGAGAGACCTATTGATGTAGATTGCCACTGTTATACTTGCCAGAACTTTTCAAGAGCATATATCAGGCATTTACTCACAGCAAACGAAATACTGGGCCTGAGTCTTATGTCATTGCATAATATAAGCTATTTTGAAGACATCATGAAGCAAGCAAGGCAATCGATAATTAAGGGTAATTACAGGCAATTTAAATCTCAATTTCATTCACTACAATAGAACAATAATTTTATTTTATCTGGATTCATCTTATTTTAAAAGAGGAGACTTTATATGAATTTCTTAATGGCCGCACAGGGAAATCCCATGATGCAATTTTTACCGCTTTTGATTATAATGTTTGCAATCATGTACTTTCTAATCATTAGACCCCAGAAAACAAAAGAGAAAAAAAGACTGGCAATGATTTCAAACGTAAGAAAACAGGATAAGATAGTAACAACTGGAGGCGTACATGGTGTCGTTGCATCAGTAAAGGAAAATGAAGTCATAGTCCGGGTAGACGATGCTAAGGATGTAAAATTGAAAATTGACAAAAGTGCTATAACATCCATAGCAGCACCGAGAGATGAAAAAGAAGATAATTGAACAGAGCAAACATACTATAAGAGCTAAGGAGATTATTTAGATGTCAATGAATTTGAAATGGAAGATACCACTGATCGTAATACTCATTGCTATTGCCATAATGGCGTTGTACCCGCCGGCAGATGCACCAATAAAAACAGAAAAAATTACAGAGATAAACGGCAAAGTAGTCGACCGTACAATTATAGACGATTCACTCTTTAGCTTCCTGTTTAAAAGCCCAATAATAAATGAAACAATCTTAAAGAAGGAAACGAACGAAAAAGGCGAGACTGTAATCCAGAAAAATGTTGAGTACATCGCCAGAGGGCAAATTAAGCTTGGCCTAGACTTAAGAGGAGGTTCTGAGCTTCTGTACAAAATAAAGGCAGAAGAAGGTGAACTGCACCCTGGCCTCACAGATGAAATAATAGCATTATTAGAAAAAAGGATTGATCCACAGGGTGTATTAGAGTACAGGCTGCAACAGCAGGGTATGCGAAGGATCCTTATACAGGTTCCCGGTGCAACGAAAAGCGAGACTGAGAGTCTGAAGGAACGAATCACCCGGCTCGGAAAACTTGAATTCAGACTGGCAGCGGCGCCGGACAGCACCGAATACAGTGATGCCAAAGCAGGAAGAACTGTACCTGGTTTCTACAAGCACTGGCTCAGAAAGAAGAAGGGAGAAGAAGCAGAAACACAGGATTGGTACCTGGTACAAAACAAGATCGAAATAACGGGAGAGCACCTTACAAGGGTTTTCCCAGACCGCAAAGATATTAAACCAGTTATCGGGTTTGAATTCGACCAGGCAGGCAGGTCTAAATTTGGACGTTTAACTGAACGTAACATTGGAAAGCCACTAGCAATAATCCTGGACGGTACCCTTTATTCTGCCCCGATAATACGTGATAGAATTCCAGGTAAAGGAATCATAGAGGGTAATTTTACTCAAGAGGAGGTTAATGACCTGATCGCCGTGATGCGTGCAGGTAGTCTTCCTGCAGACCTTGAATTAGAAATGGAGACTACCGTTGGTCCAAGTTTAGGTAAAGACTCAATTAAAAAAGGGCTTCTCGCCGGTATCATTGGCGGAATATTTATTATACTGTTTATGTGCATATATTACATGGGAGCAGGTGTGGTAGCAAACGCTACTTTCATCCTCAACATATTCTTAGTTGTAGGAACTCTAGCCATCCTGAATGCGACACTCACACTGCCCGGTATCGCCGGTCTGGTTTTGATGATAGGCATGGCAGTTGATGCAAATGTCTTGATCTTTGAAAGAATAAGAGAAGAAAAGGTTAAAGGCAAGGTAATAAGGCTTGCTGTTAAAAATGGTTACGAGAGAGCCTTTACAACTATCGTAGATTCAAATTTAACAACCTTAATCACTGCACTTATCTTATATGCAGTGGGAACAGGACCTGTAAAAGGATTTGCCATAGTATTGATAGCCGGTCTTTTGATCAACATGTTTACCGCCGTATTCGTTACAAGGGTAATCTTTGAGATATTCCTGAGTACAGGAGTTATGCGCAGTTTCTCAATGTTGCAGATATTTAGAAATCCGAAAACATCCTTTGTGTCTTATAGGCGCATTGCCATGATAGCTTCACTTGTCTCGATCATAGTTGGCCTTTCGGTATTTGCATTTCGAGGCAAGGATATTTATGACATAGACTTTACAGGAGGAACACTTATTCAATTAAAAATGAATAAAGCTACGCCTGTTGTGGAGGTACGAAACAAACTTGAGGTTACAGGTTATCCCAATGCAGAGGTGCAGAATATATGGGCAAGCGGAGATTCCACTAGTGCAACAAACGATTCAACTGAATTCGGAATCAGGATAAAGAGCCTGAACGATGAGAAAACCGTTCAAAAAATAGAGAATGACATACAAAAAGTAATTGATGAGAAGTTGTTCAGCAGAATCAGCCATAGTGATTCCTCAAACTATCAGCTAACCTTGAATG
>Ga0255058_10001943_pt1 | contig 11524 bp, 11 predicted proteins | sample Cases_109_9_MG_FD_188637 | JGI IMG/M metagenome (GOLD analysis project Ga0255058, IMG submission 188637) | Seawater microbial communities from Amundsen Gulf, Northwest Territories, Canada - Cases_109_9 | ecosystem: Environmental > Aquatic > Marine > Gulf | place: Canada: Northwest Territories... | reverse complement strand
AGCATTGCCGCCTGATGGCAACACTCGACGAGAACAAGGAGTGGGCCGAGTGGGCGATACTGCATCGCGACGTGATCGCCCGTTTCGGCCGGTTCCCCCACCGCAACGCCACGCTCGGCCGCGAATGCAGCGAGGCGGAGCAAGAGTTTCTGGCGCAGCCGGGCTCAGCCTTCTAGCCACGGGACCGTTTCCGCTCGTCGCAATGCGGCCGGACTAGGCGCCAGGTGGCGCTCTACGCCGGCAGGCCGGCCCGGCGCAGGCCCTCGGCCAGGCGTTCGCGGTCCTCTTTCCGGGTGAAGGGATTGCTCACGTTGAGGATCCACGGAATATAATCCGCCGGACCGGCCGCGGGGTCGCCGGCCCACAGCTCCGGATAGTCGCGTAGGAACAACTCCACCTCTTGCCGGGCCTCCTCATCGTTGCCGAGATAGGCGTGACAGGCCGCATTCCAGGCCCAGGTCTCCGGATGCTGGTCGCCGATCTGCGCGCTGTATCTCAGGCAATCCTCGTATTGGCCCTGAAAAAAATGAACGATCGAAATCGCATCCAGATAGAGGTCCGGGCTGTAAGGATTGACCCTCAGGCCCTGTTCGGCAGCCTCGACCGCACCCTTGAAGTCGGCGAGATAGGCGAGCGAGATCGAACGGAAGGCCAGCATCTCCGAGTCATTGGGCGTGAGGGCCGAAGCCTGGTCCAGGTTGCGCCGTGCCAGATCATACTCGCCGGCCTGCAACTGGGGCCAGGCCAGGGCCAGATAGGCCCGCGAAAGGGTACGGTCCAGGGACAAGGCCTTCTCCGCACAGGTCTGCGCCTCGGCGATCGAGTTGCCAGGGTCGACGCCGGGAACGAAGCAGATGTCCTTGTTGTAGACGATTGCCAGTCCCGCCCAGGCCGGCGCGTAGTCGGAATCGAGCTTGAGGGCCTTTTCGAACAGATCCTTGGACTCGGCGAAGCTCTCCAAGGTGTAGTCCAGCAGACCCTGCTTGGCCCTGAGACAGCAGTCGTAGGCATCGAGGCTTTCCGGTAAGCGGCCCCGGGTCCGGGCGGCCCGCGCCTGCTCGATGTTGACCGACAGGGTGCCGGCGATGTTACCGACGATCTCGTCCTGGATGGCGAAGACCTCGGCGAAGGGCCGGTCGTAGCGCTCGGCCCAGAGCCGGTGGCCGGTGGCGGGATCGATCAGTTGCACCGTGACGCGCAGGGTATCGCCCGCCCGGCGGACGCTGCCCTCGACCAAGTATTCGACCCCAAGGTCGCGCGCCACCTGCGGAGGGCTGATCGTGCGGTCCTTCAGGGCGAGGGAGGATTCCGCGCCGATCACGAACAGGCCCGGGAAGCGTGCCAGCTCGGTGATCACGTCCTCGGTGAGGCCGTCGCTGAGGTAGCCTTGATCCGGATCGCCGCTCAAATTGGCGAACGGCAGCACCGCGACCGAAGGGTTCGCGGGCAGCGGCAGCGGCGCGCGCCGTCGCGGCTCTGCCTGTGGCTCGGCGTCCGTGGCGCCGACGATCTCCTCGTAAAGCCGCCGGGTGGCCGGCGCCGGCTCGACGCCCAGGGTGCTCTCAAGCACCTCCCGGCAGGTCTCGTACTGGCGCGCCGCCAGGCCGCGCTGGCCCTGCTCGGCATAGAGCCGCATGAGGGTGCGGTAGGCGGATTCCCGCTCGGGATCGAGGGCGATGAGGCGCTCGGCCGCGGCGATCGCCGCGGCGCCGTCGCCGTCGCCCAGCAGGCTGGCCAAGAGCCGGTCCACGGCGCCGATGGCGAGGGCGTGCAGGCGCGCGCGCTCCTGGGCGAGCCAGTCGTCGAACGCCGGGTCGCGCACGGTGAAGCCGTCCAGCAGCGGCCCTCGATAGAGCTCGCTCGCATGGGCCAGGTGGCCGTTGCTGCCGTTCTTAGCCAACCGCTCGAACTCCAGCACGTCGACCGCGAGGGCGCGCGGCTCCAGGGCGACGCCCTCGCCTTCGGTGTCGATCACCGGCGCGCCGTTCTCCGGCAAGCCGTGGCGCAGAGACGTGAGGGCCTGGCGCAGGGAGCCCTTGGCCTGGCTTTCGCCGCGGTCGCTCCACAGCAGCCCGACCAGTTGATCGCGCGTGCGCGGCTTGCCCCGGGCGAGCGCCAGATAGGCCAGCAGCGCCTCCGCCTTGCGGGTGGGTAGGGCGATCTTCTGGCCGCTGTCGAGCCGGGCCTCGAAGCCGCCGAGCAATTTCAAATCGAGCGTGGCCATGGGCACTCTCCCCTGGCTGATTTTCGCGGGCGAGGCCCCAAGACAGCCTTGGGGTTTCGCCTATCAGCCAGTCTAACGCGCCTTTTATCGCCGCCGGAAGGCGCGCGCGCACGATTTCACGCATTTTTCACGGTGTTTCTGCGGTCTTCCCGCACCCGGTTCACCGCCATTTTCACGCCGTGAGGTCTGCCGCCGTTGCCACGGGGCCTGATCCCATGGGAGAAGATCGGCGACGGAAGGAGAGCGACCATGGATCTGGGCATCGCGGGACGCAAAGCGATCGTCTGCGCCGCCAGCAAGGGGCTCGGCAAGGGCTGCGCCCGGGCGCTGGCGGGCGAGGGGGTCGAACTGGTGATCAACGCGCGCAACGCGGAAACCCTCGAGGCCACGGCGCGAGAGATCGCCGAGGAGACCGGCGTTACGGTCACCCCCATTGCCGCGGACATCGCGAGCGAAGACGGCCGCGCCGCCGTGCTCGCCGCCTGTCCAGAACCGGACATCCTGGTCACCAACTGCGGCGGCCCGCCGGCCGGCGACTTCCGCGACTGGGGCCGGGACGACTGGCTGAAGGCGCTGGACGCCAACATGCTGACCCCGATCGCCCTCATCAAGGCGAGCGTGGATGGGATGATCGCGCGGGAGTTCGGGCGCATCGTCAACGTCACCTCGGCCTCGGTGAAGGCGCCCTATCCCTATCTCGGCCTGTCGAACGGCGCGCGCACGGGCCTCACCGGCTTCGTCGCCGGCCTGGCGCGCCAGACCGTGCGCCACAACGTGACCATCAACAACCTGCTGCCCGGCTCCCACGCCACCGACCGCATCGCCGAGATCGCCGCGAGCCTGGCGGCGGCCAACGGCACGACGGTGGACCAGGAGATCGAGGCCATGCGCAAGGAGGAGAATGCCGGGCGCTTCGGCACCATCGAGGAGTTCGGCGCGGCCTGCGCCTTCCTCTGCGGTTTGCAGGCCGGCTACATCACCGGCCAGAACCTCCTGCTCGACGGCGGCTCCTTTCCGGGGACGCTATAGCGCCACCCCTGCCACCCCTGCCGCGCCGGAGCTTCCTTAGACCGGCTCGTTTCCCGATTTCGGCCCATGATATCTCGGCAAATCGTCCGCCGTCTCGAACCAGGGAATGCGGTCGCCGGTGAAGATGTGATGCTTGGGCGGGCAGGACGCAGGCGCGTCGAGGCAACCTACGTTGATCTCGACGGTCTTGGCGGCGCCCTGGTCCCGGTAGCAGATCTGGGCGCCGCAGCTGGCGCAGAATTCCCGTTGACCCCAGGACGACGACCGGTAGACGGCGGGTTGGCCCCTGGTATAGGCGAAGGACGCCACGGGAATTGACGCCCAGGCGAGGACCGGCGCGCCGGTCGAACGCCGACAGAGGGTGCAATGACAGTAGCCGGTATCGAGCGGTTCAGCATCCACCCGGTAGCGCAGCGCGCCGCAGAGACATCCACCTTCCGACATGCCAACCCCCGATTCCGCAGTTTTGCCAACCTTGCGGTTACGAGACGACCGCAAGTCGTGACTCTACACCAGCCGATCTGGACTTGGCGCCGATCAACGCAGAACCCCTTAAAGACGGCGCAAATGCCGTCTTTGACCAAATCCTTACCCTTTTGCTGCAAATCTGCACGCCAGACTTGCAGATATCCGGGTGAAAGGATCCCCGATGAAGCCGCATACTTCCCGACCGCGTTCCCGTGTTCTCCGAAACCTGCTGGCGCTCGGCCTGCTGGCGGCCCTGGTCGCGGCCGTGGCTGCCCCCGTCGCCGCCGATCCGCCGTCCTGGGCCCCGGCCCACGGCTGGCGCGCCAAGCAGCACAACAAGCACAAGCAAAAGTATAAGCGCCGCTACGATGACGACTACTACGTCCAGTCTACGGTGCCTTACGGGCTCGACCTGGGGCGCTGTAACCGCGACGTCCTCGGCGCCGTGCTCGGCGGTGCCGCCGGTGCGGCCGTCGGCTCCACGGTCGACAAGCACGACGGCCGGTCCGCGGCCATCGTCGGCGGCGCCATCATCGGCGTGCTGGTCGGCGGGGCGATCGGCCGGTACATGGACAGCGTCGATCAGAACTGCATCGGCCAGGCCCTGGAGCACGTGCCCGACGGCGAGACCATCGTCTGGAATAACCCGAACAACGGCGGCGCCTACCAGGTGACGCCGGCCGAGACATACCGGAGGGCCGACGGCCGCTATTGCCGCGAATACGTCACCGAGGTGCTGATCGGCGGCCGGCGCGAGCAGGCCTACGGCACCGCCTGCCGCCAGCCCGACGGCTCGTGGCAAGTGATCCGGACCTGACGGCAAGAGGAGAGACGCTCATGCGCCTGCTTACATCCCTTCTGGTGGCCTGCGCCCTTGTCGCTGCCGGCCCCGCCCTGGCGGGCAAGAAGAACAAGGCCGCCAACAATGGGGGCCAGGCGGGCAAGGCGAGCACGGTCGAGAAGGTCCTGACCAAGGCCATAATCGGCGGCCTGATCACCCTCGCCGAGCGCGCCATCATCGGCGATTATGTCGACAGCCACCGGAGCGCCTTCGCCGGCGCCGAAGCGCTGCCGCCGGGGATCGCCAAGAAGGTCGCGCGCGGCGGCGCCCTGCCGCCGGGGATCGCCAAGAAGATGCCGCCCGGCGGCCTGCTGGCGCGGCTCCCCGCCCGCCCAGGCCAGGAATGGCGGGTGGTCGGCACCGACCTGCTGATCATCCAGATCGCCACCGGAGCCATCGTCGACGTGCTGAAAAACGCGCTCTAGGACCGGACGGTGCATCCACGGAACGGAGCAGGGCGGCCGCCGTCGAGGCCTGGCCCATGCGGCGAGTTTTAGCAAAAAGCGGTCATTGCAATGCCATTCGAGTCGTTGGGCGGCGGCGAATTGATGCGGGGCTTCTGTCGAAGTGGCGTTTGAAGGCCCGCCCAAATGCAATTTCGGAGTCATAACCGACCTTGATCGCCGCCTGTGACACGGTCATCCCGTCGGTTTGGAGGAGGTCGTGGGCAATACACATTCGCCATAGAGCCAAGTAAGAAATAGGTGCCGTCCCGACGACCGTCTTGAAGTGCAGTGCGAAGGCCGAACGCGACATTCCGGCTGCGGACGCGAGATCGTCCAAGGTAAGGCGGTGCTCGAACTTGGCGTGGATCAGTTGAAATGCTTTGGCTAGGCGGCTGTCGAACAGGCCCGCCATAAAGCCGAGGCTTCGCTTCTCCTGAGCGAAATGGGCCCTAATGACTTGGACCAACAACACCTCGGCGAGCTTCTCTGTGACCACAGTGGCGCCTGGAGACTCAGCTCTCAGCTCTCGAATCAAGCTGGGGAGTACGGAGTGGAATGTTTCAGGTGAAAAACTTTCGAGAGATTTGAGGTGGACGACAGGTGCGAGTTCTTCGATCAATGGGTGCTCGATATCGTTTCGATACTCGTAGTGCCCACAGATCAGCTGTGTTGGTGTGGTTCCTTTCGAGAATAGAGGGGCGTCCGATTCGAGTGATTCCATGAAGTTCCGTCCCGCGACTGGGATGCGGCCCTCGGCGTCCGCGATGACGTGGGGTTCGCATTTGGGAAACAAGAACACGTCACCTGGCGCTCCCTGATATTCCTGACCTGCCGCCTCGACGACGCATTGTCCGCGAATAACGGCGTGAAACTGTGCGACCGAGCCGCCATCGAGACGCATGGCCCAAGGCGACCAAAACTCCCGGGCAAAATAGACACAACTCTTCAACCGAATGAGCCGCAGCACGTCACTGAACACGTCCACCATGAGCACCTCGTTGCTGTCGCCTCGGGGACCTGGATCTCAAATTCAACGAGGTTGAATATAAACTGGATTCGAGTGTGGAATCTCTATTTATCACAATATTTTGGACGATCAGCTCTTTTTTGTGGAAGAACAGTCATTATTAATCCAGTGAGTAAAGCATACGGTCGGGCCGTCCTATTGGAATGACATATGCGGAGACTCAAGGATATGACGGTCCTAGGAACAAGATTCGACATCACTACAAGGCTTCTGGCAGTGGCGAGCGCCTTCGCCCTTGCACTTCTATCGGGTTGCGCGGCTCAGGCCGGCACCGAGTTCGACACCGGCAAGGAGGTTGTTCTTCCCGGTTGGCAGCTTGAATTCCAGAACATCAATCCCGCGATCAAAATGGCTGCCGCCTACGGGGACCGAGGCAAGGGAGCCCATGGTTCCTTTGGAAGGTTTCCTCCAAACTTCGTAACGCCCGTCCACACCCACACGGGCGCTTACCATGGGATCGTAATCAAGGGCGTGATGACCAATCCCTTCAAGGCAGAGGTGTCCCCGCCGACCATGGAACCCGGCTCCTATTGGTATGTTCCAGCCGGGTCCGAGCACGCCACGGCATGTGCATCGAATATCCCTTGCGAGTTTTATTTCTACGCCGATGAAGCCTTCGACTTTCACGTCGTGGAATAGCGCATCGGGTCCTGGGTTCGGGGAGAGGTCTTTAAGCGCACCACCCGAACCCAGGAACTTTCTTTGAAACCAACACGTCCGCTCGGGGCCTTATCCGGCCATTCCGTCGTCATGCCTGAAGCTCGGCTGTTGGCGTAATCCGGGCGCAATCGAAGAAAATCGGACCTCGGAAGCCCTGAGCCGGGCCCCCCGCTCTCCCCCCTTTTCCTCCACCGGGCCCCGGCGATATAGTGCCGGCAACGAGATCATCCGTGACAGATCAGTAGGAAGCGGTAAGGGAGGGTAAATCCATGTCCGCAGAAATCCACGCGGTCGCCGGCGACGGCGCGCCGCGCCTCACCGATATGGGCCTGTTCCGCCAACAGGCCTATGTCGACGGCGCCTGGATCGACGCCGAGTCCGGCGAGACCATCGAGGTGACCAATCCGGCCACCGGCGAGGTGCTCGGCACCGTCCCGAAGCTGGGCGCCGCCGAGACCCGGCGCGCCATCGAGGCGGCCAATCGGGCCTGGGGCGACTGGCGCGCCAAGACCGGCAAGGAGCGCGCCAACATCCTGCGCAAGTGGTACGACCTGGTGATGGCGAACCAGGAGGATCTCGCCATCCTCATGACCATGGAGCAGGGCAAGCCCTTGGCCGAGTCCCGCGGCGAGATCGTCTACGGCGCGAGCTTCATCGAGTGGTTCGCCGAGGAGGCCAAGCGGGTCTACGGCGACACCATCCCGCAGCACCAGCGCGACAAGCGCATCGTCGTCATCAAGCAGCCGATCGGCGTGGTCGCGGCGATCACGCCGTGGAACTTCCCCAACGCCATGATCACCCGCAAATGCGCCCCGGCGCTCGCGGCCGGCTGTCCGGTGGTGATCAAGCCGGCCACGGCGACGCCCTATTCGGCCACGGCGCTGGCCGAGCTCGCCGACCGGGCGGGCCTCCCGACGGGCATCCTCAACGTGATCACCGGTGCGTCCGGCGCCATCGGCGGCGAGCTGACCGGCAACCCCATCGTGCGCAAGCTCTCCTTCACCGGCTCCACCGAGGTCGGCAAGATCCTCATGAAGCAGTGCGCCGAGACCGTGAAGAAGGTCTCCATGGAGCTCGGCGGCAACGCGCCGTTCCTGGTGTTCGACGACGCCGATCTCGACGCCGCGGTCGAGGGCGCCATGATGTCGAAGTTCCGCAACGCCGGCCAAACCTGCGTCTGCGCCAACCGCATCCTGGTGCAGGACTCGGTCTACGACGCCTTCGCGGCCAAGCTGGCGACCGCGGTGAAGGCCCTCAAGGTGGGCTACGGCATGGAGGAGGGCGTGAGCCAGGGCCCGCTGATCGACCAGGCGGCGCTGGAGAAGGTCGAGGAGCACCTGAGCGACGCCACCGGCAAGGGCGCGCAGGTAGTGATCGGCGGCGCCCGGCACGAGCGCGGCGGCACCTTCTTCCAGCCGACCGTGCTGACCGAGGTGACCACCGACATGAAGGTGACCCAGGAGGAGACCTTCGGCCCCCTGGCGCCGCTGTTCCGCTTCAAGACCGACGAGGACGCGATCGCGCTCGCCAACGACACCGAGTTCGGCCTGGCGAGCTATTTCTACGCCCGCGACCTCGGCCGCGTCTGGCGCATCGCCGAGGCGCTGGAATGCGGCATCGTCGGCATCAACACCGGCGTCATCTCGACCGAGGTGGCGCCGTTCGGCGGCGTCAAGGAGTCCGGCGTCGGCCGCGAGGGCTCCAAGTACGGCATGGACGACTTCCTGGAGATCAAATACCTCTGCATGGGCGGCGTCTAAAGCGCCGTCGATAAGAAGCGCTATATGGGAAATGTCGATTCAAACTGAGGGAATGTCATTTGGGAAAAGTCGGTTTGATAGTGGCGGTGGCGGTGCTTGCGGTCGCCTGCGCCCGGACGGACGCCGGCCAGCGCCTGTCGGCCGACGAGCTGCATCGGCTGGTCCCCGGTGCAACCCTGCACGGCGAAGTCGCCGATGGCGGGACCTTTGAGGGCACCTATTTTCGCGACGGCACGATGGCGATCCGCACCGAAGGCGACGCCGATACCGGAACCTGGGAGTTCGAGGACGACACGATCTGCCTGACCTGGACCAAATGGCGGAACGGCGAGCGCTATTGCATCTATTGGACGCGCGAAGGCGAGGGTTACGGTTCCTACAACGTCGACGGGCGACACAGCACACGGTTCACGATAGCGGAATAGCCCTTCCGCGATCAGAGCTTAAGATACTAATCTGTGCTTGGCTCTGAACCAGGTCGGCGTTGAGACGCTCGCCCATCATCGCCCTGAAGGGAACCGGGGAGGCGCGAAATCCATGACCGAATCCAGCCGCCAGATCGTCCTCGCGGGCCGGCCCGTAGGCGGGCAGGTGACCGAAGCGCTGTTCGAGCTGCAGCAAGTGCCGCGGCCTCAGCCTAGCGACGGCGAGGTGCTACTCCGGGCGGTCTATCTCTCGCTCGATCCGGCCATGCGCGGCTGGATTTCCGACACCCCCAACTACCGGGACCCGGTGCCGCTCGGCGAGGTGATGCCGGGCTTCACCGTGTCCGAGGTCGCGGCCTCGAGGCATCCGGACTACGCCGCGGGCGAGCTGGTGGCGGCGCGCGCCGGCTGGCGCGATTGGGCGGTCAGCGACGGCAGCACCATCGACCGCAAGATCGACCCTGCCATCGCGCCGATCACCACCGCGCTCCACGTGCTCGGCCACACCGGCTTCACCGCCTACCTCGGCCTGATGGAGGCCGGCCAGCCTGTGGCCGGCGAGACCGTCGCCGTCTCCACCGCGGCCGGCGCGGTCGGCTCCATGGTCGGCCAGATCGCCAAGCTGAAGGGCTGCCAGGCCGTCGGCATCACCGGCTCGGACGACAAGGTGACGGCCTGCACCGAGCGCTTCGGCTACGACGCGGCGGTCAACTACAAGGCCCATCCAACCGTCGACGAGCTGGCAGCGGCCCTGGGCGCGGCCGCGCCGGAGGGCATCGACGTCTACTTCGACAACGTCGGCGGCGAGATCTCCGACGCCGTGCTGGCCCACATCAACGTCGGCGCGCGCATCGTCGTCTGCGGCACCATGGGCATCCGCGACGTGGCGACCGGCGAGCCCCAGCCGCCGGGCCCGCGGGTCAACCGCACGCTCCTCATCAAGCGGGCGCGCATGCAGGGCTTCCTCTTCTTCGACTATGTCGAGCGCATGCCCGCGGCGATCGCCGAGCTGGCGGCCTGGGTGCGCGAGGGCAAGCTGACCTATGCGGAGGACATCGTCGACGGCCTGGAGACCGCGCCGGCGGCGCTCGGGCGCCTGCTCGCCGGCGAGAACCAGGGCAAGATGATCGTGCGCGTCGGCCCCGAGCCGGACTAGGCGAGGCTCCTGCTTTCAGATCGTAACGCGATCCGAACCGCGTCGTCGCGACTGCCGTCTCATTGCCGGGTGAAGACATCGGTACCGGCAATGATCGAGTTCCAGGCCGGCGGTCCCGACACCGCCAGGTACCACAGCGTCACGATCTGGTTGCCCGTAGGGTTCATCTGCCCCGACCAAGAGGTGGCCGATTGGCACTCCTGGAAGTTGACCGTGAAGGTGATGGCGAGCTGATTGTAGAAGCCGGTCAAGGGCCGCACCACGCCCACGCCGCAGCCGACCCCCGTTACGAAGGTGCCGGTCATGAGGCCCGTCGTCGGATCGACGTTGGTCAGGGTCATGGCCGAGTTGTTCTCGTTCACCCAGACCGTACCGGCCGCCAGTTCCTGGGCGCCGGCCGCGTGGGGAAGGACCAGTGCGAACACGACAGCGGCGAGGCGTAAGGCGGTGCGTAAGGCGATGCTTTTCATGGTTCGCTCCTGCAGTTGAAAGGCCGGTCCCGCGCTGGCGCTCTTGCCCGAGGTCCGGCGGCTGGAAATCTCCGCGGTATCTGAGGTCTGTGAGGCACATTTGTGATTGTAATAATAATATAGATAACATGCATAGATAGCAATTTGGTTTCGCCGGGCTGATATTCTCGCCCTGCAATCGTCGGCTTCCCTAATCCCTTGGCATCACGCATGCTGCGGGGGGAGGGGAAATCCGTGGCATCGCTGAACATCCGGCTGCTGGGCGGGTTCGAGGCCCATTTCGCGTCCGGCGAGCCGGTTGCGCCGATCGGCCGCAAGGCCCAAGCCCTGCTGGCCTACCTGGCCCTTGCGCCGGGGACGCCGCACGCGCGGGAAAAGCTGACCGCCTTGCTGTGGAGCGATCGCGGCGAAGCGCAGGCCCGCTCCAGCCTGCGCCAGGCGCTCAGCGAGCTGCGCAAGGCGCTGGCCGGTGCCGATCCGCCGCCGCTCGAGACCAACGGCGAGGCGGTGGCCCTGGCGGCCGGCGCCGTCGTCGTCGATGCCGATGTGCTCGAACGTCTGATCGCCGGAGGCGAGCGTCCGTCGATCGAGTCGGCTGTGGACCTCTACAGAGGCGATCTGCTCGATGGTTTCGCCGTGCCGGATCCCGCCTTCGAGGACTGGCTGCGCGGTGAGCGGCAGCGATGGCGCGAACGCGCCCGCGAGGCCATGACGCGGCTGCTCGCGCTGCAGCTCGCGGACGGCGAAGCCGAAGGCGCCCTCGTCACGGCGAGGCGGCTGCTCGGCCTGGACCCGCTGCAGGAATCCGCCCACCGCGCGATCATGCGGCTTTACGCCGACCGGGGCGAACGGACGCTCGCGCTGAAGCAATACCAGGCCTGCCGCGAGCTCCTGCGCGACGAGCTGGGCGTGGAACCGGACGGCGAGACCGAACGGCTCCACGAAGAGATCCGGCGGGAGGACGGCACCGATAAGGTGGCGTTGGCTCCCGATGGCGAGCAAACGACGCCGCCCGAAA
>Ga0255058_10001942_pt1 | contig 11524 bp, 10 predicted proteins | sample Cases_109_9_MG_FD_188637 | JGI IMG/M metagenome (GOLD analysis project Ga0255058, IMG submission 188637) | Seawater microbial communities from Amundsen Gulf, Northwest Territories, Canada - Cases_109_9 | ecosystem: Environmental > Aquatic > Marine > Gulf | place: Canada: Northwest Territories... | reverse complement strand
GACGTCTGTGCTCGCCCGAGCGCAGGACGAATTTATTTTCGCCAGGCAAGTAGCCGACAACAACTGCGTAATGCCAGACGGGTGCGAAGCCCAACGCCAGGTTTTGCAAAACCAGAACCGGCCGGCCGGCCTGAATTTCACCAAGCAGCGCCAACACATCGGGCGAGATAGGGTAGGGGACGCGACCATAGCCGCGAGTCGCAGCCAACAATTCGAATTGGAGGCTGCCGTTGCGATCCGGGATGTAAACGCTGGGCGCCAGTTCGTCCGGGGTCACGGGTACACCGGCGGCGTTGAGCGCCGTTGCCAACGCGGACGGGCCGCATTGATCGGTTGTCTGGGAATAAAAAGACGTATCTGTCAGTTCATACGTGACGCCGCCGGATTGTTGCAGCAGCTCGTCCCTGACCGTGCCGCCGTTGAAGCCGCATGCGGCCGTCAGCGCCGCAGCGCCGAGCAGCAGGCAGCGAAACAACCTACGCGCAACCATTGTAAAGACCGAAACTAGAATTGATTAAAGAAGTTCGTAACGTCCAGCAGTTCCAATACGATGATGACGATAGCGACGATGCCCACGACCTCAACAAAACCCACGCCACCAACCGGCAATTCATTCAGATTTTGCTGCAGGGTCTGCAATTCTTCGTTGGTCAACGCCTCGACACGGGCGCTCGCATGAACAGGATCGACCCCCATGCGCACGAGCATGATGCGCACATCTTCCTGTGCAAGAATATTGTTAATATGATCTATTCGAGTTTGCCGGGTCTCCAGTTCGATTGCGGCCTCGGTCGAAATGACTGCCGCAATGACCGGCTGCAATATCGACGCGCTGAGCATACATGTCATGACGAGAATGACGCCCAAACGCCGTATTAATGTATTTTGCATAACCATCTCCAAAAGCCCTGTTTCCTAGCATACCGTACACGGGCCATTATAGTTGCATGTGAACAACGATTGAATGTCGGCGGGATAAGGAACCGGGATGGCGGCGATCTGATGGCTATATGCGGCGGCACCTATCGGGGACACGGTTGTGCCTGAGTTAGCTCTGTTGGCAATGGCGATGCTCTGTACCGGAATTGCCGGCGGCATTCTCGCCGGACTGCTCGGCATCGGCGGCGGCATCGTTGTCGTTCCTGTACTCGAATGGGTGCTGGAGCTGATGAACGTTGATGCGGCTGTTCGCATGCACATCGCGGTTGCGACTTCGCTGGCGGTGATAATCCCTACATCGATTTCCTCATCTTGCGCACACTATAAGCGTGGCGCTGTCGACACGGCGTTGGCCAAACGCTGGTTGCCTTTCATTTTCCTGGGTGCCATTGCCGGCACCGTCATCGCGAGTCGTGTCGACGGCCAGGTGCTGACCGCCGTGTTCGCAACCGTCGCGTTGCTGGTTGCGCTCAAATTGGTGTTGCCCCTCGACCACGTAGCACTTACGCCCGAGGTCCCACGCGGTGTTGTCGCAGCGACGGTGCCGGTAGCGATCGGCACGATTTCGACGATGATGGGCATCGGTGGCGGGACTTTGAGCGTTGCATCCCTGACATTGATGAGCGAGCCAATTCACAGGGCGATAGGAACCGCCGCATTATTCGGGCTGTTGATCAGTATTCCCGGCGCTCTCGGCTTCATCTATGCGGGACTGGGGAACGAACTGCTGCCAGCCGGCAGCCTGGGTTACGTCAATATAATCGGTTTTGCATTTATCGCACCGACAACCGTTTTGGCGGCGCCACTCGGTGCAAGGATTGCACACGCGCTCAGCCGACGGCACCTCAGCCTCTTGTTCGGAGCATTTCTTCTCCTGGTGTCGTTCAGGATGCTGCTCCAGACGCTACATGCCGGATAAGCTCACGGCAACTTGCCGGCAATGGCGGCTAACATCGCGAATATTGACTTGCCCGATGCCATTTCGATAAACACCAGGCCCAAGATCGCCGGCGCGAGAAAGCGCACGAGAACCAGCCAGAGCCGATGCACAATCGCATTTCGCCCGGCAAACAGTTCGTCATGAGTGAATTTTGACTTCATCAGCCAGCCGGCGAATACAGCGATGAGTATGCCGCCAATCGGCATCATGATATTGGTGACAAGATAATCAAACAAATCGAAAAACGTCTTGCCAGCAAAAATCCGTATTGACCCCAGTGGGTGTATATCCTTCAGGACGTTAAAGGACAACGCGGCGAAAGTGCCCAGGAAGAAACTGATCCCCCCCATTAGCGTGGCCGCTGCTCGCCGCGACAGAGAAGTTGCGTCGCGTAGCCAGGAGACCGGCGGCTCCAGCATCGAGATAGACGATGTCAGTGCGGCAAAGAAAAGCAGTACGAAAAATAACGTGCCGAATATCAGCCCGCCGGGAATTTGACCAAAGGCGAACGGCAGGGTCATGAACACGAGACCTGGGCCCTCGCCCGGATCCAGTCCGTACATGAATACGATTGGAAATATTGCAAGCCCGGCCATCAACGCGACGAGTGTGTCGACGCCGACGATGACCAGCGATGCCCGCGGCAGGTTGGTGTCGCGCCCGATGTAGGCGCCATACGCCATCATGTTGGTGATGCCAACACTGACGCTAAAAAATGCCTGCCCAAAAGCGCCCATTATTACGGTTGGGTTGAGCTTGCTGAAGTCGGGCGTGAACAGAAATCTCAATGCGCGGCCCATGTCTCCAACAACGGCCGAGTACATCACCATCATGATCAACATGACGAACAACGCCGGCATCATGAATTTGACGGCGCGCTCGACGCCCGCATGAAGGCCCCGCGCGGAAATGAATATCGTCGCGCCGATGAATACCGTAAACCACAAGAGTAGCGTTCTCGGGTTCGCATTAAGGCCGTCAAACGTGTTCGCAGCACCATCGGCCGTAATTTGCTGAAGCTGGCCGGCAGCCATTTTGAACGCATACGCGATTGTCCACGCACCGACGACCGAGTAGAAGGACAGCGCAAGCAACGCGCCCATGCCACCGAGAATAATACCCATCCAGCGCCAGTGCGGAGAGCGGCCGGATTCCTGCGCGACGGCGGCAATCGCGGCTGGCGGACCCGCTGCGCCCCGCCTGCCGATCAGCAATTCGGCCATCAGTACCGGCAGTGCCAGCAAGGCGACCGCAGCAAGGTAGACAAGCACGAACGCGCCGCCACCATTGACGCCCGCGGTGTACGGGAATCGCCAGATATTTCCAAGGCCCACGGCGCAGCCGACGGCGGCCATCAGGAATACGAAACGGGACGACCATTGAAGTCTTCCAGGTGTGGCCATAGTTGACGCTCCTCAGGTGACTGCGGCACTCCAGCGCATGACTGTACCAATCCGTGGGGCGCGACGGGCCCCCAATTCGGGAATGAGCCGACGTGAGCGGTTGGCCAATGAACCGCGCCAGAGTGTACTTTCCCGTACTATATATGACAGAAATGAAGGCGGCATCCGGGAGGGGGCAGTGCAGCCACGCGACATCAAGAACTATGTTGCGGGAAAATTTGTCGCGTCGAAGACACAATTCGAAGACATCAATCCCGTTGACGGATCGCTGATCGCCAGGGTTCACGAGGCCGATCGCACGACTGTGGACACGGCCGTTGAGGCGGCGCGGGTGGCGTTGGCCGGCGCCTGGGGCGTGCTCTCTACAGCTGAGCGCGGTGAATTACTGAACGCTGTCGCGAACGGCATCGAGCATCGCTTTGAAGATTTCGTCGAGGCCGAGATCGCCGATACCGGGAAGCCGCTGGTGCAGGTGCGAACGCTCGACATTCCTCGTGGAGCGGCCAACTTCCGATTCTTCGCCAACCTGGTTGCCTCAGCGGGTACCGAGTGCTTTGAGATGAGTACCCCGGATGGTGCCGGCGCGCTCAACTATTCCGTGCAAAAACCACTTGGCGTGGTCGGCGTTATTTCACCCTGGAACCTGCCGCTGCTGCTGCTGACCTGGAAAGTGGCGCCGGCGCTGGCGGCGGGCAATGCCATTGTCGCAAAACCTTCGGAGGAGACGCCCGGTAGCGCGGCTTTGCTGGCTGAGGTCATGCACGAGGCAGGCATACCTCCCGGCGCGTTCAATCTCGTCAATGGTTTCGGTCCAGGCTCGGCGGGCGAGTTCATCACAACTCATCCGGGTATCGATGCGATCACGTTCACGGGTGAGTCGGCGACCGGCAGTGCAATCATGCGGGCTGCCTCGGACAACGTGAAGGCCTTGTCCTTCGAGCTCGGCGGCAAGAATGCGGCGATCGTCTTCGAGGACGCAGATATGGACGAGGCGATCGATGGCACGGTGCGGTCGGTTTTTTCCAACTGTGGTCAGGTTTGCCTTTGCTCCGAACGTGTCTACGTCCACGAGTCGCTGTTCGACGAATTTGTCGGCCGCCTGAAAGATCGTGCGGGGGCCCTGCGCCTGGGATGGCCTCAGGATGAGAAGACGGAAATCGGCCCGCTCGTATCCAGGGCGCACCGCGACAAAGTCCTCTCGTACTACGCGTTGGCGAAGGAGGAGGGAGCGACGATCGTTACCGGTGGCGGTATTCCGGTTTTTAACGATGAGAGGGACAAGGGCGCCTGGGTGGAGCCGACGATTCTGACAGGCCTGCCGGAAACGGCTCGTTGCATCCGCGAGGAAATATTCGGGCCGGTATGTCACGTAGCGGCGTTTTCGTCCGAAGAGCAGGCGGTGTCAATGGCCAACGACAGCGCCTATGGCCTTGCCGCGGCGATCTGGACGACGGACCTCAAGCGCGCTCATCGGGTTGCGCGCCAGATCGAGGCCGGCATCGTGTGGGTCAATACCTGGTACTTGCGGGATTTGCGCACGCCATTCGGCGGTGTGAAGCTGTCCGGGGTTGGCCGCGAAGGCGGCGTTCACTCCCTGAATTTTTACTCTGAACCGACCAATATTTGCATCAAACTATGAGCGCAGATCGAACCGAAAAAGCGGCGATCAGAATTCGTGCCGCAGCGGAGGCCGCCGGATTTGAACTTGTGTGCATGACACGATATCGAGGCTGAGTATGAAAGAGAAATCGGCAAAAGTAATCGAAGGGAAGGCGAAGCCGCGCGGCCGGTTTCCTCATGTCAGGCGCGCTGGAGATTTTATTTTCGTCTCTGGTACGAGTTCGCGCCGGCCTGACAACAGCTTCGAGGGCGTGGAGGTTGACAGTCTTGGCACGACGAAACTCGATATTCGTGCGCAGACTCGTGCCGTGCTGGAAAACATCCGTGACATTCTGGAAGGCGTCGGCGCGGGCCTGGAGGATGTCGTTGACGTGACGTCTTTCCTCGTAACCATGAACGATTTTGGCGGCTACAACGAAGTATATGGCGAATATTTTGATTTCGACGGACCGACGCGTACGACGGTCGCCGTGCATCAACTGCCGCACCCGCATTTGCTGATCGAAATAAAAGTCGTTGCCTATAAGCCGCAAAATGAGGAGGACTGAACGTGGCACTAAAACTACATCCGCAGCTTGGCGCGTTCAGTTTTCAAACATGGATTGAAGGAAACCAGGGTCAACTCAAACCGCCAGTCAGTAACAAACTGCTGCACACCGATTCCGGCATGATCGTAATGGTTGTCGGCGGCCCCAATACGCGCATGGATTTTCACGATGATCCGGTTGATGAGTGGTTTTACCAGGTCAAGGGCGACATGCTGCTGAAGATTGCGGACGACGGCGAAATCTACGATGTGCCAATTCGTGAAGGCGACGTCTTCATGCTGCCATCGCATACACGTCATGCGCCGCAACGACCACAAGTCGGTTCGATCGGTATCGTCGTCGAATCGCCGCGAATGATGGGTATGAAAGAGGGATTTGAGTGGTACTGCTTTAACTGCAAAGCTCGCGTCCACAGGATCGAAGTATCGCTGCTGGACCCAAGCGGCATCGTTGAAGTGCTACCCGGGCTTTTTGACGAGTTCCACGACGACATCGATGCCCGTACCTGTCCGAATTGCAGCGAAGTGCATCCTGGCAAAGGCAAGCCGCCGGACGGTTGGGTTGAGTTATGAGTGCGCGATCGCCCGTCATCGATATTCATTCGCATTTTTTGCCCGAGCGATGGCCGGATCTGGCGAAAAGGTACGGCACCCCGAAGTGGCCCTGGATGCGGCACACCGAGGCCGGCAAGGCAATGCTCATGGTCGGAGATAGAGATTTCCGCCCTGTCTACGATGCCTGTTGGAGCGGTAGCAGGCGTATCGAGGAGATGGATCGCGATGGCATCGATATGCAGGTTATCAGCGTGACGCCGTTGTTGTTCGCCTATGACCGCCCGCCGGCGCACGCCGCTGATTGTGCGCGACTGTTCAACGATCTGTCTTTGGAAATCTGCACACAGGGTAATGGCAGACTCCTGTCCTTCTGTCAGGTGCCGCTACAGGATACCGATGCAGCTTGCGACGAGCTGAGCCGGGCGATGAAAGACGGCCATGTTGGTGTGCAGATCGGTAATCATGTCGGTGAACGCAATTTGGACGACACGGGCCTGATAAAATTCCTGCAACATTGTGCAACAGAGAATGCTGCGGTACTGATTCACCCCTGGGACATGATGGCGAAGGATCGCACGGCGAAATACATGATGGCTTGGACCGTCGGCATGCCGGCCGAAACTCAACTTGGCATCGTCTCCATGATACTCGGCGGCGCCTTCGATCAGTTGCCCGATAAGCTCAGGCTTTGCTTTGCACACGGTGGCGGCAGTTTCGCATTTCTTCTCGGCAGGCTTGATAATGCATGGCAGCGACGCGACATCGTGCGTGGCAAGTCAGAAAATGTCCCGTCGAGCTACGCGCGCCGCTTCTATGTTGACTCCGCCGTGTTCGACCCGACAGCACTTAGATTTCTCGCTGACGTCATGGGCGAAGATCGCGTAATGTTGGGATCGGACTATCCGTTTCCACTCGGCGAGGAATTCGTTGGCCAACTGATACGGAATGCATCAGGCTTTGACGATGACGCCAAAGCGAGGCTGCTTGGTGGCAATGCCGTGAAGTTCCTGGGCCTCACCGCGGCCCAGACCAAGCGCGCTTGAGTCCCTGGCGGTCAGGGAGCGAATTCCTCTGATATCATTACCGCCGGGTCGAAGAACAACACGCCATCGTGCTGCTGCACGTAGGCGATCTCCGGGGGACAAACAGCCATGACACGCATGCGAGCCATTGACGCCGCCGTTGCCGTATTGGAAAAAGAAGGGGTCCGACAGGCATTCGGCGTGCCGGGCGCCGCGATCAACCCGCTTTACGCGGCGATGCAAGCGTCCGGGCGCATCAAGCATGTTCTTGCCAGGCACGTCGAAGGCGCGTCACACATGGCCGAGGGGTATACCCGGGCGAACGCTGGCAACATCGGTGTCTGCCTCGGCACGTCCGGCCCGGCGGGTACCGACATGATCACGGGTCTGTATTCTGCGTCAGCGGATTCAATCCCTATTTTGTGCGTCACCGGGCAGGCGCCGCGAGCGCGTCTCTATAAGGAAGATTTTCAGGCGGTCGATATCGAGTCCATTGCCAAGCCGGTCACCAAGTGGGCCGTCACGGTCCGCGAACCGGCGCTGGTACCGCAAGTGTTCCAGCACGCATTTCACGTGATGCGCTCCGGACGTCCCGGACCCGTATTGATCGATCTGCCATTCGATGTGCAGATGGCCGAAATCGAGTTCGATGCGGAAACTTACGAACCGCTGACGCCCTACAAGCCGACCGCGACTCAGGCGCAGGCCGAGCGTGGGATGCAAATGTTGAATGATGCCGAACGGCCACTGATCGTGGCGGGCGGCGGCATCATCAATGCCGATGCAGCGCCGCTGCTTGTGGAACTTGCCGAATTGACCGGCGTGCCAGTCATTCCCACTTTAATGGGCTGGGGCACAATTCCCGACGATCATCCGCTGATGGCTGGAATGGTCGGCTTGCAGACATCACATCGCTACGGCAATGCGACGATGCTGGAATCCGATTTCGTCATGGGCATAGGCAACCGCTGGGCGAATCGCCACACGGGCTCGGTGGAGGTCTACACCGAGGGCCGCAAGTTCGTGCATGTCGATATTGAACCGACACAAATCGGGCGTGTTTTCGGTCCCGATTACGGCATCGTTTCAGATGCCAGGGCGGCGCTGGAGTTATTCGTCGCGATTGCCAGGGACTGGAAGAAGGCTGGCAAGCTCAAGGACCGCGGTGCCTGGGTAGAGGACTGCCAGGAGCGCAAGCGCTCAATGCAGCGGCGCACTCACTTCGACGATGTTCCTGTAAAGCCACAGCGCGTCTACGAGGAAATGAACAAGGCTTTCGGCAAGGACACCTGTTACGTATCGACAATTGGATTGTCGCAAATCGCCGCTGCTCAGTTCCTGCACGTCTACAAACCCCGGTACTGGATAAACTGTGGCCAGGCTGGACCGCTGGGCTGGACGGTGCCGGCCGCACTCGGCGTCTGTGCCGCAGATCCGAAGCGGCGTGTCGTTGCCTTATCCGGCGATTACGATTTCCAATTCATGATCGAAGAGCTCGCCGCCGGCGCGCAGTTCAAGCTGCCCTACGTGCACATTGTCGTGAACAATTCCTACCTCGGCCTCATTCGCCAGGCGCAGCGCGGATTCGAAATGGACTATTGCGTGGATCTGTCCTTCGAGAACATCAATGCGAAGGAGGCTGCGGGCTACGGTGTTGATCATGTGGCGGTTGTCGAAGGCCTTGGCTGCAAGGCCTTGCGCGTGTTCGAGCCCGACAAGATCGCGGACGCCCTGGCCGAGGCTGATATTTTGATGAAAAAACACAGCGTCCCGGTCGTCGTCGAAATAATACTCGAGCGTGTCACGAACATATCGATGGGTACCGAGATAGACAACCTGACCGAGTTCGAAGATCTTGCGGAGAAAGGCGAAGATGCTCCGACCGCGATCTCCATGCTCGACTGAAACAAGCCTGAGCTGGAGTAACAATGCCAAAGTTCGCCGCCAACCTGACGATGCTTTACCAAGACTGTGATTTCCTGGACCGGTTTCAGGCCGCTGCGGAATCCGGTTTCAAGGGCGTTGAGTATCTTTTCCCGTACGATTTTTCGGCGACGGAGCTAGCCGATCGCTTGCAGCAATTCGGGCTGACGCAAGTGTTGCACAATCTTCCTGCCGGCGATTGGGGTGGCGGAGAGCGAGGTATTGCCTGTCACCCGGACCGGACTGGTGAATTCCAGGACGGGGTCGGTCGCGCAATCGAGTACGCCGCCGTGCTTGGCTGCAAGCAGTTGAACTGTCTGGTCGGTATCGAACCACAGGGGGTTGACGCCGACAAGGTGCGACAAACGGTCATCGACAACCTGAAGTTCGCGGCGCCTGCGCTCGCCGAGGCCGGTATTCGTTTGTTGTCCGAGCCGGTCAACACTCGCGACATCCCCGGGTTTTACCTGCACAACACCCGGCAGGCGCTGGACCTGTTCGATGAAGTTGCATCCGACAATCTGTTCCTGCAATACGACATCTACCACATGCAAATCATGGAAGGGGATCTTGCCCCGACCATTGAAACGAATTTGTCCCGTATTGCTCACATGCAGCTTGCGGACAATCCGGGGCGCCACGAACCCGGTAGCGGCGAGATTAATTATTCATTCCTGTTCGATTTCATCGACAAGTGTGGTTATGACGGCTGGATCGGCTGTGAATACGTTCCAGCGACAACGACCGCGAATGGACTCGGCTGGGCTCAACCGTATCTGAACGTTTAATTCTGGAATAAGGAAGGCAACGTGAAAAACCTGGGTTTCATAGGACTCGGCATCATGGGCGCGCCGATGGCGGGACATCTGCAGGCGGCTGGCCATAAAATGTTCCTCAACAGTCGCAGTGGCGTTGCGAAGAATTTACTGGACGCCGGCGGTGTGGAATGTGCGACAGCTCGTGAAGTGGCTGAGCGGGCCGACATTATTTTTACGATGGTCCCCGACACGCCGCACGTCGAAGAGGTTTTGTTTGGCGAGAACGGTATCAGCTCCGGTATCGGCAAGGGTAAGATTGTCGTCGACATGAGTTCGATAGCACCGCTGGCAACAAAGGACTTCGCTGCGCGCATCAACGAACTTGGCTGCCAGTACCTGGACGCGCCCGTATCGGGTGGCGAAGTAGGCGCCAAAGCAGGGGCCCTGACGATCATGGTGGGCGGGCCGGATAAGACATTTAACGAGATCAAGCCGTTGTTCGAGCTCATGGGCAAGAACATCACGCTTGTTGGTGGCAATGGTGACGGCCAGACCTGCAAGGTCGCCAACCAGATCATCGTGGCGTTGAATATCCAGGCCGTGGGTGAGGCTTTGCTGTTTGCATCCAAAGCCGGCGCCGATCCCGCCAAAGTGCGCGAGGCCCTGATGGGTGGGTTTGCTGCGTCGAAGATTCTGGAAGTTCACGGCGAGCGTATGATAAAGCGCACTTTCGATCCGGGCTTTCGGATCGAGTTGCATCAAAAAGATCTGAACCTTGCGCTGGACGGTGCCAGGACGCTCGGCTTGAGCCTGCCAAACACGGCGACGGCGCAGCAGATGTTTAGTTCCTGTGTCGCTAATGACGGCGCAGGCTGGGATCACTCGGCACTCGTTCGCGCACTGGAAATCATGGCTAATCACGATGTCGCCTGACTGATCAGGCAGTTCCGGAATCGGCATTGAACAAACGCAGTAGCAGCCAGCAGCAATCAGCCATACAGCAATTTCTGCTGGAGATGTTCAACGTGGCTGTGCAGTCGGTCAGCGCCGAAGCCACGGTCCCGCAACATCTGCCACCCGCCGCGAGCGGCAAGACGATTGTCATCGGCGCTGGCAAGGCCGCCGCGAGCATGGCGCAGGCCGTCGAATCGCATTGGTCCGGTTCGTTGAGCGGCCGTGTTGTAACGCGCTATGGCCACGGAGCGCCGTGCAAATCGATAACGGTCGTGGAAGCTTCCCATCCGGTACCGGACATGGCCGGTCAGGAGGCGGCCGGGCAGATACTTCAGATCGTTTCAGAGTTGCACAAAGACGACCTGGTCATCTGCCTGATCTCGGGAGGGGGTTCTTCACTGCTCGCACTTCCGGCGCCGGGCGTCACTCTCCAGGACAAACAATCGATCAACAAGGCTTTGTTACGTTCGGGCGCAACAATCGGCGAGATGAATTGTGTTCGCAAGCATCTCTCTGCGATCAAGGGTGGCCAGCTTGCGGCGGCATGCGCGCCGGCGCAGGTAGTGACCTTGATCATTTCCGACGTGCCCGGCGACGATCCGGCCGTTGTTGCTTCCGGCCCGACTGTGCCTGATCCAACGACGCTGGCGGACGCGCGAGACATACTCGGCCGCTACGCGATTGAGGTTGCCGGAAATGTACAGCGCCACCTGGCGAACACGGAGAACGAAACACCGAAACCCGGCGATCCGGTTTTCAAACGCGTGTCGACGAAAATTATTGCGACGGCCCAACAATCGCTCGCCGCTGCGGCGCAGTTCGCCGAGCAGGCCGGATATACGTCGCTGGTACTCGGCGACCTG
>Ga0255058_10001941_pt1 | contig 11527 bp, 6 predicted proteins | sample Cases_109_9_MG_FD_188637 | JGI IMG/M metagenome (GOLD analysis project Ga0255058, IMG submission 188637) | Seawater microbial communities from Amundsen Gulf, Northwest Territories, Canada - Cases_109_9 | ecosystem: Environmental > Aquatic > Marine > Gulf | place: Canada: Northwest Territories... | reverse complement strand
CGGTGCGGTGAGCGGTTCCGGCTCGGCCGCCGATTCCTGCTCTATCAGATCGCGAATCCGACCCTCGATCTTGGTACGATCGTATGCCTTGGTCAGCGAGGACATGCCGCCGATGCCACTGCGCCGTCGCTCGTCGACCACGTCGAGGATGGTCTCGGCCGAGATCGTCTGCCGGCCGTCGCCATAGGCATAGATCATTGCCATTTCGCAGATCATATTGATGACCCGCGGGATCCCTTCGGAGAAGAGGTAAACCGCCGCGCAGGCCTCCAAATCGAAGATGTCCGGGCGCCCGCCAGCGACCTTGATCCGGTGTCGGATGTAGTGACAGGTCTCCACGAAAGACAAGGGTTCAAGCCGGAAATTCACCGATATGCGTTGTGCGAGCTGTCGCAGCTCGGGCAAATTGATCTTTTCAAGTATCTCCGGCTGGCCGACCAACACGATCTGAAGTGCCAGATCTTTCTCCGTGTTGATATTCGACAGCATCCGCAGTTCTTCCAGCGCGGCGGGGCTCAGATTTTGAGCCTCGTCGATGATGAGCATCGTCTTTCGTTGGTTTTCGTACTGCTCGAAAAGGAATTCCTGGAACCTGTCGTAAAGCGCGACCGCGTCATCATTACCGAACCGCAAACCGAAGGATCGCAGGATCCACTGGGTCATGTTCCCAGCCGATTCGTGAGTATTGGTAATCAAGCCGATGCTGACATTATCGTCCAGCATCCCGAGGAATTTTCGCACTAACGTTGTTTTGCCCGAACCGACCTCTCCGCTGATCAAGGTAAACATCGCGGAATCCCGCATAGCGAGTTCCAGCATGTTCAACCCCTTGCGATGAAAGCGGCTGAGATAGAGATATTCCGGGTCCGGAACCAGCGAGAACGGACTCTCTCTTAAACTGAAAAATGACTCATACATTGTTGTTTTCCGATAGGCCTTCCCGCAGCCAGGCTGATATCCCGCAACCTATATGAACATTCTATAACGCTTTTTTACAAATTTGACATCAAATCTTCACGGGGCCATTAGTGCGGGCACTGAGTGTCGAAACCCTCACCATACGGGTTTGCGGACCACATGTCTCATCCGTTCGCCAAGCGCCATTGATCACCCGAAAGCACAATCTTGGTTAGTGTAACAACGTCTTACCATAAGTCGCACCAATCCGCTGAATGTGGCCGCAGGCACAAAAAACGACGGTCAGGATACCTCTCCGGCCTCCAATTCGACGCGAAATAGACACTCCCTAATTGCAGGAAATCATAAGTTGGGCACATTAACTTGTTGAATTGCATAACTCCTTAATGTCGTTACCGGAAATTGCTTTCGCCGAGCCTTCGATCACCCAAGCAAAGTACGAGGCATGTAGCTTTTCGGTGCTGTTACCCGTCCAGAATATCTCACGCTATCAATATTGAATCCTAATCCATCAAGATAACCCTCAAGACTTCGGGCAACAAATATTTAATCAAGATAGAATACATACAATTGTATGGGATCGCCGGTCGATCACCGATGGGCCGGTGGTAGGATTTCCATCAATTTGGATGTCATCTTGGAAATATCGGTTTAGATTGAAGCCTATGCGGTGGGGTCGGCGCCGGCGAGCTCGCGCGTCTGATTTCCTCGTCGCGCCGCCACCTATCCGTTTATTGGGTTGCGTTGTGGGGGAAGATTCCTGCGGCGGTTGAGGGGTGGTATCCATCTTGCGTGCCAGTTTAAGTCTCGAAGACGGTACGGTGTTCCACGGCACGATGTTCGGGGAGCCGGCGGGCGTGTCCGGCGAGGTCGTGTTCAACACGGCCATGTCCGGCTACGTCGAGGCCTTGACCGATCCGTCCTACCGGGGACAGATCCTGGTCCTGACCTATCCGCTGATCGGCAACTACGGCGTGCCGGCGCCGCGGCCGGCGGACTCGCTGGTGGGCCCCTACGAATCCGATCGTATTCAGGTGCTGGGCCTGATCGTCCAGCAGGCGTGCGAGCACTACAGCCACGTCGACGCCCGCCGCTCGCTGTCGGCATGGCTGCGCGCGGAGAACATCCCCGGCCTGGCGGGGATCGACACGCGCACCCTGACCCGGCGGCTGCGCGAGGCCGGAACGATGAAGGGGCGGATCGTGCCACAAGGAAACGGCGCGCCGACCCCCGAGCCCCTGATCGAGGTCGACATGACGACCGTCGCCGGCCTGGTCGCGCCGGCCGAGCCCCGGCACTACCCGGCGGGCGATCTCACCATCCTGCTGGTGGATATGGGCGCCAAGGACAACATCGTCCGCTCCCTGCTCGCCCGCGACGTCTCGGTGCTGCGCGCCGGCTGGCGGGCCGACTTAGGCGCCTTGGCGCGTCAGGTCGACGGCATTCTGATCGGCAACGGGCCCGGCGACCCGAAGAACTTGGCGCCGTTGGTCGAGCAGACCCGCCGGCTGATGAGCGATTTCGGCAAGCCGATCTTCGGCCTGTGCCTGGGCCACCAGATCCTGGCTCTGGCCGCCGGCGGCGATACCTACAAGCTGAAGTACGGTCACCGCGGGATCAATCAGCCGGTGCAGGACCTGTTGACCCGGCGCTGTTACATCACCAGTCAGAACCATGGGTTCGCGGTTCGCGAGGGGAGCCTGCCGCAGGGATGGGAGCCTTGGTTCGTCAACCTCAACGACGGGACGAACGAGGGGATCCGCGCCCACCGCAAACCCATCTTCAGCGTTCAGTTCCACCCGGAGGCGGCGCCCGGGCCGCGCGATACGGGGTTCCTGTTCGACGATTTCGTGCGCCTCGTCGGCGCCATGAAGACGGGCTAGGCGCGATGTTCGGCTATTTCCTGCCCCACAAGCCGCGCCGGGTCCTGGTTCTCGGCTCGGGCGCCTTGCAGATCGGCCAGGCGGGAGAGTTCGACTACTCCGGCTCGCAGGCCATCAAGGCCTTGAAAGAGGAGAACATCAAGACCGTTCTGGTGAACCCCAACATCGCCACCATCCAGACCAGCCCCGAGATGGCCGACCGCCTCTATCTGGTCGCGCTGACGCCGGAATTCGTCGAGCAGGTCATCGAGCGCGAGGAGGTCGACGCAATTCTGCTGTCCTTCGGCGGGCAGACGGCGCTCAACTGCGGGCTGGCCTTGCACCGCACCGGTGTCCTGGCGCGCCACGGGGTGCGGGTCCTCGGCACGCCGATCGAGGCGATCGAGAACACCGAGGACCGGAAACTGTTCGTCGAAAAGCTCGACGAGATCGGCGTGCGATCGCCCAAGGGCGTGGCCTGCCACTCCATCGACGAGGCGCGCGGTGCGGCGCAGACGCTGGGCTTTCCGGTCATCCTTCGCGGGGCCTATGCGCTGGGCGGCAAGGGCAGCGACATCGTGCGCCAGCCGGGCGACCTGGAGCGGGCCGTGCGGCGTGCCTTCGACAGCGGCCTGCAACAGGTTCTGGTCGAGGAGTACCTCGATGGCTGGAAGGAGATCGAATACGAGGTGGTGCGCGACGGGCGCGACAACACCATCGCCGTGTGCAACATGGAAAACTTCGACCCGATGGGCATCCATACGGGAGACTCCATCGTCGTCGCGCCGTCGCAAACCCTGACCAACGACGACCACCAGACCCTCCGCTCGCTGGCCCTCGAGGTGGTCCGCCACATCGGCATCGTCGGCGAATGCAACATCCAATATGCGCTCGACCCGGCGACCGGCGATTACCGGGTCATCGAGGTCAATGCGCGCCTGTCGCGCTCCAGCGCGCTGGCCAGCAAGGCCACCGGCTACCCCTTGGCCTACGTCGCGGCCAAGCTGGCGATCGGCTATTCCCTGCCCGAGATCCCCAACGCCGTTACCGGCTGCACCAGCGCTTTCTTCGAGCCCGCGTTGGACTATCTGGTCTGCAAGATCCCACGCTGGGATATGGTGAAGTTCCAGGGTGCGTCCTCGTCGATCGGCACCGAGATGAAGAGCGTCGGGGAGGTCATGGCGCTCGGCCGCAGTTTTCCGGAGGTGCTGCAAAAGGCGCTGCGCATGCTTGATATCGGGGTCACCGGTCTCGACCCCGAGGCCTTCCAGTTCCGCGATATCCAGGCCGAGATCAAGCGTGCGACGACGCACCGGGTCTTTGCCATCGCCCGCGCCCTCTGCGAGGGCACTTCGGTCGACGAGGTGCATGAGCTCTCGGGTATCGACCGCTGGTTCCTCGACGGGATCGCGGCGGTCATGGCCGAGCGTGAACGTCTGCGCGCGCTGCCCGGACCGATCGACGAGTCCGGCCTGCGCCAGGCCAAGCAACTGGGGTTCTCCGACGAGGCCATCGAGCACCTGACGCAGCGTCCTCCCGGCAGCGTGCGCGAGGCGCGCGACCTTTGGGGCATCCGGCCCGAGATCGCCAGCATCGACACCACCGCGGCCGAGTTTCCGGCAGCAACCAGCTACCTCTATTCCTCCTATCTGGCGGCCGACAGCGAGGTGCCGCACAGCCGGCGGCCCAAGATCCTGGTCCTAGGGTCCGGGCCGTACCGCATCGGCTCCAGCGTCGAGTTCGACTGGTGTTGCGTCAATGCCATCCGGGCGGCCAGCGAGCTTGGCTACGAGACCATCATGCTGAACTGCAATCCGGAGACCGTGAGCACCGACTACGACGTCTGCGACCAGCTGATCTTCGACGAGATCAGCTTGGAGTCGGTGCTCGAGATCTGCGCGCGCCAGCAGCCCGATGGGGTGGTCATCAGCATGGGCGGTCAGGTCCCCAACAACCTGGCGATGCAACTTCATGCGGCCGGCGTGCCGATCCTCGGCACCGCCGCCGAAGACATCGACCGCGCCGAGGACCGCAGTAAGTTCAGCGATCTTCTCGACCGCCTCGGGATCGATCAACCGGTCTGGGAACCGCTCACCGAGCTGAGCGACGCCGCGGCGCTGGTCGAGCGGCTCGGCGGCTACCCGGTTTTGGTCCGGCCAAGCTATGTGCTGAGCGGTGCGGCGATGAGCGTGGCGCACGAGCCACACGAGCTGACCCGCATCCTGCAGCGGGCCAGCGACGTCTCGCGCGAGCACCCGGTCGTCGTCTCTAAGTTCGAGGCCCACGCCAAGGAGATCGAAATCGATGCTGTGGCCGACCGGGGAGAGCTGGTCAATTGGGCGATCAGCGAGCACATCGAGCACGCGGGGGTCCATTCCGGCGACGCGACGCTCGTTCTGCCGCCGCAGACGCTCTACATCGCGACCATCCGTCAGGTGCGGCGCATCGCCGCGGCCGTCGCCCGCGAGCTGTCGATCACCGGCCCCTTCAACATGCAGTTCCTGGCCAAGCTGAACATGGTCAAGGTGATCGAGTGCAATCTTCGCGCCTCGCGCAGCTTTCCTTTCGTCTCGAAGGCGACCGGCGGGAACTTCGCCGCCGAGGCCATGCGCCGGATGCTCGGCGTGCGCCAGCCGGTAGTCAACAACAGCCTCGATCTCGACTACGTCGCGGTGAAGGCGCCGCAGTTCTCCTTCGACCGGCTGATCGGCGCCGATCCGATGCTGGGCGTCGAGATGGCAAGCACCGGCGAGGTCGGCTGTTTCGGCGACGATCTGTACGAGGCCTTGATCCACGCCATGTTCGCCACCGGCTTCACTTGCCCCACCAAGGGCGTCCTCTTTTCTCTCGGACCGATCGAGGAAAAATATGCCCTGGTCGAGGAGGTACGGGCCATCGGCGAGGAGTTGGGCCTGCCGGTCTTTGCCACCGAGGGCACCGCCGAGGCCCTCGAGCAGATCGGCATCGCCTGCCACCGCGTCTCCAAGCACTTGAGCGAAGAGCCTAACGCCATGTCCTTGATCGATGACGGGCGTATCGATCTGGTGGTCAACATACCGCGCGAGTACGACCGCCTCGGCCGCCCCGACGGCTATCTAATCCGCCGCCGCGCGGTTGAGGCCGGTGTGCCCCTGATCACCGATTTCCAATCGGCACGAGCCATGGTCGCGGCCCTTCGGGCCTATAAGAAATCGCCCCCGAAGGTCCTCGCCTGGCAAGACTATGTCACTCGCGACGCACGCCCCCTCCAACGCTGAGCAAAAGCCCGCCGGGTCTGGGGATTTGCGCTGCCGCGAATGTCTTGTGGGGCTTGGCCGCGACCCATGCTAGGGGGATCGCGCGAGACCATGAACGTCGTAAGCGAGTTTCCGAGGTCGGAAAAAGCCGCTAGATCTCCTCTCGCATCCAGGTCTGGTACTCTTGCCAGGTGCCCCCCCGGGGGTGTTTGTGGATCACCCGATGAACCTGGTGGTGCAGTGACGAATCTTCGTCCAGGAGGTCCTCAAAGGATTTACCCCGCACCTGCCGCCAAAATAAGGCAAACAAAGCAGCCAGCATGGCATAGAGGATCAAGCCAGAGTTCATGGTTTAAACCTGCCGTAAATTGAAATCCACCGGGCGCATCGGGCGAATATTATGGCGGGGGTGGTCGGCTGCGTAAACCTGTGACCTGACCCCTGGAAACCGGACCGATTGACGTGAGAATTTTTCTCGTAATGTCCCTGGCTGGCAGAGCGAGGAAGAAAAACCCCGCCTGGAGCGAATGGTAGCCGACCTCAGTCGCGATAAGGAGATGTTGCAGGACGTCATCGGCCGAAAGCTATGAGGCCGGCGGTGGGCCGGCGGCTGGTCGACTATCTCCGCGGCACCAGGCAAGTGAGCATCCGGCGGACCCGATACAACCTCAAGAGATAATTGAATATTTCAGCGTGAGGGTCCGGCCGAATTCCCGCTTGACCGGCGCCTTGCGGGCGCTTGGTATTAATATACGGCTTTGAAATATTTACGGTTGAGCAGTAAGTAAATTTAAAGATAAAGCTGGACAATCTTGCTGGTCTTGGAATCTTGGATACTGTGGTTTCGACACAGCCATAGGCTGATAGGCGAAAATCAGCGCGCGATCCGGACGTTGAGCGAACTCGGAGCTTTGAGCCTCGATGCATCAGGCAGGGAAGAAACCACGTCTAAAGGCTTTGTCCATCTCGCCTCAGCCATTTTTTTCGCCTCGCGGAACGCCGATCAGTGTTTATCACCGAACGCAGGTGCTCGCCGAGCAGGGTGTGGAGATCGACCTGCTGACCTATGGCGAAGGTCAGGACGTCATAATTCCGGGCGTCAGAATAGTTCGCATTCCGCGTTTCGCGTTCCTGGGCCAGGTAATGGTCGGACCGTCGGTGCTGAAATGCTTTCTCGACATCTTTATTTTCTTCTGGATGGTCGGTCTGTTGATCCGCCATCGCTACGATTTCGTTCATGCTCATGAAGAGGCGATCTTTTTAGCTTTACTCCTCAAACCTATTTTCCGTTTCCGCTTGATCTACGACATGCATTCGAGCCTTCCCCAGCAGTTGATCAATTTCAACTTCGCGAACAATCGTCTCGTCGTGGGGCTGTTTCGCTTCCTGGAAAGGCTGGCTCTGCGCCATTCCGATGCGATCATCACCGTTTGTCCTCATCTCCTGACCTATATCAAGAGCCAAGTCGGCGATCGTCCGAGTGAATTTCTCATCGAGAACTCGATAATCGACGCCGTAGCATTGGCGCCGCCCATGAATTCGACCGCTGCAAAGCAGGGCGGCGAAGGGCCGGGACCGGAGTTTCCGGCCGGTATTCCGGTTATCGTTTACGCTGGAACGCTGGAGGCTTATCAGGGCATCGATCTGCTGCTCGGCAGTTTTGCCAAGGTGAGGGAGGCGGTGCCCGAGACGCGGCTTCTGATCGTAGGCGGTACGCCATCGCAGGTAGAGCATTACAAGGCACTAGGGAAGAGCTTGCGGCTGGATGGAGCTTGTACTTTCACCGGCACCGTACCATACGAATTGGCGCGCTCCTATTGCCGCAAGGCGAAGGTTCAGGTCGCGCCCCGGCTCTCGGGTGCTCACACGCCGCTCAAAGTGTACGAGCAGCTGGCGAATGGAATACCGATCGTGGCCACCAACGTCCTCTCGCACGTTCACGTCCTTAACGATGATGTCGCTATTTTGGTTTCGCCGAACTCGGAGTCATTGGCTCAAGGACTTATAACGGCGCTGACCGAGCCCGAAATCAGTGGATCGCGGGCGCAACGTGCCCAGCAACTTTACAAATCGAATTATTCGCGGGGCGTCTATGTCAAGAAAATTCAAAAGTTGCTCGATTGGATGTCGCTAGATGTGCGGGATCGTCGGCATAGCCAGCTTCGGTAACGAAAATCTTTCGACCGAAGCCCGATTGCGGGCGATGTGCGAAACCCTTGTCCATCGCGGTCCCGACGACGACGGCTACCATATTTCCCAGGGTGTCGGTCTGGGAATGCGGCGGCTTTCCATCATCGATCTGGTCGGCGGCGGGCAACCCATATCCAATGAGGACGGCACGGTCGTCACCATTCTAAATGGTGAGATTTATAATTTTCGAGAGCTACGGCAAGAGCTCGAGGCGCGCGGGCACAGGTTCGCCACGAATAGCGATACCGAGGTTATCGTTCACGCCTACGAGGAATACGGAAGCCGCTGCCCCGAGTTCATGAACGGCATGTTTGCCTTCGCCGTGCACGACATGAAACGCCGCAAGCTGCTCCTGGTGCGAGATCATTTGGGGATCAAGCCCCTGTACTACGCCTTCGACCGCAACCACATCGTGTGGGGCTCGGAAGTGAAGGCCTTGCTGGCCAGCAAGCTCCTGGAGCGCTCGCTCGATATCGACGCTTTGGTTCAGTTCCTGCTTTGGGAGTACGTGCCGGGAGAGGCAACGCTCCTGCACGGCGTGCGAAAGTTGAAGGCGGGCCACTTGCTGGAAATAGATCTGTCGGACCCGCATTGCCGGCCGGTGGCCTACTGGGACGTGCCGCATGAGGCCGAGCGGCACGATCTGGACGCGCGGGCGTGGGGGGAAGCGGTTGCCGAAACCCTTCAAGCCGGCGTGCGGCGGCAACTTGTCAGCGACGTACCGCTTGGGGCCTTTCTTTCGGGCGGCGTCGATTCGTCGCTCATGACGGCTTTCATGGGCTCTACAAGCACCTTCAGTATCGGCTTCGATGACCCGTCCTACAGCGAGCTGGACTGGGCGCGGCGCGTCTCCGAGCACCTCGGGTCGGACCATCATGAGGAAGTCATGCGGCCGTCCATGGTCGAGATGTTCGACAAGCTGATGAACTTCATGGACGACCCCATCGGCGATTTTTCGATCTTCCCCACCTATCTGGTATCCCAACTGGCAAGTCGGCATGTGAAAGTGGTGCTCAGCGGTGACGGCGGCGACGAGCTGTTCGGCGGCTACGAGACCTACCTAGCCGACCGGTGGGCCCGCACCTATCGACGGCTACCCGGTTTTGTCAGGACGGATCTGCTCGAGCCGATGATCGGTGCCCTGCGCCCGCGACCGGCGAAGAAAGGACTGGTGAACAAGGCTAAACGTTTTCTGGAGGGGGCGGCTCATCCCGAGACCCTTTCTCATGCCCGATGGAGACTCTTCGATGTCGGAGACTCCAACCTTGAATTGCTGACGCCCGAGGCCCGTGCCGAGATCCGTTCGCACCCCGCCGCGCACGTGCTCGAACTGCTGGAGGCGGCCAAGGACCGCCAACCCTTGAACCGCAGTCTCTACGTCGATCTGAAAAGCTATCTTTGCGACAACATTCTAGTGAAGGTCGACCGGGCTTCCATGGCAAACTCCCTGGAGGCGCGAGTTCCCTACCTGGATCGCAGCCTCGTGGAGCTCGCTTTTCAGATCCCCGAGGCGCAGAAGATTTCCTGGTCCGACACGAAGATTTTGCTCAAACGGGTGGCCGCAGAACATGTGCCCGAGGCGTGCGTCTACCGCCCGAAGGAAGGTTTCAGCATTCCGATGAAGAACTGGCTGTGCTCGGAGTTTCGGCCAATGCTTGAAGATCTCTTGGCCCCGCACCGGCTTGCCACAGAGGGTATCTTCGTCCCGGAGCAAGTCGAGCGCCTGAAGCGCGAACATCTCCAGGGTCGCGCAAATCACAGCCATACGCTCTGGGCTCTTATGGTCTTTCAATCCTGGCGCGGGAAGTTCCTGGAAGGATGACCCATGAACCCAGCGCCAGCGAGGCCACGGTTCGCTCAAGCGAGGCGAGCACAATGCTGACCCGCCAACGCCCCGCCGACCTAGCGCGCAAATCCTACGATCTGGTTATCGTCGGCGGCGGCGTTTACGGCATCATGCTCACTTTCGAGGCGGCGCGCCGGGGCCTTCGGGCGCTGCTGCTGGAGCGGCGCGAATTCGGCGGCGAGACCAGTCGCAACAGCCTGCGCATCGTTCATGGCGGATTACGCTATCTTCAGACCCTAGATTTCAAAAGGTTTAGAGAGCACGTCGCGGAGCGCCGATGGTTCATGCGGCACTTTCCGCACCTGGTGAGGCCGCTCGCCTGTTTGATGCCCCTATATGGCGAAGGCGTGTTTCGCGTTCCCTTCTTTCGCCCCATCCTGGCCTTCAATGACCTGTTGTCGAGTGATCGCAACAAGGCCGTGCCGCGGATCGCTCATCTTCCAGGCAGCCGAACGATAACCGCCGCCGAGGTCGGGCAAGCCTTCCCCTTGGTCAGGCCCGAAGGTCTGGAGGGAGGTATCGTATGGCACGATGGATTTATCGCCGACGTCTCGCAGCTTTTCGCCGAGGTCTTGGCCCAGGCCGAGAGCAGCGGAGCGGACGCGCTGAACCAAGTGGAGGCGAAGGGCTTGGCCCTGGAGGCCGGTCGTGCCGTGGGCGTCGAGGCGCTCGATTGCCAAACGGGCGAGGCGGTGACTTTCAACACCAATACCGTCATCAATGCCTGTGGTCCGTGGTCGCAACACTTCGCGCAACGCTGCGGGCTTGCCGCGCCAGGCCTGTTCGAGCCCGCGTTGGCTTGGAACGTCGTTTTCGACCGGCCTTGGACCCTGGACTGCGCGGTGGCCGTCAGACCCAAGGCGAAGGGCGAGCGGTTTTATTTCCTCGTGCCTTGGGAGGGCAGGCTGCTGGCCGGGACCGGGCAGGCGCCGTGGAGCGGTGACGCCGACCATGTCACGCTTGCGGCCGAACATCTCGATGCGTTCATCGCGGAACTGAACCGGGCGGTGCCGGGCCTGGCGTTAAAGCGCGACGAGGTCGAGACGGTCATGGCCGGGCTGTTGCCCGTCACGCGGCCCGGCAGCAGCGTATTGGCGAGTCGCGAAATGATCATCGATCATGGCAGCCAGGGTGGGCCGGCGGGCGTCTTCAGCGTCGCGGGCGTGAAACTGACGACCGCGAGGCTGGTCGCCGAGAAGATCCTTGGCCAAGCCTTTCCACGCGCGGTGGTCCGGGACGAGACCCATCGACCTGGACGCAAGAGTCATTGAGCATTAATTCGATAGGGGGCCCCGCAAGGCCGCAGATGAATTGATGAAAGCCAAGTAAGAGGGAACATGACAGAGAAGGTCTTGCTCACCGGCGGCGCTGGCTACATCGGGTCTCACACGGCTTATTGCCTGCTTGATGCGGGCTATGACGTTTTCGTGCTCGACGACCTCTCCAACTCCAGCCGCGAAACGGTACCGGCCGGC
>Ga0255058_10001939_pt1 | contig 11527 bp, 8 predicted proteins | sample Cases_109_9_MG_FD_188637 | JGI IMG/M metagenome (GOLD analysis project Ga0255058, IMG submission 188637) | Seawater microbial communities from Amundsen Gulf, Northwest Territories, Canada - Cases_109_9 | ecosystem: Environmental > Aquatic > Marine > Gulf | place: Canada: Northwest Territories... | reverse complement strand
AAGATTCGGCTTCGATCCCCGATGACGCCGGAGGAGGTTGCGCGGCACGCAACGACGCGGCTTGGTCGAATCCAAGTCCGAATCACGATCCCCGAAGGATTCAACCGGTTTGAAATCGCGGCGCGGCTCGAGGACTTCGGAATATGCTCGGCCGAGGAGTTTCTCGACGCGACAGGAGACACGTCTCTACTCGCGAGTTACGGAGTCGAGGCCAACAACGCCGAAGGGTACTTGTTTCCCGATACCTACGAGTTCGACGACCAAACCAAGCCGAGACGCGTGGTCGAGCGAATGCTCGCCAACTGGACGCGGCGCTACGAAGAAATCGAGCGAGATCACGAGAAGGCGCTCGCGAAGCTCGACGGTTGGTCCACGCACGACATCGTCACCCTGGCGTCGATCGTCGAAGAAGAGGCAGCTGTGCCCGCCGAACGACCCAGGATTGCCGGGGTCTTCAGAAACCGTCTGAGCTCGAGGAAGTTCCTGCCCCGCGGAAGGCTCCAAGCTGATCCGACCGTCTCTTACGGGTGCGTCGCCGAGCCAGAGGCCGCGCCCTCGTGCGACGAATACAACGGGGAAATCACTCGGGAGATGCTCGTCGATCCCGAGAACCCCTACAACACATACCGTCACTCCGGCCTGCCGCCTGGGCCGATCACCAACCCCGGGAAAGCGGCGCTCGTGGCGGTCATCGACCCGGAGGATCACGATTACTACTACTTCGTTGCTCGGGGACGTGGGCGGCACCAGTTCAGCAAGACCCTCCGGCAGCACAACATCGCGGTGCGGCGTAACGACCAGCAATGAAGCAGACCCTGCTCGCAAGGTAGCTTGCTCGGGGCAGGAGCCCGGCTATGGTGATCGCCATGAGCGGGCCCAAAGCTGACAACATTACCTGGCACATCGGCGAGGTCGACCGCGACGCGCGCACTGCGGCGCATGGACACCGGGGTGCGGTGCTTTGGTTCACGGGGCTTTCCGGCTCCGGCAAGAGCACGATCGCGCATCGCGTCGAGAGCATGTTGATCGATCGAGGCGTCTTCGCGTACGTCCTCGACGGAGATAACATTCGTTACGGGATCAACAGTGACCTCGGGTTCTCTCCGGAGGAGCGCGAAGAGAACATCCGTCGCATCGGCGAGGTGGCGTACCTCTTTGCGGATTCGGGGGCGGTGGTCCTGTCCGCGTTCATCTCCCCGTACCGACGTGATCGAGATCGGGTTCGCGGTTTGCTGGGGGAGGGCGAGTTCGTCGAAGTCTTCGTCGATACCCCGCTAGAGGTTTGCGAGGCGCGCGATCCCAAAGGCCTCTACAAGAAGGCCAGGGCCGGCGAAATCTCGAATTTCACCGGCCTCGACGCGCCCTACGAGGCGCCCGAGTCTCCTGAGGTGCACTTGGAAACAGCCGACCTGGGCGTCGACGATGCTGCCGCGCGCGTGGTCGAATATCTCGCAACCTGCGGCATCCTAGGAGACTCCTGATGCCTTCTCGCGAAGAAATGTGGGACCAAGTTCCTGACCAGGTGGACCTCGTGGTGGTCGGTGGCGGGATCACTGGTGCCGGGATCGCACGTGACGCGGCGCGGCGAGGTCTGAGCGTGGCCCTCTTCGACCAGAACGACATCGCATTCGGGACGAGCTCTCGATCGAGCAAACTCATTCATGGCGGTCTTCGATACCTCGAAAGTTACGAGTTCAGCTTGGTCTTCGAGTCGGTGAGCGAGCGCCGCATCGTGATGGAGCTAGCGCCTCATCTGGTGAATCCACGCGCGTTCATCTTTCCGGTCTATGAGGGCGCGCGGAAGGACCTGTGGATGATCAACGCCGGCATGTGGCTCTATGACGGGCTCTCGTTGTTTCGGTCTCCCAAGAGGAGCCGAACGCTGAAGCCAAAAGAGGTCGCCCAAGAAGAGCCCATCCTCAAGCAGGATGGTTTGCAGGGCGCCCCGATGTACTACGACTGCTCGACCGACGATGCCCGCCTGACGCTCGAGACAGTGCTCGATGCGGCCGACCAGGGCGCGGCCGTGGTCAGCTGGGCGCGTGTCGACGCGTTCATGAAAGACGACCATGGTCGGGTTTCTGGTGTCGTCGTCAAGAACGGTCGGGATGGCAGCCTCAAAGAGGTCGCGGCCCATGCCGTCATTAACGCCACCGGGCCCTGGACCGACGAGGTCTTGGCGATGAGCGGGCCCCGAACGGGAAGGCTCCTCCGGGTCACAAAGGGCATTCACATCGTCGTCGAGGCTGACAAACTTCCCGTGAAGCATGCGGTCGCCCTGTTCCACCCCGCCGATGATCGAGCCCTGTTTGCTTTGCCGTGGGGCGAGCGCACCTACGTCGGAACCACCGACACGGACTACGACGGCGCCGTCGATCAGGAGCACGCAACTCTTACCGACGTCGATTACCTGATCGCTGCGTCGAATCACTACTTCCCCGATCACCAGATTTCCCGCCACGACGTCATTTCCACCTGGGCGGGCCTTCGGCCGCTCGTCGCTCCCGAAGCGGATATCGGCGACGTCTCGGAGTCTAGGGTCAGCCGTGAGCATCAGATCGTCGTCGGCCAGGATGGTCTGATCACCATCGCTGGTGGAAAGCTGACGACGTATCGCAAGATGGCCAAAGAGGCCGTCGATACGGCTGTTCAACTGCTGAAGCTTACCGACAAGCTTCCTCGGGACCTGCACTCCGGGCAGACTTTCAAGTATCCGCTTCCCGGCGCGGTTGGCTGGCCGGAAGACGACGACCACAATAAGGTCGCGGTCGAGGTCGGGAAGATGGCCGAAGGCACCCTTTCCGACGCGGTGTGCCGGAGTTTGACGGACAACTACGGGATGCGAGCGCTCGAGATCGCCAAACGATGCGCCAAAGACTCTTCTCAGCGCGAGCCGATTATCGAGGGGCGCCCAGAGATCATGGGGCAGGTCGACTGGGGCGTACAAGAGGAGCTCGCCGCGAGCGTCGCCGACATCATGATCCGCCGAACGCAGATATTCTACCGGGACTACGACCAGGGCCTTGGGGCCAGCGACAAGGTGGCCACACGCATGGCGACCCTAATCGGTTGGAGCGACGAGGAAAAGCAGCGCCACATCGAGTACTACCGGGCGCGGGTCGGCCTGTCGCGACGATGGCGAGACGAGCTCGAAGCCGCGTCGCCTAAGGGGCCAACTGCGGAAGTTTCAATTTGAGCGCGAGCGCGCCTGGCTCCACTCGAATCGACTCGAGCTCCAATATATCGAAAATCATCGCGGCGGTGCCATGCGATGCGAAACGGCGAACGGCTGGGACGGTCCGTAGATCGACACGGACCCGATCGGCGGACTCTCTCTCCACGATGGCGCTTCCCGCCTCCTCGATGCCTTGGGGAAGGATCATCGGCCAGGTCGCCCTTGCAATGCACGCGGCGAGGGCGCCCACGATCGACTGATCGAAAGCGCCCGGGGGCTCGACATCGAAGGAGATCTCTTTGGCTCCCCGCGGGGCGAACCGCACCGACAGCGGCGCGAGGCTGAACTGGACTTCTCGCCCGCTGGTCAGTGACGCATCGACGAAGATGCGCCCACGCCGGCAAGCCACCATGGCCGAGTCTACGCCTTCGGCGTGTGCTACCGCTGTCGTCAGCGCGTCATCACTCAAACGCCAGAGCTGTTGGGTGAGGCGCTCGAGGATTCGTCTCGTGGTCGTGGCCAAGCGAGTCCCAGTGGCTTTCTCGACGGCCCGGTCGGCAGCGGTTCGAATCCAGCTTCGGAGGATGTCCAAACGATCGCTCATTCGGCTGCCTCCAGCTCGGGCTTGTCCCGAAGGGCTTCGAGGTCCAGAGGCCTGACTCGTCCGGAAGCTCGTCGCGCGAAAAAGCCCGTTCGCACGACCCGAGGTTCGACCGAAACATCGGTTAACGCGCGGAGCACCTCGGCTGGCCTTGGCGTGGTCTTCCCGCCGAGGCGGAGTGTGATCCGAATCGGCAATAGGTCGCCTGCAAGGCCCGCACGATCGAGCTCGTCGCGACCATCGCCCACCACTGTGCTGAGCAGTGCCGCTCCTACGTCGACGCGTTTGCCAATCCCGTGGATATCGCGCCAGACCGAGAGCTCATCGTGGGGCTCGCTGAGCTTTTCTCGAAGTGCGTCCCCGTCCAGGACCCCGAGATCCCCGAGGTCGCTCCGCGAGAGCGCGACAACGTACTCCACTTCGTCGAGCACGCGATTGAGCGCTGTGTCGTGTGGCCCGAGCTCTGCGTGGCCGAAGAACTCGATCCCATCGATCGCCACTCGATTCAGCTCGGTGCACAGGTCGTCGATCGAAGGCATTTCCGCTGCTCGCAGTCGGACGTCGACGTGCTCAGACAGGCTCGAGTAGCCGACGGGCAGCGCTGGGCCGAAGGTCAACTTCGGGAGGGGATGAAAACCCTCGCTGTAGTAGAGGGGAAGCCCCACCCTTCGGAGCATGCGCGGGAAACTTCGGACGAGATCGAGGTGCGAGGCATACGCAACTCGACCGAGCTTTCGGTAACCGATTCGCACTCGCATAGCGGGGCCCTGGTCGACGCCGTGGAACGGTCGCCGGTCGATTTTTTCCTCAGGCTCCACTCGAGGGGGCGGCGGAAGTCGAGGTTCGAGCGCGTCCATGCTCTTCAGGAATTCGACGCGCTCTTCTCGCATTTGGGTGAGGTCGCAGGCGACACCGCAGTCGTAGCAGACAAGTCGACGTTTGTCGGTTTCAGCATCTTGCACGTTGGTATGGTGCACGAAGTTGCCGATGGTTTTTCCGCATGGGGGGCTCAACCGATTGCGGAGTGACTTACGATACTCGCGCGCCAGGAACCCCGGCTCGAGCCCCACGTCGATGTGGTCCCAGGGCAGTCGCGCGTCGACCGGAATGGTCCCGAGAAACAACCCTGCGTCTACTCCCGCCTCCTCGATGGACGCCGACCACGCGTCGAGATCGAGCCGCTCGTCCCACGAGTCGAAGCGCGCCCCCCGCCTATAAGCCCCGTGGATGACTGCCCCCAGGCGCCGGTCGCCGCGAGCAAGTATCCCCTCCAACCAAGACCCGTTCGAGCCGTGCATCTTGAGCTTGACGCGAGTAGCCGCCGCCTCGTCGCGAAGCGCCGACTGTTTCCGGACGATCTCTTCGTGGGAGTCCATGGCACACCACTGAAAAGGCGTATGCGGCTTCGGCACGTGCGTCGACACGCTGACCGTGACGCGCGCACGCTTGTTGCCCTGCACCTTGCGTGCGACGTCGAGCGCACGAGCCCCGGTGCGCACAATGTCCCGAACGTCCTCGTCTTCCTCGGTCGGAAGCCCGATCATGAAATAGAGCTTCATCTTGCTCCAACCACGCGAGAACACGCGCTCCGCGGTTTCCATCAGTTGATCGTCCGTCACGTTCTTGTTGACGACATCGCGCATCCGTTGACTGCCGGCCTCCGGGGCAAACGTCAGACCGCCGGCGCGCTGCGTTTTCATGTCATCGAGCACATCCTCGCTGAGCCCGTACGCGCGGAGGGAGGAGACGCTGAGGGAAACCTGGCGCGAGGCCAAGGACTCGACGGACTTCCGCACCAGCGGAGCGATCGCGCTGTAGTCCGCCGTAGAAAGGGAAGTGAGGGAGGCTTCGTCGTATCCCGCCTCCGAGACCGAGCGCATCATGGCGTCCACGATGGCATTGGGGTCCCGCTCGCGTACCGGCCGGTAGATCATCCCAGCCTGGCAAAACCGACAGCCTTCGGTGCAGCCGCGTGCGATTTCGATCGAGGCCCGATCGAACACGGTTTGGCAGTTGGCGATCGGTCCGTCGACGGGAAACGGGTACTCGTTGAGGTCGGGGACGATCTCGCGTTGGATGGGGAACGGGGCGATAGGATCCTTCGGCTCGACTACGTGCACTTGGGTGTCCGGACACAAGGTCGTTTGGTAGAGCGATGGCACGTAGAACGCACCAAGCCCGGCAATGCGCCGTAGCCGCTCCACGCGTGGAAGCCCCTCTTCCTTCATCGCCGCCCACGCGTTCATCAACTCGGGCACTTTTCGCTCCCCGTCGCCGATCAGGAATGCGTCGATGAACGGGGACATCGGTTCGGCGTGTGTCGCCGTCGGGCCGCCTGCAACGATCAGTGGGTCGTCGTCGCCCCGCTGGTCCGCGAAAACAGGAATGTGCCCGAGCTCGAGAATCTGGAGAACGTTGGTGTAGGTGAGCTCGTACTGGAGTGAGAAGCCCACGATGTCGAACTCGTGTAAGCCTCGAGCGCTTTCGAGCGAGCAGAGTGGCTGCCCGTGGGAGCGAAGCTCCGCTTCCATGTCAGGCCAGGTCGCGTAGGCCCGTTCGGCGAGCAAATCTGGGCTCTGATTGACGATGTCGTAGAGGATCTTGTAGCCAAGGTGGCTCATGCCGATTTCGTAGAGGTCGGGGAACGCGAGGCAGATCCGACATCGGACGTCCTCCCATGACTTGCGGATCTCTCCCTGCTCACCGCCGAGGTACTGGGCGGGTCTGTGCACACGGTCGATGAACTGCGCGTAGGGGTGTTCTCGGATTGGTCGTGTATCGAGCACGGCCCAGTGTGACGCGTTCCAAGGAGTTTGCACGGTCGCGCGCTACCCCGAACGCCCGTCGGGCTTTTATGGGTGAACCGGGAAGAGTCCCTCCTCGGTCACCGAAAAGAGAGCGCCTGAAATCGAGTGTGGAGCGCGCTCGGCTGCATCGTTGGCGTGCTTGGCGAGTAGAGGTGCGCCGTCGAGCGGCGCTACCAGCAAGACATCTCGGTGTGGCGCCGCGGCGATCCAGCACTCGGTCGAGAGCTGTCTCAAACGCACCGCGAGGTCAGGGAGAACCAGTCGTGCGGCGTCTAGGCCGTCTCCCTGGCGTACGCGCAGCAGGCCGTCTTCAATCGGCTCGAGCCTCAGCTCGCGAGAGTGGGAGGCGAGATTGCGGACCGCCTGGTGGAAGGCATCGCCATTGTCGGCCCACTGCTCCACCTCGGCCTGACGGACGTAGCGCGCGCGAGGCCCATAGCGCAGTTGCAGCGTCACGTGCACGTCGTGCCCCACTTCTTGGCGATAGAGGACATCGTCGTTGGGTAGTGAACCGAGGAATTTTTCGGACACGAGTCGCGGGAAGAGGCGCGCGGCCGCCTCTGCCCATTGCGTCTCACGCGGGCGATCATCGCCGGGCAACATGCTGGCGATGCGACGTGCCGCTTCTGCCGTAGCCTCCTGGTCCTGGTCACGGGCGACTTTCTCGAGCCGGGTGAGGTCCACGGTGGCGCCGTTGTCTAGCTCGACAATCAGCTCGAACTGCGACTCGATCCTCAGGTCCTGCCGCTCCTCACCGAGGACATCGGCGAAGATAGAGACGACGCGTGAGATCGGGCCTGCTTCGCCCGCCTCCCGTTCAGCGATGGCGAGATACTCGGACAAGCAATGCCGCGGGTCTTCAGCATCGAGTGCTTGCTCGATCGCGCCGAACGGGTCGAACCAGCCAAAGCGTCCAAGCTGAACTCGGTGCATACCAGCCCGCTCCCGCGTGCGGCCGCCGAGGTGTTCGATCAACAGGAGGCCAAGCAAGGCTCCTGCCCCCTCGACGAAGCGATCGTCTTCGATGGGGTCTCCCTCTTGCTCTAGGAATCGCTCGACGCGATCGGCGAGCCACCGAACTCCCGTGACGCCGGCATCCGGTAGCGCGGACCCCTCGGTTTTCATGAAATTCAACGCTGCCGGCACGAGACGGCCCCCGACGTCCTCTATAGCCTCGACCCAGCTCGCCCCCACACTGAACCCCGAATGAACATTAACATGACTCGGGTTGCGCGCATAGAGCGCACGACGAATGAATTGAGTAATGGCGCGTGCGGTGAAGAAGGTCGCTCTCGACCAGCTGGTCAAGGTGCTCGACCGGGTGCCCATCGTGTCGGGGGTCAAAGCCGACCTGAGTGGGCTCCGCGCGCTCCTCTACAATCGTCGGCCGCCTCGCATTGCGGCCCTCGGGCTCCCGAGCAGTGGACGGTCCTCGCTTTTGCGTGCGCTGATCGAGCGCGAAGCAGGCCAGGAGGCTTTCCATGCGGACCATGGCCAGTGGGTTCACATCGAGCACGTGGGCGCGAAAATCGATTGGATCGAGCTCGACGTGGACGATCCGGACGCCCGCTCCCGGTGGGAAGCAGCGCTCGACGAACAGAAGCCCGATCTGGTGCTGATCATGATCGAGCCCGCGAGGATGGACAAAGCGTCTGCGGTCATCGAGCGCTGCAAGAGCCTGCTGTGTAGCATTCCTGACACCGAGACCTCGGCGCGCGTGTTTCCGTTGCTCACGCATTCCGATCTGGTCGGCCGCCATGAGAGGGATGTGGAGGCCGTACGTCGTGAGCTAGCAGGAAAGCTCCGCGCCACTGCGCTCTCGGCCGACCCGCCCCGCGCGGTGTCCGCGGTTTCGGGTCACGGCTTGGAGGGGTTGTCGGAGGCCATCGTGTTGGCGCTGCCCGAAGAGGCGCGACTCGAGGCGGCCCGTGCGTTGACCCGCGCGCGAGAGACGCGGATCCGCATTGGTAATGAGATCGTCCAGGCCTGCACCGCTGTGTCGGTGACCGTCGGAGTCACACCGATTCCGTTTTCTGACATGGTGCTCCTGGCTCCGCTACAAGCGATGATGGTGAGCTCACTCGCTTATTTGAGCGGACGCACCTGGGGTCGCAAGACCGTCGCCGAGTGGCTGGCGAGCTTAGGCGTGGTCGGAGGCATCGGTATGGGGCTTCGATTCTCGGCGCAGACGATTGCCAAGTTCTTCCCTGGCGCGGGGAACGCGGTATCCGCTGGCGTCGCCGGCGCTGGTACGACGGCGATGGGCCAAAGCGCGATCAAGTACTTCTTGCGTGACTGACTATGCGGGCGGCCCGTTTTGCCAGACGATGTCCGCGTCGTAGAGTGCGGCGAAGTGTCGGGCGAGTGGCTCCATGACTTGATCGACCCCCACCTTTCGGCCGAGCTCCGTCGAGATCGAGGTCACTTCCTTGTCCTGAATCCCACACGGCACGATTAGGTCGAAGTGGGAGAGGTCGGTGTTCGCGTTGAGAGCGAGGCCGTGCATCGTGACCCAGCGACTGATTCGGACACCAACTGCGCCGACCTTGCGGTCCCCGATCCACGCTCCATTCAGTCCTTCGATACGCGACGCGTCGAGACCAAAGTCCGCGCACGTCCGGATCATCGTCTCTTCGAGAGACCAAACGTATTTGCGAACGTCACGACGATCCGGATTGAGGTCGATGATTGGGTACGCCACCAACTGGCCCGGGCCGTGGTACGTCACGTCCCCTCCACGACCGACTTCGTGGACGGTGACGCCGTGCGCCTCGAGCGTTTCTCGTGACGCCAGCACGTGTTGCTCCTTCGAGGAACGCCCCAATGTCAGAACGGGGTAGTGCTCGAGCAACAGAACAGTGTCGCCGATCTCTCCCGTGATCCGTTTGGCCTGAAGCTCCTTTTGCAGTGCGTGTGCTTCTTCGTAGCCGATGGTCCCAAGCTTGCAGAAGAGCATGCGCGCGGCCGTCCTACCGATTCATGATATGGATGGCTTCGCCGAGCGCGCTCTTGAACGACTCCATCACGCCTTCGCCAAGGGTAGGGTGCGGATGAACCGTGAGGGCCACGTCTTCGCCGAACGCACACATCTCCATGGCGAGCGCCGACTCGCTGATCAGGTCGCTCGCCTCTGGACCGACGATGGCCACGCCGAGTAACTGATGGTCGGTTTCGTCGATAATCACTTTGATGAAACCGTCGGTCTCGCTGACCGCCATCGCCCGGCCCGACGCGGCAAACGGGAACTTCCCGATCTTGACCTTCTTGCCTTGGGCCTTCGCTTCGGTCTCGGTGAGGCCGACGGTCGCGATTTCGGGGTCGGTGAAAATCGCGGCCGGCATGCCACGCCAGTCGCGGGCAGCTTTGTGGCCGGCGATCACCTCAGCCGCGATTTCGCCTTCCTTCGATGCCTTGTGGGCGAGGTAGGGCGGACCGGCCACGTCTCCGATCGCGAAGATGGTCGGTACGTTGGTGCGGAACTGGTCGTCCACGACGATGTGGCCGGTTTCGTCGAGCTTGACCCCGACCTCGTCGAGCCCGAGGCCTCCTGAGTTCGGCTTGAATCCCACGGCGACCAGAACCTTCTCGGCCTCGATGACTTGCTGCTTGCCTTCGGTGTCGATGGTGACCTTGGCTTTCCCACCGGACCTATCGAGACCCACGGCCTTGGTCTTCAAGTGGATATCCGCGGGCTCGCCCTTCTTCAGATGCTTTTGAACGACGCGGACCAGGTCGGGGTCGGTACCGGGGAGAAGCTGGTCCAGGAGCTCGACGACCGTGATCTTCGTGCCGAGCTTTTGGTAGACCATTCCGAGCTCGAGGCCAATCACCCCTCCGCCGATCAAGATCATGCTCGCTGGGGCTTCCTGGAGGCTGACCGCTTCGCGAGCCGTGATCACCACGTCGCTATCAGGCTCGAACCCCGGAATTTGAATCATCTCCGTGCCCGTCGCGACGATGATCCCCTTCGTGGCCTTGTAGGTTTTCTTCTTTCCGTCCGCGCCGGTCACCTCGACGCTGTTCGGGTCGGTGATCACTGCGGTACCCATCTCGATGTCGCCACCGTTGCCTTTGACCAAGCTCGCGACGCCGCTCGTGAGCTTCTTGACGATGCCTTCCTTCCACTGCTGCATCTTGGCGACGTCGATCTCGAGGTCTTTGACGGTGATGCCCATGTGCTCGGCGTTACGAACTTTGTTCGCGAGGTTCGCGGCAGCGATGAGGGCCTTCGACGGAATGCATCCCCAGTTGAGGCAGACCCCGCCCATGGCTTCCTTTTCGACGCACAGGGTTTTCACCTTGAGCTGTCCGAGCCGAATGGCAGCGACGTAACCCCCCGGGCCGCCGCCGATGATGATCGCTTCGTATTCGTTGGCCATCGCGGGGGAGTCTGCATCAGGGGCGGGGTCAGCGCCAGTGTCAGTGTCAGCGCCAGTGTCAGCGCCAGTGTCAATGTCAGCGTCAGTGCCAGTGTCAGTGGCCTGGTGGTTTCACGGTCCGGGCCTATAGTGCTGTCGGCTATGCGTTACCTCCACACCATGATCCGTGTCAGCGACCTCGAAGCTTCGCTCGACTTTTTCTGCAATAAGCTTGGGCTGGTCGAGTACCGGCGGTCGGAAAACGAGAAGGGGCGCTACACGCTCGTCTTTCTCGCGAGCCCGAAAGACCTCGGCCGTGCCCAACAAGAGGCCTCGCCCCTCGTCGAGCTCACCTACAACTGGGATTCCGAGGAGTACACGGGCGGGCGCAACTTCGGTCACCTGGCGTTCGAGACGGAAGACATCTACGCCCTTTGCCAGCGACTGATGGAGAGCGGTGTCACGATCAACCGCCCGCCCCGAGACGGCCGAATGGCATTCGTCCGCTCTCCGGATGGAATCTCGATCGAGCTGTTACAAAAAGGGAAGGCTCTCCTACCCACCGAACCCTGGGCTTTGATGCCGA
>Ga0255058_10001938_pt1 | contig 11530 bp, 9 predicted proteins | sample Cases_109_9_MG_FD_188637 | JGI IMG/M metagenome (GOLD analysis project Ga0255058, IMG submission 188637) | Seawater microbial communities from Amundsen Gulf, Northwest Territories, Canada - Cases_109_9 | ecosystem: Environmental > Aquatic > Marine > Gulf | place: Canada: Northwest Territories... | reverse complement strand
AGGACACCGAAACCCTATCCCGCCCCCCGTCGTCCTGTAGGCCTCAACGAGATATCCCATGCTGCAGCTTCTTTTACGCGCTCCATAGACTGCCGGGTCGGACAATGAGCCTTCGAGGCTCACTACCTGGAACGGAAAGCCGGACGGAGAGACGACGGGGTTCGCCATGACCTCAATATCCCCGGAGTAGCTCTTTCTCCTCAGCTCCCGCTTGATATCGCTTCTCAGCCCCGACTCGTCACAGAGTGCGAAGGCGGAGCCCACCTGGATGCCGGCCGCCCCTGTGCTCTTTGCCTCGTCGAGCTTTTCCGGACTCGCGTATCCGCCGGCCAGCCAGAATGGCTTTCCCAGGCCCCGTATCTTCGCCAGGTCAGGCTTATCGCGCTCCCCGTAGACCGGCTCCCCGCTTTCGCTGATTTCTTTTCCCCGGGCCGGAGCGTTATGCCCGCCTGCAGTCGGGCCTTCCACCACGAAGCCATCCACGCTTCCCGTAGCCTTGAGAGCGAGGGCCTGTGCGAGCGCGTGATGGGAGACGATCGCCAGGAACTTCGGTCGCGTCAGCGGCCTGCGGTATTGCTCTGGGATTATCGTCTTCGGATCGAATGAGAGTACGTATTTTTCGGATCCGGCAACGTCGATTTTGTACGACACTTCCTTCCAGCCCGCGAGGTCGTCCAGAACTCCGGGAACCTGGTTCGGAATCCCCGCACCCATCAGGACGCAGTCAACGCCGCCCAACATCGCCCCGAATATCTCGGGAAGACGGGGCAGCTGGATCTTTTCGAGGTAATTGATCCCAACGGGACCGCTGTGCCCTTGCCTGGCCAGCCAGACCTCGGTGAAGTTCGCGACGATCAGGAGCTTTGCGAGATCTGCCCTTCGCTCGTCGCTTCCGCTGACCAGTATCTCGGGCTTTGGAGGAATCCTCGACCGGGCTGACCTGTCAGTGTTGAGCCAGTACCTCTCGATGATTCCCTGGCCGATTTCCGGAACGGGGAAGGCCTCAAATCCGCGACGGACGTCTGAGTCTCCTCGCCGAAGCCTGAGGACCATGGTTATGGCCAGGCCTGTACCTGACACCACTCCGAGGGCCGGCCTGCCGATTCTCTCCCCTGTTTCGGCAACCGAGCGCGCCAATTGCCAGGTTGATACGCCGACTCCCATGCCGCCTTGAATGAGCTCCGGCTCAGGGGAGAATGCTTGAACTGTCATCAACTTGCCACCTCACTTGGCCTCGGCGACCGCGCGCCTCCTGAGTATCTGATTTAGAGCCCCCTCAGAGGCATTGTACGGTGCCATCACCTTGCGGAATACCATCAGGCGGCGACGAAAGGTTCAGGGGGGCTGTCGGGAGGCCCGGCCGCCGCGGTAACGACAGTTGACAGCCTTCGCGGCCGCGCTCCTCACCATACAGTGTAGCGCCGAGTGCCTTACCTGCGCATCATCCCATTCGGGATACTCGCAGCCAGTTCGCGCTAGCCCTGCGGGTACTGGACGAGCTGGCAGTAGTTGCCGTCCGGGTCGAGGAACGTCGAGATCGTGCCGCCCCACTCTTCCTTGCCCTCGCGGCGAATGAACTCTACGCCCTGCCCCTCGAGGCGCGCCTGCTCCGCCGCAACGTCGTCGACGACGAGGTCGACGAGCATGCGCTGCGGCTCACTGGTCTGGCCCCTGGTCTCGCTGTGGCCGTCGACGAACAGGTTCGCGCCGCCAACCGAGAAGGCGCCTTCGCCCATCTCGGGCACGGTGGGCAAGCCGACGGTGTCGCGGTAGAAGCTCCTTAGGCGGTCGGGGTTCTCGCTGGTGATCTGGATATGGAAGCTGTTGACCTTCATCTGTACGTCCTTTCGTAGCTGAGACTGCACCAGAATAAAGCCTGCTGGTGACAGCGTGTTGTCAGGAGTAGATCAACCGTCTAGAGCACCGAGATCGGGTCGACGTCCAGAGTCCAGCCGCGGGGGAGCGGTTCGTCGCCGAGGATAGCCGTTGGGTCGTCGCCGCGGATGACCACGTTCCAGCGCCAGCGGCCGCGGATGCGCGGGACGTAGGCCGGCGAGGGGCCGAGCACGTCGACGTTCGGCAGGCCAAGGCGGGCGCTCTCATCGCGCAGGCCACGGGCCATCGTCGAGGCCTGCTCGCGTGAGTAGTCCGCGTTCGTGTGTGCGTAGGTGAGGCGCACGAGCCGCCCGAACGGCGGGTAGCCCATGCGACGCCGGTTCTCGATCTCCTGGGCGTAGAGCGCGTGGTAGTCGTGCGCTGCCATCGCCTCGATCGCGTAGTGGTCCGGCGTGTACGTCTGTACGATGACGCGCCCGCCCTTCGGGCCGCGGCCAGCGCGGCCGGCGACCTGCTCCAGCAGCTGAAACGTGCGCTCGCCGGCGCGGAAGTCCGGCAGGTGGAGCGCGATGTCCGCCGAGATTACGCCAACGAGCGTCACGAGCGGGATGTCGAGCCCTTTCGCGATCATCTGCGTGCCGACGAGGATGTCCGCTTCGTGTGAGACGAAGCGGGAGAGGATCGCCTCGTGCTGGTCGCGCCCACGCGTGACGTCGCTGTCCCAGCGGAGCGTGCGCGCGCCGGGGAACTCGCGCTGAGCCGCCTCCTCCACCCTCTCGGTGCCGATGCCGACCTGCCGCAGGCGGCTGCCGCCGCACTCCGGGCAGGTGTCCGGAAGCGGCGAGCGGCGGTGGCAGTAGTGGCAGACGAGACGGCCGACAGATTCGTGGTAGGTGAGGGCGACGGCGCAGGAACGACACTCCGGCACGTGGCCACAGTCGCGGCACTGGACGAAGGACGCGGCGCCGCGGCGGTTGAGGAAGAGCATCACCTGCTCGCCAGCGTCGAGCGCGGCGCGGACGGACCGCGCCAGCGTGCGGCTGAAGATGCTGCGATTGCCGGCCTTCAGTTCCTCGCGCAGGTCGACGACTTCGACCTCCGAGAGCGGCCCCGGCCTGAGGCCGCCGTCGCTTGGGATGAGCCGCTGCGGGAGCTCGAGCAGGCGGTAGGCCTGCGCTGACGCGCGGAAGTGGCTCTCAACGTCGGGGGTCGCCGAGCCGAGGACGAGCACGGCCCCCGTGCGGGCGCAGAGTTCCTCGGCCGCCTTGCGCGCGTGGTATCGCGGCGAGCCCTCTTGCTGCTTGTACGTCCACTCGTGTTCTTCGTCGATGACCACGAGGCCGAGGTCCGGCTGAGGCGCGAAGAGCGCCCCGCGCGGGCCGATCACGATGCGGTACTGCCCATCGCGGACGGCGTGCCACATGTCGAAGTGCTCGCCGAGCGAGAGGTTGCTGTGCATCACCGCAACCTCGCCGGGGAAACGCTCCGCGAAGCGGCGGACGGTCTGCGGCGTGAGCGAGATCTCCGGCACGAGCACGATCGCCCGCTTGCCAAGCGAGGCCGCGTGCTCGATCGTGTCCAGGTAGACTTCCGTCTTGCCGCTGCCCGTGACGCCGTGGAGGAGGAAGGAGCGGCGCGCGTCCGGCTTCGGCGCAGCCTCCAGCGCGGCGATGATCTCGGCCGCCGCCCGCCCCTGATCCGCCGTCAGTTCGGCTGCCGGCTTACGCTCGTACTCGCGGCCGGCCAGAGGGTCGCGCAGGAGCGTAACGTCTTCTCTCACCGCGACGCCTTCGGCCTCGAAGTCCCGCAGCGTCGCCGGCGTCAGGCCCAGCGCCCGCGCCCGGCTCAGCGGCAACGATCCTTCCTCCGCCAGGGCATCGAGAACCGTGGCCCGACGCCCGGCCCTCTGAGAGCCGTCCTCCCGCAATGCGGCGGCGCGTCCTCGGGCCTCGTCCGCCGTAAGACGTAACGTCAGGTGAGCGACGACGCGCGGCTGGACGGCCGGACGCGCCAACCGATAGGTCCGCGCAACCAGACCGCGACGGATGAGCGAACCGATCGCCCGGGCGATGCCCCGCACGTCCTTGAGCGAGCGTTTGAGGTCCTCGGGCTCGGACTGCTCCCGCTCGCGGAGGGCATCCAGGACGGCGCGCTCGGCCTCGTTGAGGTCGTCAGGCGCGTCGCCAGCCCAGAAGGCGAGGCGCAGGAAGGTTTGCGGCCGGCGCTTGAAGCCGGGCGGCAGCATGAGCGAGACACAGTCAAAGAGCGGCGCACGGTAGTAGCCGCTGAGCCACGAGGCCAGCGATACACGCTCAGGCGTTGCCAGCGGGCGCTCGTCGATCACGGCCTCGATGTCGCGGGTGTCCTGGTAGCGCGGCTCGGCGGTGACCTCGACGACGATACCCTGCAGCGTGCGCGCCCCGAATGGCACGTAGACGGCCTGGCCGACGGCGACGGTCAGCTCGTCGGGGACGCGATAGGTGAACGTCTGGCGGATGGGCGCGACGGCGTTGACGGCGACCTCGGCGTAGGGCATCGCCTCAAGTATAGGAAGGCCGGGCGCAAGCTCCTAGCGCGGCGCGGGCAATGAAAAGGCCCGCCGTAGCGGGCCGTGTGCTGGGACGCCGTGCGCTCTACCTGGGTTCTTCGGTCGCCTCGCCCGAGTCGTCGCCGGACTCTTCGGCGGGCTTCTCAGGCTCATCGGCGGGCTGCTCTTCAGCCGCAGGTTCTTCCTTCGCCTCGGCTTCAGGCGCGGATTCTTCCTCGGCAGCAGGCGCGTCCTCCGCCTTGGCTTCCAGCGCAGGCTCTTCTTCGACCGCAGGTGCTTCTTCGGCCTCGACTTCGGGTGCAGGCTCTTCTTCGGGCGTGGTTTCCTCTTCGCTCGCTTCGGCCTCCGCGCCTTCTTCGAGCGCCTCGACGGACTCCGTCTCCTCTTCTTCGATCGGCTGAGCGCCAGCGGCCAGTTCGGCGGCCAGATCTTCAAAGCGCTCGCGAGAGCCGGCGCGGATGCGCGCGGCCTTGCCGACGCGGTCGCGCAGGTAGTAGAGCCTGGCGCGGCGCACGCGGCCGACCTTTGTCACCTCGACCTTATCGATAAGCGGCGAGTGGTAAGGGAAGACGCGCTCGACGCCGATGCCGTGGCTGACGCGGCGCACCGTGAAGTTGGAGTTGATGCCGCCGCGCTTCTTGCGTATGACCACGCCCTCGAACACCTGGATGCGGTGTCGCTCGCCCTCGACGACCTTGACGTGGACACGCACGGTGTCGCCCGAGCGGAAGCTCGGGATATTGCGATTAGGCTTGATTTCTACGTATGAACTGGCGTCCATGGCAACATTGCCAGTCTACCGGCGAGTCGTACTTAGGGCAACCGAAAGGACCCGGCTCAGAACCCCTCGCCGAGCTGTTCGGACAGCCATTCCTTCTCCTCCTTACTCAAGGAGAGGCGCTCCAGGAGATCCGGCCGGCGCTGAGCCGTCAGTAGCAGGTTCTGACGCCGCCGCCACTTGTTGACCTCCGCGTGGTGGCCCGAGAGCAGCACTCCGGGCACTTCCCAGCCGCGGAACTCGGGCGGGCGCGTGTAGTGCGGCGCCTCCAGCAGCCCGTCCGAGAACGATTCCTCCTCGACGGAGTCAGGAGAGCCGAGCGCGCCCGGGATCTGGCGGACCACGGCGTCGACGAGCACCATCGCCGGTAGTTCGCCGCCGGAGAGCACGTAGTCGCCGATGCTGACCTCGTGCGTCGCCAGGTGTTCGTGCACCCGGGCGTCGAAGCCCTCGTAGTGACCACTGAGGACGATCAGCCGCTCTTCCGCCGCCAGCTCCACCGTGAGGTCGTGGCCGAACTTGCGGCCGGCCGGCGTCATGAGGACGATGGGGCCGCGTTCGGGGGCCATCTCCAGCACCGCTTCCGTCGCGGCGAAGACGGGCTCCGGCTTCATCACCATGCCGGGACCGCCACCGTAGACATAGTCGTCGGCGACCTGGTGCTTGCCCTCCGCCCAGTCGCGGATGTTGTGGAGGTGGATCGAGACGAGGCCGGCGGCGATCGCGCGCTTGATGATCGATTCGTCGAACGGCCCGCGGAACATGCCGGGGAAGAGCGTCAGTATGTCGATGCGCATGTCTTTACCGCCGGGCAAGGATATTCCCCATCTCGCCCCACATTCGGCTAGCGTTGATGCGGCGAGTCCTCACCCGTGATCAGTTCGATGGCGTGCTCAAGCACGGGAAGCACGGCCGAGAGGTTCTCCTCCACGCCTTTCGGGCTGCCGGGCAGGTTCACGATCAGCGTCTTGCCCCGCACACCGGCGACGGCGCGGCTGATCATCGACATCGGAGTGTGCTTGAGGCCTTCGGCGCGCATCGCTTCGGCGATGCCGAGGACTTCGTAGTCGATGACGGCGAGCGTGGCCTGCGGTGTGACGTCGCGCGGCCCGAGGCCCGTGCCGCCCGTAGTCACGATCAGCTGCACCGAGCCGCCGTCCGCCCAGCGCCGCAGGTGCTCGGAGATACGCTCGAGGTCATCAGGTATGACTTCGTAGCGGGCGATCTCGGCGCCGATGGAGGTGAGGAGGTCCTTGATGACGGTTCCCGAGGCGTCTTCACGTTCGCCACGCGCGCCCTGGTCAGATGTGGTGAGTACGGCGGCGGCGAAAGGCATGACAGATGACCGTTGTGGATAACTGGCGAATTATTGTATACGCCCTTGACAGGCGGGTGCAAAGTGGTATGATCTCCCACGAGGTGGGGAGAAGTGGGGGCTTCGCCTCACCCGCTATTCGGTTGCCGTGGGGCCGGAGCCAGTGCCCCGCCCATGGACGAGCCGATTTTAGCACACGCGCCCCCGGGATTCTGAAGAAGGCAGGTGGTCCCGTCAATGGCCTTTCTGGGCAATTACGAACACACGCTGGATGACAGAGGCAGGGTAGCGATCCCGGCCAAGTACCGCGCGGACTTCCCCGGGCGGCTCGCTGTCATCATCCCGCTCCCGGAAGGCTGCCTGCAGGTGTACCCGGAACCGGCCTTCAGGGAGATGCTTCAGGACGTCAGGTCCAAGCCCGTCACCGACCTCGCCGGACGCCGGCTGCGGCGCCAGTTCGAGGGTCAATCATTCGAAGCCGAGCTCGACCGCCAGGGTCGCATCCTTATTCCGGCGCGCTCCCGCGAGAAGATCGGACTCGACGGCACCGTGATCATCGTCGGTACCGGCGAGTGCCTGGAGATCTGGACGCAGGAAGGCTGGGATAAGGAAGTGGAAGAATCGACGAAGGTCCCGCCCACGGGACAGGAGCGAGCGGACTAGGCAGGTGGTTGCAATCTCCCCCCTTAAGGATGCCAAGGTCCACTCTCCCGTCCTGACGGACGAGGTCATCGAACGCCTGGCGGTCGAGCGCGGCGGACGCTACATCGACTGCACGCTGGGAGCAGGAGGCCACGCGCGCCTGATCCTGGAGGCCGGTGCGCCCGGCGCCATGCTGCTGGGCATCGACGCCGACCCGCACGCCGTGGCGCTGGCCCGCGACAACCTTGAGGGCTTCGACGGCGACGTGCATCTGGTCAACGCTAACTTCCGCGAGCTGGAGAAGACGGCGCGCGAGCTCAATTTCGTGCCGGTGCACGGCGTACTCTTCGACCTCGGCATCTCGTCGATGCAGCTGGCAGAGGACGGCCGCGGCTTCAGCTTTCAGACGGAAGCGGCGCTGGACATGCGATTCAGCCCGGAGCAGGAGTTGACGGCGGCCGATATCGTCAACGGCTATGACGAGTCCGACATCGCCAACCTGATCTGGGAGTACGGCGAGGAGCGGTTCAGCCGCCGCATCGCCAAGGCGATCGTGCGCGCGCGACCGTTGCAGACGACGACGGCGCTGGCGTCCGTCGTAGCGAAGGCGGTGCCGGGGCGCGGCAAGATCCATCCGGCGACGCGGACGTTTCAGGCGCTGCGCATCGCCGTCAACGACGAGCTGCGAACGCTTGAATCAGCGCTGGAGCAGGCACGGAGCATTCTCGGCCCGGGCGGCCGCCTGGTCGTTATCTCGTTCCATAGCCTGGAAGACCGCATCGTCAAGCAGTTCCTGCAGCGCGAGTCGCGCGACTGCATCTGCCCGCCGGAGACGCCGCAGTGCATCTGCGACCACAAGGCGACGCTGCGCATCATCACGCGGCGACCGATAACGCCGACACCCGAAGAACAGACAACGAACCCACGCAGCCGCAGCGCCAGGCTACGCGCCGCCGAGCGCATCGGCGAGGACGTCTGATGGCCGCCAACCGTCGGGGCAGCTCGGCGATCCCGGAGGTGCTCCAGGACGCCAACATCCCCGTGATCCTCATCATGGCGGCACTGGTTGTCGGCGTCGCAGCGCTGCTGCCGCTCGTGCAGACGAGCCTGGCGACATCGACCGGAGGCAACGTCTCGCGCCTGGAGCAGATGCGCGAGGACTGGCAGACGCGCCTGCACGAGCAAGAGGTGCGCGTCGCCGAACTGGGGAGCCTCGACCGCATCGAGCGCGAGGCGAAAGTACGGCTCAAGATGGTGGCGCCAGACTCGGTAACGTACCTGCGCATCGACGCGCAAGCGCCTGCGCCGCACAAGCTGCCGAGCCGCTACCTGCCTGACGAGAAAGAACCCGTTGAGAGCGGATCGCTTTGGGGGGACCTCTTCGGCTGGCTACCGCTGCCATGAGGATTTGCGATGGGCAAGCGACGGTTCACTGAGGTCTGGCGCGTTTGGGCGGTCGTGGCCGCCATCGTCATGGCCACTGTCGTCGTCACTCTACGCCTCGTCCAACTGCAGATCGTCGACCACGCCCAGTACGCTGCTGACGCGCGGCTGATCCACTACGGCCAGGACACGCTGGCGGACCGCCGCGGCGCGCTGCTTGACCGCAACGGCTATCCCCTGGCCGCCAGCGAAGCCGCCTTCAACGTGATGGTAGAGAAGCGCGCGTGGGAGGACCCCGCGGAAGCCCAGGCAGCCGCCGACTCGCTGGCAGAGATCACCGACGCTTCCTCGGCCGAGATGCTCGGCATCGTCCGCGACACGGAGGCGTTCGAGATACCGGTAGCACGCGGCCTGAACTTCGGGCAAGGAGTAGCTGTGCGCGAACTCGGCCTTCCCGGCGTGCGCCTGCTGGAGGGCAGCCATCGCACGTACCCGGAGGGCAACCTGGCAGCGCAGCTCCTGGGCTTCGTCGGCCAGGAGAACAGTGGCCTGACGGGCCTCGAGATCGACCTCGACTCGATCCTCGGCGGCAACCCGGGGCAGGTGATTTACGAGCGCGACGGCATCGGTAACCAGCTGGCCTTCGGAGACCGCTCGGAGATACCGCCACAACCCGGCGCGAACGTCGTGCTCAGCATCGACCGCTACATCCAACGCCTGGCCGAGCAGGAGCTCGACCGAGCGATCAGCGACAACAAGGCGGAAGGCGGAACCATCATCGTCATCCAGCCGGAGACGGGCCAGGTCCTGGCGATGGCCAGCCGGCCGACCTTCGACGTCACCAAACCGGACCTGAGCGACAACTCGAAGCAAGCGCTGTTCCGCAACCGCGCCATCACGGACACATACGAGCCTGGCTCCGTCTTCAAGTTGGTGACGGCGTCGGCCGCGCTCGACCTCGGCCTCGTTTCGCCGGACACGTGGTGGTATGACGAGGGCGTCGTCCACGTGAGCGGCTGGAGCATCTACAACTGGGACAATTCCGCCAACGGTTCGCAGACCGTGCAACAGATCCTCTCGAAGAGCCTCAACACGGGCGCGGCCTGGCTGGCTAGCCTCTGCGGGCCGACGGACTTCTACGACTACGTCGAGCGCTTCGGCTTCGGCGTAACGTCCGACAGCGGCCTCTCGGGTGAGGTCGACGGCCGCGTCCGGACGCCGGATAGCGATCCGACGGGCTGGCACCCGGTGGACATGGCGACGAACAGCTTCGGGCAGGGCATCGCGGTGACGCCGCTGCAGATGGTAATGGCCGTCGCCGCAATCGCCAACGACGGTGTGCTGATGAAGCCGCAGCTGGTGAACGAGATCGTCGACCTGCTGGGGAGTCAAGTCGTCGAGCCAGAGGCCGTGCGGCAGGTGATGAGTCCGGAATCGGCACGAACCTTGCTCGACATGATGGGCGTTGTCTCAGAAGGGGTTCCCACGGCCTATCTGGACGTGCCAGGTTACAGCATCGGCGCTAAGACCGGCACGGCGAACATCGCTACTGAAAACGGAGGCTACAAGCCCGACGCATACATATCATCCCTCGTCGGCGTCGCGCCCCTGGAAGACCCGGAGATCGCGGTGCTGGTGAAGATAGACGAGCCGGAAGGCGTGCCCTGGGGAACAGTCGTCGCCGGGCCGGTGTTCAGCCGCCTCGCTGAGCAGGCGCTGGCATACCTGAAGGTGCCGCCAACGGAGGAAGTGCTCGTCTCGAGCCTGCAGGACTAATCATGCTTACAGTCAACGACATCCTCGAAGGTACAGCCGGAACGCTCGTCGCCGCACGCGCGCCTGAAGGCGCGACGTTCCGCCGCAGCATCATCGACTCGCGAACGGCGGCGGAGGGCGACCTCTTTTTCGCTCTGCGCGGCGAGAACTACGACGCGCACGACTTCGTCCCGGAGGCCTTCAAGTCCGGCGCCGCCGGCGCGGTCGTCTCGCGGCCGGTGGAGGCAGGCGAACATGCCGTCTTCCACGTCAGCGACCCGCTGAGCGCGCTGCAACGACTCGCAGCGTTCTGGCGTGGCCGGCATGACGTCCGCGTTGTCGGAATCACGGGCAGCGTGGGCAAGACAACGTGCAAAGAGCTGACATCGGCCGTGCTCTCCAGCCGTTACCGGACGCTCAAGAGCGAGGCCAACATCAACACGGAGATCGGAATACCACTGACGCTCTTGCAGCTTACGAAGGAGCACGAGCGGGCCGTCCTCGAGTTCGGCATGTACCTGCCGGGCGACATCGAGCTCCTGGCGGACATCGCGGCGCCTAACGTAGGCGTCGTCACGAACGTCGGGCCGGTGCACATGGAGCGCGCGGGTTCGATCGGCGCGATCGGCGCGGCGAAGGCGGAGCTGGTCGAAGCGCTGCCGACGGACGGCCTGGCGGTCCTCAACGGCGATGATCCGCGGGTGACGGTGATGGCCCGCTGGACCGGCGCCCGCACGCTACTCTTCGGCCTCGGTGAGCAGTGCGACGTTCGCGGCTCTAACATCGAGACGCGCGGCCTGGACGGCATCACCTTCACGATCACGCACGAGGGCAAGAACGTGCGCGCGGAGTGCCCGCTGCCCGGGCGCCACCACGCCTACCCGGCGCTCGCCGCGGCCGCCGTGGCACTGGGAGACGGTATGTCGCTGGAGGAGATCGCGGCGGCACTGGCCGAGGCCCGCGTCGACTTGCGACTGACCGTGCGTGCAGGCGTCAACGGCTGCACGATCATCGACGACAGCTACAACGCGAGCCCGGACTCGATGGTCGCCGCGCTCGACCTGCTTGCGGAGTTGCCAGGACGGCGCATCGCCGTGCTCGGCCATATGCGCGAGCTGGGCGCCGCCGAGGAGGAAGGGCACCGTCGCGTCGGCAGACAAACGAAGGGACGCTGCGACGCCCTCTACGTCGTCGGCGACGACGCGCGCGTGCTCGCCGAAGAGGCGCGCGCGGCAGGCCAGGACGCGACGCTAATCCGATCAGCCGACGAGGC
>Ga0255058_10001937_pt1 | contig 11532 bp, 10 predicted proteins | sample Cases_109_9_MG_FD_188637 | JGI IMG/M metagenome (GOLD analysis project Ga0255058, IMG submission 188637) | Seawater microbial communities from Amundsen Gulf, Northwest Territories, Canada - Cases_109_9 | ecosystem: Environmental > Aquatic > Marine > Gulf | place: Canada: Northwest Territories... | reverse complement strand
AAAAGTATGGGAGTTAATGCCGATCCGGGATTGCGCTACCGTATTAACCAATATCTTGACGATATAACATGGGCGCTAAGTAACCGCACTTTGGTAATCTTTATTGATGATCTGGACCGTTGCCCGCCGGATCAAGTATTGAAGGCATTGGAATGTGCTAATTTTCTGAGTTCGAATCCCAGGAGGAGCTATATAGTCTTGGGGATGGCTTTGGATAAAGTTCTACCCAGTATCAGCGGAGAGTTTAACTATATCGTTGAAGAGGCTTTGAGGGAAATCGAAGAAGAGAGTGAGTATCAGCGTAGTTGTAGATTAAAGGAGGAACGGCTTGCATACGCTAAAAACTACCTGGAAAAGATGATTAACATGGAGATTCATATACCTAAAGCGCCTGTGGAGAAGATTAAAAATCTGGCGGATTCCAGGGTTGAGAGTAACAAATTAACTGAAAGTAATCAGGATAAATCTAACAGATTCATTCGTATAATTGATCAAAGGGTTTTCCCTTTGCTCCTCCTGTTGTTTATGTTGTTTGGAATTGTTGCCGGTGGTGATTATGCCGCTAATCAGTATAATAATGACAAATTAAAGGGTGAACAACATAGAGAAGCTACCAGGCAGAAATCTGACAGTGACATATCTTCTGTAAAAAGTGAAGTCGCTGTATATAATGGGCTATGGAGATCATACTGGTGGATTTGTTTGGAAATTCTGGGAAGCGTATTTGGAGCGGTAGTTTTTGCATACTATTTTATTTCAAAGAAAACTGAAATTAAAGATGATCCCGGTTTTATTGGAGCGCTTAAGCTTTGGACTCAAATTATAATCATGAATAACAAAACGCCTCGACATTTTAAGCGTGCAGTTAATCAGTTACGCCTGCTTGCCATGCGAATGCAGATTGAGGAAGGGGGTAATAACCAGGGTTCATCACAAGACAATCAAATAGTCAGATTTATTGTGTTAAAGGCGTTAAGGGATTTAGGGGTTGATTTAGAGAAATTTCTGGACATAGTAACTGAAGATTCTATAGCTAATCTATCAAGTACCAAGGATGGCATAGAGGAGTGTATTAAGAAACTCAGCACAATTATCAAAGATGAGCTGAATGTTAACAGATTATTTGTTTTGAAAGATGATAGCAATATCGAGGCCTTTGCAAAAGTGGTAATTGATCATCAGAACAAGTTTCCGGGGCAGTGGCCAGAACCAGAGGATGTTCATCGTTATAATGAACTGATGACAGGGATTACTTTGCGTTGATTCAATCTTACGGATTCTGGAAAATTAGTGGGTGGAGGTACAATAATTTATGCAAACCTGTTACAACGTTAATTCGAGTGTAGGGTCATACATTTTGGATCTTTGATATTGATTTACTGGCCAGAAGACAGCGACTATTATTTTTGACAAGTTGAAGAAGTCTTCACCACTATTTATTGTCAGTTCGATCCTGCATTCAGCATCTCTACCATTCCGCTGAATGTTCCACCTTTTTTTACGATTAGTTTGCGACACGTTATTTTGCCGTATATTTCACCTTTCTTCAGGATTTCAACAGTATCCATTGCGCTGACATCGCCCTTAATTCTACCCTGTACGACAGCATTTCCAACAAGGATATTTGAGATTTCTATCTTGCCTTTCTTCTTCAAATGAAGCGTACCATATGTCTCAAGGTTTTTGCCTAAAAGGGTAGCAACCTTATGATTGCTCAGGTCATTGCGGTTGTAACAATGTTTACACGTTACTGCCTGCGCATTTTCATCAGTGAAAATCTCTCGTTTGCATTTAAAGCAAATAACGCTCCTTTTTCCGATAGAAGATATCTGCTTTTTCTCAGATGGGGAGATAATCTCTTTTACGTTGATGTGTTTGTTACAATGGCGGCACGGCATCGACATACAGTGGACTGATACAGTAAGCCTGCCTTTGCAATAAGGGCATAATATGCCCCTGCTATCAAACGAGCCGTTTGATTTAACATTCATAGACCGTGTTTATAATGTATAAATTGGTGTTATCTGGCTAAAGACAAATTCTATATTTTTTTCTCCTCTTTTTTTGCTTCACCGAAGGTTTGTTTTTCCGGCTTCGTTCCGTTCGGATTTACGTTGCACTGCCCGACAAAGACGACACCTTCTTCAATAACTAATGTTCTTGCCTGTAAGTCGCCAGTGAGTTGTGCTTTTTGCTTAAGCTCAACTTTTTCAGACGCACATATGTTTCCATCTACTTTCCCTTCAATAGTAGCGTTCTTGACCTTGACATTTGCCTTGATAGTGCCTGTCTTGCCAACGATGAGCTCGCCTTCGTTTGTTACCAATTCTCCTTCGAATTTTCCTTCGATTTTCATAATCTTGTCAAACTTTATTGTACCCTTAATATCTACGTCGGTTGTCAAATTAGTCATGTTTACATCGGACATCTTACCCTCCTTTCAGGTATTAAAACATTCAGAATAAATTTATCATAATAGGTGTTGTTTTAACTATACTTCTGCACAAGTTGATTGTATCGTTTTTCTCACACCAAGGATAATTAATTTTTTCAAAATATCAATAGTTTTATCCTGATTGTAAAAGCAATGAAATAGCGGATTCTATTTTGAGCTTATAAAAATTACAGGGATTATCTTATTTTATGAGAATAAGTATGATAATTGCTTTACCGTCATTTGGCAAATTTGTTATTTTAGTGTAAAGAAATGCAATTAGATCACAGATTATGATGATTTTAGAAATTTTAGACAAGATAACAGGATAAATCCAGGAATATATACGAAAATCCCTGCCCGACTTGTCTTTTGGCGGGAGCGTCCTATTTATTTCTTCTCTATTAATTAAATTCTACCTATTGTGTTTTGGGAATAGATAGTTATATTGTAGTTTGCAGGTAAATAGTCATGAGTTGGCAACTCGCCCGTTGCAGGATTCTACGCGCCAAATTTTTCGTTATGTCATATTGACATAAGCATCAAAATTTAGAAATTGACAACTGCCATATTGGCATTTTATGTAATGGCAATATTAGTTTCATAAAGTGGCGACAGTCACTAGAATATGTATAATATTGTACAATAAAGGCTTATGGTTATCCAAAGTCTATTGGTATATCTTTTGCTCTTACGTTACACTTACAAATATAACATAAGTAGTACTTGCAATTTTGAAAGGGGGTAAATGATGGCTGCAAAGCAGTTAGTATTCAGAGAGGATGCAAGGATGGCAATCAAAAGGGGGGTCTCAAAGCTCGCCAATGCCGTTAAGAGTACACTTGGTCCGAGAGGTAGAAATGCTGTTCTTGATAAAGGATGGGGAAGTCCACAATAACTAAGGATGGTGTAACTGTCGCAGAGGAAATTGAACTGAAGGACCCATACGAGAATATGGGTGCAAAACTGGTAAAAGAAGTAGCGTCCAAAACAAGTGATGTTGCAGGAGACGGAACTACCACTGCAACTGTATTGGCAGAGGCTATTTTCAACAATGGTTTAAAGTGTGTTTCGGCAGGTATAGACCCTGTTGCGCTTAACCGCGGAATGAAGATAGCAGTTGACACTGTTGTGGAAAAGCTTAAAAGCATGAGTAAAAAAATAAAAGATGATACGGCAGAAATTGCCAACATAGGAACCATTGCATCAAATAACGATAGTGGAGTAGGCAAGATGATCGCAAACGCAATGGAAAAAGTAGGTAAGGATGGTGTTATCACTGTTGAAGAGGGAAAGAGTATTGATTCAGATGTTGAGATAGTCGAAGGTATGCAGTTTGACCGTGGATATTTATCACCTCATTTTGCAACAGATAAAGATAATATGAAGGTAGAGTTGAAGGATGCTTATGTGTTAATACACGAAGAAAAAATATCAAACATTAAAGGTATAGTTCCTTTACTTGAAAAAGTTGCAAAGACTAAAAGGCCTCTTTTGATAATTGCAGAGGATATAGAAGGAGAAGCGTTGGCAACTTTGGTTATAAATAACATCCGTGGCACGATTACTTGCGCTGCAGTTAAAGCGCCGGGATATGGAGACCGAAGGAAGGCTATGATGGATGATATTGCAGTACTTACAGGCGGCAAGGCGGTAGTTAAAGATTTGGGAACACAGCTTGAAAATATTGAATTGGATGAGCTGGGAACTGCAAAAAAGATTAATATAGATTCTGAAAATACGACTATTGTAAAAGGTGGTGGCAGCACTAAGGATATTACCGGGCGTATAAATCAGATAAGAAGGGAAATAGATGATACAACATCTGACTATGATCGTGAGAAACTGCAGGAAAGGCTGGCAAAATTAGCAGGTGGTGTCGCACAGATAAACGTAGGTGCATCAACTGAAACAGAGATGAAGGAGAAGAAGGCGCGTGTAGAGGATGCATTACACGCCACTCGTGCTGCAATAGACGAAGGTGTCTTGCCGGGCGGCGGTGTTGCGTTATTAAGGGCTTCCGAGGTATTGAATGATCTCAAATTAAAAGGTGATGAAAACTATGGTGTTGACATTATAATGAATTCACTCAGCGGGCCAATTAAACAGATAGTCAAGAACGCAGGGTTGGAAGGTGCGGTAGTGGTAAGAAAGATTCTGGCATCGAAGGACAAGGCCTTTGGTTATGATGCAGAAAAGGAAGAATACGGTAATCTTATTGAATCCGGCGTGATAGATCCTACTAAAGTTACAAGGAGTGCATTACAAAATGCCTTGAGTATTGCAAGTATACTTCTTACAAGTGATTGTCTCATTACAGAAATTCCATCGAAAGATGAAGCCATGATGCCTCCCGGTGGCGGCATGCCTCCTGGTGGTATGGGTGGTATGGGTGGTATGGGCGGTATGGGCGGAATGGGCGGTATGCCGGGAATGATGTAACGGCTTACCAGTCTACAACCAGTTAGGGAATCCCTTACTGGCAATGTGAATTAATTCGGTTTTATGTGAATATAAAATTAAAGGAGGAATTTGTTATGGCAATCAGGCCTTTAGATGACAGAGTTGTAGTTGAACCACTTGAAGCAGAAGAAAAGACACAAGGTGGAATTGTTTTACCGGATTCAGCAAAAGAAAAACCAACAAAAGGTAAGGTTGTGTCTGTAGGTGAGGGGAAACTCCTGGACAGTGGTAATAGAGCCAAACTTTTAGTAAAAAAAGGTGATCAGGTTCTATACGGAAAGTATGCAGGAACAGAAATAACTGTAGGTGGTAAGGATTATCTTATTTTAAAAGAAAATGATATCTTGGCTAAAATTGATTAATCAAGTTCAGGAGGCATATTATGGCTGCAAAACAGCTTTTGTTTGATGAAGAAGCAAGGCGCAATATAAAGAATGGTATTAAGAAACTGGCAGACGCTGTAAGAGTAACTATGGGTCCAACCGGTAGAAACCTGATTTTGGAAAAGAGTTTTGGTTCACCTACTGTTACAAAGGATGGTGTTACTGTAGCAAAAGAGGTAGAACTAAGTGAACCCTTTGAAAATATGGGTGCAAAGATGGTCTGCGAAGTAGCTTCTAAGACCAGTGATGTTGCTGGTGACGGTACTACAACTGCAACTATCCTGGCAGAAGCGATTTTTAATGAAGGTGTGAAGTACGTTACGGCAGGTGCGAATACAATGGCGCTGAAAAGAGGCATAGACAAGGCCGTAAAAGTGGTTGTCGAGGAATTGGATAATATATGCAAAAAAGTTAAAGATAGATCACAGATTGCACAGGTTGGTACTATTTCAGCAAATAATGATTCGACGATTGGTGATTTATTGGCAGATGCGATGGATAAGGTGGGTAAGGATGGAGTTATTACTGTTGAAGAAGCCAAAAGTATGGGGACCACATTAGAAGTCGTTGAGGGAATGCAGTTTGATAAGGGATTCATTTCCCCTTATTTTGTAACAAAGGCTCAAACGATGGAAGTTATCTTTGAAGATCCATACATATTAATTCATGAGAAAAAGATTTCCAATATGAAAGAGATGTTGCCCCTTTTGGAGAAGCTGGCGAGTGTTGGCAAACCGCTTTTAATCATTGCTGAGGAGGTTGAAGGTGAGGCCCTGGCTATGTTAGTTGTTAACAAAATACGAGGGGTCTTAAACTGTGCTGCGATTAAAGCGCCTGGTTTTGGAGATAGAAGAAAGGCAATGCTTGAGGATATAGCAATTCTTACGAATGGGCGTTTGATATCAGAGGACCTTGGGATAAAGTTAGAGACCTTGGAACTTAGTGATCTTGGAACTGCAAAACGTGTTATAATTGATAAGGATAATACTACGATAATAGAAGGTGCTGGTAAGAAATCAGATATACAGGGTAGAATCTCTCAGATTCGAAATCAAATTGAACAGACTACATCTGATTATGACAAGGAAAAACTTCAGGAAAGACTAGCAAAGCTTACTGGCGGCATTGCCGTAATAAATGTGGGTGGCGCTACGGAGGCTGAAGTGAATGAGAGAAAGGCGCGTGTAGAGGACGCACTTAACGCAACAAGGGCTGCCGTGGAAGAAGGCATTATTCCGGGAGGTGGAGTTGCTTTTATCAGGACAATTCCAAAGATTGAAGAATTGCGCAAGAAATTAAAGGGTGATGAAAAGATAGGCTCTGATATAATTGCAAAAGCAATTGAGGCTCCTTTGAGACAAATTGTTTCCAATACAGGTGGTGAAGGCTCTGTAGTTGTTGAAGAAGTAAAAGAAAAAAGTACCAATACAGGATTTGATGCCAACACATCTGAATTTGTAGATATGTTTGAAAGAGGAATAATTGATCCAACAAAGGTAGCACGTACAGCGTTACAAAATGCAGCCAGCATAGCCGGACTAATGTTGACAACTGAGGTTATGATCACAGAGTTAAATGAAGATGAAGATGGTGAATCTCCGGTTGAGGGACGCGTATTCTAGATAGATGACTGAAAAAGAAGATATAACTATTTTGAGAAAAGGCCACATTTATGTGGCCTTTTTGTTTTAATGTTTGAAGGATTCTGACGGTTGCAAAACCTGCTTGACATTTTATTTATCACCTGTATCATATAATTCAAAATCAATTGTGAGTGTTAAGTTGTTATGTGTTGTAGGCTTATATACTTAAGGATAAAGTAGGATAGTATCCAGAAGTGGTCTGCAAATTGTGAAACATGCCTGGTTTAAATATGAAAAAAGAAGATTATTATAAGGTTCTGGAGGTTGGAAAGAGTGCGAGTCATGATGAGATAAAGCGGGTTTACAGGAAAATGGCATTGAAGTATCATCCTGATAAGAATCCTGGAGATAAACAGGCAGAGTCGAAATTTAAAGCAGCGGCGGAGGCATACGAAGTTCTCAGTGATCCAGAGAAGAGAAAAAGGTATGATCAATTTGGACATGAAGGATTAAGAGGAGCCGACACAAGAGGATTTGGCAACTTTGAAGATATATTCGATGCGTTTGGTGATATCTTTGGCGGTGGAGGCAGTATATTTGAGGAGTTTTTTGGTGGCAGAGGAAGGCAGACGTCAAAACGAGGAGCTAGTTTAAGATGTGATATCTCCATGGAATTCAAAGATGTTGCCACCGGAATAGAAAAAACAATAGAGATTACTAAAAGAGATTTCTGTGAGGAATGCCGGGGAACAGGCGCTCGCAAAGGCACATCTCCGGTTTCCTGTCCTTATTGTAAGGGTCATGGTGAAATCCACCAGAGACAGGGCTTTTTTACGCTTAGAACTACATGTCCTAAATGCCAGGGCAGTGGAAAGCTTATTGAAACTCCTTGCAAGAAATGTAGTGGTCACGGTGTGTATCCGAAAAAATCAAGTATTAAGGTTCAGGTACCTGCCGGTATTGAAGATGGCGCAAGATTGCGTGTTACAGGTCAGGGTGAATCAGGAGCAAACGGAGCACATCCAGGAGATTTATATTGTGATATACACGTAAAACCACACCTGATCTTCAAAAGGCAGGATTATGATATAATTTGTGAGTTTCCAATTACGTTTACTCAGGCGGCATTAGGATGTGAAATTGAGGTGCCTACTATTCTGGGGAAACTAAGGAAAGTGAGGATACCTGCCGGGATGCAAAGTGATGAGGTTATACCGGTTAGAGGTGAAGGCATTCCGCATGTTCGTGGTTATGGTGTAGGGAATTTGTTGGTACATATTATAGTTGAAACCCCTAATAAATTGACTCCAAGACAGGAAGAATTATTAAGAGAATTTGCGGAATCAGAACATAAGAATGTAACACCCAAACGAAAGAGCTTTTTCCAGAAGGTTAAGAAGCTTTTTTAGATAGTTCATTCTTGTGAAATCATAGGAGGGATTTGTTGTTATGTCTGAAGTGCGAAACAATCAGGATGAAGAAAGAGTGAAAGAGGAACACGATGAGGTCGTAAATAACGCTGAAGATAAAGAGAACCTCGAAAGTTCAGATGAAAATTCAAAACTGGAAACCGAGGCAGTCGTAGATAGTAAGACTGAGAGTGATGTGGAAACAGGAAAGGAAGAGATTGCTGCTTTAAGGAGGAAGGCAGAAGAGCGTGATTCTTTCCTCGATCAATTGTTGAGGACCAGGGCAGAGTTTGAGAATTATCAAAAGAGGGTGCGTAAAGAAAACGAATCTTCTACCCAATATGCAATTCAAAATCTTGTCCTTGATTTTCTTCCGGAGCTTGATAATTTCGACAGAGCCTTGAAACTGGCAGATAGTTCAAAAAATTTTGATAAGTTTGTGGAAGGTATAAAGTTGATAGAAGGCCAATTATTTAAGGTTCTTGCAAAGTACGGTGTAAAGCCTATTGAGACAGTTGGAAAGGCGTTTGACCCAAATCTTCATGAAGCAGTGATGGAGGAGGAGAACAATGAACTGCCTCATCATACTATTATAGATGAATTACAGGGAGGTTTTCTCTTGAAAGAACGTGTAATCAGGCCATCGAAAGTCAAAGTTTCAAGGAGAACCATTGATGAAGATGATGTAAAAGAAACTGAGAATGTACAGAATGATAGTGACTAAAGCTTTACGTCTTAAATCTTGTTATACACATTACAAAATAGTTTTCGGAAGAAACCGAATACTGTTTTGCCCGAGTATAACTGCAACCAAGATTTGGTTTTTGAGAAAACCAAATCGGTTTTAGTATAGAATGAAGGGGAAACATGCCTACTTACGATTATGAGTGTAATGCCTGTAATCATACATTTGAATTGTTTCAGTCTATAACTGCAGGGCATATCAGAAAATGTCCTGAATGCGGAAAACTAAAAGTAAAACGTTTGATTGGAACTGGTAGTACAATAATTTTTAAAGGGTCCGGCTTCTATCAGACTGATTATAGAAGCGAAGAATATAAATCACGCCAGAAAGCGGAGAAATCATCTTCCTCCTCCGATACCAAAGATAAGAAAAAAGATAAAAAAGAGAAAAAAGTGACAAAAAAAGATGTCAAAGATTAAATGCCGCAATTGTGGCAAAGAGCTTATCTATAATGCTATAAGTGACATACCGACATTTCCTTTTTGCAGTGAACGGTGCAAGCTGGTAGATTTGGGGCAATGGTTTGATGAAGAAAGGCGTATAGAGGAGCCCACTACGAGTGATCAGCCCGAGACTGAAGATTCATAAGGCACAGAACGGACTCAATGCTTTCCTGAATAACTTCCTAAGTTTCGTTATATTGCAGTTTACGACGATATTCCATTTCTAAATTTAGTCCTTGTACATTTTAGCAAAATAAGTAAGATTATCCTTTATTCATGCAACGTGCATTTTTTCCTTGAAATACAAGATTATTATATATAATAAGTTCAATTATTTCAGTTTCTTACTATAACTTTTAAGAGAGGGGTGACAAATGCCGCCAATTTTACAGGACTTACAGGATGTTCTGCGTGGTTTTAAGATGACGCTTGACTTTAACAAACTGTTTTCGGCGGTTTTTGGTATTATTCTCAGTGCAATCTGGGTATTAGTGATTCTCGCCTTTGCCTCTACTTACAAGTTAGTTGCTATCAGCCCATTTGAAGTGATCACCGAATTTCTGCTTTCACCAAGACTTGGTTTATGCAGTTTAACTCGAACTCTTTTTGCATCAATAAAAACTGTTGACTTGGGAGAGTATGCAGTCCTTGTTGTTTTGGTTTTGGGATTGCTAGTAATTTGGTCAGTCTTTGCCGGTTCTATTACTCGCCTGGCTGCTGTAGAATTTGCTAAAGGTGAGAAGCTGGGAACTAAAGATTCTCTTGTTTTCGCTGTAAAAAGATTTTGGTCATATTTCTGGTGTCCTCTTACACCTGTTCTGGGTGTGTTATTCTTTATTGCATGCAATGTTGTTGGGGGCCTTTTAGGTAAAATACAGATTGCAGGTGAGATTGCTGTTGCAATCGGATTTCCGTTGGCTATTATTTCGGGATTTCTTATTGTATTCATAGGTGTTATTGGCTTTATAGGATTCTTCCTGATGTTTCCTACTATAAGTGCTGAGGGCTCTGATACTTTTGATGCAATGAGCCGTGCATATAGTTATGTGCTTTCAAGGCCCGCACATTTTCTATCATTATTGATCAGTATTATAGTATGCGGTACTATCCTGGTCTTCTTTACAAGTTTTGTTGCCTGTCTGGTTATGAAGACTACCTACTGTACCGTTGGAATAGGTATGGGAGATAAATTCGATACCATAAGGGCCTTTATATCCGGATTGGGTGGTGGAGGCACATCAACTGTAGCACTTGGCACTCTATCTATGAAGTTTGCTGCCTTAATGTTGATGATATATATAGTTTTGGTTAAGGTGGTTGTTGGAAGTATAATAGTTGCGTTTGCAGGTTCCGCAAGTACTATTGCTTATTTAATCTTGAGAAAGGATGTTGATGGCACAGAATTATTTGACGTATATATAGAAGAAGAGGAAGCAGTGCCAGAAACAAAGGAAAATGGTGAGACACCTGGTGTAAAAGAAGAGAAAACAGCAGAAGTAAAGGCACCTGAAAAAACTAAACCAGATCCGGAACCGGAAGAGCCAAAGGCTGATGATAAGAAACCATCAGAAGAATCATCTGGTGGTAATGGATCGTCGTCTGAAAAGCCTGAATAAAACAGTTTGTCTTGTTAAATGATGTGTAGTTAAACGCCCTTTATGTATCATAATTAGGGCGAAGAATATTAGTAATCTAAGCACATAGATTGCTTAGAAACTTTTTCAGAAATTTTACAGTATTACACAAGATGTGTATCAAATCTATTGGATTTATCATAATAATGTTTAGGCCCTGGTAATGCTTCTTCCCATAGTAACCATCGTAGGAAGGCCTAATGTTGGTAAGTCTTCTCTCCTGAATTGCTTAGCCAAAAAGCGCATTTCAATTGTAGATTCAATGAGTGGCGTAACTAGGGACAGAGTGTCCATAGAGATTGAACACGAAGAAAACCTGTTTGAGCTTATTGATACAGGCGGCATAGGTATAACTGATATTGAAGATATTGCTCAAGAGGTAGAGGTTCAGATAGAAATAGCACTTCAAAAGGCAAGCCTGATTCTCTTCGTTGTAGA
>Ga0255058_10001936_pt1 | contig 11533 bp, 17 predicted proteins | sample Cases_109_9_MG_FD_188637 | JGI IMG/M metagenome (GOLD analysis project Ga0255058, IMG submission 188637) | Seawater microbial communities from Amundsen Gulf, Northwest Territories, Canada - Cases_109_9 | ecosystem: Environmental > Aquatic > Marine > Gulf | place: Canada: Northwest Territories... | reverse complement strand
GGGTGAGTCCCCGGACCTCAGCAGCACCGAACATCTGTGCGCCCTCGTGATTGAGAGCATACGCCTGCTCACCAAAGTAGAGGTTCACTCGACCCATCTCGTCTTCCACCAGATCGATGAAGTCACCATGGGGGAAGGGACTGTGTGTGCGAGTCGGTTGCGGCAGCTTCACCTCATTGAGGAGATGACGTTCCACCCGCTTCGCTCCGCACATTGTGATAAATCCTTGCATATGTTTCTGCTCCGTTCTCTGACTGTGAAGCTATCTTACGGGAACGCTCCCGTGAAGTCAACTACCGTTCGTCGGATAGGTTTCCGATCATATTTTCTGGTCTCCTAACCGAACGAATGAAACGTCCGTTTCGGTAGAGGCTGACCTCCTTGATGAAGGGGCACTCGTCCAGGCGCATCTCTGCGAAGATGAGAGGCGACTGCCCACGAGGGACGTCGATCATCCCAGTCCACCAGTTGCCTTTCTCGTGGATCACCAATTCACTCGTTGTGTACGTGTCTTGTTTAGCCATTAGTCCTCCTCCCGTGATTTGTAGAGTGCCTCAACAGCGTCGAGGACCTTGTGCATTGCCTCGCGCTCTGCTCGATCCTGCTCACCATCCGCGTATTCGCGCAGGATGCTGAGAGCCTCTTGAACGTCTTTGTCCGAATAGATGCCTATGCGAACGAGCACCTCCGACATGGGGTGCACGATCCCTGCGACGTCGTAGTTGAACCGGTCGCTCACTTCTCCACCCTGATCCGGTCGATCCAGACTACCTTGAGACCTACCATCTCTGCCGATGACGGGTGCGAGTAATACTCGTCGTCAGCATCGTGAGGTTTCGTGATGCGCTCCACGTGCTGCTGTGCATGCTCCTCGCTGGCGAATGCCTTGACGACGGTCTGTGCACCATCCGTAGCGAAACGCCCCATCACGATGTACACGTAGTCTGTCATGCTTCGTTAGCCTCCAGTGCTTCTAACAGATTCTCTAAGTCGCCCTTCGTTGCACCGTGCTCTCGATACCACTTCTCGGCATGCTCCCAGGTTGAGGTGATGTGCCTAGCTATCACGCCTGCTTGGGTCCTCACCACCATGGCGACACCTTCCACTGGAGATCCACCGATGGTGACAGTGACGGGTGCAATGCCAAAGTGCGGACATCCAGGGCTATGATGCTCGACCATACGCATAGTGATCTTGAACACTTCGCTATCACTATGCATGAGGCATCTCCACTACCTTCCAGCCGAACGACTCCCAGCGCTTGGGAGTGTGGATTGCCGCGTGCGTACGATGATCTCGCAGCGTTGACACTTCCACGCGATAAGGCTCTGGACCTAGCGGAGGCGTGATCGTGGGGTCCAAGGTGCGGATGATCAGGTGCGAGCCCTTCTCATGCGCCGGGAAGCACGAGTCGTAGCGCAGCATGTCGATGGGAAAGGGAGTGTGCCCCTCAACTGTGTAGGTGATCATTCAGCTTTCTCCTTCCAGGCTTCGGGCAACTTGTCCTCATCGAGAGTGACGATGTGCCATTCTGCGTGGTTCAGGTTGATGGAGGCTCCTCGTGCCACACGCTCGGCTTGGCTCACAGGCATCGGACCCATGACGTTGGAGGGCTCGTTGGTCTTGTCCTCCACGATGCATACAAAGACCATCGCTTGCTTCATGCGTCGTCCTCCGGTGGGTAGGGAAGGATGCCAAGACGCATCATGCCTTCCTTCATCTCACCAATGCCCTGCTGCTGCTCGTAGTAATCACGTATGTAACTCTCAGCAACAGATGCCATCATGTGCGCGTGGAAGTTCTTCTTGTCCTCCTCCTCGACGCATTCACGCCAGTAGTCCATGAGACCTCGAACGTGACTCGCTCGAAAACTGGTGAAGCCCTCGTCGCGTAGTGCTTGCTCGATCACCTTGATGTTCATGTACATCGTAGGCTCGAAGCTTTTCTGAAGGACCATCGTGATACGCTTTGCAGCGGCATCGGTCATCGTGTATTTGTTTCTACTCATAGTTGAATCCTCCGCAGCTGATCGCTGTCGAGCATCTCAAATATCTGCTCCAGCGTTGCAGTGAGTCGAGTGACAGTAGTGTCGTAGGGTCTGTCCAAGACAAAGTCTGAGCTTAGCTCGCAGGTCCATGAGGTCTCGTCGTTGCGCACGAGATCGTCGCAGGCTTCGTGCGAGATGATGACCTCCACAAGGTTCGCGTTCTTACGCTCTTGTGCTTCATCGGACTGAGGCACGTCCACCCTTAACCACTCGTCGGGGACATCCATGCAGTAGCCGGGTCCCATGCCGCTACCCGATTCCACCACAAACACCGGGAACACCTCCCGGCATGTGATCAAGCCTGAGAGGAACCGGGGAATGACGTAGCCGTCCAACGTCCAACCAGCATTGTCGATACCAGCGATCAGGACGCCCTGACCATTCTCATCGACGTGGATGACTTGGTAGTTCGCAGGCAGGTAGCTCTCGATCAGCTTGACGCTGCGTGCAGCTGAGAGAATTGCGTATCTCATGACTGATCCCCCTCCCAGCTTGCGTGGACGATGAGAGACCCTTCCTCTGTGTGGAAGCAGGCAGCACCATCGATACCCTCGAACTCTCGGATCTCTTCCAAGACCTTGGGCCAAAGCTTTTCCATGGACTCCGCAGTCTCGTAAGAGAACTCCACGCGAGAACCAATGCTGAAGCACCTCATGAATGATTCGTGTCTCATGACGTCTCCCCCGTGCGAGCGTAGACGTTCACCCGCACGTGTCCTCGCTGGGTCACCTTCTGGTTGGCGGGATGTTCGAGCACTCGCTTGGAGGGCTTGTAGCTCAGTGCGATCTTCTTCCAGTCGTGACCCATCGAGTCATCGACGTGGGAGATCACACAGCGGAAGATGTCGCCTTCCAGATCGTGAATGCCAGCCTCTTGAAAGGTCTTCTTGATGTCAGCCTGCCGAACTACTAGATCAGCGAGGATGGCTTTGATCTCACCGTACTCATCGGCAAGAGGTTTCAGATTGCTGTCCATCTTGTTCATCTGTATCGCTCCTTACGTCAGTGAAAGCTTACTGCTGCCCACCATTTGGGGGTGGTGCCAAGTGCGTCCGCGTGTGACGTTGGAGCGAAACAGTGCGGAGTCCTTGGTGAGCCTGCCGGTAGTCGCGTCTGGTTACGCAGTTTCTATGCCGTTTCATCTTTCGATGTTCTACCCGTGCATGCACGTACTCGTTTTAAGCAGCAGTAAGCTTCCTCCTCTGTGTTGCTGAATGTTGAAGTCCATTAGATCACGGTAGCGTTAGCGTGTCTGTGATCTACTTCACAGTTTCCTTCGACGTGTCCAGGGTCTCCAGTTCCTCCGCACGCGGCGTGATGAACTTCTCCATCACCCAGGCGTAGAAACGACGAGCGACTCGCTTCTTGCGAACCAGCACGCGGATCATCTCCTGACCTTCGACGCGATCCTGACCGATGTCGCTCGCGAGTAGCTCAACAATCCCATCGACAGCGAGTGAACCGTGGTACGTCCCGGTAACGGATCGAGAGCGTCTCTGCGAACTCTGTAGCACCTCTCGGTAATGCCGCAGTTCGCTGCGCAGCACCTTCGCACGCTCTTCGTCATCCGACACTGCGATGCAGAACTTGTTGATTGCCTTGATCACAGAGTCGAGCTTCTTATAGAAGCGCTCACCTTCGCCAGAGTGGTAGCGTCCGTGTTGGGGAATGCGCCTGCTATGGACAGCATAGCGACCTGACTTCCAAGACCAGTTCTGCACCCAGCGAAGCATGCCCACTCGCTCACCACTCGCTGTGAGGATCGTGCGGGTCAGTAGTGAGTGTGGATTGTCGTCCACGCGCACGGGCTGCAAGAGGAGGGGCTTGATCCCGTTCTCGATCAGCTTGAATTCCGCCATGCGCAGGTCGTGCTTTCTCTGCTGATTCTCTTCGTACAGACGTTCCCGTGTTGCCTGCTGTTCTTTCTGCTCACGCTCGTGGCGTGCCTGTTCGAGTTCATTCATCCCTATCGCTCCTTTGGTCAGATTAGACCCTATTATCCACATTACCGGTGCCGTGATCAAGCACTTTGTTCAGAGGCTCAAAAACAGAGATTTGACACGGTAGCGTAGCTGTGGTAGGATAGCATCTATGGTGAATATTCACAAATTTTTTGGAGGAGCGAAACAATGAAGTATCGTGTCGAGATCAATACCTACAGCTGCGAACCCGGTCAATATACGGGGAACGACATGGAGTACGATTCTGAGGAGGAGGCTGTTCAAGCTGCGAAGGACCTGTTCTTTCGCTGGACCGCTTCCAAGTTCTGGCGCGTCGTTGACGACGACGGCATCATCATCGATAGCAACGAGGAGAAGTGATATGCAAATTTGGTATTTGGTTCTGATCCTAGCTGGAGGTCCGGGTGCACTTGATCAAAAGATCGTGATCCCGATGCCTACCGAGAGAGTCTGTGAAGACGTCCTCGAAGTGCAGGACGTCCCCACGCTCAGTCGGATGTATTTCCCTGACGACCGCAGTGAGCTGCGTGACATCCTCAAGCGCGAGTGCAGAGCCGCGACTCTGTAATGGTTGAGTCCCTCATCATTGGCATAGTGGTCCTGATCGTTGGCGTGAGGCTCATCTTCTCGGCGACGTTCTGGATCATAGCCATTGTCATCGCTGTAGTCGGTGCTGTCTTTGTCGTAGCAGTGATGGCAGTCTTATGAAGAAAGCCAAAAAGCGTCCTCGTTCTTTCTCACCTGCGTTCGACACGTGGTTGCGTTGGTGCGAGCAGTACGAAGACTTCGCTGATGGACGGCGCAAGAAACTCCCAGGCGAGATGGTCTACCACGAGGATCTGTTCGAGGTGACAGACGAGGATCTCGTCCCCGCGCTTCCCCAGTTGATCCAGAACTGGGCTAGCACTGCGAAGTCGATGCGCTCAGCGATGAAGTTTCGCTATGTGCATCCCTCCGCACACACCATCCGCAAAGGTCGGGAAGCAAAGGACAAGGGGATACGCATGCCAGTATGGCACGACACTCCTGTGGCATTGCCGTTCCCCCTCACGTACGTCGAGGTAGACATCGGCGACACCGAGATGTCCCCAGACAACAAAGCGATGATGATCCTAGCGGAGCGTCATGCCTCCAATGTTCCAGACAGCTGGACAGAAAGATATACGCACCTGGGGATCGGTCCCGGTGAGAAGTTCATCTGCTGTATACCTGCTGTCTACAACCCAACGGGCATCATTCGAGATGGAGTGAAGACCCCCACCTCAAAGCTCTCAGTGATGCCTGTGGAGATGCACATTCCCATAGGACCTCTCGTCAAGGATAACAAGGCAGACATCCAGAGCATCTCTGCGTTCCCTGTGGGGGTCGATGGCAGAGGGTTCATGGAGAGCTACCACAACACAGTGTTGAACCACCTGATGCTGTTTCTGATCCTTTGCCATTCGCACAACCCATCGGTCAGACGCACAGTGCCTGGACTGCCACGCGAAGCGAGGAAGCTCATCAAGAAGCATCGACGCAAGCCTATGGAGAGCACGTTCTACGAGCACCATGTGCTGGAGATCCCTGCAGAAGGAAACGTGCCTCTGCACGTTGGTGAGGGCACTCCTGGCACCCGTAAGCGTCTACACGCAGTGCGCAGTCACGTACGCACGTACGATCACCCCCTGAAGTCAGGTCCCAACAAAGGCAAGACGTGGACGATGATAGATGCACAGTGGCGAGGTGATGAGAAGTTGGGTGTCGTGACCAAGGACTACGACTTCATGCCTCCTCCAAAGGATGACGAGGAAGACCAGTAAATTACTTGATAAAATAGACCCTGTTTTCTCCCATATCAGTCGAATCAATTAGCTCAGCCTCATGTAGGTCATCCAAGATCTGATCCCGTCGATAACGTGGTATCTTTCGAGTCACTGCTAGCAGTATCGAATGAGGCATGTACCCCTGAGTCAGTAGCTTTTTGTGCGTTTCCGATTTTGCTGTATTCAGATATTTCCGTGGGTTCCTAATGCGTTGCTCTATCCTGAAGGATTCCTGCTCCGCAGGAGTCTCCCCTCCCGCCAAGCGTATCTTCTCGATCCAGCTATTCGTACTCCATGTCACGACTTCTATGGCCCAGTTAGCGATGTCCTCTGTGATCACAGGTTTCTCTGAATCGATGCCAACAGCAACGAGACCCGAGATGATCAACGCATTCTGATTCGCTCGTGCCCAGGCATACTCTTTTTGGTGCGTGCGATATCGAGCTGTCTCCTCGAAGTCATCGAATATGTTATATGTCTTCGGGGTGTCCCAGGTAACCTGTGTGAAATCTTCCACGGGGGCATGGTCACGCAATAAACGAGCGTGCTTCTTGATCGCTGAGGGGAATGTTTTAGTACGACGTCGATTGCGGGATGGAAACTCTTCGCCAGAGTCAAACATTAGGAATCTGTTAGAGAAACCCGTTTCTTCTGAGGTACTTCCTAGCGCTTGCGCAAGCTGATCAGGTTGAGCGGTAGCGAGAACGGTAAGAAAGGGATATTCGAGGTCTGGGATGGTTTGCTTGCGACCGGGTGCTCCAGGCACCCATTCATTTGCTCTGCCAAACAACGAGATCACGTGACTAATCATCTGGAAGGACTGCGTCATTGGATTCTTTGCGCTCAGCAGGTGTCGAGCTGCCTCATCCCACAACAGGCAAGCCATGTTGGGAGCCTCAGTTAGTCTGTCGAGCATCGCGTAGTAACTCTGAAACTCCCCATGAACGTAGTCATCCAGATCTACTTCGTGGGCAAATCTTGAGATTGCTTTGAGCACTGCGCCCTTCCCCTCACCTGTCGGCGCTGTGATCATGAGATAAGGCTGCAATGGTGTATCCCACCCATCAACGACGTAGTTATTGCAGCTCGCTATAGCGGTGCACATGAGCCCTGTTGCGAGGTTGAGCGCTGGCTGCTGCACGTATGCACTCTTCCCGGCCCAGTCCGTAATCTGACCAACAAGCCCATCGACTTTGAGCCATTCTTGATTGAATTTTCTTTCAGGTGCTGAGCGCTTCAGTAGAACTGTTGGGGATGGAGTAAGCAGATCACTCTGCTCTTTGCCTCTAGTGGTCCATCGACGTAATTGTTGAATGGTCTGCGTATCCAACCACGTTTCGAGTGAGCGGAATCCTTGCACGCGATCACCCATCTCATGCTTCTCGATGGTGTTCACCACGGTGCCTTTGCGATCTTTTAGGTCCTCATCCTCCAACTGCACCTCGCTGAGCACTGCACCCAGGACACGCTTGACCTTATCCGCATGCCAACCTGAGTGACACAATGCGCCTGTGCAAGCATGGACGTAATCGTGACGAGAGCCTATCTCAGGATAGGATTCCAAGAACACGGCAGCGATAGCGATTTCATCAACGAGCCTTTCTAGATCCCGCTTGACGATATCCGTGAATGGGAGGTCCTCGTCAATGTTGTAGCGATCACCATCCGGGTGGAGGGACGGTGGTAGCACCGACTGCGCTCCCGTGGAACGAATTTCAACGATGGTTCCAAGTTCTTTCGTCTGCCATTTCTGCGTTACAGCGCCACGGCAGCGGTAAAGAAAGTGTGATTCGGGCTTTTCACGGTGACCGTAGGTAAACGTCTCATGTTCTTTGCCCATGATGTGCGGAGCAACGCGGCATGCTTCCCATAGATCAAGGTCGAGATCTGTGAGATCATTCGAGGGTTCACCGAGAATCGCACCGATGTTGTCACCCTTCTGGAAGGCACGATCAAGCTGCTCGCCATCGAGCCTTAGCTTGGTCCAGTTGGTGTGTTTGGGTCGTTTGGATCGTGATCGAAGGGGAACGGTGTAGACGTCCAGCTCTCGCCAATATTTTGCAGTTTGCGTAGCATCGAGACCATGTTTATTATTCGCCACATCTCGTCCTGAAATAGATGGGATAGGGGATCGAACCCGGAGCGTTGAGCGGTTGATTTCGGACTGGGGTCTGCCGCTCTTTCTCTCCCCGAGTGATCTATCGGTTGGTTAGGAAGGGTCATCCTACAACCCGAACAGAACGCTGGAAAGAAGAAAGCTCAGTGACGAGCATAAATCCGTCTTGCACCGACTGTGGTCTCCACGCAACGGCTAAGACTGTCTGCATGAAGGGAGATGGTCCAGCCGATCCCGACGACGTCCAAGTGCTCATCATCGGTGAAGCACCCGGTGCCAATGAGGACCGTCGAGGGGTGCCCTTCATTGGCGACAGTGGTCAGATATTGCGCAGTGAGCTGCAGCGCAATGGACTCACCAACAAGACCTACATCACCAACGTCGTGAAGTGCCGTCCACCGGGCAATCGAACACCCACCGCTGCTGAAATCAAAGCCTGCAAACCCTACCTCGAAGAAGAGTTATCCACACTTTATCCACAGTTTGTTATCACCGCAGGAGTGCCTGCGACCAAGACACTCTTCCGGGGCAAGGCAGCGATCAACAAATTTCACGGTGAGGTCATCCAGAGCGAGAAGGTGGACTACATCGGCATGCCGATTTTCCATCCGGCGTACACGATGCGCGATCCGTCGAAGCTCCCCGGCTTCAAGGATGACATCGCTCGACTGGCTCGACTACTAGAGGGAGGGCTGCGCAATGACACCGTCGAGTGGAACGTGGTGCGTCGGGGCAACCTCGATCAGTTCATCGCTGAATTCGAGGCAGCTCCCGAATTCGCCTTCGACTGTGAAACCAGCGGGCTCTTCCCATTCGACCCGGACGGGTATGTCACAGCTGTCGCGATAGCTCTCGAAGAACGGACCTGGGTGATCCCTGGCTTCATGCACACAGCTTATCAACAGTTTTCCCACAGCCCTTTCGCTCACGGCGATGCGCTCAAGCGACTGATGCAATTGCTGTTTTACATCGCACGTCGTGATGGCAAAAAAAGTTATGCACAGGGAGGCAAGTTCGACTGTAAGTGGATGAGGACCCAATTTGGAGGGAGCTTCCGACTGACCTTCGACGTCATGTTGGCACATCATTTGCTTGACGAGAATCTTGCCCACGACCTCACCAGCATGTGCCGCTCTTACCTCGATGAACCTGAGTACGACATCGATCTGACAGAGAAGCAGGGCAAGAGCGAGAAGCCCATGCGCAACTACAAATATTGCGCTCAGGACGCAACGTACACCCTCAGGTTGGGTCATCTGTTCGAGAAGAGGCTGGAGCAGCAGCCTGAGCTACACAGGCTCTTCTGGAAGCTCACGATGCCTGGAGCGCGTGCAATGTTGGATGCTGAGATGGAGGGGCTCACCATCGACCCGGTCGCTCGCAAGGAGGCAGGTCTCGATCTCCTGTCGAAGAAGCTCACGCTCGAATACGAGCTGAACGAGCTGATCGGCTACGAGATCAACTGGGATGCTCCGAAGCAGGTGGGAAAGGTTCTATACGAGGATCTGGGACTAACCTGCAAAATTTATACGCCGAAAAAGCAAAAGAGCACGTCTGAGGCTGCTCTCTACCACCTACAGGGAAAATCTGATGTGGTGGACAAACTGCTGGAGTACCGGACAGCGGCGAAACTTTTCAACACCTACGTCAAGGGATGGGAAGACTACAGGATCGGCAACACCTACTTTTTCGATTACAAACTGCACGGCACCAAGACAGGACGTTACTCCTCACCACTCCACCCCATCCCACGCGACGGCACCATACGCAACATCGTTACCGCTCCTGAGGGATGGACGTTCCTCTTCGCTGACGTTTCACAGGCTGAGCTTCGCACGGCAGCGCATCTCTCGCGAGACACCGAGATGATACGTTGCTTCAACGAGGGCATCGACATCCACTGGCGCACCTGCATGAACACGATGGAGGTAGGCACCAACGAGTTCTCTGACTTGGTAGTACCGACTGCGAAAGAGGTAGCTCCTTTCCATCGAAAATCCAGCAACTACTCCCACGCAGTTGACATCATGCTCGCAGCTGGACCCGATGACTGCATCAAAGTTGAACCACGTTGGTACGACGGACGCTATCGATCCAAGGCAACAAACTTCGGTTACCTCTTTGGTATGCGTGAGAAGAGGTACATCGAACAGGCAAAGAAAGATTACGGTTTCGAGCCAACGATGGCTGAAGCAACGCAAGCACGCAAAGCTTACTTCTCATTGTATTCACAGCTCGAAGCGTGGCACCGTAAGGTGAAGAAGCTTGCTCGGTTGAGTGGATACACACGCACTCTCACCGGACGTCTCCGACGACTCCCTGGCATTCAGTCCAAGGACAATGTCGTACGTGCAGAGGCAGAGAGACAGGCAATAAACGCGCCCGTTCAGGGGTTCATCGGTGATTACAAAATCATGTGTCTGGTCGAGGCGCACCGCACGTTCCCACGTCACAAGCTTAAAATTGTAGGTGAACACCACGATGCGCTGCTGATGATTGTGAACGACTCGTACATCAGTGAGTGTGTTCCAAAAGTACTCGACATCATCAAGCATCCAAAGTTGATGGACACATTCAAAATCAAACTCAACGTCCCGATGACAGGTGAAGCAGAGCTGGGACCGTGGGGAAGAGGAACAAAGTATGCCAACGGTTAGTTTTTCTGAGGTCTCATCCTTCCGACGCTGTCAAAAGCAGTGGTCGTACCGCTACCGGGATGGATTCAAACGCAAGCTCAAAGGCATACGCCTGTTCAAAGGTGAGATCCTGCACGAGATGCTCAACGCATACGTTGCTGCAAAACTCGTGAAGGGATTTATTGGTGATGATCCATGGGATGTGCTCGCGACGTACGCAGAGAAATACAAGAGCTACTTCGAGGAAGAGCGCGAACGATTCGGTGATGTCATTGGTGACTGCGGTGCCGTCTTCGAGGGTTACCTGCGCAAGTACCGTCATGATCCATTGAAGTATGAAAAATCGGAAGTCCCCGTCTACTTCGACATCCCTGGACTGAAGAACGTGCGCTTCGCTGGGTTCATCGACAAGCTGGCTGTTGATCAGCAAGAGCGTCGTTGGATCATAGATCACAAATTCAATGCCAACATTCCAACAGCTGAAGACAGATTCAGCGAGCTGCAGCTGCTGCTCTACGTCTGGGGTTTGAGTCATTCAAATCCTGAGATCCACATCGACGGTGTGCTGTGGGATTACTCACGCTCCAAGGCACCGACGAAGCCAGAGCTGTTGAAGAGTGGTGCACTCACGCAGCGCAAGAACCTTGACTGCGATAGCCACACCTACATGCGGACCATCGCGGAGAACAATCTCGATCCCAACGATTACGTTGAGATGCTCAAGCATCTCCAAGGCAAGGAGGATACGTTCTACGAGCGCGTGTTCTTACCCAAGCCTACGGATGCCATGGTGAAAGAGGTAGTCGATGACTTCTTGGAGACTGCCAAAGAGATCCAAGGCAAGCGCAAGAAGGCACGTTGCTCTCGCAACATGTCTAGTTTCAACTGCAACGGCTGTGAGTTCCGTCCGCTCTGCGAGGCTGAGGTACGTGGTCACGACACTGACTTCATCATCAAAGCGGACTACAC
>Ga0255058_10001935_pt1 | contig 11541 bp, 8 predicted proteins | sample Cases_109_9_MG_FD_188637 | JGI IMG/M metagenome (GOLD analysis project Ga0255058, IMG submission 188637) | Seawater microbial communities from Amundsen Gulf, Northwest Territories, Canada - Cases_109_9 | ecosystem: Environmental > Aquatic > Marine > Gulf | place: Canada: Northwest Territories... | reverse complement strand
CCCCATTTTCTGAGGAGGGGAGCCCGCCTCCCGGTCCCTCTCAGACCACCGAGCGGATGAGCGAGCATGGCTAGTCGGCAGTTGTCGATCCTCCCCACCGGTCCGCTTACCGGGCAGGGCTCTCATAGCGTCTTGATCGGTCTTATCCTGGCGTTCACATGTCTATTCGTCTTGATGTTCGCCGCAGCGGGAATGGTTGCGATACTGACGGCCATGGTGGCCGCGGGCTTGATCGCCTGGGCAACCTGGCGCTGGCCGATCTGGGCCGCAGCGGCCCTTGCCATCCTCGCACCGATCAATCGCTTCCTTCTCCTACTCATCTTCAACGTTGCCGATTCCACACTCCTCTTGAGCGCCCTTCGCCTCTGGGACGACGCCCTAATTACCGTTCTTCTGGCTCGGGTGATCTATGACGCTTTCAGCAGGCGCAAGGCACCGCACTTGATGTACATCGATGTCCTCATGGTCTTCTTCATTGGACTCACAGCCCTGTATGTCTTCTACCCGGGCACGCTGGCCGGGAATTCCATGCTGAATCGCTTTATGGGCTTCCGGTTCGACGCCTTCTTCCTGCTCGCCTACTTCGTAGGTCGTGGCCTTCAATTGAAGCGCCATCATGTCCGATGGCTGATGATCGCACTCATCCCTAGTGCTGTGGCGGTAGCGATCTTCGGCGTCTGGCAATGGCTGCAACCAGGCCAGAGCGTTGCATTCTTCGACTTTTTGCGCTTCGAAGAGTTTACGAGAGCAGTGGGCGGCACCGGCGAAGTGTCACTCGTCCGGACGCGTGAATTGGCAGGTACGGAGCTATCGCGCGTGTCATCTCTCGTCACCGGTGACCTTCCCCTTTCGTACTATCAGACGTTTATGATCCCGTTTGCGGCGGCGCTGTTCTTCGCCGCGAAAAAACCGATCCATCAAGCGGGAGCGGCCTTGTTCCTCGCCGCTATGCTTGGAGTGGTCGTTCTGACCGTGACGCGTAGTGCGATCGTCGCCAGCATCGTGGCCTTGCTGCTCGTTACCGTCCTCGGGCGCGGGGTCGGAAAGATGATGCTAATCTCTGGCGCGCTTACGGCGCTCGGGCTGGTGTTCCTGTTGTTCAGTGGCCTGACACCTGCATCTTTCGGAGGGCTGGTCTCTCCAGAAGAGGGTTCTCTGCAGGTGCACGTGAGTGCGATGGAGACGAGCCTCGAACTCGTAGAAGAGGAGCCGCTGGGCCGAGGCCTGGCCACCGCTGGACCCCTGACACAGCGACAGGCCCTACAGGGTGGCTTTACGAACGAGAGCTGGTACCTCCAGCTGGCCACGGAGATAGGCATCGTTGGAGCGGTGATATTTTCTGTGATCCTTCTGGCGACAACTGTCGCTGCCTTCATCTCCTACGGACAGGTCAAAGACCCTTGGTTGCGCGCGCTGACGATTGGATTGGCCGGCGCCAGCGTCGGGTTCATCATCGTCGGCATCGTCCTTCACGTTTGGGAGTTCACGAGCCTTTCCATGTTGTTCTGGCTCCTGGCAGGTATCGCTGTGCGCGCCCCGACGTTGGAGGCGGAATGGGAAGCGGCGGAAGGCGCACAGCCGTGAGAATTGCCTTCTTTCACAACCATCCGTCCGGTGGCGCAGCCCGCGCTCTGCACGAACTTGGAAAGCAGCTCGCTCAGCGTCACGATGTTGACGTTTACACGCTCGCCACGGGGGACGAGGAGGCGTTGTCGAGCGCTGACTACGCAGGCAAGGTGACATCGATTCCCTTTGAGGAGCGGCGTCCGATCCGGCTGGGTATCTACCTCAACGACTGGCGGCGCTACCGTGACCTGAGCGATCTAGAGCGAGCTTCCAGGGTCGCCGCCACCGCCATTGACGCTGGAGCGTACGATATTGTGCTGGCCAACGCCTGCCGGTTCCTGCAGTCCCCTGCTGTTCTACCATTTCTCACCACTCCTAGTGTCTATTATTGCCACGAGCCCCCGCGGCGCTTCTTGCAACGAGTGTGTGGTGAGAATGCCGGACCCCTAACGACGTATCAGCGGCTAAGGTCATGGTGGCACAGGCCGGCCAGGATTGTGCTTGACTCCGTCATCAAACGGCGCGATCGACGGAACTTTGCCGCTGCGGGCGCGGTACTCACGAACTCTCGCTTCACAGCAAAGACAATCAGGCGCTACTACGGGCGTGAGGCGACGGTCTGCCGACTGGGTGTGGACGCTAACCGCTTTCACCCGGGAGATGCGAGGCACGGCGACTACGTGCTCTCTGTAGGTGCTCTTGAACCGCATAAAGGCTTCGATTTCCTGATCCGCAGCGTGGGTCTGTTGCCGGAGGGGGCTAGACCTGAACTACGCATCGTCGCGAACTATGTCAATCCTGGCGTGGCGACGGATCTGCGGCGGTTGGCCGAAGGGCGTCGCGTGCCGTTAACCATCATGGAGGCGGTCGGCGAGGGCGAACTTGTCGCCTTGTACCAGCAAGCTCGGGTCTTCGCCTACGCGCCGCACGAGGAACCCTTTGGCCTGGCGGTACTCGAGGCGATGGCGTGCGGGCTGCCCGTGGTAACTGTCGCTGAAGGAGGTGTTCTCGAGAGCGTCCGATCTGGTGAGAACGGTCTTCTAACGGAGCGAGATGAGCGGGAGTTCGCGGATGCGCTGTCGCGGGTATTCGCGGATCGTCAATTTGCGCAGTCGTTGGGCGGAGCCGGGCGGCGGCTAGCAGTGACCGATTGGAGCTGGGATGCGGCGGGGCGCCGTCTGGAATCGCATCTCGCGGACGCGGCTAGCGCAGACTCACGGATGCCCTCGGCATCGCCGGACACCACCAGCGGTCAACCGACCCACGCAGGGAGCTGATCGGCGATGCGGGTCGGGTTCGATGCTACGATCCTGGGGCCGACCACGCGTTATTCCGGTATTGGGCAGTACAGCCTCAAGCTCCTCAACCACCTAGCGGAAGTCGACGGGTCGAACGAGTTTCTGCTGTACGGGCCTCCTGAGTGCCCGCGGCCCGAAGGTCTGCACGGTGATCTCCAGTGGAAGCCGCTCCCTCGTCTGCGCCTGGGCAAGTTGAGCGCCTTCGCTACGTTCATGTGGTCAGTGCCCCGGCTTGTAGAGATGGACAGACTGGACTTGTTTCACGCGCCGACCGTCCATCCGCGAGCCGCATGGCCCCCCGTACCTCGAAGGATTCGATGTCCTTTGGTCGTTACGGTACACGACTTGATTCCCCTTACGTACTACAGCCAACCGCCTCATAGGATGCCGCTTCGTTCGCGCCTCTTTTATCGCTGGAACCTTCGTGCCGCGGCAGGAGCGGACCTCGTCGTTACAGTGTCGGACGCCTCTCGCCAAGAGATCCTCAGTGAATTGAGTGTCAACCCAGACCGAGTTCAGACGATCTACAACGGAGTAGACGCGCCACTCCAGATCCAAAACGGAGCGCCAGGGCGCGGTCCATTGGGCACCGATCAGCCTTACGTGCTGTATGTCGGTTCATTTGAGCCAAGGAAGAACCTGCTTCAGCTCATTCGCGCTTACCGGCGAGCGGTCCGGGACGGCCTTCGATACGATCTCGCAGTGCTAGCAGACCCGCGTTCCGGCAGTACAGTTGAAGTGGAATCCGAACTCGCTGCGTCGGGGCTTGGGAAGTCCATACACCGTTTCTCCTCGGTTTCGGAGCGGGATCTATGGCAGCTGTACGCGCACGCGGACCTGTTCATCTTCCCGTCACTTGCCGAGGGATTTGGCCTGCCGCCGCTCGAGGCGATGGCCGCCGGAACGGCCGTCATCGCCTCGGATCTACCCGCGCTACGCGAAGTTCTTGGCGACGCGGCCTACTTCGTCGATCCGCGATCTGAATTCGAGATCGCCGGCGCGCTTCTCGAGTTGGCCAACAACCCGGTGCAGCGAAAGGGGCTCGTTGAGGCCGGACTGAGCCAAGCAGGTCAGTACTCATGGCGGGACTGCGCCGAGAAGACCCTAGCCGCCTACGAGAAAGCGGTCAAGGAAAAGCGGACGGGTGACCGGGTCGAAATGCGGGACCGTGAAGGGGTGAGAGTCGCATGAAGGTGGGGCTCATGGCCCGCTCCCTGCGCCCACCGATCACCGGGATCGGCCGCTATACCTTCAATCTCGCCTCCTCGATCGCCGAACACCTCGAGCCGGACGTGCTGACACTGTACGTCACGCGCGAGGTCAAAGACCTGAGAGGAATCCGGTGCCGGAAGGTCGTGGCGCCGGTGCCGACGCCCCATGAGGTGTTCCGCGCTGCCTGGGAGCAGACGCTCGTACCGTACTCGGCGCGGCGTGATGGACTCGACGTATTCCACTCGCCGAACTACACGTTGCCCCTCGGCCTCCCCTGTCCCAGCGTCGTAACTGTCCACGATCTTGCGTTCCTGGACCGACGATTTCACAAGGCTCGGCTAAGGCTCTACCTCACGCTTTTGACGAAGATGTCGCTGCGGCGGGCAGACCGCATCATCGCAGTCTCAGATTACACGCGGCGCGAAGTTGAAAGACACTTCCCGTTCACCGTAGGTAAAGTCTCAGTGGTCTACTCGGGCCTTGACCCCGCGTTCCGCAACGGTTCGTCCGCTGTTGCTGGTGGGCCGCCGGCAGCGAGTGACAAGCCGTATGTTCTCTTCGTAGGCAGCCTTGAACCCCGGAAGAACCTCCCGCGGCTCATCCGAGCGTTCGAACACGCAATGTTGGACACAGGTCTTCCTCACGAGCTTGTGCTGTGCGGGCCGTGGGGCTGGCGGTATCGGCCTGTCAAAGAGGCCCTGGCACGGTCCCCCATGCGACAACGCATCCGGCACTTGGGGTACGTCCCCTCCGCTGATCTCCCGTCGCTGTACGCCGGCGCTGATCTGCTCGCCTACCCCTCGCTAGACGAGGGGTTCGGGTTCCCTGTCATCGAGGCGATGGCAAGCGGAACGCCTGTCCTGACAAGCGATCGCTCGGCGTTGCCGGAGGTGGCCGGAGGCGCCGCGGTAACTGTCACACCAACCGATGAAGGCGCGATAGCGAAGGGGATTGTCAGCGTCCTATCTGATCAGGACCTCGCAAATAGCCTCGTCGAACGCGGTCGGGAGCGCTCTGCCGAGTTCACGTGGGAGCGAGCGGCCGCAGAGACTGTCGAGATCTATCGGCAGGCCGTCGGGTAACGGATTCACCATGCGAGTAGCTACGTACTACCCCTGGATCTACCTGAAGGGCGGGATAGAGAGGACGATTCTCGAGTTGACGAACCGGAGCCGACACGACTGGACGATCTTCACCAGCCACTACCGCCAGGAGGAAACATTTCCGGGCTACGCCGAGTTGGATGTGAAGCAGATCGGATCGGTCTCCGTGCGCCGGAACGTGTTGAGCGTTGCCAGCGCCTGCGGGCAACTGCTGGCTCAGTCCGGCAACTGGGACGGGTACGACGCTTTGATGATCAACTGCGATGGCATTGGTAACCTTCTTGCGATGCGCGCGGGTGGTGTGCCGCTGCTCTGTCTCTGCCACACGCCACTGAAAATTAGTTACGACCCACATGCCAAAGAGCGGTGGCTCAGGCTATTCCGGCCGAATCTGCTCACCCGCACCGCCGTCTCGCTCTTCCGGCAGGTTGACCGTCTGGCTTGGAAGCGTTATCAGCGTGTCTTCTGTGTGAGCCGCGAGGTTCAGCGCCGCCTCGTGACGGCCGGCGTTGTCTCGTCGGAACGGACTCAGGTCGTTCACCCGGGCGTCGATCTCGACGGCCTCGTTCCCACCGGTACGAGGGAACCATTCTTCCTCATGCCCGGCCGGATAATGTGGTCCAAGAACATTGAACTCGGCCTTCGGGCCTTCTTCGAGTTCAAATCGCGAAGCGAGGATATGGTCGTTCGCAAGAGCAAGCTGGTCGTCGCGGGCATGGCAGATCAGAAGAGCCAGCGGTACCTTGATCGTCTCCGAGACCTCGCTGACGATCGCGACGACGTCGAGTTCGTTTTGGGCCCAAGCGACGAAGAACTGTTCGGCCTCTACGACCGGTGCACGGCGGTTCTGTTCCCTCCTCCTAACGAAGACTGGGGGATTGTGCCGCTTGAAGCGATGGCATTTGGCAAACCGGTGATCGCCATCGAGCGCGGAGGGCCCGCCGAGAGCATCGTGCACGGCGAGACCGGATTTCTCTGCCCCGACAACCCGGCTGCATGGGCGAAGGCAATGCTCAAGCTCGTGACGGAGCCTGACTTGTACGATAAGCAGTCTCGCGCCGCAAGGCTGAGGGCGGAGCAGTACAGCTGGCAATCGTTCGCTGATGGTATCGACGAATATCTGGACAGTCTGACGGCGAAGAACGCAAGCCTGCCGCGCGTGATGGCGTGAAGATGCGCCTCGGATTCGACGCGACCGTTCTGGGCGCTCATCCTGTCGGAAGGCAGGACGCATATCACCTGCTGCGCGACGTAGGGCGGATGGATCATGGGAACGAGTACTTTCCCTACGGATGGTGCGGTGCCGGAGGCGGGGCTGCGCCGCATCGCTTGGTACACTACGACGAGACAGCGCGACAGACCTTCAACATAGATCGAGGAGCGCACCCGAGACGATGGCGAGCGGCAACCGAGCCGACTCAGAGGAACACGGGCATCAGTACATCGAGATAGCCGGTCGTTACACCGACGGGTTCAAGGCCCTGGTGGCGGCGGAGGGCGGGTGAGGGAGGTAAGGATGGACACGATACCGAAGCGAAATAGCAGCCCAGCGTGGTCTCGCCTTGTCACGACGGCCACTAAGATACTCTTGGCCTTTTCGTTTGCTGCGATGGTTGTCGGCCTGATTTCGCTGGGGACCGCCCTGTCAGAAACCCGGGAAGGGGAGACCGCCGCTGATGGTGACGTCTTGGGAGGGACCCCAGGCGCTTTCTTCGCCGAGACGGTGGTTGAAGGGCTGAATCGGCCGACCGACTTCGCCTTTGCCCCGGACGGACGCATCTTCATCGCTGAGAAGAACGGCAGGGTTCGCATCTTCAAGGACGGGGAACCTCTTCCCGTCTCGTTCCTAGAGGTATTCGCAAATACCATTGAGGAGCGTGGTCTCATCGGGCTCGCGCTGGATCCTGATTTCGAGACGAACGGCTTCGTGTATATCTTCTACACGGTCCGCATCTTCGAATCCAATCCCGAAGGCCCCAAGACTGGGAGAGTGATCCGTGTCACCGCGGATGGTGATGTGGCAGCACCCGGGAGCGCCGTCGTTCTGCTCGGCAGCGTCGTAGGCGATCTGCAAAGCCCTTCTTGCGGGGATTTTCCCCCTGGCACCGACTGCATCCCCCAGGACGCTTGGTTCCACGTTGGCGGCGGGATGCGTTTCGGGTCGGACGGGAAGCTATACATCGCGACGGGCGACGGTGGTCAGGTACCGTTCGACACTCCCCTGCGGGCCCAGGACCTGGACAGCCTGGCTGGCAAGATGCTGCGCATCAACCCGGACGGTAGCGCGCCGCCGGACAACCCCTTCTTTACGGGAGATCCCGAAGCCAACCGCTCCAAGGTGTGGGCCTACGGCCTGCGCAACCCCTTCCGCTTCGGCCTGCAACCGGGCACCAACACTCCGTTCATCGGTGACGTCGGCACGGACGTTTGGGAGGAGATCAACGTAGGGGCGGGAGAAAACTTCGGCTGGCCCTGCTATGAGGGGCCGGAGCAGGTACCCGACTACACCACATCCGTCGTTTGCCAGGACCTCGAAGCCGCCGGGACCGCTGTGTTTCCCCTCTTCGCTTACCCCAACACCAACGGAGCGGCGGTCATCGGCGGCCTCTTCGCCCAGGGAGCGAGCTATCCCCCCGAGTTCCAGGACGCCTACTTCTTCGCCGACTGCATTCAGGGCTCGATTCACGCTCTAAAGGTCGATGAAAGCAACAACCTCGTGGCGGGCGGTGGCACGGCGATGACCGGCGCCGGCTGCACCGTAGACTTCGAGATTGGGCCCCAGGGAGACATCTACTTCCTTTCCCACTTTGGGGGCGAGGTGAAGCGCCTCCGCTTCGCGCCTGCCGACGATACGCCAGAGCTCATACAGGGCGACAACGACTGCGACGAGGACGTGGACTCGGTGGACGGACTCGCCGGGCTGCGACACCTCGCTGGGCTCGCGGTCAGCCAGCAGCCGGGCTGCCCGGCACTTGGTGGCGCTCTGCCCGCCGCGGTCCCCGCCGGCGACCCACCGGACCTCTTCGGTGACGTCGACTGCGACGGCGACGTGGACTCCGTTGATCAGCTCAAGATACTCCGCCACGTGGCGGCCCTTCCATTCACGCAGAACGAACCATGTACGGACATCGACGAAGTCCTGGACGAGCTCTAATTCATGGAGTCAGACGAACGATCAGTGGCGATTCAAGATGCGCATCGGGTTTGACGCCACCGTCTTGGCCCCGGCCTCGCGCTACACGGGGACTGGGCAGTACGCCGAGAAGCTGATTGGTCTCCTTCCTGTTCTGGCCCCGGAAGACGAATTCATTCTCTATGGAACCTCTCCCGGGAGTGACTTTGAGCTGCCGACCAACGTAACTTGGCGTTCCATCGCAGACCTTCCATTCGGACGTCTGTCCGCGCTGATGGGACACCTGATCGCACTGCCGCGACTGGCCCGGGAGGACGATCTCGATCTCCTGCACGTGCCGACGGTTCACACGCGGGCATCTCTGCCACCAGTGCCGAGGAGGCTACCCTGCCCTCTCGTAGTGACGCTTCATGATCTGATCCCGACGACGTACTACGGGCGCTCCGGCGAACCTCTTCCCTGGCGGATGAGGATGTACTACCGGTGGAATCTGAACGCGGTTCAGAAGGCACAGCGGGTCATCACCGTCTCCGAGAGCTCACGGATGGATATACTGAAGGAGCTTCGGGTATCAGCTGACCTCGTCGTGGCGATCCACAACGGCGTAGACTTCGGCTACTCGAACAATGCCGTGACGCCCTGGAAACTGGCAGGCGAAGAGGGCCCGTATATTCTCTTCGGTGGTTCCTTCGAGCCGCGGAAGAACCTGACGAGGCTCATCGAAGCGTTCGACTCGGCGGTAAAGGCAGGCCTGGAGCACCATCTCGTAATGATCGTCGATTCCGCTTCCGGACACGCCGAAAAGGTAAGGGCAAATGCCGACCGCCTATCCTGCGCTGGGCGGCTCCACTTCCTTTCCGGGCTCGACGAGCTGACGCTTCGTGCTGTGTACCGGGGAGCATCCTTGTTCGTCTTTCCTACGCTGGCCGAAGGCTTCGGGCTGCCTCCGCTCCAGGCGTTGGCCTGTGGTGTTCCCGTGATCGCATCCGATCTGGGGGTCACGCGCGAGGTGTTGGGCGACGCAGCTTACTACGTCGATCCGTACTCAGTCACAGATATCGCGGAATCGCTCATAGCCCTCTGTTCCGACGCTTCGCTTCGTGAGGAGCTTGCCGCAGCTGGACCGCAGCGGGCCGCAGGCTTCACCTGGGAGGAGACTGCGAGACGGACTCGTGACGTATATCGATCAGTCGTCGAGGCGCCCCGTGCGACTGCGCTGGCTACGAGATCGTGATCCTCGGATGACCAATCAAGCCCGGAAGAGGCGCCTGAGTGGCGGCGTCAGAATTGCGGGTCTCCTGATCCTCGTGCTGCTTGGTGTGGCGCTGACCACCTGCGGCGACGACCCGACGCCCAATGTCGTCGACCCGACTGGCACGAACACCCTCAGTGCCACTGCCACACCGGTAAGTGTTGGGCCTCTGGTCGCAACATACTTCTATTACTGGTACGACCTTCCGGACGGTCCGCACAGCACGAAGCTGGCCGATAGGCCCGCCGAACCGGAGGCCAGTTACAAAAGCGTCGAATGGTTCGAGAAGCAGCTTCTCGATATCAGCGATGCCGGCATCGACGTTGCGCTGGCTGTCTACTGGGGAGCCCTCGAACCATCAAGCGACGTGGGTTTGGCCAACATGTCCGCCGCTTATGACCTGATCGACGCCAGAGGCGAGTCGCCGCCGGCGATCGCGATGTTCTTGGATACCGGTGCGATCGGGCAATGGCCGGTCTCACAGCGCGACCTGACGCGGCTGGAGAACCAGGAGCGCGTCTACTCTATGATCCGCACCTTCTACGAGATTGTGCCGCGGCACCAGTGGATGATTCTTGATGACCGCCCGCTCGTCTGGCTCTGGGCCGCCTGGTTTAACATCAAGTTTGACCGGAGCTTTTTCGACTATGTCATCTCGAACTTTGAGGCCGACTTTGGCGTCCGCCCGTACATCGTTGGCGAGGAGGTATGGCGGCTGGCCGTGACCAGCAGCGGTGTCGACAAGAGCCAGCAGATGCCCCTGGATGACTTTTATATCTGGGGCGCCTCGTTGAGAGGATTCGTTGATCCGCCTGGCGGCGTCGCTCAGATCGGTCCTGGCTTCGATGAACGGAAACTTACGGGGTCGGGCCGCAGCGGACGCTATCGGGAACGCGAAGACGGTGAGTTCTACGAGCAGAGCTTCGCAGAGGCCATCCGCTCTGGCAGCCGGATCATCGCCATCGAGACCTGGAATGAGTTCCACGAAGCTAGCGACATCGCCGATTCCGTCGAATTCGGGCGAGCGTATATCGATCTCACGCGAGAGTGGGTCGACCGATTCAAGGCAGTCCACGCTGCTCAACCCTGACGGGCGAGACCCGTGCATTCGCTTCCGGCCGAAGGCATCGAGTGGATCCGAGAGTTCACTTTGATCGTCCGTGAGGACACCGTTAACCACGCGTGTCCCAATACGATGATGACGATCCGTCTTAGTTACGAAGAAGGGACCGGAGTCCTGGCTCAGCAGCTGTAAGCGCTCATCCCGAATGCGCGCTTCGTCGAGACGGATGATTTCGCGCGGCTCCTATAACAAGTTCCTGCGCGAAGGCGAGGCGCCTCCCCGCGACGCCACCTTCTCCCCGGCAGCGCAATTATCCTTCCAGCCTATATCGTGGACTCCATTGCGGTAACGGAACACGGAGGCGCCCCACGCTTGAGAGAACTGCACCTAAGCTTCGGTGCAGGCGACATCATCCGCGAGGACAACAACGTCTATGGCGGCGCGGCTCGCTTGAACTACGCTACAGCTCCTGACGAATCCCCGTTCTCCGGCCATAGGCGTAGAGCGCCAGCCCGATAGCCAGAACACTAGCTCCGAGCACGAATAGCAGCCCAACGGACGAATCACCAGGCCCGACCGCTCCACCGGTGTCCGGGAGCACTGCCGGTGTAGCCGTCTCGGCCTGCACCGTCGGCTCTGGCGTCGCCGTTTCGGCTTGCACCGTCGGCTCCGGCGTCGCGGTCTCGGCTAGCGCCGTCGGCTCTGGCGTAGCTGTCGACGGTACCGGTGTAGCTGTCGGCAGTACCGGTGTTGGTGTCGGCGGTACCGGTGTTGGTGTCGGCGTCGGTGTGGCCGTGGTTGGCGGGGCCGTTGTCGGCGGAGCCGTGGTTGGCGGGGCCGTTGTCGGCGGGGCCGTTGTCGGCGGTGCCGTGGTTGGCGGTGCCGTGGTTGGCGGGGCCGTTGTCGGCGGGGCC
>Ga0255058_10001934_pt1 | contig 11543 bp, 3 predicted proteins | sample Cases_109_9_MG_FD_188637 | JGI IMG/M metagenome (GOLD analysis project Ga0255058, IMG submission 188637) | Seawater microbial communities from Amundsen Gulf, Northwest Territories, Canada - Cases_109_9 | ecosystem: Environmental > Aquatic > Marine > Gulf | place: Canada: Northwest Territories... | reverse complement strand
GGCAGGTCCGGCGCATTGCGGATCGCCTCGATGCGCTCGCGCACCACCGCCGCACCGGGAGGCCGTGAGGCTGGCGTCTTCTCGAGCAGCTCGAGCACCAGCGCCTCGAGCTCGGGGCGCACCTCGGGGTTGTGCCACGAGGGCGCCACGGGCCGCGTGTTGAGCTGCTGGCTGATCACCGCCACCGAGTCGTCGCCCAGGAAGGGCGGGCGCCCCGCGAGCATCTCGTAGAGCATGGCGCCCAGCGAGTAGAGGTCCGAGCTCGGAGTGACGTCGCCGCCCACCGCCTGCTCCGGCGGCATGTAGGTGGCGGTGCCCACCATGGCTCCGTCCTGCGTGATGCGGGTGCGATCGAGTGCTACGGCGAGGCCGAAGTCGCCCAGCTGCACGCTGCCGTCAGCAGAGATCCACACGTTTCCCGGTTTCAGGTCCCGGTGGACGATGCCGTGGCCGTGGGCGTGGGCCAGGGCGTCGCAGAGCTGCTCGGCGACGGTCAACGCTTCGTCGACGCCCAGCCGATGGCCCTCGGCCTCGGCGAGCCGGTGCTCGAGGTCGCCTCCGGCCATGTACTGGCACACGAGGTAGACGCGCTCGCCCTCCTCCTCGACGTCGTGCACCGTGACGATGTTGGGGTGATCGCCGAGGCGCCCCATGGCTTCGGCCTCGCGGCGCACGCGCACCAGGTCGAGGCCCTGGCTCTTGATGAAGGCGATCGCCACCTCGCGGTCGAGGCGAGTGTCGCGCGCCAGGTGGACGCGCTTCTTGGCGCCCTCGCCGAGGAAGTGCTGGAGCTGGTAGCGGCCGCGTGCCAGCGTCGCGGGAACGTCGTCTGCGCTCGCCGCGGGCGGCGGAGCCGCAGGCGCAGTCGAGCCGGCGCCCAGCAGAGCGGAGCCGCATTCGTCGCAGAACCGCTCGCCGCGCTGGCAGTCGTTTCCGCACGCCGGGCACGCGAGCGTGGTGGACTGTGCCGCCCCGCAGCCGGAGCAGAACTTCGCCGCGTCGCGGTTCTCGTGGCCGCATTCGGAGCAGATCACGCGGCTCTCCACTCGACGCGCGCGATCGGGTGGGTGCCGCTGAAGCCCTTCAGCGTTACCTCACGCTCGTCGCGAAACTGGAGGCCTCGATCCGCCACGAGCGACCGGAGGTGACCGGAAACGAGGATCTCCTCGCGGTCCGCGAGGTCCGCCACCCGAAAGGCGTGGATCACCGTCTTGCCGAAGAACTTGTCCTGGTCGCGAATCGCCTCGCCACAGTGGAGTCCGATGCGGATGCGGACTGGCCGGTCGGCGTGGCCGCGGCTGTAGGCATCGAAAGCGCGCTGTAGCGCAACCGCGCAGCGCACGCCCGCCAGCGGCGCCGGAAACGCCACCAGGAAGCCGTCGCCGCGCAGCTCCACCTCGAAGCCGCCGTGGGCGTCGCACTGGGTGCGCACGATGCGGTTGTGGTCCTCGACGACGCGCAGCGCATCGCGATCGCCCAGGCGCTCCATCATGCCGGTGTAGTCGTGCATGTCGCTGAACATGAGCGTCACGGTGCCGTCGGAGCCGGCCGCCAGCGACAGGCTGGGCCGCTTGGCCTCGACGGAGGCCGCCACCAGGGCGATCGAAGCCTTGACGTCGCTCGACTGGCTACCCTGGGCCCGCATCTTGGCCGCGAGGGCACGCTCGAGCCACTGGGAGGGTGCATCGATGCGCCGGTAGATCTCGAGAGCCCGGTCGAGCTTCTCGAGAGCGCTCTTGCGGTCGCCCGAGCGCAGCAGCGCGTGGGCCCAGACGATGTTCGTCTCGGCCTCCTCGAAGGGCACGCCGAAGTCGACCATGATCTCGATCGAGCGCTCGAAGGCCTCGCGGGCGGTCGTCCAGTCGCCTCGGGCCGCCGCGACGGCCCCCTCGGCACGCTGCAGGAGACCCACCGTCCCGCGCATGTCCTCCGGTCCGTCGAAGATCTCGTGCGCCTCCTCGAGATGCGTCTCCGCGGCTGCGACATCGCCGCAACGTGCCTCCAGCACGGCAAGCGCGAGACGCGGAACGGCCAGGACTTCGATGAGGCCCACCTCCTCGGCTCGGACGAGGTGGTCGCGGTAGGCAGCGCGCGCCCCTTCATCGTCGCCCTTGAGGTCCAGGATCATTCCCAGCAGGCGCCGCGTGCTCGAGGGGGCCCCCCGGACTCCGCGGGTCCACAGGTCCGCGGCGCAGGCTCGGGCTCCAGCCTCCGCGAGGTCCCAATCGACGAAGTATCGCGCGAAGTCCGCGTTCATTCCGTCGTCGCGCAGGTCCGGCAGGAGCGCGCGCAGCTCCTCGATGCGCCCCGCCGTCCCGAGCGCACACGCGAGTCCGCTCTCCAGCATCGAGCGCTGCACAGGAGCCTGTGCCGTGCCGAGCCGTTCGAGTGCGCGCTCGTAGATCGGGATGCTCGCCTTCGGGTCCAGGAAGATCCAGCCATTCGCAACGCTACCGGCCGTGAGAGCCTCCACGAAGCCGAGGCCGAGTCGCTCAGCGGTCTCCAGCGCGCGCAGGCCCCTCTCCTGGGAGAGCCGGTGGTGCCCAAATGCCCTGTCCACCTGCATCCAGATCAGGTCGAGACCCGCTCGCAGCGAGTCGTTCCCGAGCCGATCGAGGATCTCGTCGGTCTGCTCGAGATCCGACAGCGCGGTCGCATAGTGACCGCCCATGTGACGGGCGGATGCCCTCCCGATGAGCGCGATCGCCAACAGCGTCTCGTTGTCGTTGCGCGAGAGGATCTCGATGGCCTGATCGAAGTGCTCGAGCGACCGGGGGATGTCCGCCTGGTTCTGGGGCAGTCCGCCCAGGGCCCGACCGATGCGGGAGTGGATCCGCGCCTGGCCGAGCTCATCGCCGAGCTCGATCTGGAGCTGCAGCGCCGCTTCGCCGGCCTCGAGGCCCGCCTCCGGCTCGAGCCCGGAAATCCACTGCGCCTCGGCCATCCTCTCCAGCAGGGCGGCACGCTCGGGGACCTCCTCGTCCCCCCAGAATTCGAGCGCCAACTTCCAATGCGCGATGGCCTCTTCCCATGCCACCACCCGGGCGGCCACGCGACCCGCGCGCGCGGCGTAGTCGCGCACCTTGCGCGGGTCGGCTGCGGCGCCCGCTGTGCGGTAGTGCATGGCGATCTCGGTGACATGGGGCTCGACCCGGCTCGCGTGCACGGCTTCGAGAGCGTCGCCCGCGCGCAGGTGGGCGCGTTGCTTGCGCGGCAGGGAGAGCTCGTCGTAGAGGGTCTGACGCACCAGGGCGTGGACGAAGCGGTAGTGGGCGGCTCCGGCCCGCTCGGATTCCTCGACGAGCTGTCTCTCGATCGCCTCCTCCACGGCGTCGACGAGGGCGTCTTCCTCGATGCCGGACATCTGGCGCAGCACCTCGAAGTCGAAGCCGCGCCCCAGCACCGCCGCTTCGGAGAGAGCGCGATTGCAGCCGTCCGAGAGGAGCGAGAGCCGGCGTCCGATGGCGTCCCGCACGCCTTCGGGAATGCCCATCTCCTCGATGCTGACATCGGCCACCCACTTCCCGTCGCGCTGGTAGACCGCGCCGCTCTCGGTCAGATGCTGGAGCACCGATTCGATGAAGAAGGGGTTGCCCTCGGTCTCGCGGTGCACGGCGGTGGCGAGCTGGGCCGCCTGGTCGCCCTCTCCGAGCTGTACTCCCTGGGACCGGGCCTGGAAGAGGGCGAGGACGTCCTCGGCGGAGAGCCCGCGCAGCAGGATGCGCTCGAAGCCCGGATCCCGGCGCAGGGTGGCGAGGCTCTCCGAGAGCGGATGTCGACGGTCGAGCTCCATGTCGCGGTAGGTCCCGATCACGAGTAGACGGCTTCCCTCCAGCTGTCGTGCCAGGTGCTGGAGCAGCAGCAGGGTGGGCCGGTCTGCCCAGTGGAGATCGTCGAGCACGACGATGAGCGGAGCTGTCCTCGACGCGTTGATCAAGAACGCTGCCACCCCGTCGAAGAGCTTCTGGCGATCCGTCTCCGGGTCACCTCGCGGTGCGGGCTGGACCTCCGGCAGGCGCTGTGTCACCTCGGAGACGATCCGCGCCACCACCGGGCCGGCGCTCCCGAGCTCCTCGCGCAGGGCGTCGTCGGGTCTCTCCAGCACGTGCTGGCGCACGGCCTCGACGAAGGGCAGGTAGGGGATGCCACCCTCCGTCTCGTGGCACTGGCCGAGGAGCATCTGCGCGCCGCGCAGCCCCCCGTACTCGCCGGCGCGCTGGGCGAGCCGCGTCTTTCCGATGCCGGGCTCTCCGGCGATCATCACCAGCGAGCCGTGGCCTCCGAGCGCCTCGTCGACGGCGCGCTGCAGGCGATCGAGCTCGAGGGTGCGGCCGACGAAGTGGTGCTGGGTGCGGCGGCCGGGAGTGGGCGCAGGCTTTGCGGCCGCCGGGAGGTCGGGGGCGCTGCGGATCGACCCGATGCGTTCGCGCACACTCTTAGCGCTCTGCGGCCGCGCGGCCGGCGTCTTCTCGAGGAGCTCCAGCACCAGCGCCTCGAGCTCGGGCCGCACCTCGGAGTTGTGCCAGGAGGGTGCGACGGGGCGCGTGTTCAGATGCTGGCTGATCACCGCAACGGAGTCGTCCCCGACGAAGGGAGGCCGCCCGGTCAGCATCTCGTAGAGCACTGCGCCCAGCGAGTAGAGGTCCGAGTGCGGGGTGACGTCGCCCCCCACGGCCTGCTCCGGCGGCATGTAGGTGGCGGTTCCCACCATGGAGCCTTCCTGAGTGATGCGCGTGCGGTCGAGCGCTACGGCGAGGCCGAAGTCGCCGAGCTGCACGCTGCCGTCGGCGGAGATCCAGACGTTTCCGGGCTTCAAGTCGCGGTGGACGATGCCGTGGCCGTGCGCGTGAGCCAGGGCGTCGCAGAGCTGTTCGGTGACGGTCAGCGCCTCGTCGATGCCGAGGCGATGGCCCTCGGCCTCGGCCAGCCGGTGCTCGAGGTCGCCCCCCGCCATGTACTGGCACACGAGGTAGACGTTCTCGCCTTCCTCTTCGACGTCGTGCACGGTGACAATGTTGGCGTGGTCGCCGAGTCGCCCCATGGCCTCGGCCTCGCGGCGCACGCGCACCAGGTCGAGGCCCTGACTCTTGATGAAGGCGATCGCGACTTCGCGATCTAGCCGAGTGTCGCGCGCCAGGTGCACCCGCTTCTTGGCGCCCTCGCCGAGCAGACGCTGGAGCTGGTAGCGACCGCCGGCCAGCGTGTCCGGCTCGCCGCGCGCCTCCGGCGGGCCCCCGGCGGGCGCCGACGTCCGGCGAGGCGGGTCCAGCGCTCCCCCGCACTCGTCGCAGAAGCGCCGGCCACGAGGGTTCTCGGTCCCGCACGCGATGCAGACGACGACCCTGACAAAGGGCTCGCCGCAGTCCCCGCAGAACTTGGCCGTCTCCCGGTTCTCTAGGCCACAGCTGGAGCAGATCGGCACCGGCCGATTCTACTCGTTCCCCGACCGGAAGAGCGCCCGAATGCCCCGGTCCAGCGGCAAACAGGTGGGCCGGATCGGGAGCCGCCGGGTAGAATGGGGCACCGCGTGTCGCTGGAGAAGGAGCCTCGGATGAAGATCTGCGCCGGCTTGGCAGAGACGGCCCACGCCGCCAGCCGTCGCCGCGTGGGCGCCGAGTAGCGACAGAGAATCCAGTGCGCTGTACGGGTTGCGGGCGAGAGAACCGGCAGGGTCGCCGCTTCTGCGGAGGCTGTGGTGGTGCGCTCGCGCCGGTATGCGCCGCCTGTGGGGCACAGAACGACCCGGGGGATCGATTCTGCGGCGACTGCGCCGCCTCGCTCGGTACTGCACCGGAGACGGTGGCTCCGCGCGCCTCGTCTTCCTCGACTGCCGCGGTGCAGGCCGCTTCGGCGCCTTCCAGTCCGGAACTCTTTGCGAGCCGCTATCGACTGGAGCGACGGCTCGGCGAGGGCGCCAAGAAGCGGGTGCACCTGGCGCGCGACACACGCCTGGAACGCGACGTGGCCCTGGCCCTGATCAAGTCCGAGGGACTCGACGAGGCCGGGCGGGTGCGGGTGCGTCGCGAGGCCCAGGCGATGGCCAACCTGGGTGATCACCCGCACGTCGTGGGCGTCTACGACGTGGGGGAAGAGGACGGCCAGCTCTACATCGTGAGCGAGTACATGTCGGGGGGCGATCTCGAGGCGCGCCTCGCGGCGGCTCCAGAGAGACGGCTTCCGATCGACGAGGTCCAGCGCGTCGCCGAGCAGGTCTGCTCGGCCCTCGAGCACGCGCACGCGCGCGGCGTCATCCACCGAGACCTCAAGCCCGGCAACGTCTGGCTCGGCAGCGACGGCGGCGCGCGCCTGGGCGACTTCGGTCTGGCTCTCAGCCTCGACCGTTCGCGCCTGACCACCGAAGGCTCGATCGTCGGCACCGCCAGCTACATGCCACCGGAGCAGGCGATGTCGGGCGAGGTGGGCCCGCGCTCGGACCTCTACTCGCTGGGGGTCATGCTCTACGAGATGGTGGCCGGCCGGCCGCCCTTCGTCGGCAACGACAGCGTCGCCGTCATCAGCCAGCACCTGAACACACCGCCCGTCGCTCCTTCGTGGCACAACGAGGCGGTAGCGCCCGCCTTGGAGGCGCTGATCCTGCGCCTGCTCGAGAAAGACCCGGCCAAGCGCCACGAGAGCGCCGCTGCCGTAGCCAGCGACCTCGCCTCCCTGGACGCGACCCCGGCCGCCGTTGCGGGGCCTGCCGCCACGCCGCCCAATCCCCTCGAGCGCCTGGCCCAGGGCGTCTTCGTCGGCCGCGAAGACGAGCTCGGACAGCTGCGTTCAGGCGTCGACGCTGCGTTCTCGGGGCGCGGCCGGGTGTTGCTGGTGGTGGGCGAGCCTGGCATCGGCAAGACCCGCACGGTCGAGGAGCTCGGTACCTACGCGCGCATGCGCGGCGCCCAGGTGCTGTGGGGCCGCTGCCACGAAGGCGAGGGAGCTCCGCCCTACTGGCCCTGGGTGCAGATCGTGCGCGCCTACGTGCACGACCGCGAGCCCCAGGCGCTCTTGAGCGAGATGGGGCCGGGGGCGGCCGACATCGCCGAGGTCGTGTCGGAAGTGCGTGAACGGCTGCCGGGCCTGCCGACGCCGCCTTCACTCGAGCCCGAGCAGGCGCGTTTCCGCCTCTTCGACAGCATCGCCACCTTCCTGCGCAATGCCTCGCAGCAAGCCCCCCTCGTGCTCGTGCTGGACGACCTGCACTGGGCCGACAAACCGACGCTGCTCCTGCTCCAGCTGCTGGCGCAGGAGCTGCGCGGCGCGCGGGTCCTGCTGGTAGGCACCTACCGCGACGTCGAGCTCGGCCGCAAGCACCCTCTGGCCGACGCTCTCGCGAGTCTTGCCCGCACCGAAGGAAGCCAGCGGGTACTGCTGCGCGGACTGCAGGAAGACGACGTCGGCCGCTTCATCGCCCAGGCCGCTCACGTGGAGCCGCCCTCCGGTCTCGTGTCCGCGGTCTTCCGCGAGACCGAGGGCAACCCCTTCTTCGTGAGCGAGGTGGTGCGCCTGCTCGAAGCCGACGGGCGCCTGCAGGAGCCCGGAGAGTCCGGCGCCTGGAGCGTGTCGATCCCGCAGGGCGTGCGTGAGGTGATCGGGCGGCGTCTGAACCGTCTCTCCGATGCCTGCAATGAGGTGCTGACGCTGGGCTCGGTCGTCGGGCGACAGTTCGATCTGAACGCGCTGGAGCGCTTCGCAGATCTCCCCGCCGATGCCGTGGTGGCTGCCGTTGACGAGGCGGTGGCCGCGCGGGTCGTCGACGAGGCGGCGGGCGCGCTCGGGCGCTACAGCTTCTCCCACGCGCTGATCCGCGAGACCCTCTACGACGAGCTCAGCACGGGTCGCCGCCTGCAGCTGCATCGCCGCCTCGGTGCAATCCTGGAAGAGCGCTACGCACAGAATCCGGAGCCTCACCTGGCCGAGCTGGCGCGACACTTCGGCGAGGCGGCGCCCGGGGGCGATGTGGACAAGGCCATCGACTACGCGCGACGCGCGGGCGAGCGCGCCTTCGAGCAGCTGGCCTTCGAAGAGTCCGCCGAGCAGTACCGGCGCGGGCTGCAAGCACTGGAGCACGACGGCATCCCGCGCGATGCGACGCGTTGCCGCTTGCTGAGCGGCCTGGCCCGGGCCTGCCACCGCAGCGGCGACACCAATCCTGCACGCGAAGCCGCTGAGCAGGCCCTGGATCTGGCCTACCGACGGGGGATGCGCGACGAGGCGGTCGAGGCGTTCCGCGCGCTGCCGACGACCTACCTGCCGGGCAGCCCCGACCAGCTGGTGCGCGACTGCGCGGCGAAGGTGCTCGAGCTGATGGGGGACGAGCGCAACGCCGATCGCGCGATCGTGCTCGCGGGCCTGTCACTCACCTACATGATCACGCCGGAGGCCGCGGAGGGCCTAGCTCTGGCCGAGGAAGCCTCGACCCTGGCGGACGAGCTCGGAGATCCGGAGGCGCGCGCCTTCGCATACGGCGCCCGCATGGGGCTGGGTCTGAACCCCGACTCCTCGCGAGAGCTCCTGGAAATCATGCGAGAGGCCAACCGCATCGAGGAAGAACACGATGTGGGCACCCCCATGGGCGCCTCGAGCTACACCGGCACCCTCATGCTGGCGCTCGAGCTCGGCGAGACGGAGGAGTTCCACGGCGCCTTGGAAAAGGCGCGCGAGTCGGCAGCCATCGAACGCTCGCCCATCTCGCTCTATTGGCTGCGACTCTTCGAGGGCCTCTGCGCGAGCCTCGAGGGGCGCTTCGACGAGGCCGAACGCCTGGCCGACGAGGCCCTCGCCATCGGGCAACGCGCGAATCCCGCCATGGCCGGCTACTGGTACCCCCTGCAGCTGATGCCGATCCGCCGCGAGCAGGGACGTTTCGGCGAGCTCGAGGAACACACGCGTGGCATGGCGGGCTTCCTGACGGCGGTGCCAGCCTGGCGCTGCTTCCTGGCCTGGATGCTCGTCGAGACCGCAAAGCACGAAGAGGCCCGCAGCATCGTCGAGGAGCTCGTCGCAGACGATCTCCGGGGCGTTCCCTTCGACGTCAACTGGTTCCCCTGCACCATGGCCTTGGCAGAGGTGGCGGCCCAGCTCGACATGCGGCGTCAAGCCGAAACGCTCTACCGCCGCATGCTTCCCTACGGCGACCGCTCGCCCATGGTGGGTGCGGTCTACTCGCCAGGCTCAGTCGAGCGCTACCTGGGCATGCTGGCGCGGGTCTTGGAGCGCTACGAAGACGCCGAACGGCACTTCGAGGCCGCGCTGGTCCACAACCAGCGCATCGGGGCGCGCCCCTGGACGGCCCACACCCGCTACGAGTACGCGCGCATGCTGCACCAGCGCGGCGCCCCCGGAGATCGCGAGCGCGCTATGGAGCTGGGGGTGGTAGCGCTCGAGGAAGCGCGCACGCTCGGCATGGCCCATCTTACCCAGGCGGTCCTCAAGCTGCGCCTGGCCCAGCAGGGAGCCGACCCGGCCGACGAGGGCTCGATCCACATCGTGACCTCCGCCATCCAGGAGCGCCGCCCGGATCTCGGTGCCCAGGCCGCACCCGATGGGACCGTGACGCTGATGTTCAGCGACATGGAGGGCTTCACCGAGATGACCGAGCGCCTGGGCGATCTCCAGGCGCGGGAGGTCATCCGCCGGCACAACCGCATCGTGCGCGAGCAGCTGGCGGCCCACGGCGGCTACGAGGTGGAGCTCCAGGGAGACGGCTTCCTGCTGGCCTTCAACAGCGCGCGTCGCGCGCTGCAGTGCGCCGTCGCCATCCAGCGCGAGTTCGAGGCGCACAACCTCGACGCGCCGGAACAGCCGATCCGCGTGCGGATCGGGCTGCACACCGGCGAGGCCCTGCGCGACGCCGAGAAGTTCTTCGGGCGCACGGTCATTCTCGCCTCGCGCATCGCAGCACAGGCGGATGGCGGCCAGATCCTGGTGTCGTCTCTGCTGAAGGAGCTGACGCGGAGTCTGGGAGACATGCGTTTCGGAGAAGCGCGCACCGTCGCGCTCAAGGGCATCGCTGAGCCGCAGGAGCTCGCGCTGGTGGACTGGCGCTGAGCGGGTCCTGCGGTCCCCCATGCCGTCCGCCCTGAGCATCTTGCTACCGAGAGCAGCTTGCAACGACTATCGCGGCGGACGGGCTCCCCTCTGGGCCTTCGTTCTGCTCATGGGCTCTACGCGACGTCTGAAACGCTGAGCGGCGCGAACATGAGCGAGGGCGCCCGGGCTCTCTAGCCATCAATCCTCCGCTGAGCCATCGTTGCCCTCCCCGTGAGCGAACGCGTGGTCGTCCTGGCCCTCTTCTTCCTGTCCGGAGCCTGTGGCCTCGTTTACGAGGTGGTGTGGACCCGGAGCCTGTCGCTCACCTTCGGCATCACCGTGTTCGCGACGAGCACTGTGCTGGCAGCGTTCATGGGGGGCCTCGGGCTCGGTAGCTGGCTCGTGTCGCGCCGCATCGACAGGAGCCCCGATCCGCTGCGGGTCTACGCGCTGCTCGAGGCCGGGGTGGGCCTCTACGCCCTGGCTGTCCCCGCGATCTTCGCCGCCATCGAGCCGCTCTACAGGGTGATCTCGAACACCTTCGAGGATCAGTTCCTGCTCTTCAATTTCCTGCGTGCGCTGCTCGCGTTCCTGGTGCTGCTCGTGCCAGCAACCCTGATGGGGGGAACAGTGCCGGCGATGGGTCGTTACCTCGTGACTCGTCTCGACTCCGTCGGCTGGAACGTGGGGATCCTCTACGCCCTCAATACCCTGGGCGCCGTCACCGGCGTCGTGGTCGCGGGCTTCCTGCTGATCGGGTGGCTCGGCATGTGGCGCACCACCCTCGTGACCGCCGCCGTCAACCTGTCGATCGCCGTCTTCCTTCTGCTGTGGCGGCCGGGCGCCCGGCCCTCGCGCACGGAGGGCAAGGCGACGGAAGTTGCACAGCCTGGCATGACCCGGCTCGCAGGGCTGGCGGTGGCCGTCTTCGCTTTCTCGGGACTCAGCGCGATGGCGTACGAGGTCGTTTGGACGCGAGTGCTCGTGACCCACCTCCACAATACGACCTACGCCTTCAGCACGATGCTCGCCGTCTTCCTGTTCGGTCTGGCGCTGGGAGACGCGCTCCTCGTGCGGTTCTACGATCGGATCGCCCGACCGCTCTTGTGGCTCGGCGCCGTCGAGTTAGCGATCGCCCTGATGGTCGTGCTGGCCACGGCCAGCTATGCCTCGCTTGGCCAGCTCGGGTCGCTCTCACAGGGCAGCTGGGCGAGCGCGGTGGGCCTTATGTTCACCCGCGCGGGGGTCGTGCTGCTTCCCAGCGCCCTCTTGTTCGGGGCGACCTTCCCCCTCGTCGCGCGCATCGTCTGCGACGAGCTGGGCGCTGTCGGTCGAGACCTGGGCAGGACCTACGCCGCGAACACGCTGGGCGGCATCGCGGGCTCCCTGCTCGCGGGCTTCTTCCTCGTCCCGGTCTTCGGGCTGCGGGGCACACTGCTGGCACTCGCGGCGCTCAACGCCGCACTCGGCGCAGCCTGCTGGCTGGCGGCCACCCGCGGCGCGCGGCGCGTCGC
>Ga0255058_10001933_pt1 | contig 11543 bp, 16 predicted proteins | sample Cases_109_9_MG_FD_188637 | JGI IMG/M metagenome (GOLD analysis project Ga0255058, IMG submission 188637) | Seawater microbial communities from Amundsen Gulf, Northwest Territories, Canada - Cases_109_9 | ecosystem: Environmental > Aquatic > Marine > Gulf | place: Canada: Northwest Territories... | reverse complement strand
ATTCGTCAACAGCGATGTCAAAGTGCTTCTGGTCGTCGCCCTTGGCATTCACACCGACGGATTGCCTGTGGTCAGGCCCAGGTTGGAGCTGATCGAGAATCTGTTGGGAATCGACCTGAAGCTGCCTGAGCAGCGCGAGCGTCTCCGCACATTCCGGCGGTGTGTCGTGGAGGGGGGCGGTGTTCATTTCATTTTTCCCTCGATGAACCGCTCTTGTTGTGGAGGCGTGGCGGTAGTGGCCAAGAGACGCTCTCGGTCTGCTACGCGCACTCCCGCGAGATCCGCTAGTTCGTCGAATCTGGGGGCATCGATATTCCCCTGATGGAGTGCACTGGCCGCGAACGCCGCCAGTCGAGAAGAGAGGGAGTCCATCTCATGGGGTGCTTCCTGCAGCGCAAGTTCCCCTTCGATTGGCGTATGCTTTTCACCTTTCAACATCGTTTCTAGTTGATCGAGTTCACGGTCTGTCAAAAGTCGGAGGTTTCTCAAACGATGCGCAGCCACGCTGGGGCTCGTGCCGTAGTAGTGAGCCGTGCGTAGGACGTCCGACAAGGTGATCGGGTGACGACCCGTGCGCTGGCGACCATCCACCCGACGACTCTCGCCCGTCTTGTCGCGACCGTCGCCCTCTGAAAACACCGAGAGCACCGTGGGACCAGCGCGTCCCAATGTCTCTTTGCCGAGGGTCTCCACGTATCGACGCAGGCCATGCTGGGGAATCAGAAGGCTGCTAGCGAAAGCGTCGGCCCTCACCTCCGCAAAGTCAGGCGCTACGCCAGGATTGCATACGCGCCACGGCCCTTCGGTATCGAACAAGAAATGGGCAAGGCCGTGTGCGTATCTGAAGCGTCGGTGTTCGAGACCAAGGTTCTTGTCGATCACAACAAGAGGCCCGTGATCCGGTTGAGCGATCGAAATCGAAATGATTCCTGTCGGCAGAGTTGCCTTGGCCGAACGAACGCCCAACGTCATCAGCAGTTCGTCAACGAAACGGACGGGCCCCTCTCCAAGTGCTAGGCGACGCCGCTCATCCTCCGCAATGCGATATCCTTGCCGCGCCGCTTGCCACGGCGTATTTGCGCGCTCAACTCGGTAACAAGGAAGCGAGTGTGTAAAGGTGTCGATCTCAAGTCTTGCTTCCAGATCGGTGAGAGCCTTCGCGATCGCGCACACACCGGCGAAGGAACTCGGCCCCTGATCTTCCGCGAGATCAGGACGGGAGCGGAACAGCTCGGCAATGCCATCCACTTCCTGGTCGTCGCTAGCCGGGGGAAGGAGCTCGCTGGGGCTACAGCCATAGAAGGCAGCTAGCCGTCGCAGCTCTTCGGCCTTCAAGGATCGCCGTCCTGTCTCGATCTGGGCGATGGTGGCTCGCGATACGCCAAGCTGAGACGCGACGTCAGCCTGGATAAAGCCACGCGACGTCCGCGCCTTCTGAAGAACAAGCCCTAGATCATGTGCGTTCCCAGCCATATCTGGTTTTTCAGCCCCCTCCGTGGAGAAGGGCACGTCTAACATCTGAACCTACGGCCGTCAATGATGTTAGGCATTCTAACATCCCATCTGACCGCCGCGGACGGCCACTTTTCCACAGAGGCCGTGGCCTGGCTGTGGAAAAGTGGGCCGGTTTGGGGGAAACTCTGCCTGGATCAAGACACCGGGTTGCGGTACCCACGACGTCAGCTTGCGAATCTTTCCTGCCGTGGCTTCACCTGTGGTGACACCCTTCCTGTCCCTTCTCCAGTTTCGTCAGAGTCTCGCACGGGCGCTTATTCTCCCGTGTCAATTTCGTGGCCGACACGGATCGCAGAAGCGGTTGTGGGGTCCTTGCGACAGGAACTCCCGCTCGCATCCGATGCACGTCCGCACAGAAAGCTGGCGGGGGTTGATCTTGTGTTGCTGCAGGAGCTGCTTGGTGAGCCCGAGGATCCTAGCGTGTTTCACAACGGCATCGCGATCGAAACCAGCCTCTTCGAGCTCCATCAACATCGCCTCTCTGTCGCCAAAGAAGCCATCGATGATGCGCTGAACGATTTCCCGCGTGAACAGGGGGCCTGAGGGGCCTTGGGCCTTCTTTTGCCGGTCTGTCATCAGTACGGTGGTCGCACAACCCTGGCCCCATGGTTACCGCCCGTGATCGGCGCTCGCGCAAACTCCGCGAAACCCCTCACGGTGCGAGGAACAGGACTCGAACCTGCACGCCCTAAGGACACTGGAACCTAAACGCAGACAGGGGCCCCTGCAAACCCGGAGTTTATTGGGGAAAGATGCGTCAGCAGACGTCCTGAGAGGTAGTGAAAAGACGCATTCGGGACAGGATGTCCCAGAAGCAAGCGACGTGGTGACGATGTCGCAAGTGCGCGCATTCGCCAGGGCGCTCGTGCGGCGCGTTGCCGAAGGTGGGGAGATCCCACTCGCGTCGTTGCGCGAGCTTGGCGGCCTCGTGCTGCGTTCGGAGTTGGTTGCCGTCAGCCATCAGCTGCTCGAAGGACCGCCTGAGTTCGCGCTCAGACGGGCGATGGAGCTGTCAGGCTTGATCTTGGCGGAGGTGGCTACCGATTGCCGCGATGCAGAGCAGGAGGCGGTCAAGTGAAGCGGAACGAGGCTAGGAAGCCGAAGTCCCGCATGATCTCCTTTCGCATCGATGAGAACGATTTCAGTCGCCTTGATACACTCGCCCGCCAAACGAGCTGCTCCCGCGCCGAGGTACTCCGACGATGCCTCCAGGGAGCTCGCTTGAAGAGCACCGTCGACGCGCAGGCGCTTAGTAGAGTGTCGCGACTTCATGCGGATTTGAACCGGGTGGGTGGCCTACTGAAGCTCGCCATTCGAGAAGGCGTCGGCGACCGTGCCAGTCACTACACGCTGAGCCTCGAGCTCCGCGAGGCCGCCCGTGAGGTGAGTCGAGCCGTCGAGCGATTGGCTGGGCTCTGGTGATTGTCCGGCACCAGCGCCCTTCCACGTCGGGGAACGGCTTTCGTCAGCTCGCTCGCTACATCCGCGGCCGGAGCACCGACCCTCGGGCAACCTGGTTCCTCGGTGCCAACCTCCCTGGCGTAAGCACCGCCAACGACGTCGAGCTCGCCTGCCGACTGGTCGAGGCAGTCCAAACGCAGAACACCCGGGCAGGCAAGGACCGCACGTATCACCTCGTCATCTCGCTTCACCCAGAGGACCGCAGCCTCGACAGGAAGGAGCTCCGGCACGTTGTGGAACATCTTGTCGACGTCCTTGGGTTCTCCGAACACCAGTACATCGCAGCCCGCCACAGCGACAAGGACCACGAGCACATCCACGTGGCCATCAACAAGATCCATCCCGGGAGCCTTCGGATTCACTCGCCGGGCTGGGACCACCAGAAGCTGTTCACCGCGGGACGGGCCCTCGAGGCCGAGCTCGGCCTCCGGCCTCTGCGTTCAAGAGCGCGAGAGCGAGACGACTTGCCCCAACGGGCTGCGGACTATGAAGCCCAGCAGGGAGTCGACAGCTTCGCTCGCTGGGCGCGCGAAACCCTCTCGCCTGCACTTCGAGCAACCGAGATACGAACCTGGGACGAGTTGCATCGAACCTGTGGTCACTTTGGTGTGATCCTTCGGTTGCACGGAAATGGACTGGTCTTTGAGGACGCGGAGCGAGGCATTCGCGTGAAGGCATCGAGCGTCGGCCGGGAGCTGAGCAAGCCCCGACTTTGCAAACGGCTCGGGGACTTCCAGCCCGCTGCCTCGCAGCATTTCGAAGCGGCGCGACGCACAGCGCACCGGTACTCGCCGATGCCGCCGAGCGTTTCGCAGAACTTGTGGAAGGACTATACGCAGTCGCTCGAGCAGGGCCGTCTCGAACGCGAGCGCGCCTGGAACGTGTACCGGGAAATGGCTGCGCGCGAACGTCGAGGACTGAAGGAGAAGGTTCGCCAACAGCGAAGAGTCCTCGCCGCCCTACCCGTGTCAGGGCATGACCAACAACGCCTCTCCAGGCAGCTCGCGCTGCGTCAGGCGATCGACGCCCGGGCGCTCAGGCGCAGACTCGCCGCTCAACGAAAGGCGGTTCAGAAGACTCCGCACCCCGGCTCTTGGCGTCATTTCGTGGCCAGTTGCGCCACGAACCGCGACGCCCGTGCGATTCGACTTCTGCAGCGACGGGAGCGAGACCCATGGGATCTAGAGAGGGGCTCGTGAGGAGAAGAGGCACTACGCACTACGTTGGGACGCGTAGCTACGAGCCCTCTTTGGTCTCCGAAGAAGTCGACATAAACGCCTAGCACCGCGCAATTCGGCACTCAACGTGAGCCCGACGGGCTAAGAGAGCTCCGAGCTGAAGCCGCCGCACTCGACTCGCTCGCCGAAGAACCGACCGAGCTCACCGAAGAGGAGGTGGGTCATGGGTAACGCTCCCGTGGCTCACATCACTCGTCGCCAACCGTTTGTGCCGAAACTGCCTAGACCAAGAACCCTCGGCAGCACGTCAGACCAGACCACAACACGCAAACCTCGCGCGGTATCGTGCCTAGAAGCGCACGCGGTTCTGTGGTAGTTCGGCGGTAGGGAATACACCAACCGGTCCCACGTCGAGGAGATGACGCCATGCACATAAGCAAAATTTATTTGGTCGCGTTGTTGACTGGCACCTTGGCGTTGATCGGCTGCGGCGACGACCCGCCGCCCACCAACGGTACCGGTGGCAATGGAGGTACAGCAGGCAGTGGCGGTACAGCAGGCAGTGGCGGCACGGCAGGCAGCGGCGGTACAGCAGGCACGGGCGGGACAGCAGGGACCGGCGGCACCGCTGGCACGGGCGGCACGGGTGGCACCGGCGGCGGCACCGACGCCTGTGTCGGACCTCTGTGCGATGCGCCCGTGCCGAAAGCGGCCTGCAACGCGTTGATCGACGAATGCACTACGACTGAAGAGGTCGACCTGACACCAGAGCAGTGCGGCTCAATCGCCAACGAGGTCTTCTGCGAGGAGGGCGCAGGCGGCACTGGCGGCGCGGGTGGAACGGCCGGCGGCGGCGGCACTGGCGGCGCGGGTGGAACGGCCGGCGCAGGCGGCACTGGCGGCGCGGGTGGAACGGCCGGCGCAGGCGGCACTGGCGGCACTGGCGGCGCGGGTGGAACGGCCGGCGGCGGCGGCGCGGGTGGCGCGGGTGGAACAGCCGGCGGCGGCGGCACCGGCGGCGCTGGCGGTGGTATCGACATCTTGTGCGAATTCGAGCTTTGTCAGGTCCCGGAAATCGCCGATCAGTGCAAGGACTTCATCGTCCTTTGCCTCGCAGCGGGTGGCAACGACGAGAAATGCGTCGTGTTTGCGGAACTGCACTTCTGTTCCGACGACTGAAGACAGAGAAGCTGAACGCTCTAACGATGCCCGACCCACCGACAGTGGGAAGGAGCTCTAGGTAGAACCTGGCACGAGATGCTCGAACGGGTGGAGTCGCGGCGAGGTCGGCAAGCTCATTCGCGACACGAGCCCACAAGCCGTTGTGTAGCCAGGGGCTCTTCAGAAAACGAGGCAGTGCGCCGGAACGATAAGATTATTCGCGCGGATTCTGCGGTCTTGTTGAAATTGTTTTTCAACGAAGATCCTTTGATTTCTGGGCTGAAATATGGGAAGCCCTCCAAGGGCGTGACGGGTGGAGACTAGGATGGGGAAATCATGATTAAGAACAAAAGCTTTGGGATTCGCATTGTGTTGGCGACGATGATGGCGCTCACGGTTGCCGTAACCGGTTGCAGTGATGACGACGGCGGCGGTGGCAGCGGCGGCACAGCGGGCAGCGGCGGCATGGCCGGCGAAGGCGGCACCGGCGGCGGTATCGACATTGGCTGCGACGAGGGTCGCTGCGTTGACGTCGACCAGGCGACCAAGTGCGAGGAAGAAATCCTAGCGTGCATTGCAGCCGAGCCGGCCAATGAACAAGCGTGCATTGCATTCGGAAACTCCTTATTCTGCAGCGAAGGCGGCACCGGCGGCACCGGCGGCAGCGGCGGCACAGCAGGCAGCGGCGGCACAGCGGGCAGCGGCGGCACAGCGGGCAGCGGCGGCACAGCGGGCAGCGGCGGCATGGGCGGCGAAGGCGGCACCGGCGGCGGTATCGACATTAGCTGCGACGAGGAACGCTGTGTTGACGTCGACCAGGCGACCAAGTGCGAGGACGCAATCTTAGTCTGCATTGCAGTCGAGCCGGCCAATGAAGAACAGTGCATTGCATTCGGAAACCTCATATTCTGCAACGAAGGCGTCTTGGTCCCGGTCTTCGTGACGAGCGTGCAATACAGAGGAAACTTTCCTGATGGTCCTGGGCTTGACGGCGCCGACGCCCAGTGCACGCTCGCTGCGACGAACGCGGGTCTCGGCGGAAACTGGAAGGCCTGGCTCTCGGACGGCACTACGGATGCGCGCGACCGTATCCCGGATGGGGAATACCTGCTCCTCGACGGGACCCTCGTCGCCGACGACAAGGACGACCTCACGGACGGCGACCTGGACTCTCCGATCCAAGTGGACGAGACCGGCACTACTATCTCGAGCGGACCTATGGGCGCTTCCGTCGAGACGTGGACCGGAACGCGTACAGACGGCACCAACTCGGGGGTGGGCACGTGTGACAACTGGACGGTCAACACCAACGCGAGTACAGCGCAAAGCGGCCTTGCAGATGCCACGGACGCAACTTGGACTGACCGAGGGGTGGCGGAGGAAGCCTGCGATATCTTCAACCGGCTCTACTGTTTTGCCGACGCTACCAGCAACTAGGAAGAACAACACCCCGGTCGGCAATGGGATAGCTCTGACCGAGCTCGACTAACCGCCAGCGTAGAACAGCTTCAAACGGAAACCGGCGCCGTCGATTCGACGGCGCCGGTTGACTTTTTGCCGCACTGCGGCCCCCGACTATGTATCTGACCACGCCCTGAAGTACCCGGGCGATGACATCGAGACGTGGATGGAAGACGCTCGTCCGATGTACGACTGGATACTCCGAGGGTGAGCCTTCGAGATGTGCGGGTCCCGCAAGGGCTCATCCGCGCGAATAAGCCGAAGGCGTTGAGCGCGGCACGCGGGGATTGGACATCTTCGATGTCATACAATCCCACATCTTGCCCTGCCCAACTGCGTCAATGTCGGTGGAAGAGGCTGAACATCACGCAACATCGCGGAACGGAGTGCAACAAAGGGATCGATCATGCAATCGGCCGCGCGTGCCAAGCCACTCCGCGCAAGAACGCGCAACACCACGCGATTCACAGGCCGATTCCCATCGCCGAGGGCCAGAAAAGACGTTGAGGTGACCCAGCACACCGAAGCCTGAGCAACTTTTTGCTGCCCAAAACCGATAACTAGGGTCCAGAGAGAAGGTATGCCCAGAGCAACACTACCAGGTCCGCAGGCATTACAAGGTGCGCCACCTCGCGTCTACTTCTCGTGTCATCGAGATGCGATCGAGAGCTATCTACGCCTTGGCTATCACATCAAGGAAGTATGGCGGGCCTACCGCGGTGTCAGCCCGCCGTACCCAGGTTGCTACACGTCGTTCTACAGGCAGGTCCGAAAACATGGCCTCGGATTCAACGAGCCCGCAAGGTGAGCCCGCAGTTCTGGCCAAGCCAGACATCAGCGATACACCCAAGCGCGCGTCCACCGCGTCGACGCCCAGCATTGAGTACGTCAGGAACAACCTCCGCCGAAATCTTCCCAAGTTGGAGCTCGAATGAAGGCGCCATCTTCGCATTTCGCCTCAGCCGACAGGAGTGAGCCATGAGCGAGTTTCATTGCGTCATTCAGGCAAAAGGCGGAATCGGAAAATCGTTGGTTGCCTCTTGGTTTGCGCAGTACCTGCGGTCGCGAACCGATGATCCGTTGTGCGTCGAGTGCGACGCGTCGAATAGGACGTTGTCTCGGTATTCCGGCCTTCGCGTCCAGCGCATCGATCTCCTTGATGAGGACCGGCGAATCAATCGTCGACGTTTCGATGAGCTTCTCGAGATCCTGCTCGAGGACGAGCAGAAAGCGGTGGTGGTCGACAACGGCCAAGGCAGCTTCGAACCCTTGGCTCAGTACCTTCTCGAAATGGACGCCGTCCGTCAGCTCCGAACGGCGGGCCGCGAGACGTTCTTTCACTGCGTCGTGACCGGCGGTCAGCACGGCCCCTCGACACTGGCGGGGCTCGCGACGGTCGCGAAGTTTCTGGTCGAGGATTCGACTCTCGTCGTCTGGCAGAACGAGTACTTCGGGCCCGTCGATGTCGAGCGCGTCAGCGAGCTAACGCAAGCGTGCTCCGACAGGTTGATAGGGCCCGTGGTCATGGTCCGCCGGGGACACACATTTCAGGAAGACGTTCAGGAGATGCTCGGCCGGTTCATGACGTTCGACGAAGCGATCGCTAGCGATCACTTCAGGACACCGGCCAAGTCCCGGCTTTCGATTGTGAGAACAGACCTTTTTACGGAGATCGAACATGCCCTCGAAAGAGCGTAGAAACCGACGGCCACTGCTGACTGATGAAGACAAGAAAGAGATCGTGGCGCAGGTTGCCAAGGAATGCGGTCGCTTGATTCCTCAGGATGATCCTTTGTTCGATTTGGTGGTCGTCAACGAATGTGTGCTTCGGCGCACGGTCGAGAACCTTTGTGACCGATTGACGTCATCTCTCGTGAGAGAGCTAGAGCGGATGCTTTCGGCCCACCTCGACCATGTTGGCGAGGAGCTGTCTCGCGCGGTCGAGGCAAGGGTTCGCGGGTTTGTGGATCTCTACGACGTGGCCGAGACGCGACTCGATCGTCGCGCGCAGCTATGGCTGTTCGGAATCGCCACGTTCGGCATCTTGATCATGGCCTTGGCGTCTGGCCTGGTGGGGTGGCCATTCCAGTGACCATGCGTAGGCCGGCGCTAGGAAGAGATGAGGCCACGGCGGTCGCAAGGGCAGATTCGCCCCTGCTGACAAGGGATGAGGCGGCGGTGTAATCTGCTTGGCGTCGGATATCTGCTCGGGCATCGCCACGCGACGACCACCAACCAGTACGTTCATGCACGTCGTAGCGCCGCGGAGGCGGTTCTTTTGGGACAAAATCTGGGACAAATCGCGCCCAAGCCCGAAGCGCACTGGAACACCACCCGCGCTAACCCCCCGACATCACTTCAGTGCGAGGAACAGGACTCGAACCTGCACGCCCTAAGGACACTGGAACCTAAATCCAGCGCGTCTGCCAATTCCGCCATCCTCGCAGGGGTAACGATCACCGGGGTTAGCACTTCTTGGGAAGGGCTCAAAATGGCCACGTCCCGGCTAGTCGAATACGTGACCGTGCTCGTAGCGTTCGTCCGCACCCGCGGCTTCGGTTAGCTCGGCAACGTTGGACTTGGTGAAGAACCCCTCGAAGCCGTTGCAACGCTCGATGTACTCCATCGAGCACTTGATACGCGATGTGATGCATGCCCGTCCGTAGTTTCGGACGAAGTCCTCGCCATACGCGCGAGCGAATCGCCCGTCACGTCTCCAACGCGCTCGGTTTGCCAAATTGGCAACGCTTCGGCGCATCGATTTGGGAATAGGGCGTAACGAACCCCGGTTGCTCACAGTAGACATCTCAAACAGGGGACCCCGTATGAAGCTCGAAATCGGCACACCGCAAAGACCGACCCACGACACCAGCCATGATCGTCTCTCGGTTCTGAGGGACGCTCACCGAACACTCATCGCCCTCGCGGATGGGGCAGGCTCGAGGGCGGGGGCCCAGGCTGCGGCTGCCCGTGCGGTCGACGAGCTCGCCCGATGTTTCCGAAGCGGCATACTCCCCGACAATCCTCGTGACTGGGAAATGGTCCTCGAAGGGATCGACCACACCATCCTCGGCGACCCGGTTGCCGGCGAAACCAGCGCGCTCGTCATGCTGGTCCAGCAAGAGGTCGTCGTGGGGGCATCCGTCGGCGACAGTCTCGCGTACATCGTTTCGCCCGGTGGCGACGCGCAGCTCCTCACGCCTCGCGATCGCAAAGGACCTCGCATCGGCACGGGCATGGCAAGTCCGATCGGCTTCGGCCCCGTCCAACTCGACGGCAGACTGATCACGCGTCGCACCCCCATAGCTCACTCAGGCGAGCTTCCGTTCCCGATCGCCGCAGCCTGAAGCCGAAATCGCCGGCCACCTCATCCGCCGTTGACGACCTCGACCGGCGCCTATAGAAACGGGCCAGAGGTCTACGATGAAGAGGACGCTTCCCGCCACAGTCACTGTTTCGCTGCTCCTGATCGTCGGGTCGGCAGCTTCCCAGGATGCCGCACCGTCGAAGGACGCGGAGACGGCGAAGGAAGCCGAAGCTCCAAAAGAGGCGGCCGCGCCGGCGGAGACCGCAGCACCCAAAGAAGTAGCGAAGGTCGAGACCGAGCCGCCAGAGCTCAAGCGTCTTGCCGGAAGTTACACCCTCGTCGGAAACCAAGCCGATAGCATCGTGGCGATCAACGCCGCCATCAAGTCTGCGATCATGGGGATGGGCGGGTTAAAGAAGGACGTCGCGCGCAAGCGCCTGAACGCTGTCAACAAGGTCGTGACGCGTCTCAAGATCTCCAGCGTTCGCAAGGATGTCACCGTCGGCATGGATGACTACGTGGTGACCGCGCCCCTCGACGGAGGTAGCGTCGAGGTCAAGACACCCAGTGGCGACACCGCGCACGCCTCCTTCAAGCTCGCGACGGCGACCCTCGTCCAAGACATGGTTCAGTCCAAAGGAAGACGCGAGAACGCATTCCGGTTCAACAGCCACGGCAACTTGGTGATGAACGTTCGCGAGACCAGTTCGCAGCTCACCGCTCCGGTGTCGTACACCCTCGTGTTCAAGCGCGCGGGGAAGTAGCCTTCCATGGGGTGCGAGCGCGCTGACACTGACGCTACTACGGTGGTAAAGTCATTGCTATGCACGCAATGGTTCTCGATCGGCCTGCCCCCATCGAAACGCATCCCTTGCGCCTCGCCGGCGTTGCCGTTCCGGAGCCCGCGGACGATGAAGTACGAATCAAGGTAAGCGCTTGCGGCGTTTGCAGAACTGATCTGCATATCTGCGAAGGCGATCTCGAGGTGCGTCGCTCGCCTGTGGTCCCCGGTCATCAGGTCGTTGGCACCGTCGAGGCGCTCGGCGCGAACGTCGACGAGCGCGAGCTTGGCCAGCGGGTGGGCGTTGCGTGGCTGCACCGCGCGTGCGGTTGCTGCACGTTCTGCGTCTCGGGGCGCGAGAACCTCTGTGATGCTCCTGATTTCACCGGTTGGACCGTCGACGGCGGCTTTGCCGAATACGTGGTCGCCCCGTCGAGCTTCACCTATCCACTTCCCGACGGGTTCTCCGATCTGCAGGCTGCGCCACTTCTCTGCGCTGGGATTATCGGTTACCGATGCCTCCGAAAGACCGGTATCGACGACTGGTCGGGTGCACGCCTGGGCCTCTACGGTTTCGGCGCGGCTGGCCATGTCGCCATCCAAATCGCCCGGGCTCGAGGCGCCGACGTCTACGTGTGCACCCGCGATCGAGACAAGCACCGAGCCTTGGCCGAAGAGC
>Ga0255058_10001932_pt1 | contig 11549 bp, 12 predicted proteins | sample Cases_109_9_MG_FD_188637 | JGI IMG/M metagenome (GOLD analysis project Ga0255058, IMG submission 188637) | Seawater microbial communities from Amundsen Gulf, Northwest Territories, Canada - Cases_109_9 | ecosystem: Environmental > Aquatic > Marine > Gulf | place: Canada: Northwest Territories... | reverse complement strand
GGAACAACGGACGGTGGAGTAGTTTAAGCGCGGGTACTCAGCAAAAGAGAGCATAAAGGAAAAACCATGCTTGGACGAAAAGATCTTAAAAGCATATGCAAAGAAGTTCTCCGGCGTGCCGGGAAGGATGCTGCCGAAGTCATACTTTCATTCGAGGAACAGAGTCTGACGCGTTTCGCCAATAACTACATCCACCAGAATGTTGCTCAACGCAATGTCACCTTGATGGTTCGCCTGCTGCGGGGCAAAAGGATGGGTTTGGCAACCACGAACCGACTGGATGGGCATGGATTGGACATCTTGGTGGAAAGAGCCCGCGCCAATGCGAAGATCAGCCCTGAAGATCCGGATTATCCTGGGCTGCCCGAGCTAGCACAATATGTTGCTGTGGATGCTTTTGATCAAGCCACGGCTGGATATTCACCCCAAGAACGCGCCAAAGCTGTGGGCACGGCATGTCGTTTGACCGGGGAGAAAGGATTAAACGGCTCGGGGCTCTTCTCCACTGGCACCAACGAGATCGTTGTTGCCAACACGCTCGGACTGTTCGGTTACCATTCCAGTACAAACGGAGATTTCCAGATCGTGGTGGCGGCAGAAGACGCCTCAGGCCGAGAACAGGGGTCGGGGTGGCGGGTAACAGATATCCCAACAGAATCCTTGGCGCGGGCTGCAATTCAAAAAGCTGAAGATGGGATCAATCCACACCAGATCGATCCCGGTGAATACGGTGTTGTCCTGACACCATATGCAACCGAAGATCTTCTCAACATGCTCAATTACTACGGCATGGGGGCGCAAGCAGTATTGGAGGGGCGTTCGTGGATGAATGACCGCATGGGAGAGAAGGCCATGAGCGAGTTGGTTGATATCCGGGATGATGGTTTGGAGCCGGAAGGTGTTCCCATGCCTTTCGATTTTGAGGGTGTGCCCAAACAAAGGGTAGACGTAGTTGAGAGAGGTGTGGTGCAAGGCCCGGTATATGATCGTATAACAGCCCGGAAAATGGGCAAGACCACAACCGGCCACGCCCTGCCGCCAACCATGCGCTCCCTGGGGCCGATGGCCACCAATCTCTTTATGTCCCCGGGCAAAACCAGCACTGAAGCAATGATCCGTTCAACCGAACGCGGTCTCTACATCAGCCGCTTCTGGTACACTCGTCTGGTCCACCCACGGGACTGTGTGATAACTGGCATGACCCGCGATGGAGTGTTTTTCATTGAGAATGGGGAATTGGCTTATCCGGTAAAGGATCTGCGCTTCACCCAGTCATACGTTGAGGCATTGGCGAAGGTGGAAACCGTGGGTAAGGAGACACGTTTGCTCATGAGTGAATTTGGCGGCCAGGCGACACGGGCCCCGGCTTTGAAGATCAGTGAGTTTAGTTTTACCGGTTTGACCGCCTGAATGGGCTAGCCCAAAGCCTCCCTGAGTGCCTCTGCCAATTCTACTATTATTTTTGCCATTTGATGGTACTGCACAAACATATTCATCTGGAGTTCAACTAATTCCTCTTTGCTCAATTTCTCAAGTTCACTTTTCACTAATTCGGCATTGAACTCCTTTTCGCTTAGACGTTCAAATGTGGCCAAATCCTGCTCAATCATCTCCAGAGTTTTTTCTGGGCCTAGCTGATTTTCCATGTTTTCACTCTTACCCTCAGTTTTTAAAGAAGATATAGCGAAAAGATGCCCCCATCGACCCGGCGCACTTGGGTCGATGGGGGCTAGGGGCACCGGGCGAGGCGATGATAGGCATCATCGAGATCCTCGCCCAGTTTTTTGTTTATCACAAGTGGATAAAATATGTCAAGAATTCATAAAATGTCCCACCTTTACACCCACGGGCAAATCTCTTACCATAGATTAGCCCGAATATTTCACGAATCGTCTGCTACGACCGCGGATATAAGCGTCCTTCCGGGCGTCCTCGGGTGTAGGACCCTACGACGTACTGTGCAAGTACGCCTCGGATCCAACCCCCTGCGGTTGCCCGGTGGCACGCCCATCTTCACGGTCTCGCGACGACAATTCATGAAATATCCGGGCTAGCAAACCGCAGAGAGTAAGTATCATGTACAGATGAACAGAACAATGACTATCCCCCGTTACCAAATTCGCCAGTGCGAGCGGTTAGAGTGCCACTTTCGTTTTCCTGTTGTTGAAAAGAGTGGGCTCGGGGAGGAGTGTCCAAAGTGTGGTAGCCAAACCAGGGTGGTCAATCCTCCTTATAACGCTCACGAAGTGGAGACCGGCAAAATCGTGTCGAACGGACCTGAAGTCGAAGCTTTATTGGACAACATCCGTAGCGTTTTCAATGTGGGGAATATTTTAAGATCAGCGGATGGTGTTGGCATCAGGCATGTGCATCTATGTGGGATCACACCTACTCCGAGTAATCCCAAATTAGCCAAAACCTCCCTGGGTGCTGAGCACACTGTCGCCTGGAGTTACCATAGGGATGGGTTGGCTGCAGCAATATCCCTGAAAGAAAGAGGGTTGCGTTTATGGGCGCTTGAAGGTGGTCCTCGCTCGGAATCGTTGTTTGACATTGTGGGTGACCTTCGTGGCCCTCCCATCGTACTTGTGGTGGGAAGCGAGGTCTCTGGTATTGATCCTGGCATTCTGGCGCAGTGCGAACGTGTTCTTTGCCTGCCGATGCAGGGAGTTAAAACAACGCTCAACGTGGCGGTGGCATTCGGGATAGCCGTTTATTTTTTGCGTTATGGTCTTCCAAATCCCCCCTAGCCCCCCTTTACCAAAGGGGGGAACTTAATGAAATCACTTCAAAATCTTCCCCCTTTTGGAAAGGCCTCCGGCTCGTAGAGCCTACGCCTCGGAGAGGGGATCGAGGGGGATTTCGTCGATCGAAGCGTTAGACTGTAGGGTGGATTAAACGTAGTGAATCCACCTTGAGAATTCTGCCAGCTGCTAGCTGCCCGCTGTCTTTCTTTTTTCTTCCTCTTTAATAAGCCGTTTGATTTGGGCGATAGACTTGGTCACTGGAATGGACTTGGGGCAAACGTCTGTGCACCACCACATGCTCTTGCACCCCCAGGCACCGTCTTCATTGTCAAGCTGAGCCAGCCTGCTTCCTGTGGCGGTGTCGCGGGAATCAGCGACATACCTAAAACCTCTCAGCAAAGCCGCAGGGCCGAGATACTTGTCGTTTGATCGGTTTATTGGGCAGGCTGCAGTGCACGAACCGCAAAGGATGCAGGCGAGTGCAGGTTCAAAAAACTTCTGGTTTTCAGAATCTTGCAGCCGCTCCGTCTCAGGGGGATCTTCATCACTGATGAGATATGGTCTCACAGTTCGGTGTTTTTCGAAAAACGGGTTCATGTCCACCACCAGATCCTTAATAACCTTAAACAGCGGCAACGGTTCAATCACAAAATTGTTGGCGGTTTTGAAATCCCTGACCAGCTTCTGGCAGGCCAGCTCAATCCTGCCATTGATCATCAAGGCGTCCGAACCGCAGATCCCATGGGCACAGGAATAGCGATAGCTCAGGGTGGGGTCCTGTTCCCACCGTATCTTGTTCAAACAGTCCAGGATTTTGTCTGTGGGCTCTGCCGTGACCATGTATTCCTGATAACTGGGCTCTTTATCCACCGCCGGGTCGAAACGGTAGACGATAAAGGTGCATTTCATCTTAGTATTTCCTTTCTTTAGGTTGGAATCTGGTTATGGTCACTGGCTTGAAGAAGACTTGTGGCCCTTCTTCTTTAGAGTAGCGAAACATTGTGTGGACCAACCACTTTTTGTCATCACGATCGGGAAAGTCTTCCCGGGAGTGGGCCCCACGACTCTCTTCACGGGTCAGGGCCCCTAGGGTAATAACTTCAGCCAGATTCAACATGTAGTCTAATTCTATGGCATCAAGCAGGTCACGGTTGAAACAACTCCCCTTATCCTTTATCGCAATTTTCTGATACCGTCCCTGGAGTTCTCTAACCTTTTCCAGGGCCTCGGTTAGTCCTGAGCGCTGACGGAAAACCGAGACTTTATCCATCATCACTTCTTGCAGTTCTTCTCGAATAGGGCCGCCCGTCTCATTACCATTACTCTCCATGAGGGCGGCAATCTTGGCGGCAACCTCTTTTTCAGGATTAGCTGGGAGTGGAGAAAACCCGACGGTATGAATATGGCGACGCATCTCCTTGCCAGCTCTCCTGCCGAAGACCAGAGTGTCCAGAAGGGAATTGCAGCCCAATCTGTTGGCCCCGTGTACGGAAACACAGGCGCATTCCCCGGCAGCATAAAGACCGAGAAATGGCGTGTCTTCACTGTCGGTAATGACTTTGCCGTCGGCGTTGGCGGCGATTCCTCCCATCATGTAGTGGCAGGTAGGTTGGACCGGAATTGGTTCTCTTATCGGCTCCACACCCGAATAAATGCGGGCAAATCCAGTTATTTCTGCCAGCTTGGTATTGAGGACCTCCTCGCCAAGGTGGGTTAGATCCAGGTGAACATAATCCTTGCCGTCTATACCTCTGCCGGCTCGAACTTCTTCTAAAATACAGCGGCTGACCATGTCACGTGGCGCTAGATCCTTGATCACAGGAGCGTAGAGCTCCATGAATCTTTTACCCTCATTATTGCGCAGGATGCCACCCTCACCTCGAGCTGCTTCGCTGATTAAGATGCCCAGTTTATAAATACCGGTGGGGTGGAACTGGACAAACTCCATGTCTTCCAGGGTAGCTCCGGCGCGAAAAGCAATGGCCAAGCCGTCTCCAGTTGAAGCAAAGGCATTGGAAGTGGTTTTGTACACTTTCCCATAACCGCCGGTAGCCAGTAGAACCGCCTTACTATGGAGAGTGTGTAATTTTCCGGAGGCGAGTTCATAAGCGATCACTCCATGGCATTGGCCTTCACTGACAATCAAAGACATCAGCTGGAATTCATCAAAAAATCGAATGGACCTCTGGAGGCACTTTTCCCAGAGGGTGTCGAGGATTACCCTACCAGTACGGTCTGCTGCAAAGCAGGCTCGCTTCACCGGGGCCTCGCCGAAGTTGCGGGTGTGGCCGCCGAAAGCCCGCTGGGCGATCTTGCCATCTGGGGTCCGGTTGAAAGGCACCCCAAGGTGTTCCAACTCGTAGATAGTGCGGGGAGCGTCGCGTACTAAGATTTCAATGGCATCTTGGTCGCCCAAATAATCGCTCCCCTTAACCGTGTCGAACATGTGCCATTCCCAGTTGTCCTCTTCTTCATTGCCAAGGGCGGCGCCAATTCCTCCCTGGGCGGCGCCGGAATGGGAGCGGGTGGCAAAGACCTTGCTGAGCACGGCGACACTGGTGTCCTCACCGAGTTCGATGGCGGCGCGCAAACCAGCCAAACCCGCACCCACAATGATGACGTCGAATTGATGTTTCATGTCACTACCTCTTGTCATAGAAACCAAGAATCCCAAGGCAGTCAGGCAACCTCAGGGCTTTGGGGGAAGTTGGAAGCTTACCAGGGAACAGAAAACCTGATGCTGGATCCCAAACAACCATGCACCCTATCTAATCTAAATAAAGCTCGTTTTAGGGAAATACTGAGTTTGAGGGATATCGTCGGTTAGTATTTCGTATCTCAATAGTTTATCAAAGAAAGACCATTCATTCTAGCCCTGTTTGTTCAGCTTCTACCCCCCGATCAGTATAACTAATCAAAATCAACCCTAATGTTGCATACCTACGTCAAGGAAAAACGCGCAAGAGTGCGTCAGATGTGGCTGCGCGCAGGCTCGGACAGGTCGAGGCGTACTTTACCGTACCTGAAGTCCTGTCCGAGACGAGTCCAGACGCAGATGGCGTGCTATCGCGCGAACGCAGCGGTTCTTACCGATGTAGGTATGCAACATTAGGGTTAGGTCATAACAAGAAATTACCCATTTCTGGTCAAGCTACTTTTGGGTAAGATCGACCGTGTTGACCTTTCATTATTACACTATATAATTGAAAGATATCATAATGGAGGTGGTGCTATGCGGAACGAAGAAGAACAACTCGACAAGCTGAGCCACACTTCAGGTAAATCAACGGGCCTGGAGCGTCCCCTACTGACCGAGGAGAGTGCAGCAGAACTGGAAGGGGTATTCAAGATGCTGGGTAACAGCACGCGGCTGCGAATGATTTATGCTCTTACCAGGGCCGGGGAGATGTGTGTCACAGATCTGGCTGCGGCCTTGGAGATGAAACCACAGGCAGTTTCCAACCAACTTCAACGGTTGACAGACCGAGGCATCCTTGCTTCGAAACGGACCGGTATTAATATCTACTACCGAGTTGTGGACACATGTGTGGTGAAATTGCTGGACCGGGGAATTTATCTTAAGGAGGTGTAATATGACGAAGGATGCTGAAACACATAGGGCTTTAGAAACTGAAGAAGTACAGCAGTTGCTACCCCTCGTTATTGAAGTCCTGCCAGGACAGGCAGGCGAAGGCTTAGTTGACATTTACCAACCAGGTGCTTACGAGGGTAAATCACTTCGGAAGCTATGTGAAAGCACGCTGAAGAAAAAAGATTTGACCATAGAAGAACAATTGATCCTAGAAGACATCAACAGGCAACTTGACGGAGGAAAATTCCTGTCTCGAGGACAAGAAATCGATAGTACGGCTTCGGGATATGCAGTAATCGAAGAAACTGAGGCGGGAGAGAAATACCTGTATGTGCCTATTCGGGCCATTAAACCCCAGGAAGGCGGCTATTACTGCAAGTACTGGAAGGACGAGTAATGAGGCGGTTGATCGGATCTGACCTTGATTTTCTGGTGGAAGCAGGATTTCTCTATCTGCCTCTTCTGTACGATCCTGCCATAGAAAGAGAGATTCAAGCGACTCCGGATCCCTCTGGTTCACAAGAAACGACGGGATCTGTAATCCTGAATGAGGGGAAGCACTTCGTAAAATCGCTCAGTCTGCATTCCCTGGTGGCGAACTATGAAAGGATAGACAAGGACTTGTATGGTCAGGTGAGGAGTTCTGTTCTACATCAGTTTTCGGGTAACTTAGATAGGGCTGAGATGTCCGTTAGCTGGAAACTGATCGCCATCATTTTCCAGGTTATGCCATATTTCATAAAGAAAAACAGAGGGCTTAAAAGAGGGAGATTCGGCAAAGAAGAAATATTAAAATTAATTGCAGAAAAGGTCGATGTTCCGCCAAGAGAGTATGAGCGAACCAACACCGTTTTTGACTTGAAACCTCTTCAAGAAGCACTGAAGGAACTGGAGAAACTGGACTCTACCTTCAAACCGCCAAGGGATGGCATAATCTCATCTGCCGAACTGAACCATTGGCTCCACAAAGCACTAAGAGCACAGGTAATAGAGAAGGAGAGAACTCGACTAAGGAATGAAGTGCTCAGGCGGGAGCAACTCATCGCCACCGTAGATGAGGATATGGACATCCTGCTGTATGTCGCGCAGAAAGGCTCACTGGAGATAAACGGCTTTGGATTTACTAGGATTGGCACGACCGACGACTATCTCATCTACAAACGGACGGGAGAATATAGATTGAAAGATTACTATGGTCGGCCGTACCTGTTTCGTGACTGCAGAGTAGCGGTCCCCACTTTTAGCCCTTTCAAACCCGTGGTGATGGAAAAATATAAGCATCCATTTTTGTACGCTCACGATTCAGGACAAGAAATCTGCATGCACAGGTTCTATCCTCCACAACAGTTCAGCGCAGAGAATACTATTCATTTATTGGAAGAGGGTATTAATGCTCTGCTCTACGGTTACGACGCCAGGCGTCGAAACGGCTATCACAGTCTTGATAGAACCAGGGAGTACATTAAAACAGTGGAATTCGAAGATTACAGGGTTTAGGTGTGCGTCCCGGAGAGATCATGACAATATGATGAAGTATAAGTATTATCTTTAGTTTCGAATTTCTCTGGATTCCCGCCTACGCGGGAATGACGAACATGCTCGCATACAGTCATTCCTGCGAAAGCAGGAATCCAGAAAAGAACATTCACCCCAGAACTAGCTTGACTTAGGGATACAGGAATTGGGCATATAACTCATCATGGATCTATTACAGAAAATAAAAAGTGAACGGGCTCAGAGTAAGAAGAAAAGACCCTTCAAGCGCAGACTTTTCGACAAGGTAAATGGTCTCGTCAGAACATACAGCCTGGAGGAGAGCTTCCTGTCAAGACTCGAGGTTCCAGAGGATTACTTGTCTGAGGCAAAGGTAGAATTTGCCCAGCTTAGAAAAAAGAGACCGATCGAGTTCCCATTGTTTTCATTATCAGCAGAAGAAGAGTATCGACTGACTACGGCAATTATGAGCAAGGTCAATAATCCATATCTGGAATTTGCCCAATCACCAGACGAAATAGCCATAAGCAAAACGTTGTTTGATCTCAATCCCTCTCTTGGTGCGGACACATTGGAGAGATATCATTTTGAGACGTTGCTGCTCTGTGAGCGTGCCAAGAAAGAGATGGAAGACCTGCTGCAGCAAGCAAAAGATCGCGGGAGGAAAGAGGGTACAGGATCAGCAAAGGAATCTCTGGGAGACGGACGTTCACTACCGGACTCTTTAGAGAAAAGAATTGACCAATTACAGAGCTTCGTCGCCAGAGTTGATGATCTCGTAAAAAGTCATTAATGAGACGGCACAGGAAAAAGCTCCAGATGCAAGGCGCGCTAATCTTTAGGAATGAGGCGTACTTACAGGTACGCCGCAATGACTAAAGATGAAGCGCAACACAGCAGATGGACTTTTTACGAAGCCGTCAAGAGTTGAAGATAGCCAAGCTCAATAGAGGTGGTGCAAATGTACGACAGCGTATCCGCAAAGAGTCGCCGGCGCATCGAAGGAAAAATGGAAGGGATGCAGGAGAGACAGACAAGGGAGGCGGTACAAGAAATCATTGAGTTCAACAGGACTCCTTCTGAGCTCAAAGGACAAATAGACCAATTCGTCATTGGGCAGGGAAAAGGAAAGAAAGTTATCTCTACAGCAATCGCCTTCCACTATCGAAGGTTGGGAAAAGCGCTCAAAGAGGCGATTGTTGACAATGGGGATGATGTTGACGCAGCTCTCAAGAACACGAGTACCCCCAAAGCCAATATTTTGATAGTAGGTCCCACTGGCTGCGGCAAGACATATACCAGTGAGATAGCCTCGCAGTTGGTGGGGGTGTCATTCGTTCACGAAGACATGACCAGGTTCAGTGAGGTGGGCTACGTGGGGCGGAACGCTACTGATATTCTCGTGGATCTTTTGGTTGCAGCTGGGGGAAATCCACATGTGGCCCAGATGGGAATAGTGTATCTGGATGAAATTGACAAGGTGGCGTCAGAGGTCGTTTCCTATAAAGACGTGTCAGGTAAGGGTGTCCAGAAAGGTCTCCTGCACCTGTTGGATGGGGTGGAGAACGTGGTTGACCTGGGTAGGGAAAAAATCTTCCTATCCACCAAGCACGTCCTGTTCATTGCCGGAGGAGCGTTTGATAATCTGGATGTCATCGTCAAGCGGAGGATGTCAAGGCAGGGTATCGAAGGCAACTGGGCGGATTACCTGATGACGGCAGACTTGGCAGTCTTCGGTATGGAGAGACAGCTGATGGGGAGATTTCCCGTCAAGGTAGTATACGACGGGCTCACGACCCAGGATCTGAAAGACATACTTAGTAAGAGCGCAGGAAGTCCGCTTTTGGCATACGCCGGCGACCTCGAAGCATGGGACATCGATTTGGAGTTCACCGACGATGCCCTAGCCCAAGTGGCACTACGTGCTCAAGAGGAGGGGACCGGAGCACGGGGTTTGATCAGTATTCTCCACCGGGTGTTGTTAGACGATATGTATAGGCTGCCTGGAAACTACACCGGTGAATTCGTGGTGGATGCAGATTATGTGAGGTCGAAATTGTGATGAGATTCAAAAGCCTTGCAGACCTAAAGCGGCAGAAGCCAAAGGAAGTGACCCTGGCGACCTTGCCGCAGGAAGTTTCTATGACTCATTATGCCAAGGAGAAGGCTTTCAAGATTAGTGAGCTTGTCCGCGAGATTCATGAAGAGAGCTATGAGTGGTATGGGTTCACCATTGCCGACAAAGAGAACCCCGAACTAATAACAGACATTGGCTTGCCTCAGAACGATCAGAATCTTCTAGAGTATGCGGCCATTGGACCTGCGCGTATAGCCGAATATCACGATTCGCTCTCGGAGGACACCATCATAAATGGATGGATACATTCCCATGGCGCTCTCCAATACATGCATTTCTCTCACACTGATGAGGAAAACCAGGCCACAGTGCTGGATTTTGTCACTGCCCGGCTCAGAAAAACTGTGGCCAAAAAGGAGATTCCCATCCGGGACCTCCAATTGTTGGTGAAAGACGAGTTCGAAGAAAAGGAACTGGAAGAGGGCAGTGTTTCTCTTATAACCGATGCGGTCGTCTCAGAGGCGATCCTCATGGAAACCATATATGGTGGATTTAGCTACAGTATTGTGATTGGCGACGCAGGCTGGCACGAGCAAGAGATCCATTACAGAGAAAGGGGTGTGATCTCGGGCCATAGCCACGTGAGCAAAAAGAGCGCAGATCTGGTTCTTATAGACAATGGAAGATCTTTGACTCAGGCTGACATCATTGTGCTGAGCAAGGAGGTCGCGGAGAAGATTCAGCCCAACACCAATCCGCCGACCGAGTTGATTGAAAGGATGTAAACAGCATCGCAATGTATTCTACGGATGACGACATAACCCCCGTTTATCCAGAGAGGGAAAAAAAAGTACCGTTCGATGACCGACTTGACCGGCAACTGCGTATTCACGGTTGGGATCAAGCCGCTTTGGATGGGGCCAAGATTGGTGTTGTGGGTGATAATGATCTCTTAGCATCTCTCTATATAATGTCAGCATCAGCTCTCGGGATTAACAATATTTCTGTCATTGCGCCAGTATTGGATGAAACTCTCATAGAAACAGCGAAAAAAGTGAATCCGCGGTTCAACTTGATGTTCATGGAAGGATTTTACACCCATCCTGCTATGGATGATGCTTTCAAGGGCTGCAACCTGATAGTCGATTTGAGTCATTACGGTCTGGCGAACAAACTGCTGTTGGAAAAAGGTTACAGAGAAAACGTACCTATCGTTAGAGGTTGCTGTTACGAAAAGGATGACCAACAAGGATTCAAGGTGTTCACCTATAGAAAAGGACGTGAATGGCAAGAACTTGAGCACATTGTCTCGCCAAACAATTTGCCCAACGGCCATTTTGATGATGGAGTGTTAGACATCATTGTTTCAGGAATAGTGCTGGAGGAGACGAAGAGTATTCTGATGAATCAAAAAGTGTCCGAGAGCATGATTTCATATGAGAGAAGAAAGCTCGGTAGCCTGGAGAAAGACCAGAGAATACTGGTCACCGGCTCAGGGGCACTGGGAGTTTTCGTCGGCTTGGGGCTTGCCTACTCTGGTTTTCTGGACGGTACGTTCTTGGATCCAGATGTGGCCGAAACCACAAATTTGAATAGACAGGTTCTTTTTTATGACGCTGTTGGTGATAGCAAGGCAGAG
>Ga0255058_10001931_pt1 | contig 11550 bp, 6 predicted proteins | sample Cases_109_9_MG_FD_188637 | JGI IMG/M metagenome (GOLD analysis project Ga0255058, IMG submission 188637) | Seawater microbial communities from Amundsen Gulf, Northwest Territories, Canada - Cases_109_9 | ecosystem: Environmental > Aquatic > Marine > Gulf | place: Canada: Northwest Territories... | reverse complement strand
TACTTCTTTGTTGGATTGATTTTGATGGCTGCTTTACTCACTATAGGCGCGGATTATGGCGGGAAAATGGTTTTTAAATATGGCGCCGGCACAGAACTATTTAAAAAAATGAATCCTGAACCTAAGCATGATCACAACGACAACCATTCCCACAGTGAAGGGGGCCACTAAGTGATTATTACCGGTATTGTATCCCTCGATTAGAATAATTGCTTTCTGTTAATACACCGGAGCGGTAGCTCCTTATTGGTAGCGGCCCCTGGCCGCTTTATACTCGTTCCTATAGACCACGTTCCCATTCGTCACGCAGATCGGCCTTTTCAGGATTATTAATAGCCTCGTCAATTTTTTGGATCAGCATATTTTTATCACGCCCGAGGGTCCCTTTTAAAATTAGATAATTTGAAGCATGGTCGCTCCGAAATATTGTCCTTTCTAATTCCGTTTTTAAAAGAAACAAGCGCAATTCCTTAAAAAGCTCCACCTTGTTTAGTTTCTGAAAATCACGAAAATGACTAACAAAACGTTTTTCTCCCTTTGGGAAAGTAAGGACCAAAGTGGAAAGATAATCCGGTTGAGAATGATTAACTAATTTTGCTGAATTCTCCGCATGTTCTCTGGAGAGTGTGACTCCTCCAAGGCCATTAAGAATCATTACCGATGTAGTGATCCCGGATTTTTTTATTTCAATGAGGGAATCGACGGTGGTTGAATATGTTTCATTCTTTTTAATACGTTTAAGCACCTCATCATGGCCCGACTCGGCGCCAATATATAAAATTTTCAATCCTGCATCCCTGAGCTCCTTCAATTCCTCCTGATTTTTTTGCTTAACATTACTGGGCAAACAATAGGACCCCACACGTCTGACAGAAGGAAGGTAGTTCCGGATAGCGTTAAGAATTTTTAACAATTTATTTGTCGATAGGACCATGGCGTCTCCATCGGCCAAAAATACACGCTGAATATTATCCTGGTAATATTCTGAAGCTCTCTTTATTTCCTCTATGATTTCCCCTTCTTTTTTGGGATAAAATTTTTTTTGAGGAGCAGTATACATTTCACAAAAAGTGCATTCGTTCCAGGAGCATCCATTTGTAACTTGGAGAATTAACGATCGCGCCTCGCTTGGTGGGCGGAAAACCGGCTCAATATAATGTGGAGGAGATAAATTCATGCTTATAGTTTATATCAAAAATGCTTCATCAGGAAAGAGGATCAGGTCTTGAATTATCAGTTTTTACTTTTTGAAATAGCGACTCAGGGTAATTTGACCTCCTTCGTTAGTTAAGTCAACAGCAAACTTGACTCCTCTACCAGCCAATAGTTGACAGGCTGTCGGAGAATGCAAAATCTCTAAATTTAGACCATTGAAAATAAAAGACTTATTGGTAAGAAATGAGCCCAAAAGCCTATTCTCCGACAGCCTGTCGAGGTTTGACCTCAGATGTCAGTATTTTTTTAAACACCATATAAATTGTTATATATATTGTTTTAACAACATATATGTTGTATTATAACGTTATGGAAAATGATATAGCAGTTGAACAAAATAGAATTCTTAGTGCCTTATCGGGGAATATTGATGACTTTTACCTTGCCGGCGGCACAGCGCTTTCACTGATCTATTTAAACCACAGGCAGTCTGATGATTTGGATTTTTTTACTCAGGAGTTTTATGTTGAAAGGGTTAGAGCAATTGTTGAACTTCTAAGAAAAAGTACAAATAAAAATATTACCCTGATAAGTGAAAACTTGTCTCAATTAAATGCAGAAATAATGGTTTATAACGTTGAAGTTTCTAAAGAGAAGTTTTTAAAAGTTGATTTTGTCAGGGATGTTTTGCCCTTATTAAAGCCGGTAAAACTTCATAAAGGCGTCAATGTTCTTTCGATGGAAGATATTTATTTAAGAAAGATTTTTGCGGTAAGCGGTCTGCCTGTTAAGGAAGACGACATAGGTCGTAAAAGGTTTATGGGTGGCAGGCAGGAAGCCAAAGATTTGTTTGATATTTATTTTCTTTCTAAAGAATTTTTAGGACTCTTTAATTTTATAGATAAATACTGCGATCAGGTGCTTAAAGAAGGAGTTATTCGCTGGTTCAGAACTTTTAACCGTATGGAAATGAAAGCGGATTTAGCTGATATAAAGACAGAAAAAATATTGGAGTTTAGAGATATAGATAAGCATTTAGACGAAGAAGTTGAAAAAATATTGGAAAAGGAAATTGATTTATCATGAAAAAAGACTGGCTTTGGGATAGAAACCTGGATGAAACGGAAATTAAAGCTGTTTTTTCTGATGTAAATAACTCTCGCTTTGTTTCTTATTCAGCTTTACTTTTATCTCGTAAAAATTCAGCTAAAGAGGTTTTTAAAGACTTTTTTAAAAAAGAGGATTTCTTTGTAAGCTGGAACAAAATAAAAAAACAGATGAGAAGAAATAGCTGGAATGATCCGCGCATTGAATACTGGCAGGCCATTTATGACACTTTAAAGAAAATTCCGGGACTGGAGGAATTAAAGCTAAAAGAGTTTGAAGAACCGGTTTTTCCTTTAGGTAAAGAAATAGGAAATAAAATCAAGGAAGCTCGCCAAAAATACGGGTTAACTCAAAAAAAACTGGCTCAAAGGCTTAAAATTTCTCAACAGATTATTTCACGTATAGAAAGCGGAAAGCAGAACATCTCTCTGGAAACTTTAAATAATGTCTGTAAAAGTCTTGGCATAGTTCTAAACGCCGAAAAATTTGGCTTTAAAGAAACGGAAAAACCACAGGAAACAAGCTCAAGAGATATTCTTCATTTCGGTAATTTTCCACCTGAACGTTTTACTCGAATGTGCTTCTGGTTGGTCGAGAGGTCGTCGGAGTTCGACAGAGCCGAATACTACGATATGACAGGAGATAAAAAAAGGGATGTCATCGGGTACAAATATAACAGGGTTGGAAAAGAGGGAAAATGGTATTTTCAATGCAAAAGATATAAAAAAATATATCCCGGACAATTAAAAAAAGAGCTTGATGGAATTAAAAGACATGTTGATGAAGATGAAAATTTTAAGCCGGATAGAATTGTGTTTGTTACCGCCTGTCCTGTTTCTCCGTCATGCAAAGATGATGTAAAAAAATACGCTAAAACCTTGTCATTTGAGATCATTGATTTTTGGGATAATGTGAAGCTTGATGAAAAAGTTAAGGCAAATCCTGAAACAGAAGAGGAGTTTTTTGGGAAGGTCATTAGACTGAATGATCTAAAAGAGATTTCACAGGAAAGTGATGAAGATGTTAAAAGTCACGTAACAGATTTATTTCGACAGGCCGGTTTTTTGGCAAAACCAGATCTCCAAAAGACAGATGAAATAAACAAAGAAATAGACGAGGCTGTAACTCTTATAGATGAAAGTGATTTCGACCAAGCAAAGCATAGTTTGTTTTTAACTTTAGGTAAGATTAAAGACAAGCTCGAAGACTTTAGAAATGAACTGGTCAGAATATATAACAATTTGGGAGTTTGTTTTCTCAGGCCGGACATTGAGAGTGGAGATTTAAAAGAGGCGGAAAAATATTTGAGCCTTGCTTTACAGCTAAACCCTGATTTTAAGAAAGCTTCCGCTAACCTTGTAACTGTATATTTTAGGAAAAGTGACCTGGAAAATTCTAAACGTGCTTATGACCTTGCAGCCGATTTGTGGAAAACTTCGGACAAAACTGAGTCATTTATTTTTCAAGCATTTATTTTTTCCACTTATTATTTCTATAAATCAGCGGAAAAAGCCATTGAATGCTATAAAAATTCGGAAAAAGCAGAAGCATTAGTAAAAACTAATAATCAGTTAATGAATCTTATGGGAAGGATGTATCTTGAAACAAAGAATTATAAAACTGCGGAAGAATTAGCGGAATCTGCGCTTGAAATAGCTCCGAACTCTCCTAATAACCTTTGGTTAAAAGCACAGATACTTTTAAGGCGTTCTCAGGAAAAAGATATTATCCCTTCTTTTTTTGAAGTGGTACCACGGTTTCGAGACTACCAGGATATAGAGAGAGCATTAAAAATACTCGAACAAGCGCTGGAAGCGTTAAAGAATGAGAATAACCATTATTTAGAGCAACAGGTTAAAGCAGATATGCTTCATTGTTATCTTTGGCTGCGCAGGACTAACGAGGCTAAGTTCAGAGAATTCAGGGAAAGCATAGATGCCAGTAGTCTTTCGCAAATCCAGCGAAGACAGTTGAGGATTCAAGATTTGGCAGTAGAGTTTCAAAAAAGACATTTTGAGTCAGCTTATACCAAGCTTACACATATTCCTGAATGGCCTAAGATGGATTACCAGGAAAAGATAAGGGATGCTCATCTTTTCTATTTGAAGGGCGCTCCTGAACAGAGTAAAGAGATCTTGAAACAATTGGAGGTAGAGGCGGAACAAAAAAGAGATGAGCAATTCTGGCTCGATGTGAGCATGAATGAAGTTCTTTTGGAAAACAAAAATCTTGCTATTAAGGCGGCACAGAAAGCAAAGGATTTTTCAAGAGGAAAGGATTCTGAGAAAAAAGTTTTGTCTCATTTTAATGCTCTTATGATGAGATACGCCACAAGTGGTGAAGTAGACAGACTTATGGAAGGAATGTTTGAGTGTCAAAAAAAATATCCTGATGAAAAGGTGATTTGGCCGGTCCCAGCGATTGACAAAGACGGCAAACCTACTGAAGAAATTAAAGCTATTTTCTTACAGCAAGAAAAATGGTACGAGGGGATCAAGCAGACTTTCAGGTCACAGCCCGTAATAAGTTACTATTTAGAAGAAGTATTTAAGAGGCCTTATGCTGACATCCTTTCTATGCAATATGATCCTGAGTTTATTATACCATTGACTTTGCCAGATGAATCATTTGAAAAGAAGTTGACGGAGAATGTCGAGAAGACAGAGAATATAGTTTTTGATTATGCGTCCCTTCTTAACCTTTCAAAAATGAACCTGCTGGGGCATCTGGAAAAATTCGGCAAAAAGCTTTTTATAACAGAAAAGCTGTTTTTAAAAGTTCAGACCGAACTAATAATGTTTGAACATGAAGATTTAAGAAGGCTCTGGAACTTCCTCAGAAAATCAAAGGAAATTCATTTTATTGAAGAAAGCAAAGCTGAGTTAAAAGAAAATATTGCTGGCCTGTTTGATCCGTGGATTATCGATTCCATAAAAGCAGCTAAAGAAAAAAACGCTGTTTTTGTGGTGGATGACTTGCGTTTTTTAAGATTTTTAAAGTCTGAAAACATTAGAGGCAGCAACAGCTTTGTTATTTTGAGATCCATGTTATCAAAGGAGTGGATTGATGAAAAAGTTTATTCAACGTCTCTTGGCGATCTTGCCGAGCGGTTTTATACTTTTTTACCATTTTCAGCAGATGATCTATTTAGAATAGTAATGGAAGATCATTCAAAAAGAACACCGCGAACTTCCCACCTTGTGAACCAACTGTTTCTGCCCGGTTCCAATGCATCGAGCTTTACCAGAGTATTCGTGAAGTTTATCGATCTTTTATGGAAAACAGGCTCACTTGCCGAAGACAAGATGAAATGGCTTGAATTTCTTACAGAAAAAATTATCAAATATTTAGATGATAATTTTGATATTCAGAACGATAAAGAAGTTGAAAAAATCGTTCCCCATTTTATCCAGACATGGATTATAGCTGTCCAGAGAAGCAACAGGGACGAAATAAATATTTTGCAAAAAAAAGTTAATGAAGTTCTTGATAAACCATACCTGGCTATTATTAGAAACAACATTGTCGGGTTAATTGAAACAAAAATAAGCAGTTTTATTTAGCAGACTTCCACGCATTAAGATGTGCTGTAATCATCAGTCATGATAGATGGTTTCTCGATAAAATCGCAACACATATTCTGGCTTTTGAAGGGGACAGTAAAACAGTCTGGTTTGAAGGAAGTTATTCAGAATATGACGCGGACAAAAAGAAACGGATTGGAGCTGCAGCAAGTCAGCCGCACAGAATCAAGTACAGACAATTGACAAAGGTGTAATGTAGTCAAGGATAGATTTTACCCGTCTCCACTATTATAAATTATAAATAAGGTTTGATCCCAATCCATACAATCCATGCTGAAATCTCTTTTGACATCGCGAAGTTGGAGATCTTAAAATCAGCTTTAAATTTTGATTTCCCTATACATTTCGGAGAAAGTTAAATCTCTGAAGAGGTTTTAAACGAGACAAGCAAAAGATAGGAAGAACTGGAAGAGTGATAACGGATATTTCCAAAACAGTTTTATTGTATTGCGACCATAAATGGTTAGTTATCCATAAACCTACAGGCATATCGACTCATGCCGTTAATCAGAGCCACTTGGGAATTGCTGAATGGATGGAATTGCACCATGACATTAAGGTCTATATTTGCTCGAGGTTGGATAAAGGGACAAGTGGAGTTTTGGTTTTTGCTTTGACCCCGGAGGCATGCTGTCTTGCAGAAAATATCCATAAGAATAACCTATCGAAAAAGAATTATTATTTTTTATCTGACAGAAAACCTTCGGGTGGGAAAAGCTGGAGATGCCGGAAAAGTCTTGATGGAAAAAAATGTGAAACCTTCTTTGAGCTAGAGAGAGAGGGGAACGGCTATTTTCTATTTCGCGCTGAGATTTCGCGAGGGAGAAAACACCAGATAAGACGCCACGCCTCACTGTCCGGTCTGCCGGTACTAGGTGATGACGAATATGGTGGAGCGTCATTTTCCAGACTCTGTCTGCATTGCGGAGAAATCTCCTGGCCAGGTCTGCCGAAAAAAATAGTCGTTAAATTACCTCAGTCATTTGAATGGCTTCTTGCCGGCAAAGATTTGATGTTTGTGGATGCTATTGTGGCTTATGAGCGTCGGTTGGACTGGCTACTCTCTATAACTAATGCCTTTCGCCTTATTCATCGCGGGGAGGTGCGGGATCTGTCTTTTGCGATCGATATATTTGACTCATGGATATGTGTTACAGGATTTGATGAAAAACTATCTTCTGAAAAGCTGAGAAAAAAACTTGCGTCTGTTTTGGAATATTTCTCAAAGGTTTTCGCGTGCTGGGGAGGGGTCGTCAGAACTAATCTGCGAAATCCTCATCAAAATAAAATATTTAGCGACATAATATCCTGGGGAGAATTACCTCCGGACAGATTCCTTGTAAGAGAGCATGGGCTATTGTTTGAAGTTACTTTTAATGAATCAAAGCATGTAGGACTTTTTTTGGATCAACGGGATTCAAGAAGACGCATAGGAAAAATATCTCAGGGAATTCGGGTGGCCAATCTATTTTCTTTTACTTGTTCCTTTTCCGTTGTTTCCGTTAAATCGGGCGCGGAAGTTGCCTTTTCTGTTGATCTATCTTCTGGAACACTGAAGAGGGGGAAAAGTAACTTCAGCCATAATAATATTGCGGAGTCCCGTCGCGGAAAATTTATCAAAGAGGACGTTCTAAAGTGGTTAGCAAAACAGCTAAGAAAAAAAAAGAAAAAACCCGAAGTCTTTGACAAATGGGATCTGGTAATTTGCGATCCTCCTGTTTTCGCTTCTTCAGGAAAGAATCGGTCCTTTTTAGTAGAAAAAGAATGGCCCGGGCTGGCTAATAATATACGCGAGATTTTATCTGATAAAGGGATTGCCCTTTTCGTAAATAACCATAGAGGGGGAAGTGAAAAGTATTACTTTGAGGAGCTGGCTAAATGTTTTGCCAGGGTAATTCGATTGCTTCCTCCCTTTGATTTTCCGGAATTAAAAGGTTCTCCGGAGCACGTGCGGATCTATTGGTGTGAGGTTTAACTAAACAAGTGAAACCTTTCAAAAAGTTAAAGGGGTAACGTGTTTTGCTTAGAAAATTGCCAGATTATTGCACTTTCAACTCAGGAGTAGTAAAATAGCTAAAATATCTTTATAATAACATTCGTGAATAAAAGCCTTTCCATGAAGCTAATAATTTTTCTAACAATAACATTCTCTCTACTATTTCCTCAGTCACCTGCGGTATCAAAAGCTATGGCTGCGCAATGCTGTGATATGAATTGTGGAAAAAATGTTATGGCTTGCCCAATGCAAAAAAAGAGTGACGCCTGCCATGTTAACTCAGTGGAATGCTGCAAGAATAATTGCCTCAAGACTTCTAAATCTGAAATTCTTATAAGTAAGGGATCATCTTCCCAAATTCTTTCCCAGACGCCTCTAAAGCATATTCTTTTTTCTTATCTTCTCATTCAATTAGATCAGCAACCTTCATTCTCTAACCAGCCATTTGAACCCCCCAAAAACAAAGACCAAAACCACCCTCTTTTTCTCCTTAATTCTGTTTATCTTATTTGATATTCCTCCCCTAAGAAATTTAGACAGGATTCCCTAGTTACCAGTTGTCAGGGAACAGTTATCAGAAAAAAGCTGCGCCCTGCTCACAGCGCCCTTATCCTATTTATCCTGTCTAATTTTCTCACTAAACTATTTCCGTTATAACTATCCCGTTTCATAACAATATAACGAAAACAAAGGAAGGTGTTGTCTTTGAAAAAATATCTATTTGCCCTATTAGTTTTAATATTTGTAACAAGCTTAATCCCATTTCCATTAAAAGCGCAGGGTTTGAAGCCATCTTTGTCAGGAACAATCAGTCTTGAATTGCTTATTACCCATGCCATAGGGAGAAATCAAAAAATCAAAGCGGCAAAAATGAAGTGGAAGTCTGTTATTGAGAAGTTGCCACAGGCTATCTCACTGGATGATCCCGAAATCGGTATAGATACCTGGAATATCCCTTCAAATTTCGATGTTTCCAACACACGACAGACTCTATTCTGGGTATCCCAAAGATTCCCATTTCCTGGAAAACTTCGTTTAAAAGGAAACATTGTTTCAAAGGAAATTGATAAAGCAAAGCTCCATCTTAATATAACTGCGCGGGATGTAATAGTTGATTTGAAGAAAAGTTATTTTGAGCTTCTTTATATAGATAAGGCCATTGAGATCACCCAAACAATAAAAGACCTGGCGGAACATCTGGCAAAATTAGGAGCTACCGGATTATCCATGGATGGAACCACCTTGAATGATGTTTTTAAGGCTCAATCCCAACTTGCTCAACTAAATTATGACCTTATTTTGCTTACTGAATTGCGTGTTGTGGAAGCAACGAATATAAATGCCATATTAAATCTTCCACCGGAATCACCTGTAGGAAAACCAACCGGCCTAGAGCCGGCTCCATTCAAATATAAACCGGAAGAGCTTTATAAACTGGCAGAGAAGCATTTGGAGGACCTGAAAATACTTAATCAAGAAGTAGAAAGGAGCAAAGAGAAAATTAAACTTGCCAAGCGCAAATATTACCCAGATTTTCAGGTTAAGCTACGTCGTTTTGAAAACACCAACACTAATCTGGATAGCGGGTACGGAGTGTTCTTCGGCGTAAAGGTTCCTATATGGTCCAAAAAAAACCGGGCCAGAGTAGTGGAGGCGGAAAAAAATAGGAGCGCTGCCGCTTATGAAAAAGTTGAATTAAAAAACCAGACCTTTTCCAAAATCAAACAGCTCTATTTCAAACTTCAGAACTCTGCAAGGCTGATTAAACTCTATAAAGAATCATTAATTCCCCAGGCGGAAAAATCTATGGAAATAGCAGAGACCTGGTATAAGGAAAAAAAAGGGAGTTTTTCCGGTCTTCTAGAAGCGAAATCCATTTGGCTAAACTTCAACCTTGCCAGGGAAAGAGCTCTGGCAGATTACTTCCAGAGACTTACGGCTCTTGAAAGACTGGTAGGAACCAATCTTCCAGTAAAAAGTAAGGAGACATTATGAAAAAACAAAAAAGGTTGTGGAGATGGTTTTTCTTGATGTTAATTCTCAATTCCACATTCTATGGAGTTAGAGAGAGTTATAGCGAGTCTATCAACTCGGATAAAGAAAAATTTAAGATAGAACAAGAGGCAATAAAATTAGAGGCAATGAAGAAAAGATGGGATGAGCTGATAAAAAAGTCTTCAGAAAAAAATCCTTTTTTTGACTTTGAGTCAGAGAAAAGCAAAAAGGTAAGGGAGGAATCAAAAACAGAAAAGGGCTTGTTTGCTGTCCTGAAGAAACCGTTAGATACCGAAGTCTTAATATCTCTGGCTTTCGAAAGAAATCAGGGATTGAAAGCCGCCAAGAAAGAATGGGAATCCACGCTGGAGGCTTACTCCCAGGTGACGCAACTGGAAGATATTTTAAATCAGTTTTCATCATTCATAAAAGACATCGATATCAAAGCAGTGCCTATGCTTCATAAAATGTCTGTGAAAAAGAGATTCCCCTATCCCGGAGCCATGACATTAAAAGGAAATATTGTAGAAAAGGAAGTCCAAATTGCCAAAGAAAAATATAATATCGCCTTGAGAGATACCATTGTCGATATCAAAAAAACGTTCTATGAGTGGGTGTATGTTTTAGAAGAAATTGGAATAACCAGGGGAAACCTCACATTGTTGAAAGAACTGGAGTCAGTTGCCTCTATCCATTTTCGCACAGGTAAAAACGGGTTTAGTGACGTTATTAAAGCTCAGATTAAAATATCTAAAATGGATAATGACCTGAAGACATTGCGGGAACAGGAAAAGGTTGCAAAAGCAAAGATAGCCCAGCATCTTGATCTACCTCTAAAAACGAAATTTGGAAAACCATCGGAAATAAAAAAGGCTTTTATCAGCCTTTCTACAGAAGAACTTTATAAAACAGCGCTTAAAAATGAGCAGAAACTAAAACTGATTCAGGCAAAAGTGGAAAAAAGCAACCTTGCCATTGAGCTGGCGGAAAAAATGAGTTACCCGAACCTTTCTTTAGGGTATGCATATTTTGAGAATAGAAAAGGAAATAAAGTGGGCGCTGCCAAAACAGAAGAGCCATTTAACGAAAGACCAAATATTAAAACCCATCTTTGGTTCGGAAAAGATGACGCCTACATTCGAGAAGCAAGATTGAAATACCAGTCTCTTCTTAGCAAGCACGAATCCCATAAAAACATGATCAGATTCAATATAAGTGAACATTATTTTCATCTGGATAAAGCCAAACGTGAAATTTTGCTTTACGAAGATTCTCTTCTGGCCCTGGCTCAAAAAGCATTAGACGTCGCTGTTGCTGAATACCAAACTGGCAAAGCCGATTTCCTTGGCCTCCTGGATGCTCAGACAACCCTATTAGAATTTCAGCACGACCTGCAAAAAGCGCGAAGAGACTACGGACAAAGTCTGGCGATGATGGAACAAGCTGTAGGTATTATTTTAGTTAAATAGCTATTGGGTTATATCGTTATATGGTCTTTCAGCCAATCAAACTTTTAACCAATGAATCGTAAGTTTCAATAAGTTGGGGTAAACCGGGCGTCCCTATATTTGTCATTCCCGCATGGTTTTAGCGGGAATCTATTATTCAAGGCTTTCCCTGGATTCCCGCTAAAACCATGCGGGAATGACACGAAGAGTTATTGCCTCTACTTTTTGAGAACTTACAGTGAATCTATTTAACAATTTAACCAAA
>Ga0255058_10001930_pt1 | contig 11553 bp, 3 predicted proteins | sample Cases_109_9_MG_FD_188637 | JGI IMG/M metagenome (GOLD analysis project Ga0255058, IMG submission 188637) | Seawater microbial communities from Amundsen Gulf, Northwest Territories, Canada - Cases_109_9 | ecosystem: Environmental > Aquatic > Marine > Gulf | place: Canada: Northwest Territories... | reverse complement strand
TGGCCAGTGAGGTGGCGACCTTTCTCAAGAACGACCAGTACGAGCTCGCCCGCAAGACCGCGGGGGAGTACCTCGATCTGTTCGGCGAGGGCCGCTACTGGCTCGAGATTCAGGACCACGGGATCCCCGATCAGACGCTCGTCAACGAGGGCACCGCGAGGCTCTCACACGAACTCGGGATCGGCCTGGTGGCGACCAACGACTGCCACTATCTCAAGCCGGAGGACCACTTCGCCCACGACGTGCTGATCTGCATCCAGACGGGCAACACGGTGAACACCAAGCAGGGGATGAGCTACACTCCCGAGCACTACCTCAAGAGCCGCGCCGAGATGGCGCAGCGTTTCGCCTGGGCGCCGGAGGCGATCGAGAACACCGTGGCCGTCGCCGAGCGTTGCAAGTTCGCCTTCGAGCCCCAGCCGCTGCACCTGCCCGAGTTTCCCGTACCCGACGGTTACGACCTCGACGGCTACTTCGAGAAGGTGGCCCGGGACGGCTTCGAGCAACGCATGGCGGAGTTGCGTGTCGAGCAAGAGGCCGGGCGGCTGCGCCATCCCCTGGACGAATACCGCCAGCGTCTCGACCGCGAGATCAAGATCATCCGCCAGATGGGCTACTCGGGTTACTTCCTCGTCACCTGGGATTTCATCCGCTACGCCCGCGAGCAAAGTATTCCGGTCGGTCCGGGACGCGGATCGGCTGCCGGCTCGTTGGTCGCGTTCTCGATGAAGATCACCGACCTCGACCCGCTGCAGTACGACCTGCTGTTCGAGCGCTTTCTGAACCCGGAGCGCGTCTCGATGCCCGACATCGACATCGACTTTTGCTATCGCCGCCGCGAGCGAGTGATCGACTATGTTACTCACAAGTACGGTCGCGAAAACGTTGCCCAGATCATCACGTTCGGCACGATGGCAGCACGGGCGGTCATCCGCGACGTCGGTCGCGGTCTCGAGATTCCCTACGCCGAGGTCGACAGGATCGCCAAGCTCGTGCCCGCCCAGCCCGGCGTCGAGATCACCATCGAGAAGGCCCTCAACGACGTGCCCGCGCTACGCGAGTCCTACGAGGGAGACGTCAAGGTCAAGGAGTTGATCGACGTGGCCCAGCGACTCGAGGGCCTGACGCGGCACGCCTCGACTCACGCCGCCGGGGTGGTGATCGCGCCGCGGCCGATCGTCGAGTACGCTCCGCTCTACCGCGGCACCAAGGAAGACGACGAGATCACGACCCAGTGGGCCAAGGACGAGATCGAGGAGGTCGGCCTGCTGAAGCTCGACTTCCTGGGACTCAAGACACTGACCCTGATCGACGACGCGCTGAAGTCGATCGCCGGGGCCACCGGCGAGAGGCCCGACATCGACAACCTGTCGCTGGACGACCCCAAGGTCTATGAGCTGTTCTGCAAGGCGGCCACGTCGGGAATCTTCCAGTTCGAGTCCGACGGCATGCAGGACATCCTGCGCCGGATGCGACCCGAGCGCTTCGAGGACTTGGTGGCGCTCAACGCGCTCTATCGTCCCGGTCCGATCGGCGGCGGGCTGATCGACGAGTTCATCAAACGGCGGCACGGCAGGGTCAAGGTGCGGTACCCGCACAGGCTTCTCGAAGAGATCCTGCGCGAGACCTACGGGGTCATCGTCTACCAGGAACAGGTGATGCAGATCGCCTCGGTGATGGCCGGCTACTCGCTGGGAGAGGCCGACATCCTGCGTCGTGCCATGGGCAAGAAGAAGATCGAGGTGATGGAGGCCGAGGAGAAGCGCTTCATCGAGCGTTCGGAAGCGCGCGGCATCAAACGGGGACAGGCCAAGAAGGTCTTCGAGTTGATGGCCTACTTCGCCGGCTACGGTTTCAACAAGTCCCACTCCGCTGCCTACGCCCTCGTCGCCTACCAGACCGCCTGGCTCAAGGCTCACCATCCCGTGCACTTCATGGCGGCACTGCTGACCACTGAAAAGAGCACCTCCGACAAGCTCGTGCGCTATATCAACGACTGCCGCGAAGCGGGCATCGAGGTGCTGCCTCCGGACGTCAATGCGTCAGGTCTCGACTTCACCGTAGAGAACGACAGCATTCGCTTCGGCCTGTCGGCCATCAAGAACGTTGGCGAGTCCGCGATTCGCTCCACCCTCGCCGCCCGCGAGCTGAAGGGTCGTTTCTCGACACTCGACGAGTTCTGCGCCGAGATCGACCTGCGCCTGGTCAACAAGCGCGTGCTGGAGTCGCTGATCCAATCCGGCGCGCTCGACTCGCTGGGGGCGCGCCGCAGCCAACTGTCCGCGATCATCGACAGCGCGCTCGAGTATGGACAGAAGCAGCGGGCCGACCGTGAGGCCGGACAGGGAAACCTGTTCGGTTCCGACTCGGGGAGCGCCGCCTCGGAACCCGCCAGCTCCTTGCCCAATCTGCCCGAGTGGGACGATCGGACGCTCCTCGCCAACGAGAAGGCCACCCTCGGCTTCTACGTCTCCGGTCATCCACTGCAGGACTACAGCGAGCTGTTGCAGGAGTTCGCGACGCACACCAGTGGCGTCCTCGGCTCTCTCGAGTCCGGCACCGAGGTCGCGTTAGGCGGCGTCGTCACCGGGCTCAAACGACGCAAGTCTCGCAAGGGCGAGATGTGGGCCTCCTTGCAGCTGGACGATCTCGAGGGCCAGACCGACGTCATGGTCTTCCCCAAGTCCTACGCCGAGTTCCACGACCTGCTCGACAACGACCGGCCGCTGATGGTCCTGGGGCGACTCAAGGTCGAGGAGGAGAAGGCCCAGTTGATTGCCGACGACCTGTGCCTGCTGGACAACCTGCGGCACCGGCAGGTCGAGGCGATGCGGCTGATGATCGACGCCAAGGCCCTGGACGACGATCTGGTGATGCGACTGTACCGGATCGCGGAGTCCCACCGCGGCGATGCCCGGCTGCTGTTCGAAATCGTGCGCGAGGGCGCCTACACCCTCACCCTGCGTGCCGGTTCCTCGATCGCCGTCAAGCCCTCCACGGAACTGACCCACGAGTTGGAAGAGGTTCTGGGGCCGGGTCGCATCCGCTACAAGACCCGGGCCCTGAAGCTCAAACCGCGCTCTACGTCACGGTTTGAACGCAACTCCGGCCGAGTGCTAGGATGACCCCTTTCGGGGGCCCGGTTCCGGCCGGATTCCCGGCATTCCACAGCGCATCCGTCCGATCCAGGAGAACCGAATGAGTCGCAACGGCCGCCACCTGTTCACGTCCGAATCGGTGACCGAGGGTCATCCTGACAAGATCGCCGACCAGATCTCCGACGGCATCCTCGACGCGATCATGGAGACCGACCCCAACGGTCGGGTCGCCTGCGAGACCCTGGTCACCACCGGTCTGTGCCTGATCGCTGGCGAGATTACCACCAAGAGCTACGTCGACTTTCCCAAGGTGGCCCGCGAGACCATCAAGGAGATCGGCTACGACGATCCGGCCTACGGATTCGACCACGACACCTGCGCGGTCCTTTCGACCATCGACGAGCAATCGTCGGACATCGCGATGGGCGTGGACACCGGCGGCGCGGGAGACCAGGGACTGATGTTCGGTTTCGCCTGCCGCGAGACCGAGGAGCTGATGCCGTTGCCGATCATGCTGGCCCATCAGTTGGTACGCAAGATGTCCGAGGCACGTCGCGACGGAACCCTCGGATTTCTGCGTCCCGACGGCAAGTCACAGGTCACCGTCGAGTACGACGGCAACCGCCCGTTGCGCGTCACCACGATCGTGCTGTCGAGCCAGCACGATCCCGATGCCTCGCACAAGCAGATCGAAGAGGCCTTGCGTGAGACCGTTATCGATCCGGTGATTCCCGCACAGTACCTCGACGGCGAGACCACGGTCTTCGTCAACCCGACCGGCCAGTTCATCATCGGGGGTCCCCAGGGTGACGCGGGGCTGACCGGCCGCAAAATCATCGTCGATACCTATGGCGGCATGGGCCACCACGGCGGTGGAGCATTCTCGGGCAAGGACCCGACGAAGGTGGACCGTTCGGCCTCGTACATGGCACGCTACATCGCCAAGAATCTCGTGGCCGCGGGCCTCGCCGACCGCTTGGAGCTACAGCTGGCGTACGCCATCGGCGTCGCCGAGCCGGTATCGGTGGCCGTCGACACCTTCGGCACCGGCAAGGTCCCCGAGGACCGGCTGTCCGATCTGGTGCGCGACAACTTCGTGCTGACACCCGCCGGTATCATCGAGAGCCTGAACCTGCGGCGCCCGATCTTCCGCGCGACGGCAGCCTTCGGCCATTTCGGCCGACCGGAGTTCTCGTGGGAGTCGACCAAGGTCGCCGAGTCCCTGGCCCAGGAGGTCAAGGTCTAGTGGCCGCACGCCCGGATCGACCTCGATCCGCTTAGGTCGCCGGGAGCCGACGGATCATGTCCCGGTCCGAACCTCGAACCGCGGTTCCCGCCGGACGCGGGCGTCGTTTGTCGATCGTCGTCGGCTTGATCGTCTTGATCTGGCTGCTGGTCGGTATCCGGCCCATCGATCCCGATCACGAGCTCGTCGTCCGCGAGGTGCGGCTGCTGGGCTCGACGGTCCGCGTCGATGGAGCGTGGACACTGGCCCCGGTCGGCATCAGCCGCCTGACGCGCTACCCGTTGCAGGGCGTCGAATTGTCACTGCCCGGCGCCAACGACGTCGCACTGATCACCGCCGACGGTCTGCGCTACGGACTGCGGGGATGGGCCACGCTGCGCGTCGTACCCGATCACTGGGAGAGGATCCACGCAGCCTCCGCCGGCAAGGGGCTGGCCGGTGCCCTCAACCGGGCCACACGTCGAGCCGCGGAGGAGTTCACCCCCGACGCACGCTCGATCGACGGCCCCCTGGCTCCGACGTATCGCCGGCAGTTGGAGCTACGCCTGAACGAGGAATTGGCCGCCGTCGGCCTCGAGCTGCGACGCCTGGACCTCGAAGGGCTGGAGTCGCTCTCCGCCGACGGTAGCGACGCGTACGAGACCGCAACCCGACTGATGCTGATCGGCCTCGATGGCGCCGACTGGGAGATCCTCGACCCGTTGTTGGAACAAGGGCGGTTGCCCCACCTGAAACAGCTGGTGCGCGGGGGAGTCCGAGCCAAGCTGTTGTCGATCAGTCCGCTGCTGTCGCCGGTGATCTGGACCACGGTCGCCACCGGCGTCGAGCCGCGGCGCCACGGTATCCTCGACTTTCTCGTGGACGACCCTGAGGGCGGGTCACGGCAACCGGTGACGTCGGCCCAGCGCCAGGTGCCGACGGTGTGGGAAATCCTGTCCCGTTCGGGCGTGGAGGTGGGCGTCGTGGGCTGGTGGGCCTCGTGGCCCGCCGATCCTGTTCACGGCTACCTGGTCTCGGACCGCCTGGCCTATCAACTGTTCGGGTACCGTTCGGATCCCGACGACTCCCAGGGCAAGACCTGGCCCCCCGACCTGTACCCGGCGATCCGAGGCCGCATCGTCGCGCCCGACAGCGTCGGATGGGACCCGGTACGCCCGTACCTCTCCGGCTCCCGCAAGGACGAGGCGGCGTTCGACGCCGAGGAGCGCAAGTTGCTGGAGGAGTTTCGCACGCTGATCGCGGCGGGGCAGACCTACGTCTCGATTGCCACGGGGTTGCGCGACCGCTACGACCCGCGGCTGGAGGTGGTCTATCTCGAGGGCACGGATACCGTGGGGCACCTGTTCATGCCGTACCGTCCGCCCAAGCTGCCCGGCATCGACCCCGAACGCTTCGACAGTTTCTCGAGCATGGTCGATCGCTACTACGAGACCGCCGACGATCAACTGGGCCGGCTGCTCCAGGGGCGCGGTGACGAATGGACCGTGATGGTGATCTCCGACCATGGCTTCGCCACCGACTCCAAGAGGCCCCGCACCGCCGACTCGCGGATCGGCCACGGCGGTGCCGCAGGCTGGCACCGCCGCTTCGGCATCTTCGTCCTCTCGGGGGCCAACGTGCTCGCCAAGGCCGACCTGACCGAGGTCAGTGTCTACGACATCGCCCCCACGATCCTGAGCCTGTTCGGCAGACCCGTTCCCCGGTCGTGGCCCGGCCGGGTTCTGGGCCAGGTACTGGACCCCGCATTCCTCGAGCGTCACCCGGTCCGGTTCCGCGACGACGATCCGCTCCGGGATGTTCAAGCCGGCCTCGACGGACTGGTCGACCCGGCCGCGGCCGAGCTGCTCGAGCGCCTGCAGAGTCTGGGCTACGTCTCCTCGGGCCCCGGCAGCGCCCGGGCCGACTCGATGACCGCTCGCAACAACGCCGGCGTCGCTTTGATGGCCGAGGGGCGCTTCAAGGAGGCCGAGGCCGAATTCCGCGCTGGCCTCGCCAGCACTCCCGGCGCGCCGATGCTGGTGTTCAATCTCGGCATGGCGATCCGTTTCCAGGGGCGCACGGGGGAGGCCGGCGAGCTGTTCACCGCCAGCCTGGACCACGCGCAGACCCAGCGCATGGCCGGCCACATGCTCTCCCAGATCCGCCTCGAGGAGGGCGATCTGGACGAGGCAGAGCGGCTGGCTCGGCAGGTCCTCGAACGCGAGCCCGACGCCGCCGAGGTGCACGACGCCCTGGGTCGCGTGCTCGAGACCCGCGGCGACCTCTCCGGCGCCGAGGCCGCCTACCGTCGGGCGGCGGCCCTGGATCCCGACAGCGCGCTGCCCCGGAACAACCTCGGCAACCTGGCCAAGCAGTCGGGGGACCTCTCGGTCGCCGAGCAGGCCTACCGGGCGGCGATCGCGGCGGATCCGTACTTTATGGGCGCGTACAACAACCTGGCCCTGGTCTACCAGGAGCAGGGGAGGATGAAGGAGGCGATCGACCTCTACACCGATGCCCTGACCCGCGCACCCGAGAACCCGATCGTGCTCAACAACCTGGCCAGCCTCTACTACGCGACCGGCGACAGTGCCGAGGCTCGACGCCTGTGGTCTCGCGCCGTCGACGCCGACCGCCGCTACGAATCGCCGCTCAACAACCTGGCCAGCCTCGAGATCAACGCCGAACGCTACGACGAGGCCGAGCGTCTGCTCCGCGCCGCTCTCGACCTGGATCCGGCCTACGGCGACGCGCGCTTGAACCTGGCCCTGGTCCTGCGTGCCCGCGGAAACTTGGACGCGGCCCGCGAGGAGTTGCGCCGCGCGACCGACGACCCGCGGGCGGCCTTCAATTCCTGGCGGCAGTTGGGTCTGTTCGAGCTCGAGCTCGGCTACACGGACAGCGCCATCGTCGCCCTGGAGCGAGCTCGCGACCTCACGCCTCGCGACCCCGCGCTCTGGAACGCTCTCGGAGAGGCGTATCGCCGGGTGGGCCGCCGCTCGGACGCAAAGGCGGCCTGGGAGCAAGCGCGGGGGTTAAAGTGAAAGAGGGGTCAGGTCTTGATATACAACATCAGGTAGGAGCCGAGCAGGCCGAACAGGATGTTCGGCCCCCAGGCGGCAATCCGTGGGTCCAAGATCGCTTGCAGACCCAGGGCGTTGAAGATGGCGAAGGTCGCCCAGTAGACGAGGATCAACAGCAGGGCAACGCCGACGCCGTATAGCGAGCCCTTGCGACCCATCTTGAAGGCGAAGGGGAGTCCGAGCAAGACCATCACCAGCGGTGAGCACGCGCGCGCCCACTTGCCGTGATAGTCGACGCGCAGCCGGGTCACGTCGTAGCCGCTGGCCTCGAGGCTCTCGATCTCCTTGGTCAGTTCCTCGAGGCTGAGCTGTTCGGGTAGGTCGCCGATCGACGCCAGCCGCCGGTCTCGCTCGCGCAGATCCGCCGGTTGCGAGCCTCCGATCCGCACCTTGTTCTTGTGCGTGGTGAACTCGGCGGGGGAGCCGTCGATGGGCAGCGTCCGGTACCAGCCCTCGCCCAACTCCCAACCGTCGGGGAGCAGCCGGGCGGTGCGGGCGAAGCGGTGGGCCAGCACCCGCGGCGCCTCGCGGTCCAGATCCAGGATGGTCAGTCGGCGATACTCTTCGGACTCGACGTCGTAGTGCCGGTAGTGGAACAGCCGGCGGCCCTCGGGCCCGAAGCTCCACTGACCGCCTGCCGGCGCGGCGTAGCTGCGGGGAGGGTTGCCGACGATCAGGTCCTTGACCTCCAGCGCCTTGCGGTTGAAGCCCGGCGTGATGCGGTCCTGGACGATGAACAGGATGCCGCACAGTACCCCGGTCAACAACAGCACCGGCACGGTGGCCCGCCGTATGCTCAGCCCGCCGGCCTTGATCGCCGTCAACTCTCCGGTGCGACCGAACAGCGTGAAGGTGACCACACCGCCGACCAGACACGAGATCGGCAGCACGACCCAGAGAATGCCGGGAAAGAAGTAGAAGAAGTACTTCCCCAGGGCCGCCAGCTCCAGCGGTTGGTCCCTCCTCAGCGCGTCCTCGACCAGGTTCTTGAACTCGACCAGCCCGTAGACGAGATAGGCCGACAACAGGGTCACCGTCAGGACACGCAGGAACTGGGTCGAGATGTAGTGGTCGATGCGGCCGACGAAGCGGGCCGTTGTGCCGGACATGTCCGCGAGGCGAGCGGGCTTTCCCTGGACGTCGTCGGTCGGGGTGCGGGCGGGGCGCCGCGAGAAGCGAGAGAGGATCCGCCGCATGCTGCGGGCGAATCGCGAGGTCAGAGGCTCCCTGCCGGTGCGGCGTTGCAGGCACCACAGGGCGTACACGGCCCAGGGGAAGATCACGAGGTTCCCGATCCACGGACCCAGCGCGGCCGGTAGGGCGCCCTGGCTGGCCTGGTTGCGGCCCAGGGTGAAGGCGACCCAGTAGACGAGAATCACCACCAGGCTCAGGGCGAAGCCCGCCCCCTTGCCGGAGCGGACGCGGGTTGCGCCCAGGGGCAGCGCCAGAAGGGAGAGGAAGAACGAGGCCATCGACAGGGCCAGCCGCTGGTTGATCTCGATGGTGGCCACACGTAAGCGGTGATTCGCCAACAGCAGGCGGCTTCCAGTGTCCTCGCCGCCGCGCGCCTCGACCTCCGCAGCAACCCGTCCGCGCTCCGCCGTCGCCTCACGCAGCTCCGCGACCAGCTCACGGGGCGTCAGGTCGGGGACGGCCTTGTCCGGGGGATCCAGGAAGCTCTTCAGGTAGACCGCCGCGTCCATCCGCAGCTGCCGGGAGTCGAAGCTGGCGTAGCGATAGGTCTCCGGCTGGTACGGGTTGAAGATGTGGTCGACCCCGTCGTAGAGGTCCAGCACCAGTTGACCGGGCGAGTCAGGCGCAGGATAGAGATCACCGGCCCGCGCCAGGAACAGCTCGGTCACGCCCTCGTCGACCTGACTCACCAGCAACACCCCGCGTAGCCGCTCGCGCTCGCCCTGCTGGATGTCGCTCACGTAGAGCACCAGGTTGGGTAGGGTCGAATAGAAGACGCGGGGCTTGAGGTCCGCCGCCAGGTTGGAGGCGAACAGCACCTGGCCGCGCAGGCTTCGCATCGCGTAGTTGGCCCGGGGAACGACCAGGCCGTAGATCATCAGCGTCACGAGCGTCCCGGCGAGGCCGAACATCGCGATCGGCCGCAGCAGGCGCATCGGCCCCTGGCCCGCGGCCTGGAGCGCCACCCACTCGTGGTCCGCGGACAGACGCCCCACGGCGATCATCACGCCCAGCAGCACCGCCATCGGGATCGTCATCACCAGCAGCTGCGGAATCCCGACCACGAACAGTCGCACGGTCAGGTCCCAGCCGAGGTTCTTGGACAGGGCCCGCTCGGCGACGATGAACAGGTGGTTCATCATCACCACGAAGGTGTAGAGCAGCAGCCCCAGGAAAAAGGGCCCCAGCACCTCACCCCACACGTAGCGGGTCATCCGATACGGAAGCACGCGCATCCCGCCCTGAGTCTATCCGAATCGCTCTAAATGCGGTGTCAGCTAGGGCAGGAAGCAGTCCCACCGGTCAGGGTTGGCATCGAGCGCAGCCCTGGCTATGAGGGACGCACGGCATGCAGCCTCTTCCTCAGGTGTGATTCTGAAGGTTACACTGGGTGGTCCGCCGGGGACGACAGAAGTATTAAAAGTCCGGCACGTGTCTCCGAAGATGAATACCTGCCAGAAACAGGTCGGATCGGAGCGACTGAAGTCGAAGCACTCGATCAGCTCGGGAAATCCACTAAAACAGGCGTTTGTGAAATTACTATCGGCTAGCGCTGCGGTCGGTGGGGGGAGAGCGTTCAGCTGCTCCGTCGTCCAGCAGGGGCACGGATCTTGAACACAAGGCATGTCCGGATCGCCCGGCTGCTTCCTCGTGTTGTAATTCGCCAGAATCCTTCGATTTGGAGTGTTCAACTCGGCGGGGTCTCCTGTCGCAGACAAGAGATCTGCGTCGTGTGCTTCACAGTAGGCAACACAAAGGCCGTACAGCCCCGGTGTGGCGGTCTGCAATGGGTCGCAGATGGTCTCTTCGGCAGGGGTCTCTCCGTCCGGTGTTTGAGCCGAGACACTAGGCAAGATGGCCAGGATTCCCATCACTGCTGCAGTTGTCAGAAGCTTTCCAAGCATTCCATCTCTCCCTTCAGTTTCCCATTGGCAGTCCTTCCGAAACGAGCGTCTCTGTTGCGGCTCGCCTTGCGGGTTGGATCTTCCCCCCAGTAGATTCAACGCCCACTACGGAGTCAGCCCTGACTGCAAGTAAAGTGGACAAGACCTGTCATGGATAGGGCTCCTTTCATCGTTGGCGCTGCGGGTCGCCTTAACTCTATCAATACCCACATTTGAAGGCGCTTTCCATTCCTAAATGGCGACCCTGCCACGCCAGCAGGATCGGGCTACCGGGTTTCCGCCCACCGCCAAGCCGTGGCTCCCTTGGTTCCAGAGGGCTGGACCCGCCAGGAAGCTCCCCGAACCGGGCGAATCCCGACGGGGGAGTCCGGCGAGTCACCACATGCCGGCTCTGGGCGCCGATAGCTCCAGCGTCCGATAATGTATATTATGTCAACTAACAGAACGACAAACCGCTCTGGACATCACGTGGGCCTGCCGCTCTCGAGGTCGCTGCGTGCCCTGGCGGCACTGCTCTCTCGAGGCCCCTCAGGGATGCCCACACGGCCCCGCCAAGAGCCCGCCCGCCAGGCCCACACGGAGGCCGCGAGGCGATCCCTCCGTGCTGTGCGCCCGGCCCCTCGTCGTGCTCTCGGGGAATCTCCAGCGCGGATCGCCCGGGTCAGGCTTTTGCCGTTGTCGGCGTGCCGACAGCCCCCTAACCGAGGCTCCAGGACCCACAGGCGCAGAACCCGCCCCCGCGCCGCACGGCCGCGACACTGCACCCCGCGGCCGGTCAGGATTCAAGGTTGAATGGAACGCGCCGGGCGCCGACGACTACGTCGTCGACCGTCCTGGGCTGCCGCGTCAACTCCCCGCTCACGAACGAGATCCTCGAGGACTTCACGCAGCGCGCGAATCACGTCGTCCGGGTCAACATCCGACTGCTCCGGGAAGGTCATCGTGAAGCGGAACCGTGCGTCATCGGGCCGATACCGGTAGGTGTAGTGCTTGCCCCGCCGCTTCGCCCGGGATGGGTCACGGTTGAAGCGCCTGGCGTCCTCCCGCGT
>Ga0255058_10001929_pt1 | contig 11553 bp, 8 predicted proteins | sample Cases_109_9_MG_FD_188637 | JGI IMG/M metagenome (GOLD analysis project Ga0255058, IMG submission 188637) | Seawater microbial communities from Amundsen Gulf, Northwest Territories, Canada - Cases_109_9 | ecosystem: Environmental > Aquatic > Marine > Gulf | place: Canada: Northwest Territories... | reverse complement strand
AGCGGCAAGCGGTGCATGTCGTAGTCGGGGTAGAAGTGCTGCTGCTGGCCCTCGGAGTCCACGGTTTGCCAGAAATAGCCGTGGCGGTACATCAGGCCGATGCCGACGAAGGGCAGTCCGAGATCGCTGGCCGCCTTGGAATGATCTCCGGAGAGCACCCCCAGCCCCCCGGAGTAGATCTGCAGGCTCTCGTGCCAGCCGTACTCCGTCGAGAAGTAGGCGATCGGGCCGCCGCTGCGGTCGCCATGGTTGGCGGCGAACCAGGTCGGCTGCTCGGGAGCCATGTAGCAGTCGAACTCCTCGGCCAGGGCGCGGTAGGCCTTGATGAACTCGATGTCCTGCTGCAGCTCGTGCCAGCGCTGGGGCTCGAGATCGATCAACAGCTCGATCGGGTTGCGGTAGTGGGTCCAGCGAACGGTATCGATCCGGTCGAAGAGGGCCCGGGCGCTGGGGGACCAACTCCACCACAGGTTGTAGGCGATGTCCCGCAGCCGGGAGAGCTGCACCGGTATTTCGATCATCGCCGTGGCGCGGGTCCTGATCTCGGGCAGATCCATTCTCGGGGCTCCTTCCGGGTCCCCGCATAATCTATAGAAAGATGGGCGGGCGGACCATCCGACGGCTTGCGGAGCCCGGATCGAAGCGGATAGCCTATCGCCGGGCGGGGCGGTTCCCGCGGGTAATCCGATGAAGAACCTGAATCTTGAACGCCCCCTGGTGGTTTTCGACCTGGAGACGACGGGAACCGACGTCGATGCGGACCGGATTGTCGAGATCTCGGCGGTACGGGTCGAACCCGACGGGAGCCGGGATTCACGGACCCGGCGGATCAACCCCGAGCGGTCCATCCCCGCGGCGGCGACCGCGGTTCACGGGATCGGCGACGACGACGTCCGCGGCGAACCGACCTTCCGCCAGCTGGGCCGGGGCTTGCTCAAGTTCCTGGAGGGGGCGGATCTCGCCGGCTACAACGTGGCTCGATTCGACGTGCCGCTACTCGAGCGCGAGATGAAGGACTGCGGCCTCGATCTTGCGGTGGGCCGGCGCAGGATCATCGACGCCATGACCATTTTCCACCGCAAGGAGCCTCGCGACCTGACTGCGGCCGTCCGTTTCTTTCTCGACCGCGACCACGAGGGTGCTCACTCGGCCGAGGCCGACGTTGCCGTGACGCTTCAGATTCTCGACGCCGAGTTGGAACGCTACGACGACCTACCCCGCGACGTCGAGGCCCTGGCCGCGTGGATCCAGCGGGTACCGGCCGATGCCGTGGACCGCGCCGGCAAGTTCGTCTGGAGAGAGGGAGAGGCGACCCTCGCATTCGGCAAACATCAGGGCAAGACACTGCGCGAGGTTGCCGAGAGCACACGCGACTACCTCGAGTGGATCGTCGGCTCGGACTTCCCTTCGGACGCCCGCGAACTGGTGCAGCGCGCCCTGCTCGGGGAGTTTCCGGAGAAGCGAGGCGGCAACACCTGAGCAAGCCGGCTCGTCCGGACCGGGTTGTTGTCTCAGTCCACGTAGCCCAGAGCGCGCAGTTGTTCGACGCTCTCGGCGTCGATGGCGTTGACCGTGTCGTCGAAGGCGATCAGACCGTCGTAGATGGTGCGCAGCCACTCCAGGAGCCCCTCGCTGGGGTACTCCTTCGGGCCGGCCCGGTCCGCAAGTTCCAGCGGATCACCGGCCAGGTCATAGATCTGCCGACGTCCCTTGTCGATGCGGAAGATCTCCTTGCGGCCGTGGTGCACCATGCCGACCTCGAGGAGTCCCTTCTCACGGGCCATCTCCGAGTCATGATTGGAGGTCACCGCACCCCGATGGGCCTGGTAGCGGGTGACGCGGTCCGTGGGCGGAGCGTCACCCGCCAACACGTCGGTCCAGTCAAAGCCGCGGAAATCCGAAGGGATCTCGATCCCCAGTAGGGACAGGACGGTCGGGGCAAGATCGATGATCAGTGCCGGGGCGTCCACCTTGCGGGCGGGGATCCGTCCTTTCAATGTCAGCGACATCGGGATGCGCAGGGTCGGTTCGTAGAGGTGTCGCCCGTGGCCCCAGTAGTCGTGCTCTCCCAGGCTTTCGCCGTGATCGGCGGCGAAGGCGACCAGCGTGCGGCCGGAAAGCCCCTGCGCTTCGAGGCCGGCCAGCAGCTGGCCGACCGCCGCGTCGGCCGCGGCGATCTCGCTGTCGTAGCGATCTCCGCGGCTGAGGTCGCCCGGGGTCAGCCCCAGTTGTTCGAGGTAGTCGTCTTGAGCTCGGTACGGCGCGTGTGGCTCGACGTAGTGCACCCACAGCATGAAGGGGCGATCGGCGTGGCGTTTGCGGTGATCGGCGATCCACTCGAGAGAGCGCGCCGTCAGATCCTCGGCGGTGGCCTCACTGCGGATCAGCCCGAACCAGCGCTTGCGGTTCAGCACCTCTTCGTAGCGCTCGAAATGTTCGGCGAGCCCGCTCAGCTTGTCACGCAGGGTCCAGCTTCCGACGAACGCCACGGTGCGGAATCCGTGGGCCTGCAGCGCCTTGGGCAACGATGCCAGGCCCTGGTGCATTCGCAGGCCGTTGCGGTTGGCGCCGTGAACGTGAGGATGGGTCGACGTCACCATCGAGGCCAGGGCCGGTGCGGTCAGCGGCTCGACGGTCCTTGCCTCGCTGAAGGTCGCTCCCGCGGCGAACAGGCGGTCCAGATTGGGACTGGTGGCCCGCTCGTAGCCGTAGAACGACAGCCGGTCGACCCGAAGCGTGTCGATGGTCACGATCACGAGGTTGGTCGGGCGCGGCGAGTCGGCCTGCGCCGGTGCCCGGGCGATCAACAGGACCGCGGCCAGCAGCATCGCGGTACGGCGGCAGGTTCGGCCAGGATGGCCGGTACGTCGCTTGGTGTCGGTGCTCATGAGATGCCCATCGCGGCCATGTGAGGAAAGGGGGATTCGGTTGATCGAGGCGTCCTCGTGTATCGACGGCTCCGCATCGAACGGTGGTCGAACGGCACCGGCCCCACGGTGGGACCGGGCGGGACGATTATAACAGCGGCCGGTCTGCCCGTGAGGGCAGGGCCGCCAGCACCCGCAAGGAGACGTCCCGCCGGCGCCGCGCCTCGACCCGGCCCGCTCCGCTGGGCGTCCGCCGCAGGATCCGTTCGCCGTGCTCGAGTCGCTCTCTCCAGTAGCCCTGCACCAGCGGCTCGGGGGAGCGTACCAGCCGGGGTCCGGCTTCCAGCAGATCACGGCGGCTGAGCGTCGCGTGCCGGGGGACGGGCTCGGCCCGGCTCTCCGCGGCCAGCACGAGATAGTAACGGCCCCTCTCCCGGACCAGGCGTTCTTCGACCACTCCCAGGCCGCGCTCCGCCAGCCAGGCGCGCACCAGGGCCCATTCGGACTGGGGCTGGATGACGATGCGGCGGAGATCGAGTTGCCGTCGCCGATCGTCCTCGAGGATCCGCGCGATGGTCCTGCCCCCGAGCCCCGTCAGTGTGAGCACCTCGATGCGGTCGGCCGGGTCGATGACCGCGAGCCCATCGCCGGTTCGCAGCTCGATTCGCCGGAGCCGCTCGCCGTGCCGCAATCCCGGCGGGAGGGAGAACCGTTCCGAGCGCAGTTCCGTGGCGATACAGAAAGCCGCGCGACGCTCGTCGACCAGGATCCTGGGAAGCAGCCCATGGTCGGTGCCGATATCGGCGACTCGCGCGCCCAGCGGGACCAGCCCCGCCGCGGTTCGTAAGCGTCCCGGGTTTCGGCCGTGGCGGTCGAATGTCGTCACGAGAGTCTCACGCCTCGTCGCCGGGCGGATCACTGCGTCGATCCGGCGGACTCGAGGGCGTCAGACGCTCGCGCGGTGCCCCGTCGTCAGTTCTCGCGTTGAGGCTCGACAGCTCGACGCAGTCCCTCAGCTTCTGCCAGTTGATCATGCCGATCAAACGCTCGTTGTCCAACACGAACACCGGAAACCGTGGGCGCGCCCTCAACAGGCGCCAGACCTCTTCGAGCGATGCGTCGGGCCGGACCACGGTCGGATCGCGATCCATTACCTGCAACACGGCGCTCGAGCCGCCGAGGCCGGACAGCGATTCGAGCAGCAGGAAGCGTGGCAGCACACCGACGAGCCGGTTCCAGGCATCGATCACCGGAAACTCCTGCTGCGGGCCTTCCACGAGCAGCCGCGAGGCGTGGGCCAGGGAGTCCTGGGGGGCCAGTGTCTCGAAGCCCGTGATCATCGCCTCCCGGGCGGTGCGACCGCGGATCATTGCCAGGTGGCGGAAGTAGGCGGCTTCCTGGGACGCGCCGAGATAGACGAAGATCGCGATCACCACCAGTAGGAGGTTGCCGGTGACGATCCCTCCGGCGGCGAACAGCAGGGCGATGCCCTGCCCGACGGCGGCGGCGATCGCCGTAGCCTTCTCCGCTGGCAGCGCCAGGGAGAGCGCGGCTCGCAGCATCCTTCCGCCGTCCATCGGAAACGCGGGAACGAGGTTGAAGAGGAACAGCATCATGTTGGCCAGCAACAGCGACGGCAAGAGGTCGGGCCAGGTCTCCAGCAGCTCGCCGACCCGCATCGACGTGGGGAAGACCACGATGATCATCACCGACAGCCCGAGGACCAGGATCAAGTTTACCGCGGGGCCTGCCAGGGCGATCAGCAGCTCGGCGATGCCACCGGGGATCCGTTCCAGGCGGGCGACGCCGCCGATCGGGTAGAGCACGATCTCGCGAGTGGAGACGCCGAAAACCAGGGCCATGCCCGCGTGGCCCAACTCGTGCAGCAATACGCAGCCGAAGATCGCCACCAGCAATGAGGTCGCAAGCAACGGGTCGTGTCCGCCCTGCGAGCGCGAGATGCCGAACCAGACCACCAGGATCAACGTCGTCAGGTGCACCCGGATCGGAACGCCCAGAACCCGGCCCACCTGCACCGACCAGCCGAACCTCTTCTCCGTCTCGGTCATGGCTAAAGCTTAGTGGAAGCCGGGTGGGAGCGCTTGCGGCAGGGCCGCTTGGCCCGCAGGCGATGCGCGGTGTTACTCTAGTGTCTTGCCCGCACGAAACCGAGGCATCCATGGCCCAGGAACTGCTGATCGTCACGCCCGACAAACAGACCCGTCGCGTCGAGGTCGACGGTAAGACCCTGATGCTGGGCCGGGCCCACAGCAACGACCTCTGCTATCCCGAGGACGCCAGTCTGTCCCGCCAGCACCTGCGGCTGAAGATGGACCAGGCCGGCCTGTGGGCCGAGGATCTCGGAAGCAAGAACGGCACGCTACTCAACGGCCAGCGGTTTTCCGGCACGGAGAAAGTCCGTCCCGGCGATCGCCTGACCGCCGGGCGTCTCGTGATCACGCTCGTCGACAGTGCCCAGGTGACCGCCGACGTCATTTTCGTGGCCGCTGCCGAGGAGACGCCCTCGGCAACGGTGATGACCCGCCTCGAGGACCTGCTGTCCAACGAGGCCACCGCACCCCTCGTCCGTCCCCTCGCCCCCGAGGACTCGGCCCGCCGGCCGGGATTCGACCCGATGGTCCGCCTGTTGCTCAAGGCCGGCCGCGAGCTCAGCAGCCACCGTCCGCTCAGCGAGCTGTTCCCACTGATCCTGGATCTCTGCATCGAGGCGGTCTCGCCCGAGCGCGGCGTGCTGCTGGTGCTCGAGGGCGGACGCCTGGTTCCCAAGGCGGTTCACGGCGAGGGCTTTCGGATCAGCACCACCATCCGCGACCAGGTGTTGAAGGAGAAGCGGTCCCTGCTGGTCCGGGACATGGCCCAGGAAGAGGCCTTCCGCGAGAAGCTCAGCATCAGCGCCCAGCAGATCCACACCATGCTGGCGGTGCCGCTGCAAACCGAGAACGAGGTGATCGGCCTGATCTACGTCGACTCGGGATCCTTCGTGCGCGAGTTCACTCCCGATGACCTCAACCTGTTGACCTTTCTCGGCAACGTCGCCGCCAACCGGATCGAGCAAGAGCGGTTGGCGCAGCTGCAGCGCGAGAACGAGCAGGCCGCCGAGATCCAGCGCCGGATCCTCCCGGCACGAGCCCCCGACGTCCCGGGCATGGACCTGGCCGGACACAACGACCCCTGCCGGACCGTCGGCGGCGACTACTACGACTACATCGCCTACGACGATGGGCGCGTGGCGGTCGTGCTCGGCGACGTCGCCGGCAAGGGGATGTCGGCGGCGCTGTTGATGAGCAACCTGCAGCCGCGCGTGCAGCTCCTGGCCGAGGATCCGAAGAACCTCGGTGATCTGATCTCGCGTCTCGACAAGAGCCTGGTCGCGCACTGCCCGAGCAACCGGTTCATCACGCTCTTCTTCGGCCTGATCCATCCGAACACCGGAAAACTCGTCTACTGCAACGCCGGACACAACCCGCCGTTGCTGGTGCACGCCGACGGTACGGTGGACCGCCTGCCTGCCGGCGGTACGGTGCTCGGCATGATTCCCGAGATCGGCTACGAGCAGTCCGAGGCCGTACTGGAGAAGGACGACATCCTGGCGATCTACAGTGACGGGATCACCGAGGCGGCTAACCCGTCCGGCGAGGAGTTCGGCGAGGAACGGCTGGCCGAGTTGTTGCGGGAGAAGCGAGGCCAGCCGGCGTCGGACGTTGTCGACGACGTCTTCGACGCCGTCGCCGATTGGACCGCGAACGCGCCCGCCGAGGACGACATGACCGTCGTCATCGCCCGGCGGACCGGCTGACCCAGCCGCGGGAGCGCCGGTCGATGAAGGGCGACGGGTTCCCCGTGGTTCGCTGGCTGCCCGGGCGACACCTGCAGACGATCGTGCCGGCTTTCTGGCCCCACCCCCGGTGCGCCAAACCTCCGGTCCATCGCTTCGTGGCCGTCGACGATCACAACGAGGTCGGCCTGGAGATCGACCGGCCCGACGGCCGTCCCCGCGGCACCCTGCTCATGTTGCACGGCATGGGTGGATCGGCTCGCTCGCGCTACATGCTCGATCTCGCCGAGCACGCGCTTGACATGGGGTGGGTTGCGGTGCGGATGAACCTGCGCAACTGCGGCGGCACCGAGCATCGAGCCCGGACGTTGTACAACGCTGGCCAAAGCCCCGACGTCGAGCAGGTGCTCCATGCTCTCGACGGGGACGCCGGTCTCCCGCGACCGTACGCCGTTGCCGGGTTCTCACTGGGCGGCAACATCACCCTGCGCCACGCCGGAATCTCCGGGAGCTCGACGCCCGCCGACGCCTACATCGGAGTCAACGCTCCGATCGATCTCGGGAGGTGCCTGGCCACGCTCGAGCTGCCCCGGAACAAGCTCTACCATTACCATTTCGTAGTCAAGCTGTGCGGCCAGCTGCGCCGGGTATCGCAAACGCGTCCCGTGGCCGGACCGATGCCGCGTGCGTCACGGATCCGGACCTTGAGACGGTTCGACGGACTGTTCACGGCTCCCGACGCAGGGTATCCGTCAGCCGAGGCCTACTACTCCAACGCGTCCGCCGCGCCTCAGTTCTCGGGCATCGCGCGGCCAACGCTGGTCATCTGTGCCCGGAACGACCCCTTCGTGCCGCTCGAGATGTACCGGCCGCACCGCGGTCACCCCGCCGTCCGCTTCCTTCACCCGCGCGCCGGAGGTCATTGCGGATACTGGCAGCGCGGCCGGCCCAGGTTCTGGGTCGCCGAGGCGGCGATGGAGTTCCTGGAAGCGCTTCCCCGCGCCTGAGATCCCGGTCCCCTGCCGATGGACAATCCCCTCGCGGGGCTTATGTTTTCTGGGGGAAGGGGACCAACGAGAATGGCTGACATCCTGCTCATCGGTAGGGACCGGAAGACCGTTGCCGGCGTGCGGGACCTGCTGCGTGGCGAGGGACACCGTGTCACCCGACACTGGTCGGACGGCGACTGGCTCGCGGCCGAGCGTGACGCCGCACCGGAGTTGGTCGTGGCGACTTCCGAATCGGCCCAGGAGATGCTCGCGACGGAGGGCCGTCCGCGCCGCGGTTTCCCGGCACCGCTGCTGTTCGTGCGGGAAGACACCGCTTTCTCACGGGACCTCTTTTCCGAGAACCGACTCGTCGATCAAATCACCAGTCCGTTCATGCGTGAGGAACTGCTGGCTCGTGTCGACGCGCTGGTACGCGTGCGCCGGGTGACCCGTCACGGAATCGCTTCCGACTCGCCTCCCACGGGGAACACCGATCGCGACGCGGTGGACACTCACGGCAGGCGAGGTGATTTCCTCGGACGCGTGGCCTCGTTCCTGGGCGCCTCGTTGCCCAGAGCCGAGAAGCCGCTCGCTCCGTATCTCGAAGTTGCCGCACGGGTCGCCGAGTGGGCCGACCGGCGCGACGCCTTCCAGCCGGGCCACGCCGAGCGCGTGGCCTCCTTCTGCGGCATGATGGCCGACGGGATGGACCTCGACCCGGACGAGACCGGAACGTTGTTACGGGCAGCGATGTTGCACGACATCGGCAAGGTGGCCCTGCCGATGGAGATGCTGCACCAGCGCGAGCCGCTGCAGGAAAGCCAGAAGCGGCTGATCCGCACTCATCCACGCCGCGGTGCAGCGCTATTGCGGGCCCTCGACAAGGACGAGCGGGTGGCCCGCACCGTACTATTCCATCACGAGTGCCCGAACGGCTCCGGCTACTACGGCAAGGCCGACGAGGGGATTCCGCGCCCCGCGCGCATCCTGGCGGTGGCCGAGATATACGACGCCATGACCGCATCGCTGCACGGCGGTACGCTCTCCCGCGGCGAGGCCCTGAACGCGCTCCGCGACCGCAGGGGCGAGGCCGTCGATGCCGAGTGCGTCAACGTGCTGGTGGACACGCTCAAGCCGCGCAAGAGAGTCATCCCTCTCGACACGACCCGTTTCTGAGTCGGCCCGCGAATCGCCTCAGCTCGACTCCGAACCGAGCAACAGCTCCAACGCGAGCGGGTCCGAGGTCGGCTCGCGGCAGCGATAGCGTTCGCAGACATAGGCAGTCGGCTTGCCGTCGACCGGGATCTTGTCCCGCAACAGTACCGAGGGTCCCGGCGCGGCACCGGCGTCGCCCTGTGCCACGGCCAGCCGGGGCAGGTACCGTCTGCGCACCACCTCGAGCAGCTTGGCCGTACGGGCATCGCCGCGATCTCCGACGATGGCGACTTCCTTGACGGGGCCCCGGTCGAAGTCCGCCGCCGCCAGCAACGCGCCGTAGGCCGACGGCATCCGTTCGACCATCGGACGATACGCGAGCAGGGTTCGGCGGGCCGCTTCCCGGGCCCGATCGTCGTCCAGGTGCACGGCGAGTCGCAACAAAACCTCGCTGGCCACACCCGCCCCCGATGGCAGGGCGCCGTCGTGATGGCTGAGGTTGCGTGTCAACAGCGTCTCGTGGTCGTCCGACGTGAAGAAGAATCCGCCGTCGCCGTTTTCGAAGCGTTCGATCATCGTCCCGGCGATCCGCGCGGCGGCCTCGAGGTGCCGTACGTCGAATGCGGCCTCGTACAGGTCGAGCAGGCCGCGGGCGAGGAAGGCGTACTCGTCGAGGTAGGCGTTGAACCGGGCATTGCCTTTACGATAGGTCACCCGCAACCGGTCCCCCTCAATCAACCGCTTCAGCGCGAACTCCGCAGCATCCTGGGCCGCGGTCAGGTCGCCCTCGCGTCCCAGGGTCTGGTAACCCCGGGCGAAGGCAGTGATCATCAGTCCGTTCCAGGCGGTGAGCACCTTGTCGTCGGTTCCGGGCCGGATGCGCCGCCCTCGAGCAGCGAGTAATCGCATCCGCAACGGCTCGAGGCGTCCGGCGAGTTCGTCCTCGGTGCATCCCAGCTCGTCCGCGCGGTCGGCGAGGGACTTGCCGAGCAGGTTCGGGATGCTCCGTCCCTCGAAGTTGCCGCCTTCCGAAACTCCGTAGACGTCGCAGTAGAAGCGACCGTCTTCGTTGCCCAGAACGTCGATCACCTTGCCGGGAGTCCAGACGTAGAACTTGCCCTCGACACCTTCGCTGTCTGCGTCCAGCGACGAGTGAAACCCGCCGGCGTCGTCGGTCAGCTCGCGCCGGACGAAGTCCAGGGTCTGCTCGACAACGCGTCGGTAGAGAGGCTTGCGGGTGATCCGCCAGGCATCGACGTAGAGCGGCACCAGCAACGCCTGGTTGTAGAGCATCTTCTCGAAGTGCGGCACCAGCCAGCGCTCGTCGACGCTGTAGCGGGCGAAGCCGCCACCGACGTGGTCGTACATTCCGCCCTCGGCCATCGCCTGCAGGGTGCGCTCGGCCATCGCGAGTGGGGCCGCCTCGCGCGAGCGGTCGTGCTCTCGTAACAGCAGGCCGATACTGCCGTCCGGGGGGAACTTGGGCGCGCCTCCGAAGCCGCCCCAGCGGGGGTCGAAGCGCGAGGTCAGCTCGGCCACGGCCCGGTTCCACTCGGTCGGGCCGATCGCCGTCGAGCGGTCCCCGACGTCCACCGATCCGGAAGCGATGCTCCGAAGCTTTGCCGTCCACTCGTCGGCGGAACGATCGATCTCGTCGCGACGATCGTCCCAGGCCGCCCGGACGCGTTGCAGCAGCTCGGCGAAGCCGATCCTGCCGTGGGCGCCCTGCGGGGGGAAGTAGGTGCCGCCGAAGAAGGGTCGCAGGTCGGGGGTGAGGAATACGGTCATCGGCCAGCCGCCGGCGCCGGTCATCAGTTGCACCGCGTTCATGTAGATCTCGTCCAGGTCCGGCCGTTCCTCGCGGTCCACCTTGATCGAGACGAAGTGCTCGTTGAGGTAGGCCGCAACCCCGGCGTCCTCGAAGGATTCGCGCTCCATGACGTGGCACCAGTGACAGGCGGCGTAGCCGATCGACAGGAAGATCGGCTTCTGCTCGTCTCGCGAGCGCTCGAGCGCCTCGTCGCCCCACGGATACCAGTCGACGGGGTTGTAGGCATGCTGCAGCAGGTAGGGGCTGGTCTGGCCCTGCAGGTGATTGGCCCGGCGACCGCCGGTCCCGTCGGACATCGCCTCCTCGCTCAGAAGCCGGCGGCGTTCCGCGTCGGCGAGACGGCGGCGAAGAAGCGCGTGCCCAGGGCGAGCTCCTGTCCCTTGCCGAGCACGCGTACCTCGTACTCGAAGGTGCCCTCGGTCATGGTGTCGGCGGCGATCATGTCGCGGATCTGGGCGCAGCGGTCCTTGCCCAGGTCCAGATCGAGATCCTCGAAGCTCGCCGCCGACTCGCCGACCAGCCGTCGCCGGACCAGCAGCTTGCCCTTGTTCCCCCGGGCGCGGCAGACCAGGCTCACCATCGCCGTCGGGCGCGACGTGTCGACGGCCTCCAGGTCGCCGAATCCCATCGCCCCGTGGCCGCGCACGCGCTCGCCGCGGACGAAGGCCGCGCTGACGGGCTGCATCACGGCGATCGGCCCGACCGTTGCCGGGGCGTCGTTGGGGTTGGGCCACTCTCCGTCGAGCTGCCCGCTGATCACCTGGTCCGAGCGGGTCTCGTGGGCGACCATCACCAGCTCGAACGGGCCGGGCCGGAAGATCATCTCGGTCTCGAGCACGACCGGAGTGCCGGGAGTGGCGACCTCGACCCTTCGCGAATCGTCGGCGCGCAGTTGTCCCCGGGAGACCAGCGAGG
>Ga0255058_10001928_pt1 | contig 11555 bp, 8 predicted proteins | sample Cases_109_9_MG_FD_188637 | JGI IMG/M metagenome (GOLD analysis project Ga0255058, IMG submission 188637) | Seawater microbial communities from Amundsen Gulf, Northwest Territories, Canada - Cases_109_9 | ecosystem: Environmental > Aquatic > Marine > Gulf | place: Canada: Northwest Territories... | reverse complement strand
CCGCGCGGAGGGTGGACAGGCAGGCAAGGCCATAGAGCGAATCGACGATATCGGGATGCTCGCCGCCCAGAACCCGGCGGCGCGAATCCAGTGTCGCCAGGTGCAGTCGCATCGCCTCGTCATGGCGGCCCAACTTGACGTAGAGCTCGGCCAGATTGAACTTCGAGCCCAGGGTCAAGGGATGCTCAGGGAGTTTGCGCTCCAGGGTCGCGAGTGTGTCCACGAGCAGCGGTTCGGCCTCGGAATAGCGCCCTTGATCGACGTAAACCTGGGCCAGATTGTTCGCCGCCCGGAGCGTGCCGGGATTCTCGCTGCCGATCACACGTTGCTTGATCTCGAGCGTCTCCCGGTACAGGCGTTCGGCCTCGTCGAGACGATTCCGGGTGTGGTACGAGAGCGCCAGGTTGTTCATCGTGACCAGCGTGGCAGGATTATCGTGACCGAGGACGCGACGCTGCACCCGAAGGACATCCTTGTACAGGGCCTCTGCCTCGATGTGGCGGTCCTGCCTCCAGTAGACGAGTGCCAGGCTGATCATCGAAGCGAGGGTGTCCGGGTGCTTGGGTCCCAGCACGCGGCGCTTGGTTTCCAGCGTCTCGACGTGCAAAGGTTCGGCTCGATGGTAGAGGCCTTGGGCCTCGTACACGTGGGCCAGCCCGGTCTTCGATTCCAGGGTGTCGGGGTGGTCCTGGCCGAGCCTCCGCTCTCGGGTCTCGATCGTCTCGAGGTACAGCCGCTCGGCCTCCCCGTAGCGCGCCTCCGCGAGGTAGAGGTCGGCCATTTCGCTCATCGAGTCCAGCGTATCGGCGTGATCGTCGCCGAACACGCGCCGGCGGATCTCGAGGGTCCGCGTACTGAGACTCTTCGCTTGATCGTAGCGGCCCTGAAGCCGGTACAGTCCCGCGAGGTTGCTCATCGAGATCAAGGTGTCGGCATGTTTCTCGCCGAGGACCTGTCGACGAGACTCCAGCGTGCCGACGAACAGCCGCTCGGCCTCCTCGTAGCGTCCGTTCAACTCGTGCAAGACGGCGACCGCATTCGACGTGCGGAGCGTCTCGGGATCGTCGTCACCCAGCAGGTTCCGGCGAACGAGGAGGGCCTTTGAAAGCAGCGGCTCGGCCTCGTCCGCCAGGCCCAGGTTGGTATAGACGATTCCCAGCTCGTGCATCATGCGGGCCTGGAGCTCGGGCTCGTCGGAGAGTTGCCACTGGATCCTGGCGGCGCCCTCGTCCAACATCTCGCGCGCCGAGATGGTTCTTCCGCGGGATTCGCTGGGTTCCGACACGCGATACAGGCCCGCGAGAAACTCGAGGACGCGTTCGGTTCGCTCCTGAGCCCGCACGATGCGGTGCGTCTGGATGGCCGTCATCACACCGAACACGATCAACCCCGCGATAGCCGCCGCGGACACGGCGACACCCACACGATGTCGGCGGGCGAACTTCCGCGCGCGGTAGATCGTGCTCGGCGGACCGGCCTGCACCGGCATGTTGGCGAGGTAACGCTTGACATCGGCCGCGAACTCCGCCGGCGAACCGTATCGTCGGGCGCGGTCCTTCTCCAACGCCTTCATCGTGACCCAGTCGAGATCGAGACGCAGAGCATGCGCCAACGACGAACGATCGGAGCTTCGCGAACGCGCGATCTCGGTGGCATCCTCACCCAGCCCGTTCAGTTTCGCGCTGGGTGTCGGCGGCTCTTGTTCGCGAATGATCCGTCGCAGTTCGTCGTATCCGGCCCCTCGCAACTCGGGCGTGTTGAACGGGCTGACCCCGACCAGCAACTCGTAGAGCACGACGCCGAGGGAATAGATGTCCGTTCGGGTGTCGACGCCCTGCCGCGTCATCTCGGCCTGTTCCGGGCTCATGTATTCCGGCGTGCCGATCAGCAATCCGAGCTGCGTGTGCACCGCGTGCTCCGTCAGCCGCCGGTCGGTTGCCTTGGCCACGCCGAAGTCGATGATCTTGGGTACGGCCTTACCGTCCTGCATCGCGACCAGAATGTTCGAGGGCTTGATGTCCCGGTGGATCACCCCCTTGTGATGGGCATGCTGCACGCCCTCGCAGATCTCGTTGAACAGCGCCAGTCGTTCGCGAACGCCGAGTCGCTGGCGGTCACAGTGGTCGAGCAGCGGTACTCCCTGCACGTACTCCATCACGAGGTAGGGTCGACCGGCGTCGGTCGATCCCGCGTCGTACACGCGAGCGATGTTGGGGTGGTTCATCAACGCCAACGCCTGGCGCTCGGTCTCGAAGCGGGCCACGAACTCCCTCGTGTCGAGGCCCCACTTGATGACCTTCAGCGCCACCTGGCGCTGCACGGGCTGTTCTTGCTCGGCGAGGTAGACGAGGCCCATGCCGCCCTGCCCCAGCAGTTCGAGGACCTTGTACTCGCCAATCGAATCGACGGCCTCGAAATCCGTATCGTCGGAGATCAGTTGCCGGATCGGCTTGCGGTCTGGAAGGAACTCGGAGGAGACGTACTCGAGGAGGGATTCCACCTCCCTGCGCAGATCCGGATCGTCCGCACACCGTTCGTCGAGCAGGCGCCCTCTGTCGTTCTCGGACAACGCTCGCGCTTGCTCGAACAGTTCCTGGATTCGGTCCCAACGACGTTGGGCCATGCGACACGCTCCGGTTTCTAGCCAGTCATGTCACGGCGCAGCGATTCTACACCAAGCGGCGGCTTGATCGGTCCGTCCGCGGTGGGCTATTCTCCGCAGCGTCAGGTCGCGACGCGGCCACGGGGACTGAACCGACAGGGGGCATCTCGTGCGAGTTGTACTGGCAACGGTTGTGCTGGTCTTCCTTTCCAGTAACGCGGCGCTCGGTGGAATCGGCCTGGGATTCTGTACCTCCTTCGAGCAGAACAGCGGCGACTGGACCTTCGACAATAATCTCGGCCTCGAGTTCGACGTCGGCGTGGACATCGACCGGTTGGGACTGGGTTTCCTGCTGGAGACGGCGCCTGCGAGCGAGAAGGTCTTCAGCTATCGCCTGCAAGCGTCTCTGACACGCTTCGAAGCGATCTCGGACGCCAACGTCGACCTATTCGACGCCACGGGCGTCTCGTTCGATCACACCTTCGCATTCAAGCTCTACCGCTCGGACGTCGCCCGGTTGTGGCTGGGACCGCGGATTCGTCTCGCATCCTACTTCGGTGAACTGGCGGGAGGAACGGACAACGACACCTTGCTGTTGGAATTTGGTGGTGGCGCCGCCATCGGATCGAACTTCAACCTGGGGGAACGGGCGATTCTGAGTGTCGAGGCAGGCTACATGTCGAACGGATACGCCGGGCTGGTCGAAGACAACAACCTCGTCAACGAGACGGACATCACGGGTAGCACCGACGGCCCCTACGCCCTGTTCTCACTGCAATTCCGGCTCGGCGGAGCGGACGCGTCCGGGAAGGACGCCGATCTCGACGGCGTGGCCGACGGTATCGACCTTTGTGACTCGACCCGCATCGGCGCGCAGGTCGATTCAACGGGGTGTCCGATGGACCTGGACGACGACGACGTTCCCGATGGCATCGACAAGTGTCCGGAGACAATCGTCGGTGCCGAGGTCGATTCCAGCGGTTGCCCCAAGGACCTGGACGACGATGACGTTCCCGACGGCATCGACAAGTGTCCTGAGACGATCGTCGGTGCCGAGGTCGATTCGACGGGCTGCCCGAAGGACGAGGACGACGACGACGTTCCCGACGGCATCGACAAGTGTCCTGAGACGATCGTCGGTGCCGAGGTCGATTCGACGGGCTGCCCGAAGGACGAGGACAACGACGACGTTCCCGACGGCCTCGACAAGTGCGCGGAGACAATCGTCGGCGCGGAGGTCGACTCCAGCGGTTGCCCCAGGGACACGGACAACGACGGCGTGCCGGACGGCATCGACAGGTGCCCGGAGACACTCGGGGGAATCGATACCGACTCCACGGGATGCGCCCGGCCACTGGAACCGATCACGCCCGAACAGCGGGATCCCGTCGTGCTCGAAGGTGTCCTGTTCGGGTTCGACAACGCCACGTTGAACCCCGAATCGGCGGCCGTGCTGGAACGCGTCGCGCGCTCACTGGCCGACTGGCCGGAACTGAGGATCGAGGTCGGAGGACACAGCGACCCCACCGGTCCAGAGGCGCACAACGTCGACCTATCGGTGCGCCGTGCCGAAGCGGTGCGTGACTACCTGATCAACCGCGGGGTCGATGGCAACCGCATCGAGGTGCGGGGGTATGGAACGAGTCAGCCCGTCGCCGACAACGACACCCGGGACGGTCGAATCAGGAATCGGCGGGTCGAGATCAGGGTCCTCGAGGAGTGAGGGGAATCAGGTTCACGGCGGCGGGCTCGCCGTACGGGCCTACCGGGTGCGGTCGAGTTGAAACTCGACACAGCGTATTCGCGGCTCTTCGGATCGACATCCGGAACCGGTCTCGGTCTCCTTGATCGTCAGCCGCTCCGCGCTGATTTTTCGCACCTCGGTCAGATAGGTCACGACGTACGTTGCCTGGGGCTGTGGTCCCAGCACCAGGAACGACCGGTTCACCAAATCGCCATGCTCGAGAGCCGCGGCGAACTCGTCGAGATCCTGTTTCGTTTGCTGGGTCGGTCCGTTACCCTGAGGGCCCAGGGTCACCGGTAGGTCGAGCCGCACCCGGGAGAGCGATCGCGATCGCGGCGCCGTGTAGTACGCAACGATCTCGGTCGCGAGGTAGCGCGTCCGATCCCTCCCCTGGACCACCATCTGCAACCTGGCCGCGCCGATCGTATCGGAGCGCTCCCTCAGGACCTCCCGCAAGCGCGTCACGAAGGGGGGACCCGATTCTTCGTCGAAGATCGGATAGCTCGCCTCCTCCTTGCTCAGCTTCAGATCCGTCAGCGGGAGCGGCTGTCGCGTTCCGAACACGAACAGATCCTCGGGCCCGAGAGGTGGCGTGACGATGGCGATCTCGTCGCGCGCAGGGAACACCAGCACCTTGTCCGCGCGAAGGTGCCCGTCCGCTTCCCGTGCCGTGGGGAATAGAAGCGTCGTGACGCCCTGGGAGTCAATGTGGATCGCGGTCAGGTAGACCTCGGTCGACGACCGGAAGTGGAACTCCCGTGACTGACCCAGCGTGACGCGGTAGTGCCCGGGGGCGCTCGAATCGTCGGATGCGCCGCCGGCGTCGTTGAGCCAGACCTTCAGGGATGCCGGGTTCTCGACGGGCAGCATCGACTCGAGAAGCTCGATGCTCCCGGCACGTGGACCCGCGATGGAATCGGCGCCCGCACTCGAGACGACGACCATCCCGACAAGGGCGATGAGTTTCCCGCTCATTGCTCGCCGCCTAATGGTCGAGCTCGCGGTGCAACCAGGCCTTGGCAAACTCCCAGTCGCCGTCCACGGTTCGCCTGGATACCTCCAGCAAGTCGGAGGTCTGTGCCACGCTCATCCCCATGAAGTGCCGGTACACGACAACCTGAGCCTGACGCGGCAGCTCGTCGGCGAGTTTGTCCAGCGCTTCGTTCAAGGCCAGAAGCTCCTGCGAACCCTCGATACCGATCTGGACATCGTCCAGTGGCAGCGGGCGCTCGCCCCCCCCGTTTTTCTCCGCCATCTTGCGTCGCGCGTGGTCAATGAGAATCTGACGCATCGAGCGCGCGACGGCACCGAAGAAGTGACGGCGGTTCTCCCAGCGGGCGGTCTTGCTCCTGATCAGTCGCAGGTAGGCCTCGTGGGCCAGCGCGGTGGTCTGCAGTGTGTGGCCAGCGGCTTCACGGCGCATTCGGCCGTGGGCCATCGCGCGCATCTCGTCGTAGACCGCACTCAGTAGGTCATTGGTGGCTCCCGCGTGGCCCTCGTTGACGGCCTGCAGAAACAGCGTGATCTCTTCCGCAATCTGCCCGTCCTGCTTGTCCATTGGCCACCCCGCGATCTGTCGACCGTTGTCGAGATTCTAGCCCATTTCCGAACCACAGCCGCTGACACCCCCTCATGCGTGATGTGAGGCGGATCGCGCAAGAGCCACCCGATTTCTTCTGAATTTGCGCAAACGCCCCGAATCAGCCGCATGTCCAGGCGAGAGCGGCAGCGGGCCCACCAATACGGCCGGCGAAAGCCGCCCCGAAAACATGGAGGAGGGAATCATGAGGAACGTCGCTTTCGTATCGATGCTGCTGGTCGCCTCGGCGTCGCTTCCGTCCCAAGCGGGCGAGATGGCCTTCGGAATCGGTCTGGGACTGAACACCGGAATCACCACCACCCAGGATTCGGAGGGAACCTCGTTTGGAACCGGTGACCAGGAGACGACCACGGGCTTTAGCTTGCTGGCAAAATTCGAGATCAACAAGGCCTGGGGACTCAGTGCAACGTATCGGCAGTTGGATGGCGAGGACGACGGCCTGGGAGAGCAGCAATACACCCAGATCGGAATTCACGCGATCCGAACGTGGCGCGCGGGCAAGCTGGTCCGCCCACACTTCAAGTTCGGCATCGTTCAGACGGAGTTGGAGTACTCGTCGCCGTTCGCAAGCGCATCGCAGGACGGCTTCGGGCCCTCGCTGGGCGGCGGGATCGAGGTCGGCTCCAAGCTCGTGTCGTTCCTCGCCGAGCTCGACTCCACCGGCGTCGAATTGGGTGACGAGGTTCGTGGCGTCGCCAGCTGGACGGCCGGCGTGATCTTCAAGTTCTGAGATAGCGGGACCGTACCGGGAGGTCGCCTCACTGGGGCGGCCTTCCCGCCCCGTCTTCACCGCCGGTCTTCAGTTCCGGTCGAACGCGGCGACCAGCGCCCGGATCGAAACCATCGTGGTGTGCAGGTAGGCGTGGGCGTCGAGGTAGTCGCCCCACTCCGGGCGCGACAGCTCGTAGTCGCCCCAGCTGCCGTTCTTGTTCTGGTTGTCCAGCAGGTAGTCGATGCCCAGCAGGCAGGCCGGGTCGTCGCGCCAGCCCAGGTAGCTCATGCTGCTGACTCCGGCGGCGACCACCTCGGCGTCGCGACCCTGGACGCCCCTCCGGGTGATGTGGTCCAGCGCCTTGCGGATGTAGGGCAGGGCCTGCGCATCGAACAGCTCCTGGGTGCGTGCACGGCCCCAGTCGAAGGCGACCAGGATCTCGTGGGTCAGATCCGACGCCGTGACTGTATCCAGTGCAATCGGTCGTACTTGCCGGGCGATGACGCCCTGGCTCATGTTGACGTTTCGCAGGATCGCCGGCTTCTCGAGCCCCAACCGCTCGTAGAACCTGGCGAACCAGGTCAGCTGCCACGGACCCCAGTAGCGTCCGTAGCGGTGATCGTGGCGATCCACCTGGCCCATGTGACGGTCCAGCCGTGGCTGGGCCTTCCGCACCTCGTCGAGGTAGGCGCTGTTGTCCAGTCCGAACTGCTCCATGATCCACGGGATCTGCAGGTAGGGCATGCTGGCGCCGGTCAACTCGCCGGGGTCGGCCTCGATCAGATTGTGGTAACCGGCCTTTTCGATCTGCTCGAGGAGTTGCCGGACCCGTGCAAGGATCGCGGCCTGTTCGTCGTCGTTCTCGCCGCGAGTGCTTAGGATCCAGTAGGCCTCGATGATCTCGCCGAGTTTCTTCTTACCCTTGACGCGGTGCTTCGCGAGATCCGCGGCGTCGACTTCCAGCGCGTCCAGCCAGGCGCGTCCTCGGGCCAGCGCTCGGAAGTAGTCGTCGTGGCGTGGGCTCGTGACGGTCTCGCCGAGCAACGTCTCGCCGGGTTCGGGGTCGCCGGTTCCCGACGACTTGCCCGTCGTCCCGGGACGGACCGGTGGAGCGAGGGTCAGCAACACCAAGCAAGAACCGGTGATCAAGCGACGAATGGGTTTCACGACACCTTGAGAATACCCACCGCCGGCCGAATCGACAACAGAACCGGACCTCGCCGCCGTGGTTCGTTGTCGCTTCCCTGGCGTGGCCACACTGCGCTATCGGCCGCTAGAGGGCGCTGGGCGTGATCCGTTCCTTGCCGCCCATGTAGGGACGCAACGCCTCCGGAACGATCACGCTGCCGTCCGCCTGCTGGTAGTTCTCGAGAATCGCGACCAGCGTGCGGCCGGCGGCCAGTGCCGAACCGTTCAACGTGTGCAGCAGCCGCGGCTTGCCGCCGGCTTCGGGCCGGAAGCGGATCCTGGCTCGCCGAGCCTGGAAGTCGCCGAAGTTCGAGCAGGACGAGATCTCGCGGTAGAGCCGCTGCGACGGCAGCCAGACCTCCAGGTCGTAGGTCTTGGCGGCGGCGAAGCCGAGATCGCCCGTGCACAACGTGACCACGCGATAGGGGAGCTGCAGCCGCTTGAGCACCTCCTCGGCGTGTGCGGTGAGTCGCTCCAGCTCCTCGAACGAGCTCTCCGGTCGGGAAAAGCGAACCAGCTCGACCTTGTTGAACTGGTGCTGCCGGATCAGTCCGCGAACGTCCTTGCCGTATGATCCGGCCTCGCTGCGGAAGCACGGCGTGTAGGCGCAGTACCCGAAGGGGAGGCGGTCCGCTGCCAGAATCTCGTCGGCGTGGATATTGGTCACCGGAACCTCCGCCGTGGGCACCAGGTAATAGCCGCCCGGTTCGGTCTTGAAGAGGTCCTCCTCGAATTTCGGCAACTGTCCGGTGCCGAACAGGGCGCGGGCATTGGTCATGAACGGCGGCAGCACCTCGATGTAGCCGTGTTCGCCGGTGTGCAGCTCCATCATGAACTGGATCAGGGCCCGTTCGAGGCGCGCCCCGTCGCCCATGTAGAGCGTGAAACGCGCACCCGCGATCTTGGCGCCGCGCTCGAAGTCGAGGATCCCCAGATCGACGCCGAGATCCCAATGGGCCTTGGGCTCGAACGGGAACTCGGGCTGCCGGCCCCAGCGCCTCAGCTCCACGTTGTCGGCCTCGCCGGCGCCCACGGGCACCGTCTCGTCGGGCACGTTGGGCAGTTCCTGCATGAGCCGGTCCAGGTCGGCCTCGGTCTGCTCCAGGGTCTGCTCGAGCTCGGTGATGCGCTCGCCGACCTTGCGCACCTCATCCTTCATCGCGCCGGCGTCGCCGCCACCCTTCACGATCTCGCCGATCTTGCGCGAGCTGTCGTTGCGGGTTTTTCTCAGACCCTCGATCTCGACCAGCAGGCTGCGGCGCTTCTCGTCCAGCTCGCGGAACGAGCCGAGAGAATCGTCGTCCATCGAGCGCTTGCGCAGCGCCTCGGCGACGGCATCGATGTTCTCTCTCACGTAGCGCAGGTCGAGCATGAAGGCTCCCGACGGCATGAGCCGGTCATTCTAGCCGAATCGTGCGCCAGCCGACGGGACCCGCGGCGAGCGCCGGGGCCGCGGGATGATAGAATCGTCGTTCGACGCCGACATTTCTCCAGCGCCGAATGCCGCGCCGCGACAGGGGACGCGGGCAGCCAGCCGGGTAAGCCCAGGAACAGCATGGACAAGTTGAGGATTGACGGTGGGCGGCGCTTGCGAGGGCGCGTCTCCATTGCCGGCGCCAAGAACGCCGCCCTGCCGGCCCTGGCCGCCTGCCTGCTGACCGGCGACCCGGTCCGGCTTTCGAACCTGCCGCGGGTGCGCGACGTGCGGACGATGCTGCGAGTGCTCGAGCAGCTCGGCGCCTCGGTCACCGACACCGAGGAGGGCCGGGCGACGGTGACCGTCGAGCGAATCGGCTCGTTCGAGGCGCCGTACGACCTGGTGAAGACCATGCGTGCCTCGGTGCTGGTTCTGGGTCCGCTGCTGGCGCGTCACGGGCGGGCGCGGGTGTCGATGCCCGGGGGCTGCGCCATCGGCGAGCGTCCGATCAACTTCCACATCGAGGGGCTGGCACGGATGGGGGCCGAGATCTCCCTCGAGCACGGCTACGTCGAGGCGCGCGCCGAGCGCCTGCGAGGCACCCGCATCGCCTTTCCCGTGCGCAGCGTGACCGGAACCGAGAACCTGATGATGGCCGCCTCGCTCGCCCTTGGCACCACGGTCCTGACCAACGCCGCTCACGAGCCCGAGATCGTCAACCTGGCCGAGATGCTGACCGGCATGGGCGCTTCGGTCCACGGCGCCGGCGGCGACGAGATCGTCATCGAGGGCCGCCCGGAACTGGGCGGGACCGAGCACCGGGTCATCCCCGATCGCATCGAGGCCGGCACCTACGCCATCGCCGGCGCCATCGCCGGCGACGGGATCGAGATCGCCGGCTGTCGTCCGCAAGACCTGGACCCGGTGCTGCAGCAGCTGCGGGCGACGGGCGTCGAGGTCGAGGTCGAGGGCGACCTGCTATCTATCCGCCGGCCCGATCGTCTGCTGGCCCACGATCTGCGAACCGCGCCGCACCCCGGCTACCCCACGGACATGCAGGCCCAGTACATGGCCCTGGCGACCCAGGCCCACGGCACCTCGCTGATCACCGAGACCGTCTTCGAGCATCGGTTCATGCATGTCGGTGAGCTGGTTCGGATGAACGCCGACATCCGCATCGACGGAAACACCTGCGTGGTGGTCGGCCCGCGCCGGTTGGCCGGCGCCCAGGTGATGGCCACCGACCTCCGGGCCTCCGCCGGCCTGGTCCTGGCGGCGCTGGCCGCCAACGGGGTGACGGTCATCGACCGTGTCTACCACCTCGACCGGGGCTACGAACAGATGGAGCTCAAGTTGCAGGCTCTCGGCGCATCCGTGGAGAGGATCCGATGAGCGATTGCATCTTTTGCAAGATCCTCGCCGGGAAGATCCCGTCGAAGAAGGCCTTCGAGAACGACGACCTGCTGGCATTCCACGACGTCAACGCCCAGGCGCCGGTGCACCTGCTGGTGATTCCGAAACGCCACGTCGCCACGCTGGACGAGGCTCGCGACGAGGACCGCGACCTTCTGGGCAAGATCCTGCTCGCCATCCCGGAAATCGCGCGGGCGAACGGTATCGCCGGTGCGTACCGGGTGGTCAACAACTGCGGCGCCGAGGCCGGGCAGAGCGTCTTCCACATTCACTTTCACCTCCTCGGCGGCCGCGAGATGACCTGGCCGCCGGGCTGATCGCCGGCGACCGGCAGTCTGTCAATGACACTTTCAGTCCTTTCGTCCGGAGGCATCCGATGAGCAATCCCGTCATCGTCAGCGCGGTCCGCACCCCGATCGGCAAGTTCCTGGGCGGCCTGGCGAACATCTCCGCAACCCGTCTGGGTTCCATCGTCGTGAAGGAGGCCGTCGCCCGCGCCGGCGTCGCTGCTGACAAGGTGGACGAGGTGATCATGGGCAGCGTCGTCAGTGCCGGCCTGGGCCAGGCGCCCGCAAGGCAGGCCGCCCTCGGCGCGGACCTGCCCGCGTCGATTCCGGCGATGACCCTCAACAAGGTGTGCGGCAGCGGGTTGAAGGCGGTCGTGCTGGCGGCGCAGGCGATCAAGTGCGGCGATGCCAGCGTGGTCGTCGCCGGCGGCATGGAGTCGATGTCCAACGCCCCCTACCTGCTGCGCGATGCGCGTAGCGGTATGCGCATGGGCCACAAGCAGGCCATCGACTCGCTGATCCACGATGGGCTATGGGATCCCTACAACGACTACCACATGGGCTGCACCGGCGAGGTCGTCGCCGAGCGTTA
>Ga0255058_10001927_pt1 | contig 11563 bp, 11 predicted proteins | sample Cases_109_9_MG_FD_188637 | JGI IMG/M metagenome (GOLD analysis project Ga0255058, IMG submission 188637) | Seawater microbial communities from Amundsen Gulf, Northwest Territories, Canada - Cases_109_9 | ecosystem: Environmental > Aquatic > Marine > Gulf | place: Canada: Northwest Territories... | reverse complement strand
GGTACAACAGGTCGATGCCCTGAGCAGTTCTACCGGCCCAGTTATCCGCGTCTGTCAGTACCGGGGCACCGCCGATGCCGCTACCGTGACAGGCTATGCAGGCCTCGTTGAAAACCTGCGGTCCCGACAGTGCCGTCACGACTGGCTCGGCTGCCGCGGCTTCTGCGACCACCGGTTTTGCCGCATGTTGTTCTTCACCGGGTAGATATACCTGGCCGAACGGCCGCAAGCGCTTTGCAACCGATGCCTGGTACTCCTCGGTGCCGGTTGTATACACGTCCTGGGTGAGGTCCGTCATCTTCATCGCCAGCACTAAAATCGCAAGGGCAATGGCCGCCAAAACGCCGATAACCAACGAATACATGTCAAAGAATTTCTGGTCGCGCTTCACGGTCTCGCTCCCGAGATGTTGTTTTGTGTTCTTGCAGCCAGCATGGGCCCCGGCCAGGAAGCAGAATTATATAACAACTCTCAAGCGACGGCCTCAAACCCGGCCTGGGCAGGAAATAACGCAGCGTATTGCGGTAGGATGCCGCCCTCCAGAGGGTGGCATTGTGCCCGGCCCGCCACCGGGTCGTGCCCGAACCCATCAATAGCACCATGGGGGAATACTAGTGGCGGATGCGAAAGAAATATCACTTGTACTCGGTAGCGGCGGCGCCCGGGGACTGGCGCACATCGGTGTTATCCGCGCGCTCGAGGAAAAAAGCCTGCGGATTCGCAACATCGCCGGCACCTCGATGGGTGCGCTGATTGGCGGCATCTACGCGGCGGATGAACTCAATACGTTTTCAAAGTGGGTGCAGCAACTTGAGCGGGGTGACGTGATCAGGCTGCTCGACCTGTCTTTCTCGATGACCGCCCTGTTCAAGGGCGATCGCGTCATCGAGGTTCTCAAGGAGCTTATCGGTGACAGCCGTATCGAGGACCTGCCGATCGGTTTCACCGCCGTGGCCACGGCGCTGCGTGAGCAACGAGAAGTCTGGTTGAATAAAGGATCGTTGTTTGACGCCATTCGCGCATCGATTGCCGTGCCCGGCGTATTTACTCCGGCAACGGTTGCCGGCCAGTTGCTGGTCGATGGCGGTCTGGTGAATCCGATTCCCATCGCACCGACCCTGAATGATGCGACCGATCTGACCATTGCAGTGAACCTGAGCGGGGTGTCCGAGCATTACCATCCACAAGAAGAAGCTCAGCCGGCGCAACGTGACAAGGTCGCGCGCGGTTATCGTGCCGCGATCAGTCAGTTCGTCAGTGGTCTGCTCGAAGATGATGACGATGAAGACGGGCAGGGCGCGCCTGGTTTCGGGGATTTGCTGACGCAGTCATTCGATGTCATGCAAGGTTCGATAGCGCGCCTGAAACTGGCGGCCTACATGCCCGATATCGTTATTGACGTGCCGCGGGATGCCTGCACCTTTTTCGAGTTCTACCGCGCCGATGAGATGGAAGAACTCGGCTATCGAAAAGCACACGAGGTACTGGCTGACTACGGCCTGTGACGGCATCTGGCGGCGGCATTGACGGGCTTCCGAGGCCATGCGACAGTCGCCCGGTTACACCTGAGGGGGAATTCCAGTGAAAACGGCATTACTATTGTTGAGCCTTCTGGCCGTGGCTGGCTGCGGTCGAGATTCCGGACAAACTGGCGAGACAACGGCCGCGCCATCCGGGCCCGTTGCTGACCTGGTGTTGCGTGGCGGCATTGTTGCCACGGTCGATCCCGACATCGGCATCACCGAGGCGATCGCGGTGACCGACTACACGATCACCGCTGTTGGCAGCGATGAAGAGATTGCAGCTTACATCGGTCCGGCGACCCAGGTCATTGAATTAAATGGCCGCTTCGCGATGCCCGGATTTATCGAGGGCCACGGACACTACATGGGACTGGGTCGCGCCAAGCAAATTCTCGACCTCCGCAATATCGCAAACTGGACAGAAGCGGTATCGATGGTGGCAACCGCGGTCGACAAAGCCAAACCTGGCGAGTGGATTTTCGGTCGCGGCTGGCATCAGGACAAGTGGGACAGCGTTCCGGAGGATGCGGTCGACGGAGTGCCCAGAAATGACACGCTGAATGCGGTATCTCCGGACAATCCCGTGGTGCTCGGACATGCGAGCGGTCATGCGGGCTTTTTTAACGACGCTGCGCTTGCCAAAGCGGGTGTCGACGGTGACACTCCGGACCCGCCAGGTGGAACAATTGTCAGAACATCGGAGGGAACGGCGACCGGACTGATGCGCGAGACCGCGCAACGCCTGATCAGCGAAGCGATGGCTGAATACGAAGGCCGCATGACGCCCCAGGAATCCGACCACATTGATCGAGAGCGTGTCATGCTGGCGGCGGACGAAGCACTGCGCCATGGCGTAACGTCCTTCCATGATGCCGGATCCAATTTTGAACGAATCGACTTTTTCAAGAAACTCGAGGAAGAAGGCAACCTGCCTGTTCGCCTGTACGTGATGGCTCGTCGTGAATCGAACGAAGTCATGGACGAGGCCTTGCCACTCTACAAAATGGAAGCCGAAGGTAATGACTTCCTGACTGTGATTTCCGTCAAGCGACAGATCGATGGTGCGCTCGGCGCTCACGGTGCGTGGCTCCTGGAACCGTACGAAGACCTGCCGGAAACAGATGGTCTCGTTCTGGAGACGGTAGAGGATATTGAGCGCACAGCAGAGATTGCCCTCAAGCATGGTTTTCAAGTCAACACGCATGCGATCGGCGATCGCGGGGTTCGTGAGACTCTTGATATCTACGAGCGTGTATGGAAAGCGGCTGGCGTTGATGGGAAACCACTGCGCTGGCGCATCGAACACTCACAACATATTGATCCGACAGACGTTCCGCGTTTCGGTGAAATGGGCGTGATTGCTGCGGTGCAGGCGATTCACGGAACGTCGGATGGGCCATGGATTCCGAGCCGACTTGGAGATGAGCGTGCCAAAGCGACATCGCAACCCTGGCGCGACTTGTATCGCACCGGCGCGCTTATCGGTAACGGCACCGACGTACCGGTCGAACCCATTGACGCCATTGCGTCTTACTATGCATCTGTCTCACGTATGATGGTGAACGGCGAGAGGTTTTATCCGGAGCACGTGATGACTCGCGAAGAGGCGTTGCAATCGTACACGCTCAATAACGCGATCGCCGCGTTCGAGGAAGATAGCAAGGGCACACTGACGCCCGGCAAGCTGGCAGACATCGTGGTGCTGTCGCAGGATATCCTGACTGTCGCGGAAGAAGAGATACCCAATACCCAGGTCGATCTGACTATAGTCGGCGGAGAAATCAAGTATGCTCGCGAAACGGGCGGCGGCAATAATTAAGGAGTAAGACGAATGACCGATATTGATGACGTCTTTGCACAACTAAAACAAAAACGTGATGAATTGCGGGTACAAATTCACCTTGCCTCGAAGGAAGTCCAGGAAGAGTGGGAGGAACTGGAAGACAAAATGGAAGACTTCTCGGCCAAGGCCAAACTGGGTCAAACTGGAGCCGGTGTGGGCCATGCGCTCGGCGAACTCGGTGGAGAACTGAAGAAAGGTTACGAAAGAATACGAGACGCAATCAAGGACAAATAACCAATGGTGCCGGTGTTGTCTTGCTCAGGAAAGGCACCCAAGAAAAAAGTACCATCAATTCAAAGCGCCCGTAGCTCAGCTGGATAGAGTACTGCCCTCCGAAGGCAGGGGTCACAGGTTCGAATCCTGTCGGGCGCGCCATTTTCTTCGTTTGAAGGCGCGTAAGTAGTTGTTTATCAGTAAACGACTGGAGGTGCCCGCGGACAATTTATCTAAACAAATCACGACTGGGCATAACTGAGCCCGGCAAAATTCCGGCAAAGCCACTCCTCGATCGACAGGCAATCACCTCAACGATGAATTTTGACAACAGTTACGCCAGATTAGCCGATGGCTTCCACGTAAACGTCGAGCCGAATGCCGCGCCGTCGCCATCGTTGTTAGCGTGGAATGGCGAACTGGCCGCAGAACTTGGTCTCGACGCTGTGGCGAATGACGAAAAAGAGTTGGTCCGGATATTCAGCGGCACGGCCCAGCTTCCCGGAGCACAACCGATTGCAATGGTGTACGCCGGCCATCAATTCGGGTATTTCTCGCCGCAGCTTGGCGACGGGCGCGCGGCCCTGCTGGGCGAAGTCGTCACTGACGCCGGTGTCCGTTATGACATTCAACTCAAGGGCTCGGGCCGTACCGCATATTCACGCGGCGGCGATGGTAAATCTTGGCTTGGGCCGGTACTTCGAGAGTACATCCTTAGCGAGGCGATGCACCGCCTGGGCATACCGACAACGCGGGCCCTGGCTGCCATCGGAACCGGTGAAACAGTGTATCGGGACGGTGTAAAGCCAGGTGCTGTTTTTACACGCGTCGCATCGAGCCATCTGCGAGTTGGCACGTTCGAGTTCTTTGCGGCCCGTCAAAATGTGGAATCGCTCAGGACACTGGCGAACTATGCCATCGACCGCCATTACCCCGAAGCTAACGAAAGTGACTCTTCGTACCTGGAGCTGTTTCGGCGTACCGCCGACAGGCATGCGGTGCTGGTCGCGCACTGGATGGCTGTCGGATTTGTGCACGGCGTAATGAATACTGACAATGTCGCGATCTCGGGCGAAACGATCGACTACGGACCGGCCGCATACATGGACGAGTTTCGATTCGATAAGGTATTCAGCTCGATTGATCGGCACGGCCGTTACAAGTACGCCAACCAGGCGCCGATAGCGCAATGGAATCTCGCTCGCTTCGCCGAGACATTGCTGCTGTTGGGCGCAGAAAAATCAGAGCTTGAAGCCGTGCTGGCAGAATTTCCGGGCCGGTACGAGGACTACTACCTCGGCCTGATGCGACGCAAACTCGGCTTGCAGGATACTCGTGAGGGCGACGCCGAATTAATTGGCGACTGGCTCAAATTCCTGCAAGACAACGAGCTTGATTTCACGTTGAGTTTTCGACATCTGGCAACACGCATCAATGCCACCGATAACTCGACCTTTGGCGAATTCGAAGCGCGCTGGCGAAAACGATTAGGTGAACAGGACGCAGACGACACCGAGTTTGAGGCGCTCATGAACTCGGTCAACCCGCTGTTCATTCCGCGCAATCACCGCGTGGAGCAGGCGATACAGCAAGCCGTACAAGGAGACCTGTCTGTCTTCGAGGACCTGAACACGGTATTGGCAAAGCCGTTCGACGAGCAGCCCGAATTCGCCCACTATGCGGAGGCGCCGGCAATGGATGAGCGCGTGACACAGACTTTTTGTGGGACATGATCGTAGCCCGTCAATCTTAAGTACAAGAGGACCCAACTATGAACACCGAGCTTCGAGACGGCATAGGCCAACTTCTGCTGGATACCGGAGGTGCCCATCACAAGGCATTTGAAGTATCGGACGGTGCCGACCCCGAGTGGCCGATCTGGTATGCGGAATACACAAAGGATACTTTCGCCGAGCAATTCGGCATGTCTTTCAGTAAGAGCCAGTTGATCTATTGCCTGATGAATGCGGACTACGAATACCAAGCTCGTGAACCGGACGTCGAGTGGCCTGAATTCTTCGCAAATGAAATCGTGGAGCGATTTGCGCCAGCGGAAACGCCGGCCGACGACAAGCTGGCGCTATACTATTTTGACGGTTGCCCGTTTTGTTCGATGGTCAGGTCGGCGATCGACCGCCTCGGCATCGAAGTCGAGCTGCGGGATATCTTCCAGGATCCGCAACATCGCGATGATTTAGTGAGGACCCGAGGCCGCGCAACCGTGCCGGTAATGAGAATTACCTCGCCCAACGGTGAGGATCGGTGGATGCCGGAGTCGCGGGACATCGTCAGTTATTTGCAGCAGGCTTATGGATGAGTCGAAATTCCAGGCTCATGTCGATGCCGATCTTACCCGGGAACAAGTGGACGGATTGGCCGAAAGCCTGGCGATCAAGCGCCAGGAACTTGTCGACCGGGTCGAGCAACTGGAACAGCAGATGTTGACCAAAGACGACTGTTCACATGCCGATGCAGCAGATGCTGCGAGCGCACAGGAGAATCGGCTGAGAGCGCAGGGAATGGTTGAACAACATCGGCAGATCATCATGGAAATTGATGTGGCCTTTCGCCGACTCGAAAGCGGAAGTTATGGCGTCAGCGAAACAACAGGCGAGCCTATCGCCTACAACAGATTAGCGCTTATACCCTGGGCGCGAGTCGGTACGGACAACAAGGATTAACAATGCATGAAAAGCCTTTCACTTGGCCTGGATGTTGCAAATGAAGCGATTTAACTGGAGAGATCTCACAGAGATAATCGGATTTATCGCAATTGTTGCGTCATTGATATTTGTCGGTATGCAACTAATGCAGTCGCAGGAAATCGCCATCGCCAGTCAATACCAGGAACGGGCAAGCACGGCCGTCGAATACTATGGCTCGCAAATGCAAAACGAGCGGGCTCTCGTAGAAAAGGGTGCAGAAATCGCCGCAGCCGTTAGATCTGGCAAAGTGTCTCCGGAGCTGCAGAAATTGGTCAAAGACCGGTCAAATGAATCCATCGGTATGTGGTTCTATGAGCATCGAGTTTTCTTTGTGATGCTGGACAATTTTCATTATCAATACAGCGCCGGATTCATGGAAGACGAATCCTGGGAGGCATTCCGTCGACAATTGCGCGACGAACTATCCAAGGAGACGACCGCAGCCTACTATCAAGACTACGGTCTCAGCTTGCGAATTTCATTTGAAGATCTTTGCGATCAAATTCTGGGCGAAATCACATCAGAAAGAGATTAGCCCTGTGCATGTTTTGTTTTACGGCTTCGCAACTCACAGTTGCCGAGGACTCAGAAGAGCTGCACCCTTACCTGGAAAATGGATTCTCGCTAGACGTTGGCGTGTTTTATCCCGATCGGCAACTGGACATTCAGGTAAATGCGTCTCTTCCCGGAATCAATGATGAGATTGACTTTGACGAAAGTTTGAGGCTGAAAAGAAATGACGAAATCTTTTCGGCCCAACTGTCGTGGCGATTTCGAGGAAGATGGTCGGTTTTTGGACAATACTTCAAATCTACAGAATCTCGCGGTGCTGTGCTCGAAGAAGATATCGAATGGGGAGATGTCGTTTTCAACGCGGGCAGCTTTGCTGCAATAGGTTACGATTTTTCACTGACGCGAATTTTCGTCGGATGGCAATTAGATACCAGTAAGCGTCATGAAATAGGTATTGGCGGAGGTATTCACTGGCTCCACATCGGCGCGTTCATTGCAGGGGAGATACGAGTAAACGGTACGCCCGCATCAGCGAGACGCGCGGTTAGCGAAGAAGCTCCCTTGCCCAACATCGGTGTCTGGTACGATTATTCGATCTCCCAACGATGGGCGCTTCGATCCAGATTTGACCTGCTTAGCGCCGATGTTGGACATTATGATGGTGTCATGTTGAACGCATCAATTGGCCTGAATTATCAGGCCGTCGAACATTTCGGTTTGGGCCTGAACTACAATTACTTTGAACTCGATATTGGAATCGATAAGTCGAAGTGGCGAGGCAACGTTGAAACCATCTACGAAGGAGTTTACGTGTATGCGAGCTTCTACTACTGATCGGTGAGGATGGTACGTCGAATCTCTGGTGCGGCCCACTCGCCCTCAAGTACACGTTGTTCCGGCAGGTAAAGCCGCAAAATGGTGTAGAAAGGCCCGTCTGGGGCAGGCAGCCAGTTGGATTCGAGTTCCTTGCCAGGCGAATCGCTCTGGACATAGATCGTCAGCGATCCATCTTCCGCAATCACGAAGTCTTCCATCATGGCCGACTTGACGAGGTAACGGTCGAGCGGATTGTCGATGAATAGCTGCGTCACACCGTCGTACATGGACAGGGACCAGAACGCCTTAATCGGCGGAAGTTCGTCGGCTGCAAACGTCATCACGTAGTTGTGCTTTGCGGCATCGAGTGGCTGATTGTCGCTATCGACAAAGTACGACGGGTAAATGGCCTCCTCGCCGGAGTTTCCATACACGCCAGCCATTGCTGCGACAGCACGCTGCAAATAGAAGTTTGGCTGTCCCATATCCACCGCAGCGCCAACCAGGAATTCTCGAGTACCGAATACTTTGGCGCTGGACAGAGGGTCAGGAGAAAACTCGTCGAGTAGTGCCCGCATGTCAACAATCGCTTGTTGCACTCCTGCTTCCAGCGCCGATACTACATTCGGCTCAAGTGCATTGGTACTGAAAGCATCCGCTGCGCCAAGACCGAGCTCCGCAAAACGAGCCAGTATTTCGGACTCGTCAGGATGTGCTTCGATCAGGCGTAGTGCGGCGTCGATGTAGTCAAAAGCAGCGACTGTAAATTCGCTGCCGGTCGCCCACTCGGGAACCTGCAAGGCGGGTTCTTGCCCTGGTGATTCGTGGCCCAGGAATTCACTCAGCGGTTGCAAGCCGAACTGAGCCTGGATTTCGGCAACTCGGCCAATATCTTCCGGCGTGAACAGTTGTGTTCGTATGATCGCGAAAATAAGATCAGTCTCGCTGGTTAGGACCTCAGAAATCCCATCAGGTGTTTCGCCGCCCCAACCCGGACCGGCCAGCAGATAGCTTCCGCCGACGTTGTCATTTGTGCGCGTACCGACATAGGCGAAGTTGTGGGTGTAGAAATCGATCAGCTGGACGCCGTAATAACGATCGACCTCGACGTCCGGAACGGTCAGGACAATCGGTTCGCCGCGAAGGTCCATCCAGAACATGCAATAGGGAGTATCGGAGTTAGGCGTGACAATTGACGTATCGGCAGGAGTGAACAATCGCGCTTCACACCAGATCTCGTTGAGCGGCGCTTTAAAGTTGGGGGAGTCTACGTCAACGGTGTACTCATAGAACGTCTTCAGATTCATCATGAGCGGGAAGCCATAGACGTAGGCATCCCTGGCGATGGTTTGCATCTCCCCGGATGTGAGACCTGGATTGGCTTCAGTCGATTCAGGTCCACTGTCGCCGCATGCGGCGAGGAACAAGGCGACGCAACACAACGTCATGATCATTTTGGGTTTCACTCTGCTCTCCAGTTCCTTCATCACATTGCCGCCTTCCGTTTAGTCGAGTTTCTCGATGTCGGGCAGGTCGAAGCTCTTGTCAAAGTAGGTCTCTTCCGGGCCGTAAAGACGAAACATCAGGAAGAAGTCCTTGCCAGACGTTGGAATCCAGTTCGATTCCAGCCCGGTCGGGGCCGTGGCACCGAAGTACAGGTCGACGCTGCCGTTATCACTGATCTGCAGTGTGTCCTTGTCGTATGACGAAAGACCTACTCTACCCAGGTCGTTGTAAATAAACGCCTTGGTATCCTTTCCGTATGCAATGACAGACCAGAAGTCTCGCGCTGGCACATCGGCCGGCACGGTCAGTCTGTACAGGTGCTCGCCGGACAGCAGCGTTCCGTCTGAATCTCTAAGGCTGGTTATGTAGGCGGATGCCGTTCCAAGCCGGCGAGGGAAGAACGTCGCCCAGTGAAAGAGGCTGCTTCTTTCATCCAGCAGTAGGTACTCGCCCTCATCGAAAACGAAACCGGCCTGTGAGGGTTGCCGCGGCAACTGCCACTGGCGATCATCCCGGTATGCCTCGAGCGAATAGCCCGGGGTTTCGAACATATGCTCAAGATAGCCCCGGCTATCTTTGACGGATTGCGTCAGTGCCGCCGTCTGCTTGTCCGTAGGATCGAATGCCGAGCCACGGCTAATGCCGATAGACGCCAACATGCCACCCATTACCTTGTCTCGCTCGAGTAGTGGTTCGTGGTTGATGAGTGTGACTATGTCTTCGAAAAGACCTGTGTCATAGACGGGCAGCGTCGGCAGATGCTTTCCAGCCATATCGATGTGGTTACCGGCCGGTGGATTGTTAGCGGTCGACAGAGGGTAGGCATTGATGCGTCTCGAGTATTCTGCTGCCTCCTGAAAACTAGCGTCGCCTAATGGAATATTTCGCAACGCGACGAAAATGTCGTACGTGTCCATGTGCACCGGAAAGAATCCGTCAGGTATATCACCGTCGTAGCCAGGCGGTAAAAAGAGGTACCGGCCACCTCTCCCCTGGTCTGTTCCAGCCGGTCCAATATCCGCAACAGGTACCTGCCAGACGTCTATGGCGCTCCCGAATATTGCCGTTCGGTCAGATGCGGGCGGTATGTCCAGAACGACGGGGCCTTCTTTGGTCGTCATGAATATCGACGCGTATGGCGTCTGATTGTTGGCCGTCAGCGCCTCCGCCAGGGCCGTGGGTGGCTGCGTCATGATGTAGACGGTGTTGTACCCACCGCCAAGGCTGAAGTTAGCCTCTCGCATGCCCATCATACTAATTGCGGGAAGCGCCCAGGCCACGACTTCAAAGCCGCGCTGATAGGTTATTTGGTATTCCCAATCGTTCGCGTGGCTTTCACCGGCGGGCGACTTCGTAGCGTTGTGCCCTTCAGTGCAACCTGTAACAAGCAAAGCAGTGGCAAAAAAAGTCAGAATAGTTGTCGAATACTTCATCGGTGCTCCCTAGCTTCTATTTTCCTTTGACAGTTCGGCATGAACTTCCTGGATTTCCTTGCCCAAAAAATAGGCAATGGTTGTACGTATGACAACCAAGCCGCCGAGAAATATCAGGTCATCGATCGATCGACTGATGATCGTTTGCAATAGATCGGAGACAATCATCAGCTCGAGTGCGAACACCAGCTTTGTGCCTAGCTCGCATCGTGCAACCTGCAAATCGCGAAATCGGTTCCTTATATCACTACGTTTGATAGCACTGCCGACAACGCTGACAACGGAAGCGACAAAGGCCCACAGCATGATCAATGCACCGGCCAGGTCAATGGCTACGGCAAGCCACTCCATGATTGTATGTACTTGATGCATGTCTTCTTCCGGTTACACGAGTTCGGCGTCAGTGCTGATCTCGACGAGTGACGGCCCATCATGCGCGAGAGCCTCGCTCAGGGTTGATTCGATCTGGTCGGGCTTTGTGATGCGCATGCCCTTGCCACCACAGAGGTTGGCAAACGCGGCAAAACTCGGGTTGTGCAGATCGGTTTCCCAGACGGGCCACTCGCCGGCGCGTTGTTCTTTTGAAATCTTGCCGAGCTCGCCGTTGTTTAACAGTACATGGGTGATGTTCATGTTGTATTTGACGGCGGTCGTGAAGTCACCCATGTATTGACCGAAACCACCGTCGCCGCTGATTGAGATCACTTTACGTCCGTGGTAGGCAGACTGGTCTTGCGTGGCCGCCCACGCGCCCATGGCCGCAGAAAAGGCGAAGCCAATCGACCCAAGGTAGCCCGACATTAGGATGCGCTGACCCTGGCTTTCGAAGTACCGACCGAATGAGTAGGTGTTGTTGCCAACGTCCACGGCAATAACCGCGTTAGTAGGTGCGAGCCGGGTCAGTGCGTCAAAAATCGACACTGAGTTGAGTCCCTTGCCGCGGTCGTCACTGAGACGACTGTGTTTTTCCTGTCGCCAAATCGCCCAGCGATTGGCAATCTCCGCTCTCTG
>Ga0255058_10001926_pt1 | contig 11565 bp, 10 predicted proteins | sample Cases_109_9_MG_FD_188637 | JGI IMG/M metagenome (GOLD analysis project Ga0255058, IMG submission 188637) | Seawater microbial communities from Amundsen Gulf, Northwest Territories, Canada - Cases_109_9 | ecosystem: Environmental > Aquatic > Marine > Gulf | place: Canada: Northwest Territories... | reverse complement strand
GCCCGGGTCGTCGAGCTTGTCCGAATCGCCCATGCCGATCAGATCGACGGCGATGCAGCGACCCTGATCCGCGAGGTGCGGCATGATATTGCGCCAGAGATAGGAAGACGTCGGATTGCCGTGTTGAAACACGATCGGGTCACCTTCGCCCATTTCGACATAAGCCATGCTTTTCCCATGTACTTCGATAGTTTTCTTTCTTGGTTCTTCGGCGCTGAGCATGGAACAGACCCCAATGCGTTGATTCGTGAATATTGGATTATGCTCTGTTAGATTGTCCTGTAACAAATAAGAGGCATGGGGGACCCGATGACACCCGAAAATCGTTCGGCCTACTGGCGCGCCAATCTGAGGCTCGTCGTTGCCTGCCTTGTTGTCTGGTTCGTGTGCTCTTACGGTTTCGGCATCCTGCTGGTAGAACAACTCAACACTATTCGCGTCGGCGGCTTTCAGTTGGGGTTCTGGTTCGCGCAACAGGGCTCCATATATATCTTCGTACTTCTGATCTTTTTCTATGCCTGGCGCATGAACAAGATCGACCAGAAGTACGACGTGCACGAAGAATAGGCCGGCCGCATGGAAATCAAGGCCCTGACTTACCTGGTTGTCGGAGCAAGCTTTGCGCTGTATATCGGCATCGCGATCTGGTCCCGCGCGCACAACACGGGTGACTTTTATATCGCGGGAAAGGGCGTCTCCCCAATCGCGAACGGCATGGCGACAGCGGCCGACTGGATGAGTGCAGCCTCGTTCATCTCGATGGCCGGGCTCATCGCTTTTCTCGGTTATGACGGCTCTGTTTATCTGATGGGCTGGACCGGTGGCTACGTCCTGCTGGCCCTGTTTCTCGCGCCTTACTTACGTAAGTTCGGCAAGTTCACGGTGCCGGAATTCATTGCCGAGCGTTACTATTCAAAGACGGCGCGCGTCGTCGCGGTAATTTGCCTGATTTTCATTTCCTTCACCTACGTTGCCGGGCAAATGCGTGGTGTCGGCATCGTATTTTCCCGTTTCCTCGAGGTCGAAGTTACCGTCGGGCTCATTATCGGTATGGGCGTCGTCTTCACCTATGCCGTTCTGGGCGGCATGAAGGGGATCACTTACACGCAGGTCGCGCAGTATTGCGTCTTGATCTTCGCATATACAGTGCCGGCGATATTCATTGCGATCCAGATCACCGGCAATGCGATTCCGCAAGTCGCATTTGGCAGCGAGATTGCAGGCGCAGGCGTCGGCCTTCTCGACAAGCTGGACGATATCGTCACGTCGCTGGGATTTAATCAATATACCAGCGGCTCCAAATCCCAAATCGATGTCTTATGCATCACACTGGCACTGATGGTGGGTACTGCCGGCCTGCCGCATGTCATCGTCAGGTTCTTCACCGTGCCCAAGGTACGCGACGCACGTATTTCCGCCGGATATGCGTTGCTGTTCATTGCGATTCTCTATACAACCGCGCCTGCCGTGGGAGCGATGGCCAGGTACAACCTCATCAACACGATACAGCCCGGCGAGGTCGGCGCGGCCGACGGCAACCTCGCGTATGAAAACAGACCGGCGTGGTTTCACACCTGGCAGCAAACCGGCTTGGTACAGTTCGAAGATAAGAATGGTGACGGGCGAATCCAGTATTACAATGATGCGAACGCCGACTTCGCCGACACCGCAGAATCCTACGGTTGGCACGGTAACGAACTCGTCGTCGATCGAGACATCATGGTGCTGGCTAATCCCGAGATTGCCGGTCTGCCATCGTGGGTCATTGCTCTCGTCGCGGCGGGCGGCATCGCTGCAGCGCTATCGACGGCGGCCGGACTGTTGCTGGTGATTTCCGCTGCGGTGTCACACGACCTGATCAAAGGCATCCTCCTGCCCAATATCTCGGAGAAAAGGGAATTGATGGCAGGCCGAATCGCTGCGGCGTTCGCGATCATGGTTGCAGGCTACCTGGGATTCGATCCGCCAGGCTGGGTCGCGCAGGTCGTTGCATTCGCCTTCGGCCTTGCTGCAGCGTCCCTGTTTCCGGTCATCCTGCTCGGCATCTTCTACAAGCGGGCGAACAAACAAGGCGCGATCGCAGGGATGCTGACCGGGCTGTTCTTTACCTACGGCTATATCGAATATTTCAAAGGCCTGTTCCTCAAGTGGGCCGGTGCGCCGTGGGGCGAAAATATGGCGGACCAGTGGCTCTTCGGCATCTCACCGGAGGGAATCGGCGTCGTCGGTATGTCATTGAACTTCATCGTGGCAATCACCGTCAGCCACATGACCTCGCCACCGCCAGAACACATTCAGGACCTGGTGGAAAACATCCGGGTTCCAAGATCACCTTGAAGGACCGACACATGAACTCCCGATTCAAAAGACTGCCCCTCGTCGTGGCTTTGACTGTTACCGTAATTCTTGCCACAGGGCCTGCCTCCGCCGAGTTAAATGTCGAAGAACAAGCAATGGCCGACTGGATTGACGAACACGCCGAGGATTCCATCGATCTTCTCGAGGAACTCGTAAATATCGGCAGTGGAACGATGAATCCGGAGGGCATACACAAAGTCGGAGAGGTGTTGCGCGCCGAGTTAGACGGCCTCGGTCTGGATGCGGAATGGATCGAGCAACCCGCAGAACTTCAACGCGGTAATCATCTTGTCGGCCGGCTCGATGGCAACCGTGGCAAAAAAATGCTGCTCATCGGTCACCTGGACACTGTGTTCGAATCGACTGACGAGTTTCAGACTTTCTCGCGCGACGGAAACATCGGCAAGGGGCCGGGTATCGATGACATGAAATCAGGCGACGTGGTCATTGTTTATGCACTCAAAGCGCTCAGGGAAATCGGTGCACTCGACGGAGCGCAAATCGTCGTTTTCTACACAGGGGACGAAGAAAACCCCGGCGAGCCCCTGTCAATCTCTCGCAGGGACCTGATCGACGCCGGGCGGTGGGCCGATATTGCGCTTGGCTTCGAGGCGGCCGTTAATTCTGACGGCAGTGACTGGGCAACGATTGCGAGACGCAGCTCCAGCGGATGGCAGCTCAAAGTAACAGGGCGGCAGTCGCATTCCTCGAGAATATTTAGCGAAGAAGTTGGCGCCGGGGCGATCAACGAGGCGGCGAGAATAATCGCGGCTTTTTATGACGAGATACGCGGTGAAGAGCACCTTACATTCAACGCAGGCACGATTCAGGGTGGCACCGACGTCGAATTTGATTTCGAACAAAACAGGGGAACGACTTTCGGCAAGACGAACGTGGTGCCGCGCACGACCATCGTTCAGGGCGGCTTGCGCACCATCTCGGTCGAGCAGCAGGAGCGAACCCAAGCGGCAATGCGTGCAATCGTCGAACGACACCTGCCGCATACCGATGCCTCGATCACATTCGATGATGGTTATCCGCCGATGTCTCCGACGGAAGGTAACAAAGGCCTGCAGCATAATCTCTCGGACATCAATGAAGCATTGGGCAGGGGACCGATGCCGACGCTCGATCCGTCACGACGCGGCGCCGCTGATGTGTCGTTCGTGGCGCCTTATACAGACGCACTGGCGGGGCTTGGCGCGCTGGGTAAGGGCGGCCATACGCCAGACGAAAGTCTGGAACTCGACTCGATGCCGCTGGCGATCAAGCGCGCGGCTATTCTGATCTACAGATTGAGTCGAGAGGATAATTAAACAGGAGTTTTGTCATGTTTGCCGAAGTCCTGATCAACGTATTCGCCTCCGCCATATTGCTGTTTTTCGGTTACTTGAGTGGTCAATACCGTGAGCGCAAATTGCACGGCGGAAAGAACCTGGAAGAATACGATTTCTACCCATTTGCCCTGGATGAAAAGAAGACGCTGTTCTTCGATTTAGAAAAATTTTGTGCGGGCGTTAGCCATTTTCTAAGACATCGCGATAATTCTGCGGCGCAACAGCTGATTCTTGTGGGACAACAGAACGATGTTCGGACCCGGCTGACCGGCGTCGAAAAAGACCAGTATCTATCCCTGTATCGAAAATACGGTGGGGACAGGATACTCGACGACAATGTGCAGTATCTCGAGAACTACAAGCGCATCGTGCGATTGATCGGTGACAGCTTTCCCGACACGGGTATCGAGATTCTCTTGCACAATCTTACGAATCCCGCCAAGGCGCTTTATCATATCAAAAACAACGTGACCGGCCGCAACATCGAAGCACCTGCCACAAACTTGGTGCTCGACCTGAAAATGCGGCGCATGCAGAATCAGGACAAACTGAATTACGAGCTGAATATTGGATCGCGGAAATTCAAGTGCACAACGATTCCTATTTATCGAGAGGATCATGGACTCGTCGGCGCTGTATGCATCAACGTCGATTTTAATTTTCTGGATGTCGAGGTTCGTAATGACAAAGCGAAACTGGACGCATTTATCGATGCACTATGTAAGACCGAAATGAACCTCGATGAAAATATACTCAGTAAGGATGAGTACGACAAAGCGTTAGCAGGCAAACGACACTTTCGTGATTTCGTCGCGGCGTAGTAAATCCGACAGGATTCTCCAAATGCCATGAGCGCAGAGCACGCACATTCCGAAGGGAGCTTGAAACGCGTCCAGATAGCGCTGGTGTTGACCGGCGCGTTCATGTTCGTCGAGGTGATCGGCGGCATTCTCTCCGGCTCTCTGGCGTTGTTGGCGGACGCAGGTCATATGCTGACCGATACGATGGCCTTGGCGCTGGCCGCGGTGGCGTTTCGCGTCAGTTCGAGGCCGGCAGACTCCAAACGGAGCTACGGCTACCAGCGATTTCAGATACTGGCTGCGTTTGTCAACGGGCTAAGCCTGCTGGGCATCGTGGGCTGGATTCTTTTCGAGGCGGCGAAACGCATAGTATCTCCGCCGGAGGTCATGGGCCCGATGATGTTGGTCGTAGCCAGCGCCGGGCTGCTGGTAAATATTTTTGCTTTTATCGTCCTGCACGGCGGCGACAAGGAAAATATGAACATCCAGGGCGCAGCCTTACACGTTGCAGGCGATCTCCTGGGATCCATTGCGGCTATCGTCGCGGCAGTCGTAATTATCTACACGGCGTGGATGCCCATCGACCCGATTCTATCCATTCTGGTCGCTTTGCTTATCCTGCGTAGTGCATGGTATTTGCTAAAACGCAGCGCCCACATCCTGCTCGAAGGCGCGCCCGAATGGCTGGATCAGGACAGGATGCAGAAGCGCCTGATCGAACGCATCCCCGCCGTAAAGAGTATTCATCATGTGCACGTCTGGGGGCTGACGCCGCAGCATCTGATGCTGACCATGCATGTCGCGTTGAAGGACAATCCGCCCGATCCGACGGCAGTCGTGCGCAGGGTAAAGAATGTCCTGCGCGAAGATTTCGGTATCAGCCACTCGACGATCGAGATCGAGACCGACGACTGTGCCGATGAGTAGACTTAAGGATTAATTACGCCGATATAGGGAAGCGTGCGACCTTGCTCGGCGTAATCGAGGCCGTAGCCGACGACCCATTCATCACCGATCGCGAATCCCAGATAATCGATCTCTACATCGACTTCCGTGCTGTGTTCCTTGTGCAGCATCACGCAGGTCTTGATCGACGCCGGCTCTCTCGATTTCAACATCTCGATCAGGTAATGCAGGGTCTGCCCGGTATCGACAATGTCTTCGACCACGAGTACATGCTTGCCTTCAATGCTGCCGCGCACGTCCATCACCAATCGCACCGCACCGCTGGGCACGTTGCCATCCTCGTAGCTGGAAACCGCGATGAACTCGACGGATCTGGGAATTGTCAGGCGACGAGAGAGATCGGCAAGCAAAATGAAGGCGCCTTTCAGCACGCCGAGAAGCACGATCTCGCCCTTGTCTTTATAGTCGGCCGATATCTGTTCGGCCAGCTCATCAACACGATGCGAAATATCGGCTTCGCTGATCAGTACCTGGGGGGATTCGTCGCTCACGCCGTATGCTAGGCTTAACCACTGTGCTCGTGCAAGCGGAGTCAGCCTCAATTGAAATTCTGGCAGGAGACTCTCGAATTGCCCGAATTCGAATCGCTCCTGAACTGGGTAAAGGCCGATCTCGACCGACAGCGTGACCGTGTCGAAGCCGTTGATGCTAAAGAGGATATTCGAGCCTACATCGAGGCCGAGGAGGCGTCGGCGCAAATGTAGGCAGCCGCCTGGCACGGTTCATCGGTCCAGATGAACCACTCACCGCAGTAACCGGCACTTTTCGCCGATTTTCCACACTAAGTTCCCATACCGGCACTCTGTGCCCGGGCCACACATTTGTTTTCCAAAGGGGAGACCACCATGAAACTGAACGCCAGCCTGCTGTTAGCAGGCGTGCTGTCGGCCAGCCTTGTCTGTGCCGAAAACCTGACCCAGAAGAATGTCGAGAAAGCTCAAGGAATCATCGAGGCCGCCGTCGAAGCATATGGCGGTACGGAGCAGCTTGAATCCATCAATTCGGTATCCATCGAGCACGAGACCGAAATCGTTGCGACAGGCCAGAGCCACAAGGCGGCCCCACCCTGGGACCGTAATCCAGCGGCGGGCGTCGATGCGATAGACATCGAGAACGACGTATTTGTCACCAAAAACCATGGCACGGGTAGCGGATTCGAGTTCAATAATGCGACGGTCATAAATGGCGAAGAGAGCTATCAGCTCAACTACCGCGCGGGTACGGCCGCGCCGATTGCGGAGCCGGATTTCAACACGACATCGGGTCCGTTCATACGGATAACGCCTGCATTACTGGTGCGCCAGTTGAATGATCGCGCGCAAACCGCTCGATATATGGGCGAGGTCGAGTCCGATGGTCGCACTCACGAAGTAGTCTCGTTTTCGATGGAAGTTGGCCCCGCAATCAGCTTGTACTTCGACAAAGAGACCCATCAGCTGCATCGCAGCGAACGCGTGATACCCAATTTCGGTCTGGTCGAATATCGCTTTACGGAATACCAGCCGGTAAACGGCATTCCCTTCAATAAGAAGTTCGAGCTGTTCCTGAATGGCGACGAGAACATGGTGCGCAAGAATGTGAAGACCAAGGTCAACGAGTCATTCGATGCATTGGTCAAGGTAGACAGCAGTCTCGAACGTGCCGCTGCGGTAACGCCCGATCCGCTTAGCCGCCAGCAAATAAATGAGGGCGTCTACCTGATCGGCGGAACCGGCACATACGCCATGTTCGTCGAGATGGACGACTACATTGTCGCAGTCGGTGGTACCGCGGGTATCCCGGATCGCATCGAGCAACTCCGCGAGGTCGTGCTGGACAAGCCGATCAAGTACGGCGTGATGACTCACCATCACTTCGATCATGTCCTGGGCGTACCAGTTTATGAAGCCGAGGGCGCAACAGTCGTCGGCGCAACGGCGCACGAGACAGTTATCAGGGAAGCGGCCGAAGACGGCGAGTCTCTGAAACTCAAGACAGTCGATGATCGATTCGTCATCGAAGACAAGAATCGGCGCGTCGAGATCATCGACATTGGCCCGACCGCACATACCGAGCACCTGCTCGTTGCATGGTTGCCGGAAGAGGGCATCCTGTTCCAGGCCGATCATTTCACATTACCTGCGAACGGCTCATTGCCACCAGCCGTCTCATCGACCAAGACCTTTGCTGGTGCCCTGATCGAACATGGTCTGGAGCCGGTGAAAATACTTGCTGCTCATAGCCCACGTGTTGGCACGATGAAAGAGCTGCAAGCAGCGATCGAGAAGGAAGCTGTCACCGTCGGCAGCCAATAGAAAAGATCGGGGACGGACTCCGAGTCCGTCCCCATTTCAATTGCTGTCCGTCTTCAATGCCTGTGGAACGGCCCAGGCAAAGATGATCGCCGCGATGGCCAGGCACCAGACAATCACGGCACCGGCGGGCAGGTCCATCCGGGTTGAAAACACGAGGCCGGCCAGATAACCGGCGATTCCGACCCCGTATGCGCAGCCAAGCCGCTTGCCGCGTGATTTGATCTTCCGAGTCGCGAGTGCGGGAACTATCAGACTTGCGAATACCAGATAGACACCGACGAGTTGCATTGAGGCGGTGACGGCAAACGCGAACAGGGCGTAAAAACCCAGGCCTTGCAGTCGATCCCGGAATAAATACCAGCACGCGAGAATCAAGGCGCTGACGATTGCAACGGGCAGCAGGCTCTCGACCGTCACCCAAAGGATCTGGCCTACCAATAATTCCTTCAGGTGCTCACCACCATGTGGATTTCCGGCAAGGACGAGAATGCCGGCTGTTGCCGCAAGAATGAAACAAACGCCAATAAGTGCCTCCTGAATTTTCGGCCAGCGTTTGTCCGTCCAATTCAGTATCAGTGCTGCAATCAGTGCAGCAGAGACCGCAGCTACCTGAACCATGTAGCCATGCTGGTCCCAACCCATGGAATCTGCGGCAATGACGCCGAGGCCTGCGACCTGGGCAATTGCAAGATCAATGAAAATGATGCCACGACGAAGGACCTCGGCACCCAGCGGAACGTGCGTGGCGAGTACAAGTAGACCGGCAAGCAACGCCGGCGCGATGATGCTTAATTCGAATGCGCTCACTGTGCAATCTCCTCGAGAGTCGTGAGTGTCGAGTCCATCACCTCGAACAGGTCAGTTGGGCCGCCCGATTCGTGCACGGTATATGGCAACAGTAGTGAATGAATATTGAGTCGCTCCGATAGCCACGCTGAAGGTTTTTCATTGGCATAGGGCGTTCGGATGACTGCCGCTGGCGGATTTGCAGACAAAGTCTCGAGGAGGCGGGCAAGATGCGCTCCGCTCGGCGGTATGCCGGGTTTCGGCTCCAGCGTGGCAACGATGTCCAGGTCGAGCCAGTCCGCGAGGTAGCTGAAGCTTCGATGGTGCGCAGCGAGCCGGAGTCCTCGAAGGGCCTCACCACGCAGCTCCCAGTCGTCGATCGCAATTGCCCAGCGATCCAGAAATTGCTGGAGCCTCGCCGCGTATTCAGTGGCATTGGCGGGGTCGACAACGGCCAATCGTTCAGCCAGATTCTTGCCAATACGGGAAACGTTGTTGGGGTTCAAGTGAACATGCGGATTGCCTTGCGGGTGAATGTCACCTTGCGATCGATCAATCGATTTTGGGATCTCCAGCTTACGCACGTGATCTGCTGCCATGAAGTGACCGGGTTGGCCGACTTGGATATCCGGGTTTCCGGCCCGTCGCAAGAGTAATGGCAACCAGCCAACTTCGAGATCCGCACCGGTGCAGACAAGAAGATCGGCATTGCGTGTTGCGGCAATCAGGCTTGGTTTTGCCTGCAAGCTGTGCGGGTCCTGTGCGGCCGTTGTTGCGACAATAATATCGGCGTGCTCGCCCGCAAGCTCGGTAACCAACGCTGCCCACTCCGGCTCACAAGCAAACACTTCAATTGCGTTTGCGGCCCATGGCGCGAACAACAAAGTCAATATGACAATATGTTTTTTCATCGCTCGCATTCCTAAAACTGATGTGCGCCGTGCGCACCGAGACTCATGATGTATTGCAGCAAGAGTTGGTTGTCGCTGATTGGCAGGACACGGTCTTCGGTGAACTGCAATCGAAAACGGCTGAACTCGCTAGGCGCCCAATCGAGCATCAAAGAGTCTCGCGAAGAACTGCGACCTGGGTCTCCCAGAATCGTGCCGGCAAACGCTGCGCCATTTTCTGCATCGACTTCATCATGCCGATAACCCAGTCGCCAGCCTTGCCGGAACTGCCAGATGCCCTGCAGATACCAACCGTCCTGATCGCCGTCGTAGGGCAGCGCCAGGAATGTTCCGGACTCATCACGGCTAAAGTACTCGCCCTGCACCTTGATGTTTTGTACGTTGGAATTGCCGTCAGGCGCCCACTTCCAGACGAAATCAAACACAGTTAAATCACTGTCGCCGCTAAAGACTTCGGCCGGCGGTGCGCCAACGTCCGGCCCGCCTCTGCCCAGGACATCGGCCGACAAGAACGAGAGACCCAGTTGCCAACCATGGCTCACGCCCATGTCGCCGCCAATTTTGGCGAACAAGGTCCAGGCATCAGCCGACGTGGTACTCCCGCCACGCCAGTCGAGTTCCGCCCCGAATTCGAGTAACAGGGAACTGGGCGCTATCCATCTGAGCTGTGCGCCGTCCGGAACGTATTGCCCGCCAAAAAATGCCTGGTAGGGCAGCGGCCGATCGCCAAAGTCGTCGGCGTGACGGTGAAAGGAATTGAGATAACCGATGCCGGAAAAGTAGCGCCCACCCCGCAAGGTCACCCCGTTCGATAGACCGGTGGTCTGAATCCATGCCTCTTCGACCGCAATTTCAGTACTACCGTCTTCCTCTTCAAGTGCTAGCGTGAGGTTGCCGAAGAATCGCGAGTCAATACTGGCATTCAGATTGAGTTCTGATTCCCCCAGTGAGAATCCGGATTTACCGGGACCCAGCTCGCCCAGCGGGATAAATCCCGGAATATCCTCCCAGTTCGCGTCGATATCCGCATATCTTGCGACGAGCACCGCACCTATCGCGGGATTGAATGTGTTCGGCGATGACGCGCCGGCGGTCAGGTCGATTGCTGTCTGTTCGGCAATCTCTGTTGCGTCTCGTGCGGATCGTTCTGCGCGATCGAGCCTCCTTTCCAGATCTTCGATACGACTTTCGTAATCGCTTCTCATCTGCGTAAGCATCTGTCGAAGTTCTGCAACGTCTCCCGAGAGATCCTGTGCATGCGCCGTTCCCACAAACATGATTGTCAATGCGAACGTAAACGCCAGTCTTTGCTTGTACATTTTTGATCACCACTCTGATCCAGATCCGGCGCTCAACGTAGTGTGACCCGTCCCTAAACAGGCCACGCACGTGATCGCCGATCTATCGATTACTGCTAGGCCCGAAGGCGCCGATAATGCTCAGAGTGGCATCGGGGGTGCCCGCTGGCGGGCGAGGGGGATTTGAACTGAAATGTTCGGCGGTACCTGCCAGGTATCCGTCGGTGACTTGTAAGCATGAAGCTCGATGTGTTGCGTCGAATCAATGCATGCCGAGCCGACCGCATGGCCTGCGATGCAGGCCGAACATATTTGTTCCTGAGGGCTCCCCGGATCATGCTCGTAAGCGTGAGCCAGCGCGCCCGTCTGGGCGATCAGCAAAAAGATCGCGAGTACCGCGCTGATTGGCGTAATTTTTCTCATGGTCTCATTGGAAAAAACTTGCCGAGAAGCTGAGATAGTAGCTGCGGCCATACAAGTCAAACAGGCCGGGGTCGGTATTGTTGACCGTTCCCGAATTCGCCATGTTCGGTGGATTCGTGCCCGCCACATTGTTGATTCCGAAGCGCGCGCTAATGTTCTCTGTGAACTCGTAGCCAAATCCCAGATCGATGTAGTGTTTGCTGCCAACACTGGGAATGGCTACTAACGGTTCCGGCTCGCCGAAAAACGCGGCGTCTGTTTTGAGGGCGTTTGTCGTTCCGTCTATCCACCGATATGTCAGGTGCGTACTGAATGACCCGGAGGCATAGTTGATATTCGTGGTTACCCGGTTCTTGGGGATTACATAGCCGATGAAATCGCCGACACCCACG
>Ga0255058_10001925_pt1 | contig 11580 bp, 10 predicted proteins | sample Cases_109_9_MG_FD_188637 | JGI IMG/M metagenome (GOLD analysis project Ga0255058, IMG submission 188637) | Seawater microbial communities from Amundsen Gulf, Northwest Territories, Canada - Cases_109_9 | ecosystem: Environmental > Aquatic > Marine > Gulf | place: Canada: Northwest Territories... | reverse complement strand
TGAACTGATGGGCGTTGTCGTACAACAGGCCCAGATTGAAATGAACCTTGGATTCCTCCGGGTTCAGGCGGATGGATTCCAGGTATTCCCTCTCGGCCAGCCGGATTTTATTCATCGATTCGTAAAGGATGCCGAGGTTGAAGCGGATTTGGGAATCTTCCGGGTTCAGCCGCGCCGCTTCCTTCAAAGCCATTTCCGATTCCTTGTATTGATCCAGCTTGAGATGCACCAGCCCGAGGTTGTTGTAAACATCGGGATCGTTCGGCTTGAATTTCAGCGCCTGCTGGTATTGCTGCAAAGCTTCATTCAACCGCTCGCGGCCTTCGTAAAGGATGCCCAGATTGAACAGCGCATCATAGTCCTCCGGATTCAGGTCCAGAGTCTGCTTATACGATTGCTCGGCCCTTATCCAATCCTCCAGATGCTCGTAAATCAGGGCCATGTTGAAGTGGACGATGTAGTTCTCCGGATTCAGGTCGATGGCTTTTTGATACGCGTTGAGTGAAGCTTCAAATCGGGTTTGACGGTAGTAAATAACGCCGAGCTTGATCCACGCCTCCTCAATTTCCGGATGGTGGTGAACCGTTTTACGGAACGCCTCTTCGGCCCGCGCATAATCGTTTTTTTGAAAATGCAGGTTGCCGTACAGGAACAGTGCTTCCGGGTGTTCGGGTTCCAGCTTCAGGGCCGCTTCCAACTCGGCGAAGGCCAGGTCGTATTGTTCGCGGAGGGTGTATAACTTGGCCAGTTGTGTGCGCCCGAACACATGTTCGCGGTCCAGCGAGGTCAATTCCTTGAGAATCTTTTCAGCGTTCTCGTATTCCTCCAGCGATTCGTACAGATAACCCAGCTTGGAATACACCTCGGTGTCCATCGGGTCCAGACGCAGCACCCGGCGATACGCTTCCTGGGCCAGACGGTCCCGGTTCTGCGCCTGATACAGCAGGCCCAGGTTGTACTGGGCGTTGGTGTAATACGGGTCGAGCTTGAGTGTGGTCTCAAACTCCTGTTCCGCCGGGGAATAATTCTTGAGTTCGTAATACAGCAGGCCCAGATTGTTGTGCGCGGCAGTGTACTTGGGGTTGAGGCGCAGGGCTTCCTTGTATTCCGCTTCGGCTTCCTCGTAACGCTTTTGCTCGAAGCGCAGAAAGCCCAGGTGGTTGTGAATCTGGGCATCGTTGGTTTTGAGAGACAGGGCTTTCTGGTACTGATATTCCGCTTCGATGTAGTCTTTCTGCTCAGCCGCGATATTGCCGAGGAAAAAATGGGCTTCCGCGTTTCGGGGATCCAGTTTCAACGTCTCTTTGTATTCCGCTTCGGCTTTGTCGGGTTGGCCCAGGCTGTTGAACAGGTTGGCCAGGTCCAGATGCGCAAAAATATTTTTGGGATTGATGCGCAGGGCGGCGTGATATTCCCGCTCCGCCTCGAAAAAACGTTCCTGATCGAAATACAGGTTGCCCAGGTTGTAACGGGCCTGCCCGTATTCGGCGTCCAGCTCCAGCGCTTTCAAATACGATTGCTCGGCGGCTAAGTAATTTTCCTGACAGGCATATAAAAGACCCAGGTTGTGATGGGGGAGGGTGTACTCCGGGTCAATGTCGAGAGCCCGCTTGTATTCGGTTTCCGCACGGTCCCACTGCTTCTGCTCGTAATAAAGGGAACCCAGGTTGTTGCGGGTGCGCGGGTTGTCGGGATCGAGTTCCAGGCTTCTCCGGTAATGCTCCTCCGCCTCGGGAACGCGCTTCTGTTGATGGCAAATCGCCCCCAGACCCAGATGGGCCTCGGCGCAAAATTGATCCTGCCTGACTGCTTTCTCGTATTCCTGCTCGGCGAGGTCGTACTTGGCCTTGCCCAGGTAAAAATCGCCCAGGGCGCAGATGGCGTCGGCATCCCGGGGATTCTGGCGGATGTCCTGCTTGAACTGCTCTTCCTCTTCGTGGAAGCTCATAATATTTATCCTGAATGTTAATGTATATTCTTAGCATAACCGCTAATTCACATTTTTTCCACAACCATTCAACTTAAATATTTAAATAATTAATTCAAATACTTAGCAAGCAATCAGAGGGTGCCAAAAGGCCCTGGTGATCGACCCAATCCGCGGGCGGAGACTCGCGTTTTGGAGGCAAAAATTAAGGATTGAGAGACCCTGAATACGGCAGAACCCCAATATTTCAGCGGATTTTTTGAACTTTAAACCTTAATAAAGGGTCTGGGCCTATGTCGGTGGATTTGACCTGTTTTCTCTCATTTAAGTCGGTTTATTCTTGTAAATGGCCTTGCAAACAGGATAAACTTAGCCAACTCAAGGACTTAATTTATGTGTTCTCCAAGGCTTGGGATGAAACCCGGCTTTGATTTTTATTTTTTCACGGGAGGATTTCCACCATGATGGGTATTGGTTTTCCAGAGTTGATGATCATTTTGGTCATCATCATGATTATTTTTGGAGCGGGTAAACTGCCGGAAATCGGTAGCGCTTTCGGACGCAGTATCAAGAATTTCAAAACCTCCATGAAAGAAGCGGAAGAGGCGGGAGAAACCGCTCAGGTTGAAGGCGGAGCCGAGGAGCAGACGCCGGCCGGTGAAATCGATCAGGAAAATTTGAGCGATGAAGAAAAGGAAAAGTTGGCCCGCGAAAAAGCCCAGGAGGAAGGCGAAGCCAAGGACAAAGCCATGAAGGAACAGGCTGAAGCCTTTACTGCATCGTTGCCGCGAAAAGGCAGTTACGATTTCGCCAAGGATCAGGAGGACCAGGCCGAAAAGAAAGCCAAAGCGTAAAAAAAGAGCAGTTGCCCTAGAGGCGCCGTCCTGTTTGCACTATTCAAATCTTCCCGTAACAAATAAGAGCCCGGTCCGATTAGGACCAGGGCTCTTTTAAATTGTCCTGGGTCCAGACCGACCAGCCGTCGATGTCCTTGTAAATCCCGTTGCTGTAAAAATTAAACGGATCGTAAAACCGGATCCCCTGTTCCCGGTCCATTTCGAAGTTGACCTGGGCCGCCTGCGCGGGATTATTTTTGCTATCCAGAAACTGTTTGCCGTCCACTCCGGACAAGGTGAAAATTTCATCCATGGCATCCATGGGATACTCTCCGGATTCGACCACTTCCTGCACCTTGGTCATGATCTGTTCCACCGTCTCCGGAGGCAAATGATGCATCTTCATAAGTCACAATCCTTCTTCAGATAGGTGTTTCCTGAATTATATAAAAAACTGGGGCAGAATCAACCGTGACAAGGGGAAAATCAGGGATGGGCGAGGGAGAGGACGGGCCCCGGGAACAGACCCAGGTCCACGGTACCCAGAACGCTGATGATGACGACCAGCAGGGTGAGGGGAGCCAGGGAAATCTGGAACTCGCCTTCCGGTTCCTTCATATACATGAAGACGATGACTCTCAGGTAATAATAGAAGGAAATGGCGCTGTTCAGGACCGCCAGGACCACCAGGGTCACGTAGCCTTCATTCAGGGCTGCCTGGAAGATGTAGAACTTGGCGATGAACCCGGCCAGGGGTGGCAGGCCGCCCAGAGAAAGCATGAAAATGGACATGCACAGGGCCAGCAGGGGGGCCTGGAATCCCAGTCCGGAATAATCCTTCAGCTCCAGGTTTTCCTTGCCCTCGCGGCCGATCAGAATCACGACGCCGAAGGCGCCGAAGATCATGAACGCGTACACCAGCATGTAAAAAATCAGGGCGGAACTGCTGAGCGAATTTCGGGCGATGATGGCGATCAGGATGTACCCGACGTGGGAAATGCTGGAATAGGCCAGCAGACGCTTGATGTTGGTCTGCACAATGGCGCCCAGGTTGCCGACGAACATGGTGATCACGGCGACGATACTCAGAATCATATCCCAGGACGAGGCCAGCTCCGGCATGGCTTCGGTGAAGACCCGGAAGAACGCCGCAAACGCCGCCGCCTTGGGACCCACCGCCATGAACGCGGTGACCGGGGTCGGGGCGCCCTGGTAGACATCCGGCGCCCACATATGGAACGGCACCGAGGCCACCTTGAACCCGAATCCCAAAATCAGGAGTACCACGCCCATCAGCATTAAAGGTTGCGACAACACCTGCCCGCTACTGATCGCCTCGGCGATTCCGGCCAGCTTGGTGGTGCCGGTGGTGCCATAGAGGATCGTCATGCCGTACAGCAGGAATCCCGTCGCAAAGGCCCCCAGCAGGAAATATTTGAGCGCTGCTTCGTTCGACCGGACATCCCTCCGGCGAATCCCGGCCAGCACATACAGGCACAGGGAAACGATTTCGATTCCCAGGAAAATCATGATCAGGTCGGTCGAGGAAGCCAGGATGATCATCCCCACCGTGCAGAACATGATCAGGGTGTAATATTCGCCGACGTTGATTTTTTCCCGCCGGTTGTATTCGACGGAGATCAGGATCGCCAGCGCGGAACTGATGCAGAACACGAGGGTGAAGAACACCGATAGGTGGTCGACCACGTAACTGCCGCCGAACGAGCGCACCGGCCAGCCGGTCTTGGCGAAACTGCTGACCGCCGCCATCAGGAGACCCGTCAGGCTCAAGAACACCAGCAGGGACTTGTTTTTGCCGATAAACAAATCCGTCAGCATCACCAGCATGGTGAACACGCTGAGCACCAGCACGGGCGCCAGGCTGATCAGATCGATTTCAGGGGGTGTTATCATTTCCACAACAAATCCTGCGGCAGTTAATGGGTGCCGGGTTGACCGGCTTCAGCTTTCGCCATTTTAAAATCGGTTTCCGCCGACGCATGGTGATCCGGCGAAGCATGTTTGTCCTTCGGTTGCACCTGGGTGATCAGGTGTTCGATGGACGCGTCAAACGTTTTGGTAAACGGTTTCGGATAAAATCCGATCCAGAAAACTAAAATGATGAGAGGCACCATGGTGCACAATTCCCTCGGCGTCATGTCCTTCAACTTTTCATTTTCCGGGTTGGTGATTTTGAGGAACATGACCCGCTGAAACATCCACAACATATAGCAGGCGGCGAGGATGACCCCGCTGGTTCCTATAATGGCAAAGGCCATCTCATTCTGGAATATTCCCAGAAGGATCAGAAACTCGCCGACGAACCCGTTGGTCCCCGGCAGACCGACCGAGGACAGGGTCATGATCATGAAGCATATGGAGAACACGGGGATGACCTTGGCCAGCCCGCCGAAATCCTTGATGAGCCGCGTATGCCGACGGTCATAAATCATGCCGACCAGCAAAAAGAGCGCCCCGGTAGTGATCCCGTGATTGATGTTCTGCAACAGGGCGCCCTGCAATCCGTAATGGTTGAACGCGAAAATCCCCAGCACGACGAATCCCAAATGGCTCACGCTGGAGTAGGCCACCAGTTTTTTGAGATCCTCCTGCACCATGGCCACCAGCGCGCCGTAAATGATACCGATGACCGCCAGTGAACAGACATACGGCAGAAACTCCGTGCTGGCCAGTGGGAACAACGGCAGGTTGAAACGGAGAAATCCGTAGGTGCCCATTTTCAGCAGAACCCCGGCCAGGATGACACTGCCCGCAGTCGGCGCTTCCACATGGGCATCCGGCAGCCAGGTGTGAAATGGAAACATCGGCACCTTGATGGCGAACGCCAGGAAGAACGCACCGAACAGCCATTTTTGCTGAACCATGTCCAGGTTGATCTGCTGGGTGATCAGCATAATATCGGTCGTGAACACCCCGACCGTTTGGTGAAAATGGAAATAAATCCAGATGATCGCCACCAGCATGAGCAGGGAGCCGACCGCTGTGTATATGAAAAACTTCACCGCCGCATAAATGCGCCGCGGCCCACCCCAGACGCCGATGATGAGGTACATCGGAATCAACTGGAATTCCCAGAACATGTAAAACAGGAAGAAATCGAGCGCGATGAATACCCCGAGCATCCCGGTACTCAACGCCAGCATCGCCATCATGTATTCCTTGACGTGCTTCTCGATACCGAACGATGCCAGAATCGAGATGGCGGTGAGCATCGTGGTCATGATGTACAACAGGAGCGAAATCCCGTCTATTCCCACGTGATAGCTGATGCCCCAGGCGGTGATCCAGGGGACGTTCATCGTGAACTGCATCGCCGCGGTGGTGGTGTCGAAATCCGCGTACAACTGGAGCGACAACAGGAAATCCGCCACGGCAATCGCCAGCGCCGTCTGCTTGATCATCCCCACTTCATTTTTAGGAATGAAAGCCAGGACAAAGGCACCGGCCAGCGGCAAGAATGTAATAAACGTTAAAAACATGAATTCGGTATCAGATAATTATCAATAAAAGAATAAATCCCACCACCATGAACATGGCGTAGTTGCGGACGAATCCCGATTGGAACTCCCGCGCCTGGTTGCTGAACCAGCCGATGATCCGGGCCACGCCATTAACGGCGCCGTCCACACCCCGGTCATCCGCCTGCCGCCAGAGCAGGTCCGACCCCTTGACAATGGGTTTGACGATGGTCTCGTCGTAAAACTCGTCCACATAATATTTGTTTTGCACCAGGTCGAATCCCCACTGCCCTTTGGCGAGTTTGCCGGGAAGATCCGGCCGTTTGATATAGAAAAAGTAAGCGGTCGCGATGCCCGCCAGCGCCACGCCGACGGAAAAGATCATCAGGGTGATTTCCAGCCAGATGTTGTGAGAGACGTGTTGCGCCTTATGGAGCACTTCGGCGAACGTGACATGCTCGCCGTGCTCCGCCAGCATGCGTTCGGAGGCGTGCAGGGCGGTTTCCAGGTCGAACGCCAATACCGGTGCCAGCCAGTTGTGCAGAAGATGCCATCCTTGGATCAGCGGAATTCCGATAATGCCGCAGGTCAACGCTCCAAACGCCAGAATGATCAGCGGCAGGGTCATCACCATGGGCGACTCGTGCGGATGCACCTGCGGGTCGACATTGGACGGTCCGTGAAACGTCATGAACACCAGCCGGAACATATAGAACGCCGTGATGAACGCACCGCTGATTCCCATCCCCCAATAAATAACGTTGCCGTCCATCAAGGCGTGATACAGAATTTCGTCCTTACTGAAGAATCCCGCGAAGGGGAATATCCCCGCGATCGCAATCGTCGATACCAGAAACGTCACGTAAGTGATCGGAAAATGATCTTTGAGTCCGCCCATTTTGCGGATGTCCTGTTCGTGGTTCATGCCGTGGATGACGCTGCCGGAACCGAGAAACAGGCAGGCCTTGAAGAACGCGTGGGTGACCAGGTGGAAAATCGCGGCGGTATAGGCGCCGACGCCGCAGGCCAGAAACATGTAGCCGATCTGGCTGACGGTGGAGTAGGCCAGCACGCGTTTGATATCGTACTGGCAGGTGCCGATGGTTGCCGCGAATAATGCTGTGCCGCCACCCACGAGTGCGATCATCATCTGCGTCAGCGGGGCCATGTTGAACAGGGCACTGCAGCGCACCACCATGTACACGCCAGCGGTGACCATGGTCGCGGCATGAATGAGCGCGCTCACCGGGGTGGGGCCTTCCATCGCGTCCGGCAGCCAGGTGTACAGCGGAATCTGCGCGGATTTACCGGTGGCGCCGATAAACAGCGCCAGCGTGATGAGTGTTGCGGCTTCGCTGCCGTAGATCAGCGTGGTCGGGGCAGCGGTCATCACCTCGGTGAAGTCGACGGTGCCGAATATCTTGAAGACGCCGAAAATCCCCAGCAGGAACGCGAAGTCGCCAATGCGGTTGACCACAAACGCCTTGACGCCGGCGTCGCAGGCGGATTTCTTTTCGAAGTAGTAACCGATCAGGAAGTACGAGCAGACGCCCACGCCTTCCCAGCCGATGAACATGACCAGGAAATTGTTGCCCATGACCAGAATCAACATGGAGAACAGAAACAGGTTCAGGTAGGCGAAGTAGCGGTAGTAACTGTACTCCTCGTACATATACCCGATGGAGTAGATGTGGATGATGGAACCGACGCCGGTGACCACCATCATCATGACCAGCGACAAGGGATCGATCTGGAGCCCGAAATCGGCCACAAAATCGCCCGCCGCCATCCAGGTAAAGAGGACTTGCTCGGGGTAGGGGGTGCCCTCGGGGTGGAAGAAGGTGCCCACCAGCAGGACCAGGGTGACGATAAACGACAGCACCGGTCCGATGCAAGCCACCCAGCTGACCCGGTCTTTACCGATTTTGAGTCCGAAGAAACCGTTGATGATCGAGCCGATCAACGGAAACAACGGCACCAGGAACGCCAGACTGAAAATTGACATGGTTCAGGTTCCTACCACTTCATCAGGTTGAGTTCGTCAAGATTCACCGTCGGCTTGTTGCGGAACAAGGCGATGACAATCGCCAGCCCCACGGAGACTTCCGCCGCGGCCACGCATATGACCATGAAACTGAATATCTGCCCGTCATGCTGATTCAGGTAACGGTCAAACGCGATCAGGGAAACGTTGACCGCGTTCAGCATGATCTCGACGCACATGAACACCACAATGGCGTTGCGCCGTATCAAAACGCCCAGCACGCCGATGGAAAACAGCGTGGCGCTGAAAATCAGATAATGTGAAAGAGGTACCATTGTTTCAGTCCACCTTGGATTTTGCCAGAACCACCGCGCCTACCATGGCCGCCAATAGCAGAATGGAGGCCACTTCGAAGGGTAGAACAAAGTCGGTAAACAAAGACGTTCCCACCATCTCCACCGTTCCGAACTCATCCGGAACGGTGGCCGGATTGTTGAACTCCGCGCCCGAGGTGATATCAATGATCTTGTACAACACGCCGACCATCAGGGCTCCCGCCAAGCTGGAGAGCCAGACATTGCGTTCCCGCACTTTCCAGACCTTGTCGTCTCCCTTCAGGTTCAGGAGCATGATGACGAACATGAACAGAACCATGATGGCGCCGGCATAGATAAGGACCTGAAGGGCGGCCAGAAAATGCGCCTGCAGGAGAACGAACACGCCCGCGAGGCCCAGCATCATCCCGATCAGGAACACGGCGGACCCGATCGGGCTCTTGCTGAACACCACCCCGAACGCCAACGCGACGCTGACCAGTGCCAGAGGATAAAATATCAGTAGTTCCATTTTCCGTACATGTTGCGGCAGAACTCCATGCGGTCCTTCAACTCGGACACCGGGACCAGAAGTTGCTCCATGTTATATTTCATTTTTTTGCGGTCGAGCATGGTGATGTCATATTGATCGCTCATGTAAATCGCTTCTTCCGGGCAGGCTTCTTCGCAGAACCCGCAGAAGATGCAGACCGCGTAATCGATGGTGAACTCAACGGGATACCGTTCCACCTCGTTTTGATTCCCGCTGTTTTCACCGGGAATGATGTCGATACAGTAGGCGGGGCAGGCGATCTCGCACAACCCGCAGGCCACGCAGTTCGGCCGGTTGTCTTCGTTCAGGGCGAGCACCGGGCGCCCCCGGTAGGCCACGGGAAACTTCATCGTTTCTTCCGGGTAATACACGGTGAAAATCTCCCGGTCCTTTTTCTGGCCGAGAAAGAACGGGACAAATCCAAATAAATTTTTAAAGAAATGGCGTGATGTGATAAGCATGCCCCGGAATATTTCCGGAATATAAGAACGCTCCCACCACGTCATTTTTACGTTTCGGTTGACGTAGTAAGCCATGGGTAACTCCTAATTCAAGGCCAGGATGACGACCCCCGTCACCAACACATTGGCCAGCGACAGGGGTAACAGAATCTTCCATCCCAGTTTCATGATCTGGTCATAGCGGAACCGCGGCAGGGTCCAGCGAATGATCATCTGCACAAAGATAAAAAGGGTCACCTTGCCGAAGAACACGCCGACATGGATAAGCATGACGACGAGGTTGGCGCCGGAGGTGCCCAGGAAATCGAACATCTCGAGAAGCGTGGCGGTGGTCAGAAACGGAATATGCCACGCTCCGAAAAACAGAATGGTCACGATCGCGCCGATGGTCACCATTTCGATGAATTCGGCCATGAAGAACATGCCGAACTTGAGTCCGCTGTATTCTGTAAAATATCCCGCAACGAGTTCCGACTCGGCTTCCGGGGCATCGAAAGGGATGCGTTTGTTTTCGGCGATGGAGGCCGCGAAGAACATGATGAATCCCAGAGGTTGCAGAAAGATGCCCCAGCGCAGAAAATCTTCCTGCGCCGCGCCGATCTGAGTCAGTTGCATGGACTGGTAAACCATCAGTACGCCGATGATGGTCAATCCCATCGTCACTTCATAGGAAATCATCTGTGAGGTGGTGCGCATGGATCCCAAGAGGGACCAGTTGTTGTTGGAACTCCACCCGGCAACGACGTATCCGTAAGTGGCGAGCGACGCGATGGCGAACACGAACAACAGGCCGACGTCGAGATCGGAGATCACCAGGTTGACCTTTTTCCCCCAGAGTTCGTATTCCCCGCCGAACGGGACCACGGCAAAGGTCAGCAGGGCGGGGACGAGGGCGATGACGGGGGCTATGGTATGCAGGGTTTTGTTGGCGCCGTGCGGTATGAAATCTTCCTTGGTGAACATCTTGATGGCGTCGGCTATGATGTGGAACAGGCCCAACGCGGTGAACCCGAAAATGTCCGCGCGGTTGGCGCCGATGCGGTCCTGCATCATGGCGCTCTGCTTCCGTTCCACCCAGGTCAGGATGGGTGCGAAAAAGCCGACGGTGAGCGTCAGCACAAAAATGATTTTGACCATCGTGATGGCCAGATCAATCCACATATTATGTTTTATCCGAATCTCAGTTCATCGGCCCGATCAACGGTTGCCGCTTGTTGATCGGGTAATCCTTGCGCAGGGGATGGCCCTTGAACCCTTCGTAAAGCAATATGCGTTTCAGGTTGGGATGCCCTTTGAATTTGATGCCGTACAGGTCCCACACCTCCCGCTCGAACCAGTTGGCCGATTTGTACAACGGCACCAGCGAATCCACCTGACAGTCTGCTTCATCGACCGGAACTTTCAGCCGCACGCGGTGGTTGTGTTGCAACGAGTAAAAATGATAGACCACCTCGAAGCGTTGCGGTTTGCGGTCCATGTAATCGACCGCGGTCAAGTCCATCAGGAAACCCATGTCGAGGGAGGGTTCGTCTTTCACGAATCGCGCGACCTCGACGATCTTTTCCTTGGACAGGGTGACCGTCTGGTCCCCGCGGAAATTATGATCTTCCTGGACCGCGTCTCCAAACCGGTCCTTTATTTTTTGGATGATGTGGGTATCACTCATGGTTGATTAATGACCGATCACTCCCAGTCGAGCCCCCCCCGGATCCAGACATACATCAACCCCACGCCGAGGATGACGAGAAAAACGGTCATTTCGATCAAACCGAACAACCCGAGCCTTTTATAAAGGATGGCCCAGGGGAAAAGAAACACCGCTTCGATATCGAACAGGATAAAGAGCACCGCGACCAGGTAAAACTTGACTGAGAATCGCTGGTAGGGAGAAACAATCGGGGATTCGCCGCACTCGAACGGCTCCATTTTGTCGGCGAATTCGCGTTTGGGACCTAAAATTGAGGTGGCCACCACCATGCCCACAGCGATTGCCGTGGAGATCACCAGAAGAATGGCGGCACCTGTA
>Ga0255058_10001924_pt1 | contig 11585 bp, 12 predicted proteins | sample Cases_109_9_MG_FD_188637 | JGI IMG/M metagenome (GOLD analysis project Ga0255058, IMG submission 188637) | Seawater microbial communities from Amundsen Gulf, Northwest Territories, Canada - Cases_109_9 | ecosystem: Environmental > Aquatic > Marine > Gulf | place: Canada: Northwest Territories... | reverse complement strand
TCTTCGCAAGTGTACGTGGTGTCCGGTGCTGTCGGATCGGCGATGCTGCCGCCGGTGCCCGTCCATAGATAGTCGATGTCGTCGCCGTCATCGTCGGTGGCGCGGGCGTGGAGGTTCATGTCATTGCCGACCGAGGTCTTCGTGGGCGCAATGGAGAGCTCGCTGAGCTGCGCACAGATGTTGATCCACGCCTCCACAAGAACCGCACCGTCGTCCGGTTCGGTCCGGCACCTGAGCGTCACACGCACCGGGGTATGCATGTCGACCACCACGTCGAACTCGGCCGAGCTGCCTTCGCACGTCGTCTTACCGTCCTCGGAGGTCGCCCAGAGCTTGATCGAGTAGTTCTCCCCTGCGGGAACCTCGAGCGCGAACCTCACGTGTGTGCCGGGGGATGCGCTGGTGTCGATGACGCCTTCCCTCGGGTCCACATCTCCGGTCGGGTTGGTCAGCCGCCAAAAGACTTCGTCGATCTCGGCGCCGTTTTCTAGGACGAGCTCGAGGTCGAGGGACCCAGACGGCCCGCCGTCGGAAGTGCAACCGGCCACCAAGAACACACCGGCCAAGAACCAGCTAGACCAACCAAACCGGCTCAAGGGTCTGTCTAAGAACATTGCGCTTCCTTCGGGCTTCACCCGGGGCCGACGGGCATGCCGGCCACGAGCGTGGGGGGAGCGACGATATCATAGGTCGTCTCTCGCCAAGCCGGCTTTCTTGGCCTGCAAACCAAGAAATGTGGGTAGCTTTCGCACAAATTGTGCGGAGGCTTACAGGTTTTGGGCCTTGCCGGTCATCGGCACGAACCTCACGGGGACAACGGAGCGCTCTCTGAAGCCCTTCTTGGTTCGGGTGACCACCTTCAGGTGCTGGAAATAGTCCCCCACAGGGATCACCAAATGTCCACCGATTTTGAGTTGTTGCTTCAAGGGCTCTGGAATCTTTGGGGGCGCAGCGGTGACCACGATGGCGTCGAAGGGGGCGTGAGCGGGCCATCCAGCGTAGCCGTCGCCGGTGCGGACCTCGACCCTCGTCCCATAGCCGAGGGCGTCGAGGGTGGCCTTGGCGCGTTTCGCGAGTGGCTCGACGATTTCGATCGAAAAGACTCGGACCCCCATCTCGGCAAGGACGGCAGCCTGGTACCCGGATCCCGTGCCGACTTCGAGGACGCGACCACCGGGCTTCACCTCCGCGAGCTCAGACATGAGAGCGACGATGTACGGTTGGCTGATCGTCTGCCGATACCCAATGGGAAGCGGTCGATCATCATAGGCGTGGGTGCGCTCTGCCTCGGGCACGAAGAGGTGGCGAGGCACTTTGCGCATCGCGCCTAGGACGCGCGGGTCTCGAACGTCGCGTGCCTCGATTTGGCGACTCACCATGTGGAACCGCTCCTGCTCGCGGTCGTCGGGCTCAGAGGGGCGTGCGCGCGCGTTCTGACCGAACGAGGCAAGAAGGAGGAGCACCCCGAGGACACGCCACATCGCAGACAGACGCTACCCCACTTCAGCCCCGCTGTCGCACGGCCCCCCGAGAGGTGGTACAAGGGCCCCATGTCGGCCAAGATTCTCGTCTACGGGTCCTACGGTTACACCGGCGATTTGATCGTGCGGTTCGCCAAGGAAGATGGGATCGACGTCATTCTCTCCGGGCGCAATCCGCATCGACTGCGGGAGCAGGCCGAACACCACGGCTTCGATGTCATCCCGGCCGACCTTGCCGACCCACAGTCGATTCGCGATGCGTTGCGAAACATCGACGTCGTCATCCATTGCGCGGGGCCTTTTGCACGAACGTACGAAGCGATGGCCGAGGCCTGTATGGAGACCCAGACCCACTACACCGACATCACCGGCGAGGCGGAGGTGTTTGAGGGGCTCTGGGCCATCGATGGCGCAGCGAAGAACGCTGGGGTCATGTTGCTGCCAGGAACGGGGTTCGATGTGGTTCCATCCGATTGTCTCGCAGCGCATCTAAAGTCCCGTTGCCCGGACGCGACACACCTCGAGCTTGCGTTTCGCGGGAGAGGCGGCGGCGTGTCGCACGGGACAGCAACGACGATGGCCGAGAACATCTCGCGCGGTGGAATGGCGCGCCAGGAGGGTCGCCTCACCCGAGTGCCGACCGCCTGGAAAACACGAGAGATCGACTTCGGCGACGGCAAACCAGCGCACTGCATGACGATTCCCTGGGGAGACGTGGTGACTGCATACAAGAGCACCGGTATCCCCAACATCATGGTGTACACGGCCGTGCCGGAGCGGGCGGCGCGCATCCTTCGACTCGTTCGACCCGCGTTGCCGCTCCTTGGCACCCGGCCCGCGCAGGCGCTCATCAAGAAGCGCATCGACGCTGCGCCCGCGGGGCCTGACGACCAGGCCCGCGCAAAGGCGATCAACGAGCTTTGGGGCGAAGCGCGCGGGCCGGACGGCAAGACGGTCGTTTCGCGGCTTCGCACTCCCGAGGGGTACACGCTGACTGCCCGAATGGCCCTGAGCATCGCTTCCAAGATCTGCGCCGGGGAGGCGACGCCCGGCTTTCAGACCCCGTCGACGGCGTACGGCAAGGACCTGATCCTCGAACTGCCGGGCACCGAGCGATTGGACGCCTAAAGCCGGCTCGAGAACCCTTCAAGCGCTGGTTGCTCGGACGAAAGGCGCCGCTATCCTTCGCCGCCCATGAGCCTGGTGGTACAGAAATATGGCGGCACGAGCGTCGGTTCGCTGGACCGGATCCGCATGGTTGCGGAGCGCGTGGCGGAAACGTACCGGGAAGGCCACCAGGTGATCGTCGTCGTGAGCGCCATGGCGGGGGAAACCGACCGTCTCCTGAGCATGGGCTGGGAGCTCTCCGACCGACCGGCCGACCGAGAGATGGATGTGTTGGTCGCAAGCGGCGAGCAGGTGAGCGCGGCGCTCTTGGCGATTCAGCTGAACGAGATCGGGGTGCCGACGCGATCGATGCTCGCCCACCAGGCCCGTATTGTGACCGACAGCGTGCACACCAAGGCACGCATCCGCACGATCGATGGCAGCGGGCTTCGGTCGACGCTCGAAATGGGTAACGTCCTGGTGGTCACAGGCTTTCAGGGCATGGACGCGGGCGGCAACATTACGACCCTCGGGCGTGGCGGGACCGATACCTCCGCGGTTGCTGTCGCTGCAGCCGTGAAGGCCGACGTGTGTGAGATCTGCACCGACGTCGACGGGGTCTACACCACCGACCCTGAAGTGTGCCCAAACGCTCGGAAGATAGACCGCATCAGCTACGAGGAGATGCTCGAGCTCTCCTCCTTGGGAGCTAAAGTGCTACAGATACGTTCGGTGGAGCTTGCGATGAAGCACGGCATGCCGCTGCACGTGCGCTCGAGTTTCTCGAACTCAGAGGGAACGATCGTGACCGACGAAAAACACTTGCTCGAAAGAGTCGTCGTGACCGGTGTCGCGGCCGACAAGAACGCCGTGAAGCTGACCGTTCGCGCGCTTCCCGATCATCCGGGGGTCGTCGCTAGTGTCTTCGAGCCGCTCGCCGAGGCGAACATCTCGGTCGACATGATCATCCAGAACGTGTCGAAGGCCGGCCACACCGACCTCACATTCACGGTGAGCCATGAGGAGGCAAACCGCGCCGAAGCCATCGCGAAGGAAATCGTCGACAGTGTCGATGCCGAAGGGGTGACGCGCGACGACGAGGTGGCGAAGGTCTCGATCGTCGGCGTGGGCATGCGAAGCCACGCGGGCATCGCGGCGCGCATGTTTCGACTGCTCGCCGACAACAACATCAACATCGACGCGATCAGCACGAGCGAGATCAAGACCTCATGCCTCATCGGGGTCGAACACGCCGATCGCGCGGTCGTCGTGCTTCACGACGGTTTCGAGCTCGAAAAACCCACGAGCTGAGCCTCCAAAATCGGCGGGCCTCGATCTGCCCGATTGGACACCCAGTCTTCAGCGAGCTCTCTCAGCGGGGCTCGGCGGCAACTAACTCCACTTCCGAGGCGCTCAAGGCTCGGTTGTAGATCCTCAGGTTGTCCATCGCGCCGGCCCAGGCTTCGTCGGCTTCGAATCGTCCACCGACTTCATCCTGGTCCTGACCGAATATGAGCCCATCCGGATCGATATCCAGCGTTGCTCCGTTCACCGTGATGGGATTGCCTAGTTGCGTTCCGCCGAGGTAAAGGCGGCCTGTGGTTCCGGAGCGGGTCACCGTGACGTGGTGCCACTCACCGTCCTCGATCGTTGAGTCCACAGCGAAGGCCGAGGAGCTTCATGGTCCACCTCCTCGTGAGCGTTGCCAAAAGCTTTACCGCAACTGGCCCTGGAGAGGAAGAACCCATGACTGTCGGAGGTTCGGGGAAATACGTGCTGCTACCGAATAACATCCGATCTTCCACACGACCGATAGAGCTTCGTGCCCAAGGCCGCGTCGGCATCCCCGGTTCGATCGAGCGCAGTGCTGGTACTGCTGCTGTGCTGCTGCGCCCTCGGCGCGAGCACCCCCCTCGAGATCCGCCAGCGGAGTCTCGGGGACGGTGTCAGGGATAGTGTCAGGGGTAGTGTCAGGGACAGCGCCAGTGGCAGCGCCGGTGCGCTGGTGGATCTGAATCGGGCCTCGGTGGGGGAGTTGGAGGCGCTGCCGGGGATTGGGCCGGTGATGGCGGGGCGAATCGTCGAGCACCGAGAGGAGGTGGGGCGGTTTCGCCGGGTCACGGATTTGGTTCGCGTGCGCGGCATTGGCCCCGCCAAGCTCGAACGGCTTTGGGGTAGGGTGTCAGCGGGTGTCGAAGCGGAAACCGACACGCGCGGCGACGGTAAAGAACAGGGGGTCGAGAAAGCTGCTCTCATTGGTGGTCACCCAGTAACCGCGGCCGTCCGCCCCCACGAACCAACGGGCACTGATCAGGTAGTCGACGCCCAGTAGCACGTGGATCGCGAAGTCGGCACGGGTTCGACCGTCGTACCCGCTCACCATCCCATCGATTCCGAAACCGAAGATCGGGACGAACCGAACGATGTCGAGGAGGTAGATCGCCTCGAGGCCAACCACTCCCATCTGAAGACGCCTCTCGTCCGGAAAGACGTTGTAGCTGAGGACCCCTTGGATCCCCCACGCGTCGGTGATCCCAAAGCCGGCGCTGAGGCCCACATCGACGCCGTTGCGGGGAAGGGTGCTGGAGTTGGGGTTTCCGGCCCAGCCGACTTCGAGCGCGAGCGTCGCTTGGTCTTCGTAGGCCGATGCGGTCGATGGGACGGAAACGAGCCCGAGCAGGGTCACGCAGATCCAAACAGAGCTCCGCACAGCGAGCGCTGTAGCACGGGCGTCGCAACGCAGGCGAGGCTACGTTGACTGCCTCGGGGCCACGTGTATAGTCCGCACCCGATTCACCCGCATTTCCGGGCTATTGGAGGAAACTTTGGCCGACGATCCCGCAGAAAACCAGAAACAAGCGCCGCTCACTGCTGGGGAGCGCCTCGCCGCGTCGCGCGCAGCGAAATCCGCCCGCAAGACTGCCGACCGAGGGCGCGCGGCCGAGCTCGTCGAGGACAAGGCACTCGCCCAGGCCGCCGTCGCGAAAGATTGGCTCGCCGACAACCTCAGGCCGCTAGGACTCGCGGCGGGCGGTGTGCTTCTCGTCGCGGCGATCGGGATCGCCTGGTCGACGATCGCCAGTGACAAGAACGAAGAGGCAGGCAGCCAACTCGCCGCGGCGCTCGAGTCCGACACCTACGACGACGCCGAGCTCGCCGAGTCGTACGCCGCTGTCGTGCGGGATCACGAGGGCACGGTCGCCGCCACCTGGGCGCTGGTCGGCGAAGGCCGTGCGCTCTACGGCCAGGGCAAGCACGAGCAAGCGCGTGACGCCTACGAGGCCGCGGCCGAGAGCACCGACGACGAAACGTTGCAGTGGATTGCGCTCGAGGGCATCGCCTACACGCTCGAAGCAGAGCAGTCGTACGAACAGGCGCTCGAGCAGCTCGACGCCTTGCGCGCGCTCGGCAAGGAAGTCACCCCGATCGCCGGCTACCACCAGGCGCGAATCCTGATCCAGCAGGGCAGGATGGATGAGGCCAAGGTCAAGCTTCAAGGCGTTTTGGCTGAGCTCCGTCAACCCTATGCCCCCGCGCTTCCGTTTACGCGCGCAGAAACCGAGTCGCGGCTCGCGCTCCTCGACCCAAGCCTGGCACCGAGCACCGGCCCGGACATGAGGGCGCTGCAGGAACAGCTAAACGAAATGATTCGTCAGCAGCAGTCGGGTCAGCCCGCTCCCTGAGCGATGATCCGCCACGCCCCGCTGGTCACCCTCGTTCTCTTGCTCACGTCCTCGGGCTGTGCGGCCGCCGGAAATGCGACCAACGCAGACACGTTTGGTTGGGTGGAGGAGGACGAAGACTTCGCACCGCCCGGCGAAGGCGGTTTCAACGTGCGGTGGTCAAAGCAGCTGACCGACCGTCGCGAGGCGCCTTACCTCCCCGTGGAGCTTGCGACGGCTGCCTTCGATCCGCGGCGAAAGCGCGTTTATATCGGCACCAGCGAAGGGAACTTCTTTGCGTTCCGGATCGACGGACGAAGGTTGTGGCTGTACGACACCGTCGCCCAAATCGAGTCCCAGCCCGCCATCGACAACGGCACGGGGCAGATCTACTTGCCGTCGATGGATGGGTTCGTGCACGCCCTCGACGTCGACGGGAACCTACGATGGAAGACGAAGCTTTCAGGGACGGTTCGCACGACGCCGGTACTCACCCGGGACGCGCTGTACATCGTGGGCGAAAACGACATCATCACAGCGCTCGCGCGAGATGACGGGCGCGTGCTCTGGGTCTACGAGAAAGAACCGATCGAAGAGATCACGATCGAGGGGCACGCAGGGCTTCTGCTCGAAGATAGGCGACTCTACGCGGCGTTCACCGATGGCGCCGTCGCGGCCATCAACCCGAACGATGGACGGCTCTTGTGGGAGATCGAGACGGCGACCGACGTCGAGCTCCGACCGGGCGACGTGCCTCGGTTTTTCGACGTCGACACGACGCCAGTCCTTTACCGGGGCACGCTCTTGATCGCTTCGTTCACGGCCGGGCTCTATGCGCTCGACGCCGAGAACGGGACAGTCGAGTGGCGTGACCCAGAGTTGAAGGGGGTAACCGGGCTGGCGGTGGCAGGGCGCATGCTCATCGTTTCGTCGGCGCGGCGCGGAGTGCTGATGCTGGATCTTCGTTCGCACGAGGTGCTCTGGGAAAAGTCTCCGGAACGTGGGGCGCCGACGCCTCCGGTGCTGACCCCCACCGGCACGGTGATCTACGGAGAAACGCAGGGCTCGCTTCTGGCGCTTGCGTTGTCGGACGGACGCGAGGTGGCACGCGCCGAGGGCGGCTCCGGTTTTTCGGCGACACCCGTGGTGTCTGGGGGTTACGGCGGCGCGCTCTCGAACGGCGGCCGGTTCCTGTTGCTTCGCGTGAACTAGTCTTCGCCCGCAACCATCGGGTAGACCACGCCCGCCAGCGCGCCGCCGATGATCGGCGCGACCCAGAACAACCAAAGCTGCTCTATCGCCCAACCACCCGCCACCACGGCGGTACCCGTGCTCCTCGCGGGGTTCACGGAGAGGTTGTCGACAGGGATTCCGACCAGATGGATGACGATCAAAGCAATGCCAATCGCGATCGGCGCGATGCCAGCAGGGGCTCTCTTGTCGGTCGCCCCGAGGATGATGAACAGGAAGATGAAGGTGAGGACGATCTCGGCGAGGAGCGCTGATGTCATCGCGTAGCCACCAGGTGAATGCTCGCCGTAGCCGTTGGAGGCAAAGCCGCCCGTTTCGAAGCCAGGCTTGCCAGACGCGATGAGATACAACACGCCCGCCGCGGCAACGGCGCCGAGAACTTGCGCGATGATGTAGGGCACCAGCTCGGACGCGGGAAATCTCTTGCCGACCAGGAGGCCCACCGAGACCGCGGGATTGATGTGACAACCCGAGATGTGGCCGATGGCATACACCATCGTGAGCAGCGAAAGCCCGAAGGCGAACGACACGCCCAGGAACCCGATCCCGAGCTCGGGGAAGGCCGCGGCAAGCACGGCGCTCCCGCATCCCCCAAACACCAGCCAAAACGTTCCGACAAACTCCGCCGCAACCTTGTTCCCTAGGCCCATGCCGTCCTCCTTCGCCCGCAAGAAGCTGGGCGCGGGCGATACTCGCATCGGGCAAGGACGTTGTACAGCGGCAGCGTCAGCAGGACTTGCGCAACACGGCGATCAGAAAGCCGCCGAAGTACCGAAGCGGGGAGCGGCCCGCGAGGAGCTCGGCTCTGCTCAGGCCGCGCGCTACCCATCGGATGCGGTGGACGGCGGCGAAGGGCGTGAGCACGCGAACGCCGTAGTAGTCGACGAGCTCGACGTTGGGCGGCAGCAGCTTGGGAATTGCCGAGGGTGAGTCCCAGCGAGTGAAGATATCCGCCTCGGTTCGGTTATCGCTGATCGGCTGAGGGCCCGCGACCTTCTTTGCGAGGTAGCGAAGGCTCCAGGGGTTGTAGAACTCCAGCAAGAGATGCCCGCCCGGTCGCGTGACGCGCACTGCTTCTCGAACGGCGACGTCGATGTCAGGGATGTGTGCGAGCACTTTGAAGCTGTAGGTAAGGTCGAATCGGTCATCTTCGAAGGGGAGGTCGCACACGCTTCCGATGTGCACGTCGAGACCGCGGTCCCTCGCTCGTTGCGCCATTCCCTCCGACAGGTCGATCCCCACGGCCTCCTTCGCGCCCTCAGCGATTCGCGCGAGGATCAACCCCGTGCCGCAGCCGAGCTCGAGCACACGCGCACCTCGAGAGTAGGGCGCGGTGACCTGAACCTCGAGGTCGTCGATCATTTGATGATAGCCGTAGCCGCGCCCCCGTTCGTACGAGTCGCTGAAGTCATCGTAGTATCGCTGCGCCTTTTGTTCGCTTGCTTCACGCATAGATTTCTTCATAGAGCAGCTCGTACGCTGCTGCGACTTCTTGCGGTGAGAACTTCGACATCGCCAGTGCACGCGCCCTGCGTCCGATTTCTGTGTACGAAGCCCCGTCGGTGCTCAAACTCTCGATCGCCTCGGCCAAAGCTTCGCCATTGGTCTCGACGGCAAGCGCCCCGCCACCGTCGGCGAGCTCCGCGGACGGCGTCCCCTTCCCGACGAGCACGGGGCGCCCGAGGCACATCGATTCAAGCGCCACGAGCGGGTAGTCCATCTTTGCGTACGCCGTCCGATTGACCATGACGACGAAGTCGCTGAGGCCGAGGATCTCGTGGATGTGCGGGGTTTCACCAAGCCAGCGCACCTGAGACTCGATGCCCCACCGTTTGGTTTGTGCACGAAACCCGCGGAGTGCGTCGTCCGCTCGCGCTGTCTTCCGGCGGCAGGCCATCAAGAGCACCGAGTCTGCGCGGTTCCATGCCGCGAAGCCTTGCAACGCGATTTCGGCGCCACCCCCGAACTCTAGGTCCCCGGGGTAGATCCAGATGGGCGCGGCCTCGGGAAGCTCGTGCTTCTTGCGCAGCCGAGCCCGTTCGAGTGAGGTCGGCTCCGCGAGAGGCGGCACCGACGGTGGAATGAGTCGCAGCGCGCTTTCACTGACGCCTTCTTGGCGAAGGCGCTCGTACACGAACTGCGACAGCGCCACAGTCGCATCTGCAAAGAGAAGTCGCCTCACGGCCATGGTCTCCGCGGGCACGCTGCACACGGTATGAACAGTCGGCACTCTTCGAATCGCGCCGGCAAGACGGCCGGCGGCCGAGCTCTTCGGGTTGGGCGCAAAAAAGAAGTGCCAAAGATCCGCGGAACGTCCCAACAACAGATGGCGAAAGACACCGAGGTTCTCTCGCACGCCAGGCGCAAAGCCTCCTGAGGACGCGGGGCCGTACACCGCCTCGACGCGCCCCCGGTGGATCGGATTTGCTTGGCCGGGGCGCCCCATCAACACCGGGGAGTGGCGCTGCAGATGCCCGGCGATGTCACGGACCAGGTTCTTGCTGCTGTCGTTCCAAGGGGGGGCCACCGGCTTGGATACGAAGAGGACCTCAACCATTCGCAAAGGGGTACGCGGCACTCGAGCGCACTGCAAGTGCTTGACCTGCGAATCGCGAGACGATAGCCAATCGCTACGGTGCTGGCAGGTAGACAAATCGCCGTCGTGATGCCGGCGTACAATGAAGCGAAGCTGATCCGGGGGGCGCTCGAAGGCATTCCGGAATTCGTGGACCACATTATCGTCGTCAACGATGCGAGCACCGACGCGACCACGAAGATCGCACGAGCTACCGAGCGGCCCATCGAGGTGCTCGAACACGGAACCAATCAGGGTGTCGGCGCTGCGATTGCGACCGGTTGCAAGCACGCGCTCCTGGTCGGTGCAGATCTAACCGCAGTGATGGCGGCGGATGGACAAATGGACCCCTTGGATCTGCCGGCGTTGTTGGCACCCCTGATCACCGGGGAGGCTGACTACGCAAAGGGTGATCGCCTCGGCTGGCCGGCGGCGAGTAACACGATGCCGTGGCAACGATGGCTCGGTAACCACGTGTTCTCGTCGCTGACGAGACGAGCGATTGGCATGGACGTACGGGATTCGCAGTGCGGCTACGCGGCGATGAATCGTCGCGCAAAACAGGTGCTCGATTGGGATCGGTTGTGGAAGGGCTATGGCTATCCAAACGACCTGCTGAGTAGCTTGACGCTTTGCGATTTGCGCGTGCGAGAAATCCCGGTGCGACCGGTCTACGGCTCGGAGCAGAGCGGGATACGCTTCCGGCACGTGCTGTTCAGCATTCCCTTCGTGATCGCGCGCGCGTGGTTTCGTCGATCCGCGCGTCGGGGACACGCTAGCCCCGCAGCCAGATCAATAGCACGAATGAGCTAGAAACTAGGGTCTGCGCCTCCGGCGTATGCAACAAAATACACCTTTAGGGTCGAATCAGCCGGCATCGCGACTGTTGGCCTGTCACCCTGATTTGGGTGTTTCGACGGATGAAACGGCAGGTCCTGCTGGGCTCGCTGGCGCTTGCGCTAAGCGCCTGCAGCGGCGAGATCGGCGGCGGTGGCCGTGGTGGCGACGGTCCGTCCGCGGAGTCGGTTTTTGGCCCCATCACATGCGAGGACCCATCGATCGCGGGCGAAGCCCCTTTGCGCCGGCTCTCCGTTCAGCAGTACGCCAAGGTCCTTCAAGACCTGTTCGGGAGCGCCGCCTTAGACCAAGTCTCTTCCTCGTTGGCTCTTCTGCCGAGCGACGGCGAGGACGAACATAGCTTTTCCCAAATGGACATGCGGCTCGCCCAGCGACACGTCGACGCGTTTTTTGCCGTCGCCGATGAGGTGAGCGCCGCCACCGTGGCCGATTCGGGTCAGATGAGCTCCTTGCTTGGCAGCTGCGCCGGCAACATCGACCAACCGTGCTTCGAAGGGTTCGTGCGGACATTTGGTCGCCGGGTCTATCGTCGCCCGCTCACCGGGGACGAACTGAACGAATACGTCGAGCTCTTCGATGCGGCGGAGCCAACACAGTCGGTCCAGGACGCGTTGCTGGTTATGTTGATGGCCCCATCGTCTCTCTATCACT